>Ga0335075_10005291_pt1 | contig 20059 bp, 17 predicted proteins | sample Lox_Sample_24_FD_206723 | JGI IMG/M metagenome (GOLD analysis project Ga0335075, IMG submission 206723) | Soil microbial communities from Loxahatchee National Wildlife Refuge, Florida, United States - Lox_Sample_2.4 | ecosystem: Environmental > Terrestrial > Soil > Wetlands | place: USA...
TCCATGCAGAAGGCGCGAGTACCCCCGTCGTCACAAACACGCGACCCGGCTTTTTGGCCCCTATAGGGGCCAAAATCTTGGGAGGGAAAACCTGACCGTCGAAGGTGTGCCCAGATCTAAACGGACGCTCTGACCGCTCCCCGCCCGGGTCCGGCCACCGGACCCGGCCACCGGGTACCGGCAGCCGGCCCGGGCGCCGCTTCCCCGCCTCCCATCCTTACTTCAGGGCCGGGCCGGACGGGAGCTTTTTGCCGCCCAGCTTCAGGGCGACGACGCGGGCGCCGATTTCGCCCAGTTCTTCGGAGGCGGTGAGGGCCGCGCCGCCGATCGTCACCAGCACGTACTGGGTGCCGTCGATCGAGTAGACGACCGGGGCGGTGCCGAAGGCGAGTTTGAGGTTGCCCTGCCAGAGGTCCTTGCCGCTCGCCGCGTCGAAGGCGTAGAGGATGCCCCGCTGGTCGCCGGTGAAGACGAGGCCGCCGGCGGTGGCGGTGGCGCCGCCGTCCATCGGGGTCGGCATGTCGTGCTTCCAGATCACCTTGCCGGTGATCGTCGAGACGGCGGTGAAGGTGCCCGACTTTTCGGTGTCTTCCGGCACCACCCGGTCGCCGCCGAAGGCTTTCTCGCCGTTGTGGTTTTCGTAGGTGACTTTGAGCACCATGCAGATGTTGACGCCGGAGACGTAGACCGCCTGGGTTTCCGGCGAGTAGGCGAGCGGCGAGTACTGGGAGCCGCCGACGGCGCCGGGGCACTCGAGCGTCCCCTTCGTGGTCGGCGGCGAGTGGTCGCGCTTCACGAACGGCACCGAGGGGAAGAGGTTCTTGCCGGTCTTCGCGTCGAGCAGGAAGAGCAGCCCGTTCTTGCCCGCCTCGGCGACCCCGCGCCGCCGCCGCCCTTCGATTTCGGCGTTGAAGAGGACGACCGGGCTCTCGGCGTCGTAGTCCCAGAGGTCGTGCGCCTGCTCCTGGTGGTACCAGAGCAGTTCGCCGGTGTTGGCGTCGAGGGCGAGGATCGAGTCGGTGTAGAGGTTCTTGCCCGGCCGTTTGGCGCCGATGATCACCGGCGCCGGGTTGCCGGTGCCGACGTAGACGATCCCGGTCTTGGTGTCGATCGTCGGCGGCATGTAGATGGTGCCGCCACCGCCGCCCTTCGGCACCCAGCCGGTCCCCGCCTTGGGCACGGTGTAGAACTGCCACAGCTTCTTGCCCGTCTTCTGGTCGTAGGCGGCGACGAAGCCGCGCACCCCGTCCTCGGAGCCCGAGTCCCCGACGTAGACCTTGCCGTCGTAGACGCTCGGGGCCATCGACTCGTACGCCCCGGTCGCCGGATCGGCCACCTGGGAGGACCAGAGGCGCTCGCCGGTCTTCTGGCTGATCGCCTGCAGCTTGTCGTCGAAGGTGAGCAGGAAGAGCTTGCCGTCTTCGGCCGCCACCCCACGGTTGACCGAGACCCCGTAGCCGCCCACCCCGGTCGACTGGGAGAAGTCGACTTCCGGGGTGTAGGTCCAGTTGATGTGCCCGGTCTTGCCGTCGATCGACATCAGCTCGTCGGTCGAGGTGGTGACGTAGATCGTTTCGCCGAGCACCAGCGGGAAGGACTCCATCAGGAACTGGTCGGGACCGAGGTCGGTGCTCCAGGCTTCGCCCAGTTCGTCGACGTTGCCGGTGTCGATTTCGTCCTGGGTGGCGAAGCGGGTGTTGTCGGTGTCCCGTCCGAACAGCGGCCAGTCTTCGATCTGCGGCGGCTTCGCCGTGTATTCGCCGGTCGTGATCGAGCTGCCGCCGCCACCGCACGCCGCCAGCGTCACCGCCGCCGCAAGCACTCCGAGCGCCAGGACCAGCGCTTTCATCCGAGCCGACACCGCTTCGATCGTAGATGATCGATTCCACGAGCCCTTCGACATCGACCCGTGCGTCAAACGGGGTGGGTGGGGGACCGTGTCAGGCGTCACGACGCGGTGACGATCGTCTCGCCTCCGCGGAGTTCGTGCCGTCCCACCGACGCCTGCCGCCCCTCCTCCTCACGCGATCCGCGCCCCACACCCTCTCCCCGTGGGACGGCCCTCTCGTGGCGGCCTCAGCCTGCCCGGACCGCCACGAGAGGGCCGCGTCCATTGCCGTCCCTCACCCGGCCCCCGTCGGCCGCCTGCCCTCCGCGTCCCTTGCACGTCCCTGACCCGGCCCCCTTTGGCCGCCGGCCCGCCGCGTCCCTTGCCGTCCCTGACCCGTCCCTCACCCGTCCCCGAGCCCGCCGCCGGAACCGGCCGCCTACGGAAGCACTTCCGTCGGCGAGCCTGCCGACCCGGTCGAGGTCCCGGCCGAGCGCGTGGCCGGGTTCTTCGAGTAGCGGTAGAAGTTCGCTTCCACGTTGGCGAGCCCGCGCAGGGAGAGCCCGCCGAAGATCCGGTTGCCGCGTTTCACCCCGCCGAAGGAGCCGATCGCCGGGCCTTCGTAGGTGCCGCCGCGGACCGTCGCGTAGAGGACGCGGCCGTCGGAGGACAGTTCCGAGAGGTAGACGACGAGGTTGTGGGTGTGCCCGTTGAGGACGAGGACGCCGCCCGGGACGTGGGGCCGGTGCTCGTAGACTTCGCGCATGAACATCGTCAGCTGACCTTCGCGGAAGCGCTCGCCGGCGAATTCGGCGTAGCCGTTGGAGCGCGTCGGCCCGACGTTCTTGAGGAAGTGGACGTGGTACTGGCCGACGAAGCTCGCCGGTTCGCCCCAGCCGTTGCGGGCCCGTTCGGTTTCCGGTGGCGGCCCCGGCCAGCGCCTCGGTTCCTTGATGTCGTCGTGGATCAGCCCGGCGGCGACGGCGACGATGAAGCAGCTGAGCGCGGCGACCACCGCCCAGCCAAGGGCCTTCAGCCAGGGACGCCGCCGCTTCCCCGCCGCGATGGATTTCGAGCGCCGCAGTTCGATGGTTGCGGCGAGTCTAGACCGCCGGATTCCCCTGCCCGGGCGCGTCTCGCCGGCCTCCGAGGCCCGTTTGAAGTGGCTTCGGGCTGCGGTATGATCGGCTCGAGCAGTACCCCATCGATGAGGAGGCCAGTAATGAAGTGGACGAAGCCGGCGTTCAAGACGCTCGAGCTCGCTTCCGAGGTCACCGCCTACCGGTACACCCGCTAGGACGGATTTCGACTTCGCATGTGGACCGCGGGGACCTGAGATCTCTCCCCGCCGTCCACATGTGAGTTGACGCCAGCCCTCCAGAAGGTCAGTCCTTCGATGCGCGCCAGGATCATCGGCTCCGCCGCGGGCGGCGGCTTCCCCCAGTGGAACTGTGACTGCCCGGTCTGCGCGGGCGCCCGCGCGGGGCGGGCGAAGCCGCGGACCCAGTCCTCGATCGTGGTCCGCTCCGGCGCCGACCCCTGGTACCTGGTCAACGCCTCCCCGGACCTGCTGCGCCAGCTCGCCGAGCTGCCCGGCGACCGCGCGGCCGGGATGCGCTCCAACCCGATCGCCGGCGTCGTCCTCACCGACGGCGAGATCGACCACACCGCGGGCCTGCTGCTGCTGCGCGAGTCGAGCGCCCCGCTGCGCGTCTACTCGACGCCCGAGGTGCGCGACGCGCTCACCGGCGCCTATCCGCTGCTGAGGATGCTGGAGCGCTACTGCGGGGTCGACTGGCGCCCGCTCGAGCCCGGCACGGCGACGCCGCTGGAGGGCACCACGCTGAGCGTCGAGACCTTCCCGACCGGCGGCGACGCGCCCCTATATATGGGGGACGCCCCCGGCCCCGCGGCGGTCGGCCTCACCGTCCGCGACGCCGCCACCGCCGGCACGCTCGTCTACGTCCCCGCGATCGAGGCCCTCGACGACGCCGTCTCCGCCCGCCTCGCCGCGGGCGACACGGTGCTCGCCGACGGCACCTTCTTCCGCCACGACGACCTGGTCGCGCTGGGGCTCGGCGAACGCGACTCCTGGGCGATGGGCCACGCGCCGCTGACCGGCGAGGGCGGCACCCTGGCGGCGCTGGCGGCGCTCGACGCGACCGTGGCCCTGGTCCACATCAACAACACCAACCCGATCCTGCTCGAGGATTCGCCGGAGCGCTCCGTGGTCGAGGACGCGGGGCTCGTAATCTCCGAGGACGGGATGGAGTTCGACCTGTGACCACGACGCCGCCGGGCCTGGAGCAGGAGGCGGCCCCCTGGACCGAGGAGGAGTTCGTCGCCGCGCTGCGCGAGCAGGGAGGGCGCTACCACGACCAGCACCCCTTCCACGTGCGGATGAACGCCGGCGACCTCGCTCCCGAGGAGCTCCGGCGCTGGGTGGCGAACCGCTACTACTACCAGCGCTCGATCCCGATCAAGGACGCGGCGATCCTCTCCAACTGCCCCGAGGTGGAGATCCGCCGCGAGTGGATCTCGCGGATCCTCGACCACGACGGGGTCGAGGGCGAGTCCTCGGGCGGGATCGAGTCCTGGCTGCGCCTCGGCGAATCGCTCGGGGTCGACCGCGACGAGGTGCGCGGCGAGCGCCTCGTGCTGCCCGGCGTCCGCTACTCGGTCGACGCCTACGTCAACTTCTGCCGCGCCGAACCGTGGGTCTTCGCCGTCGCCTCCTCGCTCACCGAGCTGTTCGGGCCGGGGGCGATCAAGGTGCGGATCGCGGCGCTCGAGGAGCACTACCCGTGGATCGACCCGGCCGGACTCGAGTACTTCCGCGCGCGCCTGACGCTGGCGCCGCGCGACGCCGAGTACGCGCTCGGGGTGACGCTGGCGCGCTGCCGCACCCGCGCCGACCAGGAGCGCGCGGTGGCCGCCCTCTCCTTCAAGTGCGACCTGCTCTGGGCGCAGCTCGACGCGATCGACCGCGGCGACACGCGGCCCGCGCCCGCTCCGGCCCGCCCCGAGGGCTGATCGCCGTGCCCTTCGAGCGCCCCCAGCTCGCCACCGGGGTCCGCCTCCACCACGATCGCGTCCGCGAGCAGCACGTGCTGCTCTTCCCCGAGGGCGCGCTGGTGCTGAACGAGACCGCGGTCGAGGTGCTGGAGCTGTGCGACGGCGAGCGCACGCTGGACGACATCGCCGCGGTCCTGGGCGAGCGCTACGAAGGGGCCGACGTGCGCGACGACGTCGCCGAGCTCCTCGACGGGATCGGCGAGCGGGGGCTGGTGGTCGATGCCGCCGGTTGACGTCCCGGTCGGCAACCCGCTGCTCCTGATCGCGGAGCTGACCTACCGCTGCCCGCTCCACTGCCCCTACTGCTCGAACCCGACCGACATCGGCGCCGAGCGCTACCGGGACGAGCTGCCGGGGGAGGACTGGCAGCGGGTCTTCCGCGAAGCTGCCGACCTCGGGGTGCTGCAGCTGGCGCTGACCGGGGGCGAGCCGATGGCGCGCAAGGAGATCGTCGAGCTGGCCCGGGCCGCGACCGCGGCGGGCCTCTACTCGACCCTGGTCACCTCGGCGATGCCGTTCCCCCGCCGGCGGGTGGAAGCGCTGCACGCCGCCGGGCTCGACCACGTGCAGATCAGCTTCCAGCACTCCGACCCGGTCGCCGCCGACGAGATCGGCGGCACGATCGCCTTCGAGCGCAAGGTGAAGGCGGCGGCGTTGGCGCGGGAGCTCGACTTCCCGCTCACCGTCAACTGCGTCCTGCACCGCCGCAACATCGACGAGGTCGAGTCGATCATCCGCATGGCGGAGCGGCTGGGTGCCCGCCGGCTGGAGCTGGCGAACACGCAGTACCACGGCTGGGCGCTCCTGAACCGCGACGCCCTGATGCCGACCCGGGCGCAGCTCGAGCACGGCGAGGAGGTGGTGCGGCGCGAACGCGAGCGGCTCGGGCCGAAGCTGGAAATCCTCTGGGTGCTGCCCGACTACTACGAGGAGGTGCCGAAGCCCTGCATGGGCGGCTGGGCCGCCGACGCGATCCTGGTGCAGCCGAACGGCGACGTGCTCCCCTGCCAGGCGGCGGCCTCGATCCCGGGACTGACGCCGGAGAACGTGCGCGAGCGCCCGCTGCGCGAGATCTGGTTCGAGTCCGAGCTCTTCAACGCCTTCCGCGGCACCGCCTGGATGCAGGAGCCGTGCCTCTCCTGCCCGCTGGGTCGCCGGCACGAGGACTTCGGCGGCTGTCGCTGCCAGGCGCTGGCGCTGACCGGCGACGCGGCGGCGACCGACCCGGTATGCAAGTTCTCCCCGCACCACGGCGTGATCACCGCGGCCCGCCGCGAGGAGCCGGCGCCGGCGCCGGCGCCGGCCGGGGCGGAGGCGGTCGCCGCCGCGCCGCCCTTCGTCTACCGCGACCTGATCCGGTCGTGAGCGCCGCGCCGGTCGTCCAGGCGTTCGGGCTCGGCAAGGACTACGGCAGGCTGCGCGCGGTCGACGCCGTCGACATCGACGTCGCCGCCGGCCAGTTCTTCGGCTTCCTCGGCCCCAACGGGGCGGGCAAGACGACGATGATCCACATGCTGACCACGCTGGTCAGCCCGACCCGCGGGCGGGCCGAGGTGGCGGGCCACGACGTCGTCGCCGAACCGCTGGCGGTGCGCAAGAATATCGGCCTCGTCTTCCAGGAGACGACGCTCGACGGCGAGCTCTCGGCGGAGGAGAACCTGCAGCTGGCGGGCAAGCTCTACGGGCTCGGCCGGGCCGAGCTGCGGGCGCGGATCGCCGAGGTCCTCGCCCTCTTCGAGCTGACCGACCGCCGCCACGACTCCGTGCGCACCTTCTCCGGCGGCATGCGCCGGCAGGTCGACCTCGCCCGCGGCATCCTCCACCGGCCCGCCGTCCTCTTCCTCGACGAGCCGACGCTGGGGCTCGACCCGGTGAACCGGGCGCGGGTCTGGCGGTTCCTCGAGCGGCTCTCCGCCGAGGAGGGGATGACGCTCTTCCTCACCACCCATTACCTGGAGGAGGCGGAGCCCTGCGACCGGGTGATGATCGTCGACCGCGGCGAGGTGATCGCCGCCGGCACCCCGGACGAGCTGAAGCGCGACCTCGGCGGCAGCGAGTCGATCGAGCTGGCGATGAGCGATCCCGACCCGCGCCTGCTCGCCGAGGTCGCCCGCCGCACCGGCACCGAGCCGCGGCGCACCGAGGGCGGGGTGATCGTCGCCGTCGACTCCGCCGAAGCGGTCCTGCCGCTGCTGCTGCCGCTGATCGGCGAGCGGCTGGAGAGCGTCAGCGTGCGCAAGCCGACCCTCGACGACGTCTTCGTCGCCGCGACCACGCCGGCCGCGTGACGCCGCGGATCCTCGCCGGCATCGTCGGCCGCGAGTTCAAGCGGGTGCTGCGCAACCGCGCCCGCCTCGCCTCCACCTTCGCCCGGCCGCTGATCTGGCTGGTCATCATCGGCTCGGGCTTCTCGGCGCTGATCCCGGGCGGCAACTTCAGCTACCACAAGTACCTGCTGCCGGGGATCGTCGGGATGGTGGTGCTCTTCTCCTCGCTGCTGAGCGCCCTGGGGAGCGTCCAGGACCGCGAGTTCGGCTCGATGCGGATGCTGATGATCTCGCCGGTGCCGCGGGGGACGATCGTCCTCGGCAAGACCCTCGGCGCGACCCTGATGGGGGCCGCGTTCGCGGTGGTCCTCACGCCGCTCGCCTGGGTCTTCGACGTCGACTTCACCTTCCTCGACTGGCTGCGGTTCCTCGGCGCGACGCTGCTCTGCGCGCTGGCGCTGGCGAGCCTCGGCATGGTGGTCGCCTCGCGGATCCGCAAACTGGAGAACTTCGCCGTGGCGATGAACTTCGTGATCTTCCCGATGTTCTTCCTCAGCGGCGCCCTCTACCCGACCGAAAAGCTGGCCGGCTGGCTGCAGCCGCTGGTGCGGCTGAATCCGCTCACCTACGGGGTCGACCTGATGCGGCACTACCTCTTGGCGGAGGAATTCCGGGCGGTCAGCCGGGTCGAGTTCGAACCGCTCTTCGACATCGCCTACCTGGTCGTCTTCGCCGTCGTCTGCCTGGCCTTCGCGACCAAGCTCTTCGGCCGCGAGGAGCACCTCTCGGCGATGTTCCTCGGCGGCGAGGCGCGCAGGGCGCCGGCGCCGAGGCGGGTCGGCGCCGGGCGGCTGCGGCTGCCCGCCCCGAGCGGCCCGCTGAGTGGGATCGTCGGGCGTGAGTTCAAGCGCGCGGTGCGCCAGCGGGGGCGCCTCGCCAGCACCTTCGCGCGGCCGCTGCTGTGGCTGATCGCGGCCGGGACCGGCTTCGCCGCGCTGATCCCGGGCGGTGACTACGAGACCTACCTGCTGCCGGGGATCATCGGCATGGTCATCCTCTTCTCCTGCCTGCTGAGCGCGCTCGGCAGCGTCCACGACCGCCAGTTCGGGCCGATGCGGATGCTGCTGGTGGCGCCGGTGCCGCGCGGGCTGGTCGTCTTCGGCAAGACGCTCAGCTCGACCCTCCTGGGGGCGGCGTTCGCGGTCGTCTTCTCGGTCCTCGTCGTCTTCTTCGACATCGAAGTGAGCCTCGGCGACTACCTCGGCTTCCTCGGCGCGGTGCTGCTCTGCGCGCTGGCGCTGTCGAGCCTGGGGATGCTGGCGGCGGCGCGGATCCGCAAGCTGGAGGACTTTGCGGTGGCGATGAACTTCGTCATCTTCCCGCTCTTCTTCTTCAGCGGCGCGCTCTACCCGGCGAGTGAGCTGCCGGGCTGGATGCAGCCCTTCGTGCGCCTCAACCCGCTCACCTACGGGGTCGACCTGATGCGCCAGACGCTGCTCCACTCCGAGCGCCACCTGCTCGCCCCGGCCCAGTTCGCGGCCTGGCTCGACGTCGCCTTCCTGGGCGCGTTCGCGCTCGTCTGCCTGGCGTTGGCGGCGGCGTTCTTCGGGCGCGAAGAGCACCTGGCGCCGATGATGCTGGGCGGCGCGGCGCGCCGGTTGCCGCTGCCGGGGCGCGGCTCCCGCGCCGGCAGGCGCAAGCCGACGCCCGCCGGCACCTGAGAGGGTTCGGCCCGATGACCGCCTTCTTCGACGGCCACAACGACTCGCTGACCCGCGAGGACCATGCCCGCTTCGCGTCGGGGCGGGAGGGCGGCCACCTCGATCTGCCGCGGATGGCGGCGGCCGGGATGCGCGGCGGGATCTTCGCCGTCTTCATCCGCAACCCGGAAACCGCCGACTACCGGCCGGCGAAGAGCAGGCGGCCGGGCGGCGCGGGCCCGGCGCCGGAACTGGATCACGACTTCGCCGCGGGCGCCTCCACCGTGGCCGCCGGCAGGCTGGCGGCGATGGAGGCGGCGGGCCAGATCCGGATCGGACGAACGATCGCCGACGTCGATGCGGCGGCGGAGGCAGACGGCGACGCGCGGACGCCGGACTCCGGCGGTGTGCGGACGACGGACGGCGGCGACGCGCGGACGACGGACCCCGGCGGTGCGGCCGGTCCCGCCGACGCGGTGACCGCGGGCAACCCGCCCGTCGCGGTCCTCCACCTGGAGGGCGCGGAGGCGATCGACGCCGACCTCGAGGCGCTCGACTTCTGGTACGCGGCGGGATTGCGCTCGCTGGGGCCGGTATGGAGCCGACCTAACTGGTTCGGCCACGGGGTGCGCTTCCGCTATCCCTCGACCCCGGACATCGGCCCCGGGCTCACCGAGGCGGGCAAGGCGCTGGCCCGGCGCTGCGCCGAGCTCGGCATCGTCTTCGACCTCGCCCACATGAACGAAGCGGGCTTCTGGGACACCGCCGCCCTGGAAGCCGCGCCGCTGGTCGTCAGCCACGCCGGTGCCCACGCGATCTGTCCCAACTCGCGCTGCCTCACCGACGCGCAGATCGACGCGGTGGGGGAGACCGGCGGCCTGGTCGGGATCGTCTACGCCCCCGCCTTCCTGCGGCCCGACGGCAAGAACGAGCCCGCCGGGACGCCGCTCGAGCTGATCGTCCGCCACGCCCGGCACGTGGCCGAACGGATCGGGGTCGAGCACGTCGCCCTCGGCTCCGACTTCGACGGCACCGAGGTTCCCGACGCCCTCGGCGACGTCACCGGAGTCCCTGCCTTGCTCGAGGAGTTCGCCCGGCATGGCTTCAGCGAGCGCGAGGTCGAGGCGATCGCCTGGGGCAACTGGCGCCGCACCCTGGCCCGCTGCTGGCACGAAGCCTGAGGAGCGACCGGGCCCGGCTGGCGCTCGCCTCACCTGCGAGGCACGTTTCGGGTCTCTGGCACCCGAAATGTTCCGCAGACAAATCTGAGCGTCAGCGCGCGGCGACGAGGGCGGCGGCCATCTCGCCCGCGGCGCGCATCGGCTCGGTCGAGCGGAAGGCGCGGCAGAGGACGAAGGCTCCCTCCAGGGCGGCGATCACGGCGAGCGCCTGGTCGCGGTCGCCGAGCCGCTCGGTGAGCGCCGCGGTCCACTGCTCGAAGACGTCGGCGGTGGCCTGGCGGAGGCGGTCGTCGGTGCTCGCCACCTCGAGCGCGACGGTGGCGATCGGGCAGGCGTCCTCGTAGTCGGTCGCCTCGAGGGTCTCGCCGGCGCCGGCGAAGACGGCGCGGATCGCGTCCGCGGTCGTGGTCTCCTCGTCGTAGACGGCAGTGACCAGCGCCTGGAAGAAGGCCCCGGCCTTGCGGATCACCTCGTCGCCGAGTTCGGCCTTGCCGCCGGGGAAGTGGTGGTAGAGCGAGCCGAAGGGGGCGCCGGCCTCGGCGACCACCTGCTTGAGGCCGGTGCCGTTGTAGCCCTGGCGGCGGAAGAGCTCGGCGGTGGCGAAGAGGATGCGGTCGCGGGTGGGGATCTTGGCGGCGTCGGCGGGGGCGGGGGAGGCGGTCTCGCTCATCGCAAGAGTGTAGTCTGCGCCTCACTAGAGCGATCTACCTAGAAGGGAACCGAGATGAAGCCGAAGCTCTCGAACCTGCTCGCTGGCGCTGTCCTCGCGCTCGGCGCCCGCGCCCTCTTTCCCCGCCTGCTCCTGCTCAAGTTCAAGCCGGACGTCGCCAAGCTGAACGCCGGCGACCACGAGGCGCTGCTCGGCGCCTACGCCGACGACTTCGTCCTCCACTTCAACGACGGCCCGCACCGCTGGGCGGGCGACTGGGTCGGCAAGCCCGCCTTCGACCGCTTTCTGCAGAACTTCACCGCGGCGGGCATCCAAGGGGAGATCAAGTCCATCGCCACCAGCGGCCCCCTCTGGGCGCTGACCATGTGGGTGCGCTTCGACGACCACGCCGACGGCCCCGACGGCACCCGCATCTACGAAAACCACACCGTCCTCGTCCTCCGCACCCGCTGGGGCAAGGTGGTCGAGCAGCACGACTATTACGTCGACACCGCCCGCATCGTCGCCCTCGACAAGAGGCTCGAGGAGATGGGTGTGCCCGCCGTCCCCCGCGACGCGTGATCGGGTAAGAATGGGCCGATGCCGCTGAATCACGTCGCGCTGACCGTCGCCGATCGCGGGCGCTCCGCCGCCTTCTACGGCGAGCACTTCGGGCTGACCGAGCGGATCATGGACAACGAGCACCTGCTGATCCTCGGCGCGGCCGACGGGTCCGAACTGGCGCTGTCCGACGCCGAGTCGGTCCCGCCGGAGCTGCCGCGCACCAACCACTTCGGCTTCCGGGTCGTCGACGAGGCGGAGGTGCGCGCCGCCCGCGAGCGCTTCCGCGCCGCCGGCCTGACCGAGACCGAGTGGCAGGACGACGGCCGCTTCGTCCGCGTCCAGATCCTCGACCCGGACGGCTACCGGGTCGAGGTCTACGCCCACTGAGGCGGCGCTGCGATCCGGAAGAGGTTCCTTGTCTTTACTCTCTGGCGCGAGCGAGATTGTCGGGACCCATCGGAAAGCGCGATCGCCGGTCGACGGGAAGTCGACCGATGGCCCGCGGGATCGGGCTCCTCGTCCTGCTCGCGGCGTCGCCGCTGATCTGGGGGGTCGCATCCGCCCGCGCCGGGGAGTACACGGTGTGGTCCTGCCGCGGCCCGGCCGGGATGCCGATCTCGGCGGCGGCCTGGCGCACCCAGGCCAGCTACGCCGCCAGCGGCGACATCACGATCACCGACGACTGCGCGAGCGGCGGGTCGCTGCGGATCGAAGCGACGCCGCCCGGGCCGATCGCCGACCACCAGCCGCAGGGCGAAGCGATCTTCGAACCGCCCGCGGGGACCGCCATCGCCCACTTCGAAGTCTGGCGCTACGTGGCCGCCACGGCCGATGACTACGCCGCCTCCTTCCAGGAATGGGCCTTCGGCATCGGCTCCAGCCAGGAATGCGCCGCCGGGCACGCGCCCGGATGCTCGTTCGGCACCCCGGAGGAACCGCTCGACGAGGACAGCCGCGTCGAAGAGCACACCTGGAACTTCGAAGCGTCGCCGGGGGAAGGCCTGCCGCCGTTCGAAAAACTGGGCTTCTGGGTCAGCTGCGTGAAGGTCGGCTGCCGGCCGGCGCCCTCGTCGCCGTCGGCCCTGTTCGAGCTGGCCCGCTCGGCGGTGACGATCGAAGACGACCGGCCGCCGACGATCACGCGGCTCGAAGGGCCGGCGGCCGAATCGGCGCCGGTCACCGGCGTCGCCCACCTCTTCGTCACCGCCACCGACGTCGGCGGCGGGATCGCGGCGCTCGAATTCTCGGTCGACGGCGGCGCCTCGCGCCGGGTGGCGGTCGGCGGCTGCGAGGAACCGTTCTCCGAACCCCAGCCCTGTCCGCCGAAGGCGACCCAGGGGATCGCGATCGACACCGCCGGGCTCGCGCCGGGCGAGCACGCGGTGAGCGGCGCGGCGCTCGACGCGGCCGGCAACGCGACGCCGTTCGGACCGGTCTCGTTCACGGTCGCGCCGCCGGCCGTCGCCGCGCCCGGGCAGCAGGCGGTCGCCGCGGCGTCGGCCGCGGGCGGGCGGCCCGACAACGGCACCCCGGCGAGCGAGGCGGCGCGCCTGCGCTTGCACCGCGCCGGCCGCTTTCATCGCGCCGGCGAGCCCGGGCGGTTGCAGGGCACGCTCACCACGCCGGACGGCGTGCCGATCGCCGAAGCCCGGCTGGGGGTCGAGATCACCGAACTGGGCGGCGGGCACCGGGTGCGCAGGCGGGTGATCGGCACCGACGCCGACGGGCATTTCGCGCTCGCCGTCGCCGGCGCCGGCGCCCGCACCGTGGTCGTCTCCTACGCGCCGACCGTCGGCGGGCCGGTGTCGCGCCGCGCCGAGGCGCTGGTGCGGACGTCGCTGTCGCTGGCGCTGAAGCCGCGCCCGCGGCGGGTGCGGGCGGGCCAGACGGTGCGCTTCCTCGGTCGACTGCGCGGGGCCGGCGGCGCCGCCCGCGGCGCCAACGTCGAGATCCAGGCGATCGCCGGCGGGCGCTGGACCACGATCGACACGGTCACCGTCGGCAGGCACGGCAGCTTCAGCTGGGCCCACCGTTTCCGCTACGTCGAACGCGACGCGCTCTTCTCCTTCCGCGCGGTGGTGCCGCGGACGCCCGGCTGGCCCTGGCCCACCGTGCGCAGCGGGCGGATCGAACTGCCGATCGAAGGGTCGTCGCGGTGACCGGGGCGGAAGCGTTCCTCGCCGACGAGTACGAGCAGAGCAAGGCGGAGGTGCAGCGCACCGTCGCCGCCAAGCTGGGCGCCGAGGCGCTCGCGGGCATCGACCTCGACGCCGCCTACAACGAGGCCTGGCACGCGCTCTACCTGTTGCTCGAGCGTGGCGAGAGCGTCGACAACCACAAGGGCTTCCTCGTCACCGTCGCCTACCGGCGGGCGCTGAGCGAACGGCGCGCGGGCCGGCTCGAGTACGCGACCGACAGCGAGGAGTTGGCCTGGGTCGGGGTCGAGCCGGACCTCGATGCGCGCCTCGACGCCGAGATGCAGCTGCGCCACTTCGTCCAGGGCCTGCGCGCCGCGCTCAGCGAGCGGGAGCTCCAGGCGGCGACCCTCTGCCACCTGCACGGGCTGTCGCGCCGGGAGGCGGCGAAGCTGCTGGGCATCGCGCCGCGGCGGATGGAGAAGCTGATGGATCGCGCCTCGAAGCGGATCAGCGCGGTGATCGGCGCCGTCCGCCCGGGGGAGCTCTGCGACGAGTTCGACTCGATGGTGCGCGCCTTCGCGGTGGGGATGCTCGACGAGACCGGCGAGCGCTACCAGCTCGCCCGCGACCACCTGGAGAGCTGCCCGGCCTGCCGGCGCAAGGTCCTCACCCTGCGCGGCCTCGGCGCGATCACGCCGCCGCTGCCCGCCCTGCTCGGCCTCCTGACCGGCGCGGCGGGCGTCGGCGCGACCCAGCTCGGTGCCGGGGCCGCCAAGGGTGGGCTGGCCAAGGGCTCGCTCGGCAAAGTCGCGAGCCTCTCGCCCAAGGCGGCGCTGGTCGGCGGCACGGTGGCGGCGACGACCGCGGTGGCCGCGGTCGCCGCAGTGGCCGTGGTGGGCGGCGGCAAGCATCACGCGCCGGCGCCCCAGGGCGCGCAACCGGCCCCGGTGGTAGGCGCGGCGGTCGCCGGGGAAGAGGCCGCCGCGGCCCCGTCGCCGGCGCGACACGCTCCCCGCAAGCACGCCCACCACCGCGCCAAGCGCAAGTCCCATCCTCGGCACCGGCACGCCGACGAGTCCAAGCCCACCCCGGCGCCCGCCACGACCGCGCCGCCGACGGAAACCGAAGCGACGGCTGACGTCGCCCCGCCACCGGAACCCGCCCCGGAACCGCCCCCCGCCCCGGCGCCGGAACCGGCTCCCGAACCCACCGAATCGCAGCCGCCGCTGAAGGACGCCTCGGTGGAGTTCGAACTCCACTAGCGGGGATCCCCCCGACCCAAGCGGGCAGGGACGGGCGAGGCCGGACGGCGGCGTCATCCGGCCGACCGAGCGCGGGCCCCCGAGGTGTCGCGAACGCAAGGGGGGTGGGGCGAGGGGAGGCTGAGGCGCGATGGCCGAGGACGGTGGGAGTCCGGGCCCCGCCGGCCGGGTATGGCGAGGCCCGGGCGTCTCGGAGGCGACCCGGGCAGGCTGAGGCCGCCTCCGAGACGCCCGGGACGGAAGGTTTCAGAGGGAGGACACGATCCGGTGCGCCTTGCGGCGGACTTCGGCGACAGCTCCACCGGTCAGATCCTCCTTCGGGAACCTGAGGTCGCCCTGGCGTACACAGGGTGCCCTCACGTCTTCGTCACGGAGAAGAAGGCGCGCGCCTTCGTGTCGAAGGCGCCCCGCATCCCCACGGGGCGCCCCCTCGTAAGTCCGCCACCCCCCACGGGCGCCCCTCGAGAGTCCGCCTCTCCTCACGGGCACCCCTCGAGGGTCCACCCGCCACGGTCCGACCCGGCTGTACCGGCAAGGGCCCGGGCGCGCGGGTGTAGGCGGCGTGGATCGTGACGGAGACACCCGGGGACGAGGTGGTCACCGAGATCCCGGAGACGGATCGCTCAGGAACCTCTGTGGAACATTTCGGGTGCCTGGCAACCGAAATGTTCCACAGAGGTTGCTGAGCACTCGGGGTCGAGGCATCTTCGTCACGGATGCGCCCCGTCCCCGTGAGGGTCCCGACCCGAAGGCTCCATGTCCCGGGCGTCTCGGAGGCGGCCTCAGCCTGCCCGGGTCGCCTCCGGGAGGGCCGGGACCCTCGCCGCTTCCCGCCAGCCTCGGCCGCGTCCCTCGCCGTCCGGTGAGACCCCAACTCTCGCCGGGTACCCTCACCTCATGAGGCTCCCACCGCTGCTGCGTCAGCTGCGCGATGACCCGACCGGGCGTGGGGTGGCGGCGCGGTCGGGACGGTCGGAGAGGCTTCGCCCTCGGGTCGCCGAGGCCGACTCGATGGTCAAGTCGGTGTGCCCCTACTGCGCGGTCGGCTGCGGGCAGCGGGTCTGGTCGAAGGACGGCAAGGTGATCCAGATCGAGGGGGATCCGGACAGTCCGATCTCCCGCGGGCGCCTCTGTCCCAAGGGCTCGGCCTCCGAGCAGCTGGTCAACTCGCCGACGCGGCTGAAGAAGGTGAAGTACCGCCGCCCTCACGGCACCGAGTGGGAGGAGCTCGACCTCGACCAGGCGATGGAGATGATCGCCGACCGCGTGCTCGAGGCCCGCGAGTCCGGCTGGCAGGAGATGCGCGGCGAGGAACGGCTGCGGCGCACGCTCGGCTTCGCCCACCTCGGCGGCGCCACCCTCGACAACGAGGAGAACTACCTGATCAAGAAGCTCTTCACCGCGATGGGCGCGGTGCAGATCGAGAACCAGGCCCGCATATGACACTCCTCCACGGTCCCCGGTCTGGGGACCTCGTTCGGTAGGGGCGGCGCCACGGGGTTCCTCCAGGACCTGGAGAACTCCGACTGCATAGTGATCATGGGCTCGAACATGGCCGAGGCCCACCCGGTCGGCTTCCAGTGGGTGGTCGAGGCGCGCGAACGGGGCGCCAAGGTGATCCACGTCGACCCCCGCTTCACCCGCACCAGCGCGCTCGCCGACCTCCACGTGCCGATCCGCGCCGGCACCGACATCGCCTTCCTCGGCGGCATCGTCAACTACATCCTCGCCGGCGAACGCGAGTTCCGCGAGTACGTCCAGGCCTACACCAACGCCCGCACGATCGTCAGCGACGACTTCCGCGACACCGAGGACCTCGACGGGATCTTCTCCGGCCTCGACCGCGAGGGGCGCACCTACGACCGCGGCACCTGGCAGTACAAGGGGATGGAGGCGCAGCCCTCGGGCGGCGAAGCCGGAGTCGAAAAAGCCGAAGGCGAGCAGGCCCACGGCGCCCACGGCGGCGAACTGAGCCACGGCGAGCCGCCCCGCGAGGACCCCACCCTGCAGGACCCGCGCTGCGTCTTCCAGCTGCTGAAGAAGCACTACGCCCGCTACACGCCGGAGATGGTCGAGCGCATCTGCGGCGTGCCCCGCGCCCAGTTCGTCGCGGTCGCCGAGGCCCTCTGCCGCAACTCCGGCCGCGAGCGCACCGGCGCCTTCTGCTACGCGGTCGGCTGGACCCAGCACTCGGTCGGCGTCCAGTACATCCGCACCGCGGCGATCGTCCAGCTGCTGCTCGGCAACGTCGGCCGCCCCGGCGGCGGCATCATGGCGCTGCGCGGCCACGCCTCGATCCAGGGCTCGACCGACATCCCGACCCTCTTCAACATCCTCCCCGGCTACCTGCCGATGCCGCACGCGCACGCCGAATCGAACCTCGACGCCTACATCGACCGCAACGCCTCGCCGACCGGCTTCTGGGGCAACACGCGCTCCTACATGGTCAGCCTGCTGAAGGCCTGGTGGGGCCCCGCCGCCCAGTACGACAACGAGTTCTGCTTCGACTACCTGCCCCGCATCGACAAAGACCACTCGCACTACAAGACCGTCACCGAGATGGAGGACAACAAGCTCACCGGCTACTTCGTGATGGGCGAGAACCCGGCCGTCGGCTCGGCCAACTCGAAGCTCCAGCGGCTGGCGCTGGCGAAGCTTGAGTGGCTGGTGGTGCGCGACCTCGACGAGATCGAGACCGCCTCCTTCTGGCACGACGCGCCGGAGATCGAGACCGGCGAGCTGGTCACCGAGGAGATCGGCACCGAGGTCTTCCTCATGCCCGCCGCCGCGCACACCGAGAAGGACGGCAGCTTCACCAACACCCAGCGCCTCCTCCAGTGGCACCACAAGGCGGTCGAGCCGGAGGGTGACTGCCGCTCGGAGCTGTGGTTCATGTACCACCTGGGACGGAAGGTCCGCGAGCGGCTGGCCGGCTCCGACCGCGACCGCGACCGGCCGATCCTCGACCTCACCTGGGACTACCCGACGATCGGCCCCGACGAAGAGCCGGACGCCGAAGCGGTGCTGGCCGAGATCGGCGGCTTCGACCCCGAGCGCGAGCCGCTGCACGACTACCTGCCGCTGCGCGACGACGGCTCGACCACCTGCGGCTGCTGGATCTACGCCGGCTGCTACGCCGACGGGGTGAACCAGCCCGCCCGCCGCAAGCCGGGGCGGGAGCAGAGCTGGGTGGCGCCGGAGTGGGCCTGGGCCTGGCCGATGAACCGCCGCATCATCTACAACCGCGCCTCCGCCGACCCCGAGGGGCGGCCGTGGTCGGAGCGCAAGCGCTACGTCTGGTGGGACGCCGAGGCGGGGAAGTGGACCGGCGAGGACGTGCCCGACTTCACCACCGACAAGGCGCCCGACTACGTGCCGGAGGAAGGCGCCAAGGCCCAGGCGGCGCTGCGCGGCGACGAGCCGTTCATCATGCAGGGCGACGGCCGCGCCTGGCTCTTCACCCCGAACGGGGTGGTCGACGGCCCCTTCCCCACCCACTACGAGCCGCACGAGTCCCCCTTCGAGAACCCGCTCTACGCGCAGCAGGCGAACCCGGTGCGGCAGGAGTTCCGCCGCCGCGACAATCCCTACAACCCGACCGCGGGCGAACCGGGAGCCGACACCTACCCCTACGTGATGACCACCTACCGGCTGACCGAGCACCACACCGCGGGCGGGATGAGCCGCACGCTGCCGTTCCTGGCCGAGCTGCAGCCGGAATTCTTCTGCGAGGTGAGCCCGGCACTGGCCGCCGAGCGCGGCCTCGAGCACGGCGGCTGGGCGACGATCGTCAGCACCCGCACCGCGATCGAGGCCCGCGTCCTCGTCACCGACCGGGTCAAACCGCTGCGGATCGGCGACCGCGTCGTCCACCAGATCGGCCTGCCCTACCACTGGGGCAACCGCGGGATCTCCACCGGGGACTCGGCCAACGACCTCTTCCCCTTCGCGCTCGACCCCAACGTCCACATCCAGGAGGTGAAGGCGGCGACCTGCGACATCCGCCCGGGCCGCCGGCCCCGCGGCCCCGACCTGCCGAAGTTCGTCCGCGACTACGGAAAGGAGGCGCGATGAGCGGCCACCTGATCGACACGCCGACCGCCGTCCCCCGCAAAGGCTTCTTCACCGACACCTCGATCTGCATCGGCTGCAAGGCCTGCGAGGTCGCCTGCAAGGAGTGGAACCAGGTGCCGGCCGAGCCGCTCGGCTTCAGCGGCTCCTCCTACGACAACAGCGGCGAACTCGGGGCCAACCGCTGGCGCCACGTCGCCTTCATCGAGCAGCAGGTGTCGGTGGGGGTCGAGGAAGCGGCGCCGGACTCCTTCGTCGCGGAGGCGGCGCGCCAGTCGCTGGTCGAGGAGGGGCTCGACCCGCACACCGACGCCGACGGCTTCCGCTGGCTGATGAGCTCCGACGTCTGCAAGCACTGCACCGAGGCCGGCTGCCTCGACGCCTGCCCGACCGGGGCCCTCTTCCGCACCGAGTTCGGCACCGTCGTCGTCCAGCCCGACATCTGCAACGGCTGCGGCTACTGCGTCGTCTCCTGCCCGTTCGGGGTGATCGACCAGCGCCAGGGCGACGGCCGGGTCTGGAAGTGCACCATGTGTTACGACCGGCTGAAGGACGACATGGAACCGGCCTGCGCCCAGGCCTGCCCCACCGACTCGATCCAGTTCGGCGACCTCGAGGAGCTGCGGGCGCGGGCGGAGCGGCGGGTGGCGACGCTGCACGAGCGGGGCCGCGAGGAGGCGCGCCTCTACGGCGACTCCGAGGACGACGGGGTGGGCGGCTTCGGCGCCTTCTTCCTGCTGCTCGACGAGCCCGAGACCTATCGGCTGCCGCCCGACCCGGTGGCGCCGCTGCGGCAGGCGCCGGCGGTGTGGGCGGCGGGGATGGGCGCCGCCGCGGCGCTCGTCGCGGGGGTCGCGGCGAGCTTCCTCGGGAGGCGCAGGTGAGCCCCAAGGGCGGCGGCGAACGGGCGATGGTCCCGCGCGAGAAGCCGACCACCTACTACGGCAGGCCGATCGTCAAGCGCCCGGTCTGGAAACCCGAGATCCCCTACTACTTCTTCTTCGGCGGGCTGGCCGGGGCCTCCTCCTGCCTCGCCGCCGCGGCGACCTTCGCCGGGCATCCGCGCCTGGCGCGGCGCGCCTGGGCGGGCGCCTTCGTCGGCGTCACCGTCAGCCCGGTGCTCCTGATCAGGGACCTCGGCCGGCCGCGGCGCTTCCTCTACATGATGCGGATGGTCAAGGTGACCTCGCCGATGAGCCTCGGCGCCTGGCTGCTGGCCGCCAACGGCGGCGCCGTGACCCTGGCGGCGGGGCTCAACCTGCTGACCCCGCGCCGCCGCGGCGGCTTCGCCGAGGTCGGCGCCGCCCTGGTCGGCGCGCCGCTC
>Ga0335075_10005292_pt1 | contig 20058 bp, 12 predicted proteins | sample Lox_Sample_24_FD_206723 | JGI IMG/M metagenome (GOLD analysis project Ga0335075, IMG submission 206723) | Soil microbial communities from Loxahatchee National Wildlife Refuge, Florida, United States - Lox_Sample_2.4 | ecosystem: Environmental > Terrestrial > Soil > Wetlands | place: USA...
TATCAACGTTACCGGTTCAGAAGTTGCCACAGCATTCGGCAACGCGATCTCCACGGCGATTACGAATATCTTTTCCGGCTCTCTGCAGATTGGCGGCGCGACCTTCGCCGTGAGCGGAACTTCGGTGCAGGCATCGGTGACAGGCACCGGTGCGGCTCCGCCGCTTGTCGAGCAAGTGCAGGTGACCTTCACCTTCAGCGAGTCGAACGGCACGGTCACTATGACGCTGGTGGGCTCGGTCACCGCGAACCTGATGCTCTCCGATGCGTGGTCGGTTCTGAACACCGCGCCTTTCAATGAGCTGGCGCTCACCAGCGGCACGCTCTCGATGACCGTGGACCCCACCGACGAGTCCTTTGCGCTGGATGTCTCGGCGACGGCGAGTTACCAGAGCAATCCGCTGGGCACGGGCCTGTTTGTTGTCAACTACGCGAGCTCGAAGCTCGGCTTCCTGGCTGGTTTCATCGTCACCAGCGGCGGGAATGCCTGGACTCCGTTCGCCGACTGGCCGGTATTGCAGACCCTGAGCCTCGAAGGTGAGGCCGGTCTGTTTTTTGCAACCATAACCGTTACAGATCTGAGCGCATTCAAGCCGCTGAACCTCCCTTATCTTCCCAGTGAAATCGACCCCGGGCTGACCTTCCTTGCGGAGATCACGCTGGCCGGTTCCCTGGAGCCGATCGCAAGCCTGCTGCCCAGTGGAACGACCCTCGAGCTGCTTGCGAATATTCCACCCGCGGGCATCACCCAGGCCAGCGTGACCGCCACCCTGGCAACACCGGTTACCAACAATGCGTTTACTTTCACGCTGACTTTCACCTGGAAGTCGACATCAGCTGATTCGGGCTCTATCGAGATCTCTGTCACCGCCGTCTTCAACGATGGAAGCAATCAGATAGATCTAACCGGAGACGTCACCTTCCAATACGGATCGCAGCCCAACCTCACCGGCGAGATCATCGCCAGCGGCAACCCGGGACTCTGGCCGCATCCATTCGGCATTCCGAATCTCATCGTGAAGAGCTTTGCGATGAACTTCTCTCTTTCGGAGGAGGGCATCGGACTGGGGCTGGTCGGCACCGTCCAGGTGGGAGAAGAAAACGGCAATCCCGTGCTGATCGAAATCGGCAGCGGCATCGAGGACTTCGATCTGCCCGAGTATGTGCTCTTCCAGCTCAGCCCGGCGAACCCGAATGCGCAGGTCGGCCTTTCGCAACTGATCACCGATTTCATCCCGGAACTGCCGAACTTCGCGCTGCTGAACAACATCACCATCGGCGACCTGCTGTTTTATGCGGTTGCCGTTCCCAGCGTTCCGATCGATGGCAAGACGTACCTTGAAGGGATTGGGCTCACCGGCGATATTACCTTCTTTGGCTATGACCTCGATTTCTCGTTCTCGCTGGTGACCAATCCTTCCGTCGCAGTCAAGGCCTCGGGATCGATCAGCGACAACGGTGGCCCCATCGTGATCACGGTGGCGGGCGTGACCGTGCTGACTTTCTCTGATACCACGGGCAAGCTCGGGCCCTCTGCGAGCATCGACACCACCGGTAACCCCTATTACTTCACCATCAATGCGCAGATCGTTTTCCTGGGATTGTTGAGCGCCTCAGTGGCGGCGCAGGCGTCGAGCTCCAGCTTCGAGTTCGACATGGCGCTCGGAGCCGGCAATATCTTCAGCGAGCAGATCCACGTCGAGTTCATTCCCGATCAATCCGATTTCGCGGCCTCACTGTCGTGCAACTTTGCTCCCCCGAATATCACGCTGGGTCCGTGGGGAGTGATTCCGCAATTCACGATACCCACGCCGCAGATCTCGTTGTGTCTCGCATTGGGAAGCATAGTGCCCTCCGCCCCGCCCTGCTCCGACGGCTGGCTGCCCAGCTCGGCGCCTTACTTCCGCGTTGACATCAACTTCACCTGGGGTCCGATCAGCTTCTCAATGGATCTGGAGCTTGAATTCAACCAGGTGGTCAATGCCTTCCAGGACTTCGAATCGTGGCTGGTGAGCCTGGTCCTCAACTCGCCCAAGGCGATTCTCGACGCTATTCTGAACGACGCAACCAAGCTCGCACAGTTGCTGATCTGGCTCGGTCAGGAGATCCTTGCACTCGCCGAATACACCTTCGACAAGGTGGTTTCCATTATCGAATCGGTCTTCGGTTGGGCATACGAGGAGGCATTCAACCTGGTTTCCGACGTGGTCAACGCAATCGAGCAGTGCGCCACCGATATTGGCAACGACGCGTTGGGTTCCCCGATCGGAGCCGCGTTGCCGAAGGTTCCGCAATTCCTGGCCGATCTCACCGAGTCGCCCAATGGGCAAACTCTGCTCTATCACTATTACCTGCAGAAGCCCACGCTGGATCGGCTCCTTGCTGCAAGCAGCCCGACCGGCGACCGCTGCCGGGAGGTGCTAGCATTGGAGACCCGGAGCGAGAACTACCAGCAGGGACGCTATCTCGCGACGATCATCACAGTGTTGAGGACTTGTGCTCCAGAGGGCGACGCGGAGTTTCAGGCTTCGGTCGCCGAAGTCCTTTCCACGCTCGAGCAGCATCAGGACAAGAGCTATTCCGAATTTCTCGTAGCTCTGCGCGGATAACGGCTGTACGGTCTTAGCAGAGAGCAGACCATGGAGGAACGAAGTGCCAGAACTTCTTGACGATCCTTCCAATCAACAGGAGATTCAGCAGATTCTCGACCAGGTGTATCCGGTTCTGAACGATCCGTCCAGCAACTACTACCTGCCGACCTTCATTCGCAACAACAAATACGACCCTTACGATGTATCGAGTCCGTGGACATGGAATCTTAACGATCCCACCACTCTCAGCACCGCGGGGACCGTCTGCAACGACATCGCTAATAATGACAACACCTGGCCATGCACCGTAGCAACAAACGCTTATATCCTCGATCCTTCGATCATGCCTGTCCTGAAGTTGACCAATGTGGTGCTGTCCGGCTTCTCCAATGCGGTCTCAGAGCGTCCGGTTTGCCAGTCGGACGGCGTGACCATTATCCAGAAGGTTGATTTTTCGACGCTCGGGGCGCCTCAGCCGCCGCAGGTAACGGTCACGGGCAGCTTCGAGCTCGATTTGAATTGCTGCTGCAGCACCGACCACAAAACTTGCTTGCCGTCCACTTCCAGCCCCTACGTGGGCACGGGCACCTTTTTGGCGACGATTCCTTCGTCGAGTGTCACGATCACCTATTCGATTACCGACCTGGCTCCCAACGTGCTGACGATCACGGTGAGCAGCGTGCAACTGGCAGTCCCGAACGGATCGAATGGTCTGCCCAATATCCAGATAACGGTGAAGATCGTGAGCGCCGGGGATATACCGGCATTCAACAATCTCGCCAACGAGGCCTTCAACAGTCAGACAGGGCTGGACGCCGTCCTGTCCAACACTGAGACCTTCCTGAACACAACAGCAGCGCTGCAGCTTTTTGGCAATATCGTGACCCAGGAAGTGGATGGGTATCTCCAGGCAAATCACGATTACCCGTTCAACAATGCCTCGCTGAGCATCATTTGACCTGGCCGGTCGCGTTCCGCCCATGCATGATGCGGCGTGTATGAAATCGTGAGGACGGCGCGCGGCGCAGAACCCGGAGCGCCGGCAATTCTGTTTGTAGGGCACGCGGGCCTGCCTAACGGCTTTTCCCGCGTCCTCCACAGCCTGCTGCGGCACTTCCCGCCTGGATGGAATCTTCACCACTATGCGACGAACCTGAGACCAGGCGCACCGTCATCACCTGATCATGGCTGGACGCTACACCGCAATTCCAGCCCGGTACTGCATTCCCCCGACGCTCTGGCAGCCGTCATTGATAAGGTTCAGCCAGCCATCGTCGTGGTTTTGGAGCAGCCCTGGGTTTGCTGCCGCCTGGCGCCAGCACTCGCTCGTCAGCGCAGCTTCCGGTCGGTCTTCTACGCGGCAATCGACGAGCCCGCGGCGGTCTCAAAGCCCGTCGCGGCAGAGCTGGCGCGGCAGGACTGCGTGGTTAGCTTCACCGAATTTGCGCGCGAGATCCTGTTGCGTGCCTTCGCGCGCTTCGGCATTTCCCCGCCGATGGTCCGGGTGATTCCGCACGGAGTCGATCATGAGCTCTTTTTCCCCATCTCCCGGCGTGAGGCGCGGCAACAGCTTTTTCCGAACCGACCGGAACTGCATGACGCATTTCTTGTGCTGAACGCCAACCGCAATCAGCCGTTCAAGCGGATCGATCTTACTTTGCGCGGCTTCGCGAGGTTTGCCGCCGGCAAGCCGGACAATGTGAAGCTCTACCTGCACATGGCGAACCGGCCGGCAATGGGCGGACAGCGTCCGTTGGCGGATGTGCTCGGGATTCGCGAGCGGATTCTGGGATTGACGACCGGCGACCGTCACCCTGAGACTCCGAGCGAGCACCTCAACCTGCTCTATAACGCCTGCGATATCGGCATCAACACGGCGCAGAAAGAAGGCTGGGGGTTGATCGCCTTCGAGCATGCTGCGGCCCGCGTGGCGCAGATCGTGCCCGGCTATGGCACTGGCAGGGAGCTCTGGCAGGGCTCGGCGTGGTTGCTGGATGAGCCGGTGACTCCGGAGAGCGTAGCCCACGCCCTCGAAGCGCTCTATTCGAATCCCGGTTTGAGGGACAAGCTCGCAGAGGCCGGCATCCGCAATGCGAACCGCCCGGAATATGCTTGGAGCAACATTGCGCAGCGTTGGGAGCGGCTATTCCGGGAGCTTATCGGAAAGTGACCGCAACCAGAGAATTCTGCGTGAAGTGGGGCTGGCAGTAGGAGAGGAAGATCGTCTTGCCTCCATTCTCGGCAAAGTGCGGATGCTCAAACCCGAGAGAGATGATCTCCGAATTTTCGCGGTGTGGCAGCACTGAGGAGACCGACGCTTCGCTGAACGGTCCCCACGGATACCGCGACGTGCGCAGACAAAGCTGCTTGGAGTATCCATCGACATACGCCATCAGATAGCGCTTGAGACAGGCATTGTAGGAGACCGAGTACTCATTCGCCGCGCAAGCCAGCTCGCAGCCGTTTTCCAGGTGCGGCGACCACTCAGGCCGGGGCGAAGTCAGGTATTCGTATGCCTTCGGGTTCGCTAGGTTGGCCGCCTGTACCCGCGCCAGCATGGCGTAGCTGTAGGCTCCGCGCCGGCGGCTCGCATAGACATAGACGGTTTGCTCTTCGCGCAGTATCTGCACGCCCATGTGGAAGTCGTCCCACGGCACCGGCCAGAAGCGCCAGCCATCATCATGGCGGAGACGCCGGCAGGTGCCGCTGGCGGGATCAAACAGCGCCATACCCGTGCCAACGCCCTGAAAACCCCAAGTGCTCGCCGCGTCGAATTGACGCACGCCGATGTAGAAGAGATAGACTTGGCCGTCAAGCGCCAGCCCGTGTTCCGGCCAGAAACGGTATCCGGCCAGCTTCTCAGCCGGAGTGGCTGGCAGGATCTCGCGCGGGACTCCGCTGTCTGCGAAGTAATCGAGCGATGCGAGAGCTTTGGCTAAGCCGCGCTGGGACGACGTAGCCGCGCAGTTGGCGAGAAAGATTGCGTTATCGCTAGTAGGCGGGGAAGCAAGGCCGCCGCCGGAGCCTCGCGCCAGAAGAGTATCGGCGAAGAGGAAGAGAGTCCTACCGCCGAGGTCGATCGACTGGCCGCCATCCTGGCCGACGAGCGCCCATCCCTCGCCGCGCGCGGCATTGGCATATCCCAGGTGGCGTAGAGAACGGACGGATGGCCGCATGAAGAAAGCCTAGCAAAGGCAGCGCGATCACAACTCCGGCGCGCAACTCCATAGATAATGGACCACAATGATGGACTACGACCGGCCAGTGATGGCGACGGTCCCCCGGGGAGCCTTGCGATTTCATGCGACTGCTGTTCGCTGCCTATTGCTTTGTGAGCAAGGAGAAAGGGAACTCCCTCATCGGCGTATACAAGCGCTGCCTTCGCATCGGTCTGGAGATGGCGCGGCGCGGGCACGAGGTTTGGATTTACTGCCCCAATCGACAGCAATACCGCGACACTTTGACTGAGGAAGCAGAGAAGCGCCTGCATTTTCTGGACCTCTCCACTGGATTGGCCGCTACCTTTACTTCGCAGGCGCGGCGAGCCTATTGCCGGATGATGTTTCGCCGGTTGCAGGTGGATATGGTAGTGGCCGGCGAGGTTCCACTCGCCGGGTTGATGCTGGAGCCAGTGGTATGGGCCGCGAGTTCGGCAATTCGCGTGGTTGTGCTGGATAACGCCTACGGCCCGGATCTCGCGAAGCGCTTCACCGAAGTGCAGGGCCCCATGTTCGATGGGATCGTACTGACCGGCCCCAGCTCTTTCCAGAGAAAGAACCCTCCCGCGCATTACTGCGGCGTGCCGCCATATCTGGAGGGTGACGAGCACGAAGCGGTGGCGTTCCTCGATGGCGTCAACCCCGGTGGGCATCCCGTAATTACAGTGCTCGCGTATGACACTAAAGCTGAGGCGCTCGCCGCGCGGCTGCTGCCGAGGCTTGCAGATCATGCCAAACTTCGCGATAAGCCGCCCGCGACCATCTTTCTTGCTCCGGATCCGGACCGTTGCCGTGAGCGTCTTCAGGAACGAGGCTGCCTCCCGTTGACTGCTGCTATCTTGCCGCCGCCGGGCGATAATCTCCTCTTCGGACTCCTTCAACAGTCGCGGCTGGCGATCGGAAAGTGCGGCTTCATGCAGATCACCGAGTGCCTTGTCGCGCGAACGCCGTTCCTGGGTGTGCATTATCGCGGATGCTTTCCGATCCCGTTGATTCCCACTGCCGCACAGCAGTTCGTCCACGCCGTCTACCCAGGCGCTTCGCCCAGCGAGGAACCGGAGGCGGCAACCCTCGAAGCCGCCGTGCAATTCCTGCGCACGCCGAAAACGCGCTTGCGCAGAATTCATGACGGCGCAACCGGCGCCGTCCGCCGGGTTGCCGACTTTCTGGAGAGACTGCCGCCCGAGCCGCGCTCTGCAAGCCACGAATGCGCGGCTATGGGATATCCCGGAACCCTGCTCCGGGCTGCGCTGGCAGAACTTCACGGAGGAGCCGATATCCAGATCGACAGCCTGCGTGCCTGCCGGCTGCGCGACCTCGATGGATATCATGTCGATGTCCTGGTGGTTTGCTATTGGAGCGGGGAAAAACGCTGGTACGAGATTCTTTGGGGATGGAAGTACGACTCCGCCGAAGAGGGCAGAGCCGCTGCTGCTGCGGCCCGAGCCCATGCCGAGCGAGAAGTGATTTATCTGAGTGAAGATGGCCGCACCTTCTTCGAGAAGGCTCTCGACGAAACTGTGCTGCCGCCGCTGACCTTCTGAACGCCCTGTTTCGGCTCGAATCCTGCCCGTACCTCTGATATAGTTGCGGCGTGATCGCTGAGGCCGCCAGACCGGCTGCGATGGCAGCGGACCTGCCCGAATGGCTGCCCTCTTCGTTGAGCGAATATCGCCGCCTGGATGACGAGCAGATCCGCAGCTGGCAGCGCATCGATTCATGGGCGAGTTTGCGCGCTCTCTGCTTCGACTGGCTGGTGATCGGTGCGACCATCTGGGCTGCGACTCACTTCGCACATTTTTGGCTTTATCCGCTTGCTGTCGTGATCATTGGCGCTCGGCAGCAGGGTTTGATTGTCCTGATGCACGAGGCCTCGCACCGCAAGCTCTTCCGCCACGCTGGATGGAATGACTTTGCTGGCGAAGTCCTCCTCGCCTGGCCTTTCTTCATCTCCATGTTCAGCTATCGCGCCAACCACATGGCGCATCATCGCCATTTGAATACCGAACTCGATCCGGATTGGGTCCGCTACCTGACCGGTGAGGCGGAAGAGCGGGAGGCGTGGGAGTATGGGCGGGGCCTGCCTGCGGTTGTTCTGCCACTGCTGGCTGACCTCGCAGGCTGGGGAGCAGCGGCACAGGTGCGGCGCGTGCTGCGTCTGGCCAGGCCGCGCAACCACGACCCCCGGCGCGCCGGGCCCGAAGCGGATGCGGCCGCGGAGATCAAATTTGGCCGTTACCCGGCTGCATGGCGATGGCTTTTCGTCGCAGCGTTAATCACTACTCTGATACTTACCGGCACCTGGGTGAGCTTCCTGCTCTACTGGGTCGTACCCTCGCTGACCATGCTCAAGATGTGCACACGCCTGCGCCTATTGGCAGGACACTTCGCCATTGATGGAGGGGAAGGCGCGCGGACCACATTGACGTCGCCTCTCATTGGATTCTTCCTGAGCCCGCACCAGATCGGCTATCACGTCGAGCATCACCTCTATCCCGCCATCTACTTCCGGAGGCTGCCGGAACTGCATGCGCGGCTGGTCGCGAGTGGCGCCTACGATGGGCCTCTGCCTCTGCGCCGGACACGTGGATATTGGAACCTCCTCAAAGAGTGGACCGAGAGCCCGCAGCCCGTGGCGGTTCACTGATATTCCCATGCGTTGGCGCCTGCTCGAATCAATCCGCGAGTTGACCCCCGGCGACTGCGCGGTGGCGCAGGCCACAGCAAACTTTCCCGACGAGCTCTTTGCTGACCATTTCCCGTCCTACCCCGTCACGCCCGGCGTGCTGCTCATCGAGATGGGCGCGCAGTTGTCGGGCTTGCTTGTCCAGGCCTCTGTATTGGCCCGCGGCGCAGAATGGGTCTTTCCATTGCTTGGAATGATCGAGCAGGCGAAGTTTCGCCGTCCGGTGCTGCCCGGCACCAGCCTTGAGGTGCGCTCACGCGTCGAGTCGCTGCGGGATGATGCTTCGTTGTGTGAGGCCCGGGTCATCGCGCCCGCCGGGATCGTCGCGCAGATGCGGCTGATGCTGGTCTATCAGTTTTCCGAAGAGTACAGCTCGGGCGATCCGGTGATTCTGGAGCGCAGCGCCCGTCAGGAATACCAGAGGCTGCAATCTCCCTGGCAGCCGCCCCCGGTTACACTCAACCAATGCTTGCAGGCAAAGTAATCCTGGTCACAGGCGCTTCGCGAGGCATCGGCCGCGCCATCGCGTTGCGGCTGGCGCGTGAAGCGCCGGCGCACATCTTTGTCGGTTATTGCCTGCAACACGACATTGCAGCGCAGACCGTAGCTGCCATTGAAAATCTCGGAGTGCCGGCGACCGCCATTGCCGCCGACCTCGGGCAGGTCGAATCCGTGGAAGAGATGTTTCGAGCCATCAACCATCGCTGCGGAAGACTGGACGTCTTCATCAGCAACGCTGCTCGTGCATCGTTTCGGCCCGCCATGAACATTACTTCGCGTACCTGGGACCGCACCATGGATCTGAATGCACGCGCATTCCTGCTCGGCGGCCAGTTATCCGCGCAGCTGATGAAGGATGGTGGATCGATCGTGGCGCTAAGCAGTCTGGGCTCTCACTTTTACGCTCCGGAATATCTTGCTCTGGGTGCAGCCAAAGCCGCAATCGAGGCGACGGCGCGGTATCTTGCCGTGGAGCTGGCGCCGAAGAAGATCAATGTCAATGTTGTTTGTGGCGGCTTAATCGAAACCGAGACCACGCAATTGCATCCTCACTACGAGGAGCTCAAGCGCAGCGTGATTGCCAAGACCCCGGAAGGCCGCGTGGGAACCCCCGAGGACGTGGCTGGTGTGGTAGCTTTTCTCTGCAGCCCGGAGGCGCGTTGGATTCGTGGTCAAACCATCGTCGTCGACGGCGGCTTTTCGCTGGTAAGTTGAGCTAAGATCGAGTTACGCAACATCAAGCAGCTCTTATCTGCCCAGGTGTCGAAGATAGGCCATGATCGATCAGGTAACTTTCTCCCCGGCCGAGGTCGAATCCACCGTCGTCGACGCTGTGGCCAAGTCGCTTCTTCTGAAGCCGTCGGAAATAGCCATCAACGCCAGCCTCGAGGATGCGTACGGTGCCGAGTCGCTGGATATGCTGGAGATCGTCTTTGCGCTGGAGAAGGCCTTTCGCATCCGCCTCCCGCACGAAAATATCCTCCGCGGTGCGGAGCAGAAGCTTGGGGAAGGCATTTTCGTTCGCCAGGGAATTCTTACCGAGCAGGGACTGGAAATCCTTCGCCGCCTCCGTCCCGAAATCGACGCGTCCTTATTTACAGGAACAGTGCGTGTTCATGAACTCGGCCGGTTAATGACCGCACAGACCTTTGTGCGGCTCACGCTCAGGCTTCTTGAGTCCAAAGAGGAATCGCTGGGCGTGCTGCGCGAGTCAGGCTGCTCCAGGTGCGGCTCACGCGCGATTTATCCTTCACAGAAAGCTGCGGAATTCGTTTGCCACGATTGCAACGCAACGTATCCGGTCCCAAACGGTGACGCCGTGCTCGTCGAAGATGTGACCAAGATTTATCGCGAGAATGTTCGCCCATAGCAACTCAACACGCGTGGTGGTCACCGGCCTGGGTGTTGCCACATCGCTTGGGCTGCACGTGGAGCCGATGTGGAACGCCATCCTCGCGGGCCGGTCGGGAGTCGGATACATTCGCCAGTTTGACAGCGCAACCTTCCCCGTCCGCATCGGAAGCGAGATTGATGTCGACCTCTTTCCTCGCGGCGGTGGCTATGAGCTTCTCCTGGCCGCGAACCGTTCGCTGCGCTTTGGCAGCTGGGCGGCGGCGCAAGCCTGGAAGGATGCAGGCCTGGACGCGGCACATGCGCTGCCTGGAAGGGCAGGGGTTTGTGCCGGAGCCGGCGGGTTTCCGGCAATGGAGTCGCGGATTGCTGCGCGGCCGTTGCGCAAAGATGCCGCATGGGATTCTGCGTGGCTGACCGAAGTATTGCAGGAGCGGCCGGAGCTGCTCTGCCAGCATCAGCTATCCACTGTCTCGAGCCTTCTGACGGAGCAATTCGATCTGCGCGGCCCCAGCGTGACCATTCAGGGGGCATGTACCTCGGGAACGCAAGCCATCGGCGAGGCCTGCGCGCTGATCCGTTCTGGTCGCGCCGACATCATGCTTGCTGGAGGGGCGGACAGCATGATGTCGATGTTTTGCGTGGCCGGTTTCACGCTGCTCGGTGCGCTCTCAACACATCCGGATCCGGAAACAGCCTCGCGTCCTTTTGATCTCACGCGGAGCGGCTTTGTGCTGGGCGAGGGAGCGGCGATGGCTGTGCTTGAATCGCTCCCCAGCGCGCTGGCTCGCGGTACACGCATATATGCCGAAGTCGTCGGGTACGGTTCTTCATGCGACGGTTACCGCTTCACCGACGTTCATCCCGAGGGAAGCGGAGCAGTCCGCGCGATGCGCAAGGCTCTGGCTGCTGCCGGATGGAAGCCGGAGAATGTTGACTACATCAATGCGCATGGAACCTCCACGCCACAAAATGATCGTGTCGAGACGATGGCCGTGAAAACGGTTTTCGGGGACCATGCGTATCGCGTGCCGATGAGCTCAACCAAGTCCCAACTGGGGCACCTGATCTGCGCCGCGGGCGCCATCGAATTCGTGCTCACCGTGCTTACGCTGAAGACTGGTGGGATCCCGGCAACCATCAACCTGCATCGCGCCGATCCTGAATGCGATCTCGACTATGTGCCACTCGAATCCAGGCGAACTCCGGTGCGGTGCGCTTTATCCAACTCCTTCGGCTTCGGCGGACAAAACGGCTCGATCGCTCTGTGCAGGTGGGATTGAGCCATGACCCAGCGGATCGCGATCACAGGGATGGGCTGCGTTTCGGTACTGGCGCCGTGTTTCCCGGCTCACTGGGAGCGGCTCCTCAACGGTGAATCGGGAGTCCAGCGATGGCCCGATGCTTCACCCGGGTGGCCGAAGTGGCATGCGCCGGTTCTGCTCGCTCCTGTCGCGGATCGTATTCGCAGCCGCATGTTACGCAAGGTCCTCCAGCCGAGCGCGATGATGGCAGTCTCTGCGGCGCGTGAGGCCCTTGCTGACGCCGGCCTGGAAGAAGCGCACGAGATCCTCGAGGAAACAGGGCTCTACATCGGCTCGGTTTCCTTCGATCTGCCGCCATCTCAATTTGTTCCTGCGATCCGCGCCGCGGCTGACGACTATGGCCATCTCGATCCCCGCCTTTTCGGCACACACGGCATGCTGGCGGTCGATCCATTGCTGATCGTGAAGGGGCTTCCCAACGGCGGCCTTTGCGGCATCTCCATCGATTGCGGCGTCTTCGGTCCCAATCTGAATGTCGCAAATGGATCGATCGGAGGAGCCCAGGCGCTTGCGGCTGCCGTAGACGCAATCGGCCGCGGTGAAGTACAGGTCGCCGTAGTCGGCGGTCACGATAGCCTTCTGCATCCCGAGCATTTGATCGGGGAGAGCATGGCTGGTCGGCTTGGTGCCGCTGGCGGGCCCGGCTATGTTGCCGGCGAGGGCGCGGCGATCTGCGTGTTGGAGTCGATGGAGCACGCAGTCCGGCGGGGAGCCAGAATTTACGCGGAGGTCACAGCCGTTGCTGAAGCCTCGCGAGACGGTTTGGAGCCTGCCCTGGCGCTCATGCCTGCAACAGACTCGGAACCGCGCCTGATCTTTGGCGATTTGCTGGGAGTCGGAGAGGACGATGCCCGCGAAATGCGTGCCGCCGGTGCGCTGGGTTCGGCCGCCATTACCGGTGCTACCGGTGCGATCGGATTTACGGGCAGTGCATCCGGGGCATTCTCTTTTTTGCACGCGGCCAAAGCACTCCGTCATGGAGATATTCCGCCGGCCTCTTATACCGGCTCGCACATTCCGGCCGGCCTTCGCGTCTTGCGTGAACGGCAACTCTGGCACCCCGGCAGCGCGCTGGTCTGGCGCAGTGACCGAGGCGTCAGAAATGTAGTTTTCCAGCTTTCAGCTCCAGTCAGAAGCGGTGAGCTGTGATGGCCCAGCGTCAGCCGCAATCCCGCGCTCTACGTGCCTTGTGGTTCGTGGCGCGGGCGCTGGTGAGCCAGCGGTCGCTGATCTTTCGGCCCAGCCGGCGCGAAGTCGGGACCCCCGCTGATCTGCAACTCGACTTCGAAGCCATCTCTCTTGTCTTGTCTCGAGGCGAGAGGCTGCGCGCGTGGTGGATTCCTGCGAGTGCGGATGCCACGCTCATACTGCTGCCCGGTCGAAGGAGCAACATCTCCTGCGAGCTGGCTGCAATTCGCTATTTTCATTCGCTCCCGTGCAATGTGCTGGCAGTCGACTACCCCGGCTTCGGCATATCGGAAGGGCGGCCTTCAGAAGAGGGCTGCTATGCCGCGGCACTCGCGGCCTGGCAATATCTCACGCGTGAGCGTGGAGCGGCTCCGGAAGAGATTGTGCTCTACGGTCGATCGCTCGGTGCAGTCGTGGCCGCATGGCTGGCAGCGCGCGTTGAGTGCTGCGGGCTCATCTTTCATGGAGGGTTTTCTTCGGTTCCGGATCTGGCGCGCAAATATTTTCCTACATGGATCGTCACGCTTCTGTGCCAAACCCGGCTCGATGCGCGCGATTTTCTCAGCAAATGCCGCTGTCCGGTTTTGTTTCTGCATGCACGGGAAGACCGCGTGATCCTGCTCGAGGGAATAGCAAACCTGATGTCCTTCGCGGCTACTCCCAAACAGCTTGTCCTGGTCGACGGTGATCATTGGGGAGCGGAGTGGACTTCATCTCCGGAAGCGCGGGAATGCATTCGAGCACTATTCACCCACTCGCCGGCGGCGAAGCCATGAACTCGCCTGTCTTCGCGGGCCGCTTCCAGCATCTCTTCGAGCAGCAGGCGGCAGAGGCTCCCGACCGGATCGCAATCGTCGCTCCGGATCGCACCGTGACGTATGGGTGTCTCAACGGCTGGTCGAATTCGCTGGCGGGGCAGCTGCGTCTTTTCGGAGTCAAACGCAATTCTGTAATCGCGCTTTGCCTGCCGCGCAGCGCGGAACTGGTAGCGGCGATGCTGGCTGTGCTGAAAGCCGGCGGCGTCTGCCTACCACTCGATCCCGCGTATCCGGAGGAGCGAAGCCGCTTCATTCTGCGCGATGCGTCTCCTGCAGTGGTGCTCTGCGTTGGCGAGCGGCCGCCTTTCGCTCATCAGCCGGTCATCGATTTGACCACCCCGCTCGAATTCTCCGCTCAGTCCGTAGAGCCTCTACCGGAGTCGCCGGACGACCTGGCCTTCCTCCTTTACACTTCCGGCTCGACGGGAGGGCCCAAAGGGGTGATGATCACGGCCGATGGCCGTGCGCGCCGGCAAGCGTGGACACAACAGCGATATGGCGCGACCGCAGCCGACCGCCACTTGCTCAAGTCTCCGGTAGGTTTCGCGACTCTCGTCCGCGAGGTCTTCTGGCCGCTGACAACTGGCGGATGCGCCGTAGTCGCGCGTCCCGACGGTCATCGTGATTGCGTGTATCTGGCGCGATTGATCCGCGAAGAGCATGTATCTATCGCAAACTTTGTTCCTTCCCTGTTACGCGAATTGCTGGAAGAGCCCGGCATCGAGGATTGCGTCTCTCTGCGGCGAGTCTTTTCTACCGGCGAAGCGTTGACTGTAGATCTGCAACGTCGATTTTTCGAGAGGCTGCCTTTGGCGAGCCTGCACCTCTTCTACGGCAGCACCGAAGCGCCCACGTCATGCTATTGGGATTTTCAGCGCGACGATCCTTCGCCGATGTCAACCGCTGGTAAGCCAGCCGACGTTCCTGTGTACCTGCTCGACCAAAAAGGCGAGCCCGTTGCGGATGGCGAGGCCGGCGAAATTCACATCGGCGGTCCCGATCTCGCCGCGGGATACTACGGCCGTCCCGATCTCACGCAAGAGCGATTCAGTTCTGATGGGTTCTCTCGTAGGCCCGGAGCGCGTCTCTTTCGCACTGGCGATCTCGCCCGCCGGGCTTCCGATGGACGGCTCGAGTTCCTCGGCCGCACCGACGATCAGGTCAAGATTCGCGGCGCTCGCGTTGAACTGGGCGAAATCGCTTCCGCCCTTCGCGCCCATCCGGCGATCCGGGATGCTGCCGTTCTCGTCGTGAATGAGCGTCTTGTTGCATTCCACGCGCCCTTTGAAGCTGCCTCGCCCGCCGAATTGCGCGCGTTCCTGGCCGGCCGCCTTCCGGAATTCATGCTGCCTGATCGTTTCGTGGCGCTGGAGCGCCTGCCCGCCAATGCTCACGGGAAACTCGATCGCGAAGCCCTGGCGCGACTGCTTCCGGCTCGGGAGCCGATTGCTACCCACGCCGAGACGGCAATGGCAGAAATCTGGCACCGGGTGCTAGGAGTTCCTGCCGTCGCGCCTGATGATAACTTCTTTCTGCTTGGCGGGCATTCGATCGCCGCGATGCGCGTCGCCGCGGCCGCTCGCGCCGAATTGGGAATCGAGCTTCCAGTGGCGACGATCTTTCGCCATCCGGTTTTGCGAGAGCTGGAAGCGCAGCTTGTGAACACGGTGACCCGGGCTCAGCCTCTGCCGGCCGTTTCATCCCATCCGGCCGAATTGCAGTTTACGTCGGCACAGCAGCGTCTGTGGTTTCTGCATCGTGCGAATCCCCGGAATGCAGCCTATAACGTGATCTCACTGCACGAGATTGTGGGTCCCTTGAATATTGATGTGCTGCGCCGCAGTCTCGACGAACTCATCGCGCGGCATCCGCTTCTGTCGTCGCGAATCGAGGCTCGCGACGGTGAGCCCTGGCACATCTTCGAAAAGCCGGCTCCTGTTCTCCTCCAGCTTGCGGAAGGAAATAGCGAGGAGCCGATCGCCGAGTTCTGCCGCCGTCCGCGCGATCTGGCCGCTGTTCCGCGACTCGATGCCCTCCTGGCCGCTCAGACATCGGAGCAAAATCTGCTGGCGCTGGTGCTCCCGCATTTTATCTGCGATGGAATCACACGCCGTCAGCTCCACGCCGAGCTTTCCGCGATCTACACTGCTTTGCTTGCGGGGCGTGTTCCGGCATTGCCGCCGGCACCGCCTTTACTGCCCGAGATGCCGTCGTGGTCGAACGAATCCCTCCAATTCTGGAGAGACCGATTTTCTCCTCCTCCGCCACCCACCATTCTTCCCGGTTTCGTCCCGGTGAACCTTGCCCTCAGCTCACCGAATTTCGACGCCTCAGGCCGTGAAGTTCGCACATTGCCCCATGCACTCGTCGAGTCCCTCAAAGCTCTCGCTTTGAATCAGGAATCGACTCTTTTCACAGTTCTGCTGGCAGCCTTTACCATCCTCATTTCGCGGCTGGCGTACAACGAGGAGATCGTCATCGGCGTGCCCGTGGATTGCCGCCAGGACGCCGAGGATGAGCGGCGCGTCGGTTGCTTCGTCAACATGGCACCCTTCCGCATCGACGCTCCCGGCGAATTGTCGTACCGGGAGCTGCTTCAGCGCGTCAAGGAGAATTCGCTTGATCTTCTCACCCACGCCCGCGTTCCCTTTGAGCGCGTAGTGGAGGCGATCAACCCGCCGCGAAGCCCCAGGCGCAATCCGTTTTTTGAGATCGCTTTCAACTTCTTTGCATCTTCCGGAGAGACGCTCTCCTTTCCCGGTGCGTCGACCCGTCGTCTCGACCCGCCCGAGCCGGGCGCAAAATTCGATCTCAATTTTCATGCCGTCGAGATGACGGATTCGTTCGCAATCAAGCTGATCTTCCGTCAGGCGCTCTATCGCGCAGAGTGGGCTGCCGGAGTTCTGGAAGAGTTCGAATCGCTGCTTGTACAGATCGCAGCCCGTCCCGACCTGCCCATTCGGCAGTATTCGCTCATCGCGCCCTCTCACCGCAAGTGGATGCCGAATATAGCCGAGCCTCCGGAAGCAACCGCCTTCGAACCGGTCCTGGCCGCTTTTCACCGCAACGCGAGCGAGCACCCGCAGAGGATCGCCATCGATTCTGACGCAGGCGCATGGAGCTATGCTGCACTGCGAGCGGCGTCGAGCGGTATCGCACGGATGCTTCGCGAATACGGTCTCGCAGCGGGGGAGCCCGTTGCCGTGCTAAGCTGCCGCTCCGCCATGCTCGTCGCCAGCGTGCTGGGGATTCTCGAGGCTGACGGAGTCTTTCTCCTGATCGATGAGAATCTGCCCCAGGCCCGGCAAGCGCTGATGATGGAGGTCGCGCGGGCACGCCTGGCCATCAGGCTCGGAGAAGCAACAAAACCCGAGCAGCTTCAAGTGGAGCGACTGCACGAGTCGGCCCGAAGCTCAACCGACAGATCGATCATTCCGATTGCCGGTGACACGCCGGCATGCATCTTCTTCACCTCAGGCAGCACCGGCACGCCCAAGGCGATTCTCCTCGGCCACCAGGGGATCGCGCATTTCATCGACTGGGAACGCCGGCAGCTCGCCGTCGGTCCTGAAGATCGGGTCGCGATGCTCACCCGGCTCAGCTTCGACGCCATACTTCGCGATATTTTTTTGCCGCTGGTCAGCGGCGCCACGCTGGCGATTTCGCCCGGTGGCGACGATATTGCTCCTTCGGAACTGACGCCCTGGCTTGCCGCCCAGCGGATTTCGATCATTCACACTGTTCCCGCAGTTGCCCAGATGTGGCTGAGCTCCCTGACCCGCCCTATGCCACTACCCACTCTCCGATGGGTTCTGTTCAGTGGCGAACCCCTTTCTTCGGCCTTCCTTTTGCGATGGAGACGCGGCTTCCCCGGCTCCGCGGCGGAGATCAACCTCTACGGATCCACTGAAACCACGATGTGCAAGTGCTTCTTCGAAGTACCGGAAGAGCTGGCGGAGGGCCCGCAACCTGCGGGTCGTCCGTTGCCGCAGACCCAGGTCTTCATCTCGTCTCCCGAAGGCCGAATGTGCGGCATCGCCGAGCCTGGAGAGATCGTCGTGCGTACTGCCTACCGCACCTTCGGTTATCTGAACGAGCCGCAGCCCGCATTTTCCGCCAATCCCGCCAGCCCTGGCGATCCAATGGATCTGCTTTATCGAAGCGGCGATCTGGGCAGGCTCCTTCCCGATGGAAATCTTGAAGTCATCGGTCGACTCGATCGCCAGGTGAAAGTGCGCGGCGTGCGCGTCGAACCGGGAGAGATCGAGGCCGCTCTTCTCGCAATTCCCGGTGTGGCCGAGGCGGCGATCATCCCATACGCCGAGCTCGATGGAAATCTCGCGCTGGCGGCCTTCGTAGTCCCGATGACAGCCGCCACACTCGAAAGCACTTCCTTGGCTGGCCACCTTCGGGCCGTGCTCCCCTCGGCGCTGGTTCCCGGAAAGTTCGTCATTGTTGAGCAACTGCCGAAAACTGCCTCAGGCAAAGTGGACCGTACTGCCCTCGTGGTGCCTCAGCGTAGTGCCGATCAAAGTAACCAGTCCATCTTGCCCCGCAACTCCCTCGAAGCGCAGCTGGTCGAAATCTGGGAGGAGTTGCTTCCTGTACGTCCCATTGGCATCCGCGACAACTTCTTCGAACTCGGTGGACACTCCCTGCTAGCTCTCCAGCTGCTCTCGCGATGCGAGAGTCTGGTTGGGCGGAGGGTTCCTCTCACAGCGCTGCTTCCGGAAGCGACGATCGACTTTCTGTCCCGAAGCCTTCGCGAAGATGGAACATCTGCGCGCTGGAGTCATCTGGCACCGATCCGCACAGGCAAGGGTGAAAAGGTCCTCTTCTGTGTTCATCCGGCGGGTGGTTCGGCCCTTTGTTATTTGGAGCTGGCCCGTGCTCTTGGTCCGGATCTTGCTGTAACCGGAGTGCAGGGAGCCGATCCTCTGAGCGATGAAGATCCCTGTGAGGATGCGCGAGTAATGGCAGCACGCTACGTGGCCGCGCTTCGGGAAGCGCAGCCGCAAGGCCCCTATCGGCTGGCCGGATATTCCTTTGGAGGCCTCATCGCTTTTGAGATGGGTCAGCAGCTTCGCGCCGCCGGCCACGAAGTCGATATGGTGGCTCTGCTCGATACCGGATTTCCCCAGCCGGGTACTCTCGCGGATCAGGCCGGCATCGTGCATGACCTCTCCGATGTGCTGGAGCGGCACGATCTCGGCGCCCAGGCTGCCGGTCAGGAAGAGCAGCTTCAACTCTGGCAGGATCTGCTCCAGCTAACCCGGAAATACCCCGTGCGGGAACGACTCGGGCCCAACCGTAGCCGCAGAACTCTTCTCGGAGCAGTGCAGGAGCTGTTCCGCACTTACCGGCTGTTACCGGCCGGAGAAGAGATTGACTACACCGAGATACGCCGCTTTCTCAGACAGCTGCGGGCCAGCTTCCGCGCCGCACGCGGTTACCGTCTCGAACCGACCCGGAACAGGATGATTCTCTTCGAGGCTGAGGCCGCGCTGTCGCTCGAGCAGATCGAAGCGGGTGGTCGCGTCCGCCTGTGGACGCAGGTTGCCTCAGGCGGACACGAACTCCACCGAATTCCTGCCAATCATCTGAACCTGCTGTCCCCGCCGGCGGTGGAACTGCTGGCCATGCACTTACGTCACGCGATCGATAGCTGAACGGGCACCACAAGTCGTCAGCCGCTACACGCAGTGATTTTGATGTGCTGCATTCGCTCATTAGCGAAGGTCGCGCACGCCGCCGACCAATGTAACTGTCACGGAGCAAATCTCAAACTTACCGCGACGAACCTCACTGCCACTATCCGTCAGTGTCGGAATTCTGTCGCGACTTCGTCAGCTGGAGGTGAAGATTCGTTGGACGTCGCAAGTCAACTCCACAGACCAGAAAGAACTTAGCGCGAACACCTGCGACAAGGAAAGGGATACGGCGTTTGGTATCCCGGTTGCTCGGAGAGTCGGCATGCGCTCCTGTTATTGGTACGAGACAGCGGGCACTTGATCATTAGACGGACAATGTCCGTTCTGTTCCACGCTGATGGGCAGCGACTGCTGGTACGTCGAATGGGCACACGTCGGCAGGATCGCCGTACACAATCACCTCAGCCATGGGAAGGGAAGTTAATTTATGAGTCTGGCGCCGTCAGAACAAGCAATCAGCGCAGAGAAACAGGACCTCGTTTCTTCCGCGAACCTCTCACAAAGTCCGAAGAGCTATCTGACCAGCTTGGCAGGATGGACAACGGATCACAATCTCCCCTTTCTGGTCACCAGCATCGGAATGATTGTGATGCTCCTTTGGGCCGGGTCCTACAAGATGACTGCGCCGGGAGCCGAGGGTATAGTGCCGTTGGTTTCTAACAGCCCGCTGA
>Ga0335075_10005293_pt1 | contig 20057 bp, 19 predicted proteins | sample Lox_Sample_24_FD_206723 | JGI IMG/M metagenome (GOLD analysis project Ga0335075, IMG submission 206723) | Soil microbial communities from Loxahatchee National Wildlife Refuge, Florida, United States - Lox_Sample_2.4 | ecosystem: Environmental > Terrestrial > Soil > Wetlands | place: USA...
GACACACTCAGACATCCCTGACATCAACACGCGATATTCACTGGCTACACTTCCGCAGCATAAACATCAGCTAACCCCAGCTCAAGGGACACATTCGCCTAACTCACCCGGCGTAACTTCGGTCTAATCGTCGGGCTGGCAACAACATTCGGCATACAGAACGCCACAGCGCGCCAGTTCGGCATTCAGGAGCTCAGCACCACCGTGCTGACATCGACGGTCGTTGGCATCGGTGTCGACAGCAGGCTGGCCGGCGGCACGGATAGGCGCGGAATGATCCGCTATGGCGTCATTTTCGCGATGTGCGGGGGCGCCATCGTCGGTGCCACGATGTCGCGGTTCACCGTCGCTCCGGTGGTCGCCGTGGCGGCCGCGGTGGTGGCGATCAGCCCGCTGATCTTCCGGTTCGCGCCCGATCGCGTCATCGCCGAAACTAGTTGAAGGCAAGCCAGCTGGGCAGTGCTCGCTCGTGCGAGTCGCAAAGAACCTGGTAGGTATCGCAATTGCCCTTCGGCACGCCGGCGCCGGCCCACATGCCGCCGGTGTCGCGGCGCAACACGATCGCCGAGGAGCCGCCGCCGTCGAGCAGGACGGCGGTGTCGCTGCCCAGACCGCGGAACAAGTCTTGAATATTGTCTGGTGTGTAGCTGCCCCCTTGGAAGACGTACATCTCGTCACGGGGCTTCGAATAGGCCAGCGCGGTGCGCGCCGCGCTGGGACCGCCATCGTTGAGCTGGCCGGTGTTGCCTGGAGACAACAGCCCCAACCCGCTCACCGCGACGAACGAGTCACCCCGACCTACCAAGTCGTTCACGACCGAGGTGGCAGCATCGTAGTCATGGCCGTCCCGGCCACCTCTGGGCCACAACACCGTTGGCGCGCCATGGGTCGGCAGGATCATCGTGGCCAACGCGCTCCAGTTCTCATTTCCGCCGGACAGTCCTTGCTTACCGGCATAGGGAATCGTGCCGGTGACGGCCTGATTGGCGCGGCCCTGGCCGTGGGTGTTGTCGACATAGGCTCCCAACGGTGAGCTACAACCCGTGGACCGCCACGAGCCGCCTTTCTGCCCGCGGATGTCGAAGAAGTTGGCGTTGATGGCGATTGTCGGCTGACCCATCATTTGCCAAGCCTGTATCGGAGCGTAGGTCTCCGAGGCTTGCATCAACCCGTCGCTGGTTCGCGCTCTGGGATCGCGTTCGCAGCGAGCCTGGACGCCGCGATGGCTGTCGACCAGCAGATGTGGTGAAAGCCGTTGCGAGGCAGCCTTGATGATCATCAGGTGGCCACCGCTGTTCCCGTCGTACCAGCTGCCCCGGGCGTTGAGCATCGGCGCCGGATGCCCGCCGCCGAAGTTGTACACCAGGTACGAACCCTGGGTATTGGCGATGGCGGCGGCCAGCAGTTCGCGGGACTCGGCGCGCGCGACGGGCTGCCCGGTGCTGGTGGTCAGCGCCAGGCACAGCATCATCCCCGCGCAGCAGGCTGCGGTACGCCGCAAGGCGGCGGCGAGAGACGGCACGGTTGCCCTTTCGGCGCGAAAGTTGTTGCAACCAGCACAGCATTAAACTCAGCAATAACACAGAAAAGTCGGATCACAGTCGCGTGACGGTTTAGCCGCGGTCCAATTACGTTCGGCCGCTGGAAGTTTGCGGCTACCTGTCGGCGTCGGTCGACGTCGTCGTCGCCTCGAGCCCCGCTGGAATTCGGTGATAACCGCGGCGGTCGTAGAGGTAGGTGACGACGGCGCCGAGCAGCAGACCGATCACCAGCCCGATGGCGGTCATCATCAACGACCGCGACAATCCGGCGTCTGCTTGCCCATTCAGATACAGCAGCGCTCGCGTGCCCAAGAACACCTGGTGCATCGGCTCGAAATTCGCCAGCCAGCCGAAGAATCGCGGCGCGGCCTGCAAGGGCACCGTGGCGCCTGCTGACGGCAATCCGAGTATCAGGAAGACGAACATGCTGACCAGCAGACCCAGCGCGCCCAGCACCGCGATCAGCGACGTCGACGTGATCCCGACCGCCGTGATCGTGAATACCCCGAAGAGCCACAATGGCACGGCGTGCTGGATCGGCATGCCGAGTTTGGCGGCGATCAACAAGTAGGCACCCGACGTCAGCACCGCCAGGACGATCATCAACATCCATTTGATCAACAGCGTGCGGAGTCGCGAGATATGTACCTGTTCGGCGAACCGATAGACCGGACCGAATTCGGCTGGTACGAAGCCGAGCATCGAGTCGACCAGCATGCTGATCACGATGCTGCCGGTGAAGCCGGCCAGCAGCAGCAACAATGCATAGTAGAAGGCGGACAGGCCATTACCGGTCCCGTCCGGTAGCGCATTGTGCACTGTGGACTGGACCTCGATGGGGTTCCCGAGCATCAAAGTCACAGCCGCCGGCACCGGCCTGTTGCCCAGCTGTTGTACAACGTCTTGCGAAAGTCGTTGCCCGACAAGGCGATCAACAAGCATGATGGCACGAGTGAGCGTCTGGCCGGCGATGCTGGCCCCGAGGGTACCTGCTCGCGGATTCGTCGAGACGATGATGACCGGCCGCTCTACGCGTCCAGGATCAACTGCACTCTTCGCGTAGGCCTGCAGCTTGGAGGAGAAGTTGGGCGGTATCACCGCGACGCCGTAAATCTGTGCGGTGTCCAGTTGGTGCTTGGCGTCGTCATGCGACAACAAACGGACGTCGTACGCGTCATCCTTCTCGAAATTGGACAGCATTCCCTTGACGACTTGTGCGCCCGTCGGGCCCGCATCCTCGTTCACCACCGCGATCGGGAAATGCCGCAGGTTGGTCATCGGGTTCAAAATTCCGCCGAGATAGAAAGCGGCCAGCGCTGCCAACACCACCAGCGTGATGACGATCGGAACGGTCCAGAACCGCACCGTTCGCGTCGCTTTCGGGTTGACCGGGCCGGTGGGGGCTGGACCATGGTGCGGAAGGGCGGCGGCGACGTCGTCGGGCGTGGCATCAGGTGCTGCGTGACGGGAGTGGGATTCAGACATTACGGGCTCCTGTTCGTCCGCGCCCACCCTATGACGCCGGTCGCGATTCGGGCCATAGGCGTGGCTGTGTCACCCGCCGAGTGCCGTGTGCATCTCCCAGACCAGAATCTCGCACGCTTCGGGGGCGGACACCCGTACGCCGTCCGAGGCGGTGAATCGCACCGCGTCACCTTGGGCCAGCTCGTTCGCCGAAATGTTGAGGCGGCCGCGCGCGACGAACAGGTGCAGGTAGGGCGCCGTAGGTAACTCGAGGCTCTCGCCGCTGTGCAGCCGTGCACCGTGCAACGCCGCCGACCGGTTATGGATAGTGATGGCGGCGTCGTGCCCGGGCATGCCCGAGGCGATCGTCGCCAGGCGGCCGTCGAGCAGCTCATCGGCGATCTCATGCTGTTGGTAGCCCGGGGCGATTCCCGACACGTCGGGCAGCACCCACATTTGGACGAAGTGCACCGGGTTAGTGGCCGAATCGTTCTTCTCCGAGTGCAAGATGCCAGTGCCCGCCGACATCCGTTGTGCCAGGCCGGGATAGACGACTCCGCTGTTGCCTGCGGAGTCACGATGCGCCAGCGCGCCATCCAGTACCCAGGTCACGATCTCCATGTCACGGTGCGGATGGGTGTCAAAGCCGGCAGCCGGTTGCACCACGTCGTCGTTGTTCACCAGCAGCACGCCGTGGTGAGTGTTACCCGGGTCGTAGTGATCGCCGAACGAAAAGGAATGCCTGGAGTTCAGCCACGACGTCGTGGTGACCGCGCGGTCGGCGGCACGCCGAATGTCCACCGTCGCAGGCATGCCTTCAGGCTAGCTACCAGTCGGCCTCGGTGTAGCGGATGACGCCCCGAATGTTCTTGCCGTCTAGCATGTCCTGATAGCCCTGGTTGATGTCTTCGAGCCGGTAGGTGGCGGTCACCATCTCGTCGATCTTGAGCAGACCCGACTTGTACAGGCCCACCAGCCGGGGCGTCTCCACGTGCGAGTTGCCACCGCCGAAGATGTTGCCTTTCAACGTCTTCTGCAACATCGTGAACAAGAACAGGTTGAGTTTGACGTCGACGTCGAGCATCGACCCCATGCCCGTCACCACGCAGGTGCCGGTCTTGGCTGTCAAGATCATCGCCTCTTCGACCATCTCGCCGCGCATCTCGCCGACCGCGATGATCACCTTGTCGGCCATCAGCCCATAGGTCAGGTCGATCATCGGCGCGATGGCCGACGCCATCGACTCGTAGACATGGGTGGCGCCGAATTTGATAGCCTGCTCGCGTTTGAAATCGACCGGATCGATCGCGATGACGTGCTTGGCGCCGGAGAGTACGGCGCCCTGCAGCGCGCTCATCCCGATGCCGCCGACGCCGACGATCGCGACGGTCTCGCCCGGCGCAACCTGGGCGACGTTGGTGGCCGACCCGAATCCGGTCGGTACCGCGCAGCCCAGGATCGCGGCCGATTCGAACGGCACGACGGGATCAATCTTGACCACCGAATCCTTGTGCACGGTCATGTACGGCGCGAAGGTGCCGAGCAGGTTCATCGGCGAGACATCGTGAGACCCGGCCCGCACCCGGCTGGTGCCGTCGGCGATGGCCTTGCCGCCGAGCAGCACCGCACCCCGGTCGCACAACGACCGGAAGCCCTTGAGGCACGGCGGACATTCGCCGCACGCCGGGATGAAGGCGAGGATGACGTGGTCGCCCTCGGCGATGCCGGTGACGCCCTTGCCAACCTTGGTGACGACGCCGGCGCCTTCGTGGCCGCCAAGCGCGGGCAGCCCGATCGGCGTGGCCCCGGTCGTCAGGTGGTAGTCGGAGTGGCACATGCCCGCGGCATGCAGCTGGATCTGGACTTCGTCCGCGACGGGATCGCCCACGTCAATCTCGTAGATGCAGAACCCGGAATTGAGCTCCCAGAGAAGCGCGCCTTTGGTCTTCACCCGAGCGATCCTAGCCAACAGATCAGAACGCGTTACAGAACGGTCCGCTAAATTGGGTTTGAACGGGGTAAATGGTTGCCTACATGGTCTTGTGCGGTAGGCCGATGGTCAGGCCGCCGTCGACGACGAATTGCCCGCCGGTGGAGTACGACGACTCGTCAGAGGCCAGGTACACGACGCATGCGGACACTTCGGCGGGATCGGCGCCGCGACCCAACGGGATCTGCAGGAAGTCTTCGGGTACGCCCGCGGTCATCGCGGTGCGGATCAGCCCCGGGTGGATCGAGTTGACCCGGATGTGATGAGGCGCCAACTCCAACGCCGCGGCCTTGGCCAGGCCGCGCACTCCGAACTTCGATGCGACGTAGCCGCAGAGCCCCGGGCGGCCGCGCAGGCCCTCGACCGACGAGATGTTGATGATCGAGCCGCCGCCGGCGGCGATTATCGGCTCGACCGCGGCCTGCATGCCCACCCATGGCCGGTCAGGCTACCGTGGGCCGCAGCAGCGTCTGGGCGTGGTCGAGCGCAGCGTCGAGGTCGGAAAGGGTCAGCTCGTCGCGGCCGCCCAAGTGAATCTCAATCTGGTACTCCGGCTGACTGTCCCGCCCGAAGATCGGTAGTACGACGAATTCCGTTGATGCCAAATCTGTTTCGAGCGTATGCGTGACGGATTGCAGCGTCACCATCGTCATCAGGGTGCTGAGCTGCCGAGTCACCTGGGCGGTCGGCTCCAAAGATGCAAGCACCGTGGTAAGCCTGTCGTGCAGCGAGCTGTGGGCGGCGTCGAATCGCCAGGCGCCGTAGCCCCGGGCACGTATCGACGCGAGCACTTCCCGATGTGCGGCGATATCGGGCAGGGTCAGCCGCGGTGTGACCCCACGCATCCAGGCGTCGACGGCCTCGTCGTCGCGCCAGGCCATTGCCACCAGACCGAACGGCGGTCCGATGGGGAGGCGCTGGCCCACGGCGTGTTCACCGTCGGTGCCGTGGCCGACCGCGTCGACGTTGGTGAGGTGCGTCTGCTCGATTTTCGACATCGAGCAGGCCGCGCCCAGCGTGGTGTGCAGGAAGCTGAGCGCATCACGGCCACGGTCCAGCAGCGGGAATTGCGCTCTCAGGCCGTGCACCAGCCCGAACAATCCGCTGCCCAACGTGTAGCGCCGATCCTCATGCCGGGTCACCCAGGAGCGTCGCTCGAGTTCGGCCAGTAGCAGGGCGCAGGTCGAGGTGCTGATCCCGCAGATTTTGGCCAGTTCGGCCGAGGTCCGGCCGCCGGGTGAATCCGACAGTGTGCCAAGCACATCCATCACGCGGCCAGTGGGCGGCGACTTGGCCGGGCGGGCCACGCGCACCGGCACTGTTGACGAATCCATCGCCGCATTCCTACCATCCGTCCGAAATCTAATAAATCACTTCCTAATATTAGGAGCAAGTATGTACAAGGTCGGCGTGTGGGGTCCGGGCTCCATGGGGTTGATCGCCCTGCGCGGAGCGATCGACCACCCACAGCTACAACTCGTCGATCTCGTCGTGCACAGCGATGCCAAGGCCGGCCGAGACGCGGGTGAGTTATGCGGCATCGCCCCGGTAGGTGTTGCGGCAACGCAGGAAGCCGCGGGCATGCTGGCCGGTGACGCCGACGTGGTGGTCTATGCCGCGGCGGCGAACTTGCGGCCGGCGGAGGCGATCGCGGACATGGCGGCGATCCTGCGGTCGGGCAAGAACGTGGTGTCGTGCTCGGTGGTTCCGCTGGTCTTCCCGGACGGCGTCGACGCGGCCTTCACCGAGCCGCTGCGGGCGGCCGCCATTGCCGGCGGCGTGTCGTTCTTCACCACCGGGATCGACTCGGGATTCGCCAATGACGTGCTGCCGCTGGTGCTTACCGGAGTCTCGAGAGTCATCGAGTCTGTCCGGATGACCGAGATGTTCAACTACGCGACTTACCCGGACAAGGATGCGGTGTACGAGATACTCGGGTTCGGCAAGCCGCCCGAGGAAACCCCGTTCGCGGCCACACCCGGGGTGTTCACCTTTGGCTGGGGCCCGGTGCTGCATCAGCTCGCCGCGGGGCTGGGCGTGAAGATCGACAACATCGAGGAGAACGTCGAGCGGGTCGCCGCCGAGGAGTCGTTCGACACCCCGACCGGTCACATCGCCGCAGGGACGATCGCCGCGATGCGGTCCACCCTGACCGGATACGTCGACGGCACACTGAGATTCGTCGTCGACCACGTCACCAGAATGCGCGACGACATCGCCCCGGACTGGCCGCAGCCGCACATCTCGATCGAGCCCAAGGACCTCGGGTTCGGGCTGGCGTCTGGGCGCGGCCTCTACCGCGTCGAGATCGAGGGTTCGCCGAGCATGCGCTGCGAGTTCGAGATGGCCGACGACCACGATCACGACCTTGGTGCCCGGATGGCCGGCGCGTCCCGAATGGTCAACGCCATCCCGGCGGTGTGCGAAGCCCAGCCGGGTCTGCTGTCGGCGCTGGATCTGCCGCTGGTTACCGGCGCAGGGCTGGTCCGGTCGGTGCCGGGACCGTCACCGGACAGCCGGCTCTTCTAGTTTGGGGGTCGAGTGGCCAGTTAGCGCACACGTTTGGCGATTTCCCGTGGCATAACTGGCCACCCGACAGACTTGTCAGACCCGGGTGTCAGCCTGAGCGCATGGGGGAGCAGCCCTGGCCGTTCATCGGTACGGAAGCGCTAGCCGCTGGGCGCGTCACCAGGCGCACACTGCGCAGCCAATATCAGCCGGTCTACCGCAACGTCTACGTGCCCAACGGGCACGAGCTGACGGCTGTCACCCGCGGAGTTGCCGCTTGGCTGTGGTCTGGACGCGCGGCGACCGCCGCCGGTTTGTCGGCAGCTGCCTTGTATGGCACACGATGGATTGACGCGAACCTTCCTGCAGAGCTCTATCGGCGCAACGGGAAGCCGGCCGACGGGATCGTCATCCATCGCGGCGAGCTGTGGGACGACGAAGTCTGCACAGTTCGCGGAATACCCGCTACCACACCGGCGCGGACTGCGTTCGATGTCGGGCGCCGAAAAGGCTTGTTGTCCGTCCTGACTCATGTCGATGCGCTGGCCAATGCGACAAAGTTGAAAGCCGTTGAGGTCGAGGACTTGGTCCAAAGACATTCCCGCGTCCGAGGTTTGGTCCAGTTGCGCCAGGTGCTTCGGTTGATGGACGGCGGCGCCGAATCTCCTCAGGAAACCCGGACCCGACTCTTGCTGGTGCGCTCGGGATTGCCCAAGCCGGAGACACAAATCGTGGTGCTGGACGAGTTCAATTATCCGTTCGCACGTTTGGACATGGGGTATCGCGAATGGAAGGTCGGTATCGAATTCGACGGTGCACAACATTGGACCGACCCTGCACAACGCACAGCCGATATTGACCGTCACGCCGAACTTGCCGCGTTGGGCTGGCTGATCATCCGGGTCAGTAGCGATCTTCTTCGGTATCGTCCCGAGGTCGTCGTGGCCCGAGTGTGTGCCGCGCTTCGTCAGGCCGGTGCCGAATGGCCAGTTATCGCACGGATTTTGCGGGATCTTGTGGCATAACTGGCCACTCGACAGCTCAAAGATGTGGCGGCAGGCCGAATTTCGCGAACAGCGCGGTGTCCAGGAAAGCCACCACGTGCGACACCCCGCCAGCGCGCATGTCCAGCACATGCAACTGGAACGGCAGGTGCTGCTCGCCACTGCGCATGTACATTGCAGCGGCGGGCTGCCCATTGGCGGTCAGCGGGATCAGGCGCATATCGCCGGGCGCCTGCGCCGGACACTGCTGGTGGATGAGCGCCGCGATTGCCTGCGGACCCTGATACCAGCCGATGAACGGTGGCATCTCCCAGATGGCCTCGCGAGTGAACAACTGCGCCAGCCGGTCGATGTCGTAGGCCTCGAAGGCGGCGATGTAGCGCGTCAGCCGGTCCTGTGCCTCCGCCGAATCCGGTGTGGCCAGCCGATCCTCGGAGCTGGGCCCGGCAGCTTCCAGCTGCGAACGCGCGCGCTGCAGCAGGCTGTTCACGGCGGCCGTGCTGGCGCCGAGCGCGCCGGCCACTTCGGCGGCCTTCCACTGCAGCACGTCGCGCAGCACCAGCACCGCTCGCTGCCGCGGCGACAGGTACTGCAACGCCGCGACGAATGCCAGTCGCACCGATTCACGCGATCCAACAATCACCGCCGGATCGCCCGCCGTGTCGGGCAACGGCTCGAGCCATGGCACCTCGGTGCGCTCCACGAGCTCGGCGGTGGGATCCGAACTTGGCGCACCCAACCCGGTCGGCAGCGGCCGGCGCTGACGATTCTCCAACGCGGTCAGGCAGGTGTTGGTGGCGATGCGGTGGAGCCAGGTACGCACCGACGACTTTCCCTCGAATCGGTCGTAGGCCTTCCACGCGCGCAGAAAAGTTTCCTGCACGAGATCCTCGGCATCGTGCAACGAACCGGTCATCCGGTAGCAATGTGCGAGCAGCTCACGCCGGTAGGGCTCCGCGGCGGCAGCGAAATTCGCGTCGTCGTCACCGGCGAAGTCCTCGGCGAGCACGCTCACCCGGGTCAGCTTACGCAACGGGGTCTACGCTGCCCCTGATGACAACCACCCGTACCGAACGAACCTTCGACGGCGTCGGCGGCGTGCGCATCGTGTACGACGTCTGGATGCCCGACATCGCGCCGCGCGGTGTGGTCGTCCTCTCGCACGGGCTCGGCGAGCACGCCCGCCGCTACGACCACGTCGCGCAGCGCTTCGGCCAAGACGGTCTGGTGACCTACGCGCTGGATCACCGCGGGCACGGTCGCTCGGGCGGCAAGCGGGTACTGGTCAAGGACATTTCCGAGTACACCGGCGACTCCGACACCCTGGTCGGGATCGCCGCCAAAGAACATCCCGGCCTCACGCGCATCGTGCTCGGCCACAGCATGGGCGGCGGCATTGTGTTCGCCTACGGGGTCGAGCACCCCGACGACTACGACCTGATGGTGTTGTCCGGGCCGGCGGTGGCGGCGCAGTCCGCCGTGTCGCCGCTGCTGGTGCTGGTCGCCAAGACTCTCGGCGCGATCGCGCCCGGTTTGCCGCTGCAAGAACTCGATGCCAGCGCGATATCGCGCGACCCGGCGGTGGTGACCGCCTACAACACCGACCCGCTGGTACATCACGGCAAGGTTCCCGCCGGCATCGCCCGCGCGCTGCTGACGGTCGGCGAGACGATGCCGCAACGGGCCGCCGCGTTGACCGCGCCCCTGCTGGTCGTGCACGGATCCGAGGACAGGCTGATCCCCGCCGACGGCAGCCGCCAGCTCGTCGGGGCCGTGGGCAGTTCCGACGTCGAGCTGAAGATCTACCCCGGCCTCTACCACGAGGTGTTCAACGAGCCGGAGCGTGACCAGGTGCTCGACGATGTGGTCTCGTGGATCAACGCCCGACTGTGAGGCGCCGCAACGGAAAGTCCTACGGCTGCTCTAGTTTGGTGCCATGACTGAGGACAAGATGCTGGCGCGCATCGCGGCGCTGTTGCGTCAGGCCGAAGGCACCGACAACGCGCACGAGGCGGAAGCGTTCATGGCGGCCGCGCAACGGCTGGCCACGGCGACCTCGATCGACTTGGCTGTGGCGCGCTCGCATGCTGACAAGCGCACGCCCGCGCAGACTCCGGTCCAGCGCACCATCACGATCGGTGCGGCCGGCACCCGCGGATTGCGGACTTATGTCCAGCTGTTCGTGGTGATCGCATCGGCCAATGATGTGCGCTGCGACGTGGCATCGAACTCGACGTTCGTCTACGCCTACGGGTTCGCCGAGGATATCGACGCCACTCATGCGCTCTATGCCAGCCTGGTGGTTCAGATGGTGCGCGCGTCGGATGGCTACATCTCGTCGGGCGCGCACCGGCCCACCCCGACGATCACCGCCCGGCTGAATTTTCAGCTCGCATTCGGCGCCCGGATCGGTCAGCGGCTGGTCGAGGCCCGCGAGCAGACTCAGCGAGAAGCAAAGAAGGATCGCCGTCGTCCGCCGGGGACCGCTATTGCGCTGCGGAACAAGGAAATCGAACTCCGTGATTACTACCGCGGCGCATCGAAGGCGCGGGGCACCTGGCAGGCCAGCCGGGCTTCGGCGGGGTACTCCTCGGCGGCGCGGCGGGCGGGGGACCGGGCCGGAAGGCGGGCGCGGCTGGGATCCGGCCCCGAACTCTCCGGGGCGCGCGGCGCGCTGGAGCGGTGAACGCCGAAGAGTCGGCGGTGCGGGATTCGCAGCGTGCGAAAGTCTATGCCGCCGAGGAATTCGTCCGGACGCTGTTCGACCGCGCTGCCCAACACGGCTCACGCAGCGTGGAGTTCTTCGGCGCGCAGTTGACTCTGCCGCCCGAGGCGCGGTTCGGGTCGGTCCCGGCAGTGCAGCGCTACATCGACGACGTGCTGGCGTTGCCGGCAGTACGACGGCAGTGGCCCGAGGTGGCCCCGCTGAGGGCTCGGGCACGGCGCGCCGCTACCGCGGCCCACTACGAAAACCGCAATGGCACAGGCGTTATCGCGGTTCCCGACCTGCATACGGCTGGCTGGGCAATGCGTGAGCTGGTCGTACTACACGAGATCGCGCATCATCTGTGCGATACATCACCGCCGCATGGCCCGCAGTACGTCGCAACCCTGTGCACGTTGGCCGAGCTGGTCATGGGGCCCGAGCTCGGCCATGTGCTACGGGTGGTGTACGCGAAAGAAGGTGTGCGATAACCCGGCGCTAGCTGACCGGAACCATCTCGTCGCCGCAGGTGCATCGATATGGCTGGTCCGCGCCGGCGCAGTGGCACTCGACCTCGACGCGAACCCGGCAGCCGCAGCCGTCGTGGCCACACGTCAACAGCGTTCCTGCCTCGTTTGTCATCCTTGTCACCTTTCTGTAGAGCTAAACAGGTAATGACAATATACCCCTAAGGGGTATAGTCCAAGACGCCGTAATACGGTGGCGATCGGCGTTATGACAGCGCTAGCGTTGGGGCATGACCCAGAAGCCGACCCCTGCCGATGTTGACACTTTCTTGGACACCACCGTGGTTGGCGACGATCCCGTGTTGTCGGCCGTGCTGGAGGCCAGCAATGCGGCCGGGTTGCCGCAGATTGCGGTGTCGACCCAGCAAGGAAAGTTCCTGAGCCTGTTGACCGGTGCGATCAAGGCTCGCAGCGTTTTGGAGATCGGCACGCTCGGCGGCTTCAGCACGATTTGGCTGGCCCGGGGCATCGGCCCCGAGGGCCGGGTGGTGACGCTGGAATACGAGCCAAAGCACGCCGAGGTGGCCCGGGCCAACATCGACCGGGCCGGTGTCGGCGACCGGGTCGAGGTAATCGTCGGCGCCGCCCTGGAGACGTTGCCGAGGGTGACCGGCCCGTTCGACCTGGTCTTCATCGACGCCGACAAGGAGAACAACGCCGGCTACCTGGAGTGGGCTGTCAAGCTGACCCGCCCGGGCTCAGTCATCGTGGTGGACAACGTCGTTCGGGAAGGCGCGATCTTGTCAGCAGATCCCGACGCGGTCGTGCGAGGGACCCAGCGCGCGCTGGAGTTCATGGGTGAGCACCCTCAGCTGGACACCGCGGTGCTTCAGACGGTCGGGTCTAAGCACTGGGACGGGTTCGCGCTCGCGTTGGTGAAGTAACCCCTACCGCGCCGGCCGAAACGGCACGCAGACGGCGTGGCTGAACTCTTCTCGAATCCCCGCAATCGGCGCATCAAAAGCACGCTGATTTTCGTTGCTGGTGCGCGGCTGACGAGCGTAATCTTGGAGCAGATGGATGGGTGCAGCAGGCCCAAAAGGTTTGCTGCATAACAGAAAGGTCACAAAATGAGTACAGTCCATTCATCAATCGATCACCACCCGGATCTGTTGGCTCTCCGTGAGCGCTACGAGCGCGCGGCCGAGTCGATGTCCGCGCACGGAACTTTCGGCCTCACACTGCTGACTGCGGTGTATCTGGCTGTGTCGCCGTGGATTATCGGATTCGGAGAAACGCGACCGCTTGTTGTCAGCGATTTCACCGTTGGCATCGTGTGCGTGGCGCTCGCCTTCGCGTTCGCAATGGCATTGGACCGCAGCCACGGCATGACGTGGACGCTGCCGATCTTCGGCGTATGGTTCATCGTCTCGCCGTGGATCCTGAATGGTGTCTCGGCGCACGGCGCCATGATGTGGTCGAACGTGATCGCAGGTGCAGTGCTGACGATGCTGGGCTTGAACGCGATGTACTTCGGTACGCGCTCTCGTAACTCAACAGCCGGCTGACACGCGCGCGATTTACCCCACCCAACCGGGTGATACCGGCCGGGACGGCCTGGTTCGGCCAACATCTAGCCGCAGACTGCTCCGATCGCGGCCGAGCCCACCAGCTTGACGTACTTGGCCAACACGCCTGTGGTATAGCGCGGTGGCAGCGGAGTGAAACCCTCACGGCGCGAGGCGAACTCATCGTGGTCAACCAGCACGTCCAAGGTGCTCTTGGCAACGTCGAGCCGGATTCGGTCGCCGTCACGCAGGAACGCGATCGGTCCGCCGTCGGCCGCCTCGGGCGCGACATGTCCCACGCACAGGCCGGTGGTGCCGCCTGAGAACCGGCCGTCGGTCAGCAGCAGCACGTCCTTGCCCAGCCCGGCACCCTTGATGGCGCCGGTGATGGCGAGCATCTCTCGCATCCCGGGACCGCCCTTGGGGCCTTCATAGCGGATCACCACCGCGTCGCCGTGTGTGATGGTGCCGTCGGCCAATGCGTCCAGAGCGGCCCGCTCCCGGTCGAAAACCCTTGCGGTGCCTTCGAACACGTCGGAGTCGAAGCCCGCGGTCTTGACCACCGCACCCTCGGGGGCCAGCGAACCGTGCAGGATGGTGATGCCGCCGGTCGCGTGGATCGGATGGTCGAGAGCGCGCAGCACCTTGCCGTCGGGATCCGGCGGGGCGATGTGCGCGAGATTCTCGGCCAGGGTCCGCCCGGTCACCGTCAGGCAATCCCCGTGCAGCAGACCGGCATCCAGCAGTGCCTTCATCACCACCGGCACCCCGCCGATGTGATCGACGTCGGACATCACGTGTCGCCCGAATGGCTTGACGTCGGCAAGATGCGGCACGCGTGCCCCGATGCGGCTGAAGTCCTCCAGCGCCAACTTGACGTTGGCTTCGTAAGCGATGGCCAACAGGTGCAGCACCGCGTTGGTCGAGCCGCCGAACGCCATCACCACCGCGATCGCGTTCTCGAACGCCTCCTTGGTCAGGATGTCGCGGGCGGTGATGCCGCGCCGCAGCAGTTCGACGACGGCCTCCCCGCTGTGCCGCGCGAACCCGTCGCGGCGGCGGTCGGTCGCGGGCGGCGATGCACTGCCGGGCAGCGACATGCCCAGTGCCTCGGCGGCACAGGCCATGGTGTTGGCGGTGTACATGCCGCCGCAGGCGCCCTCGCCGGGGCAAATGGCCCGCTCGATGGCGTCGACATCCTCGCGGGGCATCAGACCGCGGGCGCACGCGCCCACTGCCTCGAACGCATCGATGATGGTCACCTCGCGCTCGGTGCCGTCGGACAGCTTGGCGCGGCCCGGCAGAATCGTGCCCGCGTAGAGGAACACCGCCGCCAGATCCAGTCGCGCCGCGGCCATCAGCATCCCGGGCAGCGACTTGTCACAGCCCGCCAACAGCACCGATCCGTCCAGCCGTTCGGCCTGCATGACGGTTTCCACGCTGTCGGCGATCAACTCGCGCGACGGCAGCGAGAAGTGCATGCCTTCGTGGCCCATCGAAATGCCGTCGGACACCGAAATGGTCCCGAACTCAAGCGGATAGCCACCGGCTGTGAACACGCCCTCCTTGACCGCCTTGGCCAGTCGGTCCAAAGACAGGTTGCACGGGGTGATTTCATTCCACGACGACGCCACTCCGATCTGCGGCTTGGCGAAGTCGTCGTCGTCCATCCCTACCGCTCGCAACATGCCACGCGCTGCGGCCTTCTCCAGGCCATCGGTGACCTCACGGCTGCGGGGCTTGATATCGACGGCGGACGACGACTCGGTGGTATCAGGCATTATCCAAGTATGCGCGGGAGGACCGGTTGGCCCAAAATCATTTATATACCCCGGTGGGGTATATACTGTGCTGGTAAACGGGCCGATTGACGGGGGCGGCGTCGAGATCGCGGCACCTGGCGTTGAGAATGGTTGCAAGCACCGGCTCAATCACGCCGAGATCGATACCAAGATTGCTGGAGATGAGATGACACCCGCACGCGGATACTCGTCGCAGAAGGACAACTACGCCAAACGGCTGCGGCGCATCGAAGGGCAGGTGCGCGGCATCGCCAAGATGATCGAAGACGACAAGTACTGCATCGACGTCCTCACTCAGATCAGCGCCGCCAACAATGCCCTGCGATCGGTCGCGCTGAACCTGCTCGACGAGCACCTCGGCCACTGCGTCAGCCGCGCGGTCGCCGAAGGCGGCACCGACGCCGACGAGAAGCTGGCCGAAGCCTCCGCGGCCATCGCGCGGCTCGTCCGGTCCTAGATGTTTAAGCGCGGTGAGCGCTTCCAATGCTTGAGCATGGTTGAGTAGTGGCCGTGGGCCCAGCCCGTGCGGACGGAGCAGCGCGATCGCGCCGCTGGTGGAATGACCCCCCATCGCAGTCCGCGGGCGGCGAAGTCCAAGCCGCCGCCGGCGGACCGTGGACGCTGCGGATAGCGCTGCAGTTGGCCGTGCTGGCCGCGGCGGCCTTCATCTACGTCACCGCCGAAATCCTGCCGGTCGGCGCGCTGCCCGCGATCACCCGCGGCCTGCACGTCAGCGTGGCCGTCGTCGGCACGCTGCTGGCCTGGTACGCGCTGGTGGCGGCCGTGACCACGATCCCGCTGGTCCGCTGGACCGCGCACTGGCCGCGACGCCGGGCGTTGCTGCTGTCGCTGGCGTGCCTGACCGCCTCCCAGCTCATCTCGGCGATGGCACCCAACTTCGCCGTGCTGGCCGGCGGCAGAGTGCTCTCGGCGATCACGCACGGCCTGATGTTGTCGGTTCTCGCACCGATCGCGACCCGGCTGGTCCCGGCCAGCCACTCCGGCCGCGCGACCACGGTCATCTACGTCGGCATCAGCCTGGCCGTGGTGGTCGGCAGCCCGGCCACGGCGGCGATGAGTTTGCTGTGGGGCTGGCGGGTCGCTGTCGCCGCGGTGGCCGCGGTGGCTGCGTTAGTCACCGTCGCGGCCTGGGCCGTGCTGCCGGTGCTTACGCTGAGCGATGAGCAGTTGGCGCGCGTGGACTCGGGGGCGGGGCATCACCGCAATCGGCGGCTGGTCATCGTGAGCTTGCTCACGATGGTCGCGGTCACCGGCCACTACATCTCCTACACCTACATCGCGGTGATCATCCGTGACGTCGTCGGGGTGCGGGGACCAGCTCTGGCCTGGTTGTTGGCCACCTACGGCGTCGCGGGCCTGCTGGCGATGCCGCTGATCGCCCGGCCGTCGGACCATCGGCCCAGAGCAGCGGTCATGAGTTGCATGGCCGCGCTGTGGATGACGTTCCTGGTGCTGATCGCGCTGGCGTTGCATCGTGCACCTGGCGCGGTGCACGTGGGGATCACGGTGTTCGGGATCGCTGCGATCGCGTTGTGGGGTGCCGCCGCCAACGCGGTATCGCCGATGCTGCAAGCTGCGGCAATGCGCGCCGGAGCGGACGACCCGGACGGGGCGTCCGGGCTATACATGGCGGCCTTCCAGATCGGCATCATGGCCGGATCCTTCGCCGGTGGCCTGCTCTACGAGCGCAGCGTGCTGGCGATGTTGGCCGCGTCAGCGGTGCTGATCGGCGCTGGAGCCGCGGGGATGACCGCCGAACGGCAGCTGTTCGACGTCCCCGCGACCGGCCACCGGTAGAATACTTCCCAACGATCGACAAAACCGCAGTTCAGCGGCCTGTAATGGGCCAGCACCGCGGCGCAATCAAAACTGCCGAGCCAGTCGCCGGTGTAACCGCTGGACGTACTGGGTTGAGAACGTGACTGGAGGGATAGATATGTCGCGACGGACCGCGCGTCCACTCATCGCTGCGCTGAGCGCAGCGGGAATGACCGCTGCCCTGACCTTCGCTTGCGGCTCAGCGTTGGCTGACCCAGAGCCGGCGCCGCCGCCACCGCCAGCGGGAGTGAACGCCCCACCGCCGCCGGTCGACCCGGCCGCACCGCCGCCTCCCGCAGACCCGCTCGCGGCGCCGCCCCCAGCACCGCCGGGAATTCCTGTGGCACCCCCGCCACCGCCGGGCGACCCGTTGGCGCCGCCGGCAGCGGGTCCGGCCGCCGTCCCGCCGGGAGCGGCTCCGGCCGCCGTCCCGCCGGGAGCGGCTCCGGCCGCCGCGCCGTCCGGCCCGGTCGTCGGGCAGAACCCCGCGCCGTTCACCGGCGCGCCGCCCTTCGTGCCGCCGACCTTCAATCCGGTCAACGGCTCGACGGTCGGCGTGGGCGAGCCGATCATCATCAATTTCGCCCGCCCGATCGCCGACAAGCCGATGGCCGAACAGGCGATCCACGTGTCGTCGACCCCGCCGGTGTCGGGCAAGTTCTATTGGCTGACCCCCAGTCAGGTGCGGTGGCGTCCGCTCAGCTTCTGGCCCGCGCACACCGCGGTGCACGTCGACGCGGCGGGCACGCAGGAGAACTTCGTCACCGGCGATTCGCTGGTGGCCACCGCCGACGACGCCACCCACACGCTGACCGTCACCCGCAACGGAACGGTGGAGCAGACCTTCCCGATGTCGATGGGTATGGCGGCGGGCGGTCACCAGACACCCAACGGCACCTACTACGTGCTGGACAAGAAGGCCAAGGTCGTGATGGATTCGTCGACGTACGGCGTGCCGGTCAACTCGACGTACGGCTACAAGGTGAACGTCGAGGACGCTGTGCAGTTCGACAACAGTGGCGACTACGTACACAGCGCGCCGTGGTCGGTGGCCGACCAGGGCAAGCGCGACGTCAGCCACGGCTGCATCAACATCAGCCCGTCCAACGCGAAGTGGTTCTTCACCAACTTCGGCGCCGGCGACCCCATCGTCGTGAAGAACTCCGTCGGGACCTACTCGAAGAACGACGGCTCCAACGACTGGCAGCTGTAAGCCGCAGCGCCCGACGACGATGCGTGCCCGAACGGCACGCTGAGAAGTCGGGCAATCAGACCTGGTTAGTTCCAGATCCTGACCCGATGTCGCGGGTCCAGGTATAGCTCGTCGGTCTCGGCCACGTCGAAGGCGTCATAGAAGGCGTCGATGTTGCGGATGACGCCGTTGCAGCGGAACTCCGGCGGCGAGTGCGGGTCGATGGCCAGTCGCCGGATCGCTTCGGCGTCACGGGATTTGGTCCGCCAGACCTGAGCCCAGCCGAAGAACACCCGTTGCACGCCGGTGAGGCCGTCGATGACCGGAGCGGGCTCGCCGTTCAGCGACAGCTCGTAGGCCAGCAGCGCGATGGACAGGCCGCCCAGATCACCGATGTTCTCTCCGACGGTGAACGCGCCGTTGACGTGGTTGCCGTTATCGAGCCCGCGAGGCGTGTAGACGTCGTACTGCTCGATCAGCGCTTTGGTGCGGGCGCCGAATTCGGTGCGGTCGTCGTCGGTCCACCAGTCGACTAGATTGCCGTCGCCGTCGTACTTCGCACCCTGGTCGTCGAACCCGTGCCCGATTTCATGCCCGATGACCGCGCCGATACCGCCGTAGTTCGCGGCGTCGTCGACATCGGGGTCGAAGAACGGCGGTTGTAAAATACCTGCGGGAAAGACGATTTCGTTCATCCCCGGGTTGTAGTAGGCGTTGACCGTCTGCGGTGTCATAAACCACTCGTCGCGGTCGACCGGACCGCCCAGCTTGGCCATCTCCCGGTCGGAGTTGACCTCGTAGCCACGCCGATAGTTGCCGTAGAGGTCGCCACGGTCGATCACCAGCTTCGAGTAATCCCGCCACTTCTTCGGGTAGGCGACCTTGGCGGTGAACTTGTCCAGCTTGGCCAGCGCACGCTGACGGGTCTGTGGCGTCATCCAGTCCAGGTTGGTGATGCTTACCCGATATGCCTCACGCAGGTTGGCGACCAGCGCATCGATGCGGGCCTTGGCGTCCGGCGGGAAATGGCGCTCTACGTAAAGCTTTCCGACGGCGTCGCCGAGCATGCCCTCCACCAGCCCAACCCCGCGCTTCCAGCGCTCGCGGATCTGCTCGGTACCGGTGAGCTTGCGGCCGTAGAACGCGAAGTCCTCGGCGACCAGCGCATCGGTGAGCAATCCGGCGCGGGCGTGGATCAATCGCCAGCGCGCCCAATTCTTCCAATCGTCGAAATCCTCGCTGCGCCATAGCTCGGCGAATGTGGTCAGGTAATCAGGTTGGCGCACCACAAGTTCGGCGACAGCATCGGGTGTGCTGCCCAGTGCGCCCACCCAGCCGGGCCAGTTGAAACCCGCTGCATCGGCTTGCAGATCGGCGAAAGTGCGCAGATTGTACGTGAGGTCGGCATCGCGGCGTTTGACCACATCCCAGTGCGCGGCAGCCAGTTTGGTCTCCAGCGCCACGATCCGTGACGCCGTTTGACGATGGTCGTCGGCCGTGCCGCCGTAGACGAGGGCGAACATCCTCGCGATGTGATCGGGGTAGGCGGCCAGCAACTCGGCATGCTGCTCGTCGCGGTAGTAGGACTCGTCGGGCAGTCCCAACCCTGACTGGTTGACGTGCACCAGGTAGCGGCTGGAGTTCTTGGAGTCGGTGTCGACGTAGACACCGACTCCGCCGCCCACGCCGGTACGTTGCAGGCCGCCGACAACGACCGCCAGCGCGTCGGGGTCGGCGGCGTCGTCGATCGTCGCCATTTCGTCGAGCAGCGGTTGCACGCCGCGCTGTTCGACGGTGTCCTCGTCGAGGAAGCTGGCGTACAGGTCGCCGATGCGCTGTTCGTCGGTGCCGGGCGCCCCGGCGTCCTGGCTGACTTCGGTGATCAGGTCGCGCACCTGAACCTCTGCCCGGTCGAACAACGAGCGGAAGGCGCCGTCGGTGGCGCGGTCCGCCGGGATGGCGTAATCAGCCAGCCAGC
>Ga0335075_10005294_pt1 | contig 20048 bp, 25 predicted proteins | sample Lox_Sample_24_FD_206723 | JGI IMG/M metagenome (GOLD analysis project Ga0335075, IMG submission 206723) | Soil microbial communities from Loxahatchee National Wildlife Refuge, Florida, United States - Lox_Sample_2.4 | ecosystem: Environmental > Terrestrial > Soil > Wetlands | place: USA...
CGCTTCGCAGCGCCAGGCTCAACAAGAGCAGGACCAGAGACCGGTTTAGTAGTCGGGGCTGCTACATTCGGCACAGCAGTAATTCCTCTCTCATCCAACGACGGCCTCGGCGGCGCCGCACAAGTAGCCTCGATGTTGATCCCACTACTATCATCAAGCGTATAAATCATCCGTCCAGAATTCTCCTCCGCAGCAACAATAACGCCGGTCAATCGAACATATTTAATCATATGGTTCTTATGGAAATAGATATCTTGCCCTGTAGACCAGCCAGTAGTCAGCATCACAATCACAATCCCTTCCCAATGTCATTTGCTATTTAGAAAGCGTGTGCCTGCGTTCGCACATACCAGCAAAGCCATCAATCTGCTCCAAAGCAAACACATCCCTCGCCGTAACAGGACACCATTTCCCTAGCGTCGCGGACAGTGTACGGCAATAGTATGGATAAATCGGGTGCTGAGCAGTTGACGCACTGCCTCGCGCTGTCATGGCATGGCTGGTTCTCTCGTCAGTGCACGCCGCCGATTGTGTTACTTTGTTTTGTTTTATTGATGCTGTGTTGAGATAAACAATGTGCGGTGGGTACGTGCAGATGGCCCCCCCAAATCGCGTCTCGTTTCGCGCGGTCACGGGACTGGTGGTGTTGCTATGGGCGAGAATTTTGTCTTCCTCTTAGATTTTACGGATTAACATTTCAAGTCTTAACTACGAGCCGGTCATGGGAATAAAACAAATTAGGCTGGTGACACTGCATATAATCGTGGCGCAGCCGAATTGCTGTTTGTTGGCTTCACACTCACATTAGATCACATTTTAATGCATCAAAACCATTTGGAGGCGACTACTTATTCATGTCTATACCTAGTTGCTCCTTAAGGCGTTGACTGCATCATTATGAGTGCTAACATACCGCCCTTCGCTAATATCAAATGCCTTGTCCCTTTCCTGATTGTTTAACTCCATACCATGCAAGGTCCGGTGGATGATTCCACACCCAATGAGCATATCTCCTCATAGCCATTGATCAATGCTTAGATCGCTTCTTTGATCGAGGTGTATCGCCTGAATCCGCCTTGCTTTTCTTCAGTCTCGCCGCAGCGGCCTGAAATGCTTCCTCCGACGGCTCTCCCTCATGTTCCTCGCCCTCATCCGAAGCTCTCTTTCTACTCTTCTTCTTGCCCTTTTCTTTAGCCATGTATTTTGCCTCTAGGTTATCCAAGAAGCTGCCCCGGTCTTGTTGTCTCTTTTGGATCATCGCCATCAAAGCGTCCTCCCCATTCGGTTTCGCCTTTCCCTTTGCAGTTTTCGAAAATAGCTTATCCTTAATCCCAAGCTCCTCTGCGTACGCAATTGCTTCCGCTCCCTCCTTATTCGCGTGCTGAATGCGCCGATTCTTCGAGGCTTGAGTTTCGTTGACGTACTTTTTGTAGCCCTCCACATCTCTATTGGCGATCGCAGCATCGATAATAGCACGAAATCGGTCATCATCCTCGGCGGGATCACTCAGCATGACTTCCTCGTAGACTTTATCCATATTCCCCTTGTGCTTCTCATAAGCCACAAGGACATCGTCCTTTTCTTCATCGGAGCCTTGATATTGCTTTGCGAACTTTTCTATTGCGTCACTAGAGATGACGTCTCGATACTGCTCGCTGTAGAAATCGGTCCAGCTGAAGCCATCAGAGTCAACTATAGACTCTGAAGTAGACCCCGTGGTGTCATAGCGCTTTCTTCGATTTGGATCAGAAAGAACAGCGTATGCGAAGGCTATGGATTGAAAGGTGGTATGGGCCGCGTCCTTGAGATGATCGGGAGCCTTATCTATGTGATAGTGTCATCAGCATGTGGGTGATCCGCAAGGGTGAGAGTAGAACGTTATAGAATGAAAGGGAGATGATTTCATGTGGCAGCTGAATTTGTGACTGAGTAACTTTCATACCTGGATGGTGCTTCAGCGCCGCCTTCCGATACGCCGACTTGACCTCCTCAGCAGAAGCAGTCTTCTCAAGCCCGAGAACCTCATAAGGATTAATAGACGGTGGATCCTCATCCACTAGATCCTCTTCATGTGGCGCCATGTTCGAGAAGTTTGCAAGTTGAGAAAGTGAGGTGTGGACTTTAACAAATGCTGATGTTGATGGAGTTAAGAAAGCGCGTATGGACTGATGGAAACGCGACCAGGGCGGTCTGAAGCGGCAATTTGGCGATTTGTATTGTCATTGGATCAATGCACAGTACCTGCATTGCCCCAATACACTCCAGATCACTCATACATGGAGCAATGGATGTACAAAAAATAAAAAGGGACGTCCTCGACTACCTGTCATCGAAAGCAGATGTTCCTTCTACGCCACTTAGCGATTTCCTAACTCCTCTTTGCGCCTATCCAACCCCGCTCGAAGAGTACACCAAAGGACTTCTTGACCTTCCCCCCAATCGTAGAATGAGCTCTGAAGTCCACCCCCCGATTCCGCCCGGCGACCACAAGGCGTATATGCAATATGCCCTCCAACTAGCTAAGCGCTCGCCGCCTAAATCCACAAACTTTCGAGTTGGTGCATTAATCGTCGACGCCGACAAGAATGAGGTTTTAGCTTCAGGATATACTCTTGAGCTTGAAGGGAACACGCATGCTGAGCAATGCTGCTTGATGAAACTCGCGAGGCAATACAACCTGTCAGAAGAGCATTTAGCAGGTGTCTTGCCAGAGAATACGGTACTATATACAACAGTAGAACCTTGTGCGAAGAGGTTGAGCGGGAATATACCCTGTGTGGAGCGGATTTTGAAGCTAGGAAGGGGGATCAAGACCGTGTATGTGGGAGTGAAGGAGCCTGAGAAATTTGTCGGAGAGAACTTTGGAAGGATGCAGCTGGAAGATGCGGGCATTAATGTTGTGTTAGTTGGAGGCCTCGAGAAGAGGATATTGGAGGTTGCTACCGCTGGTCATAAGGATAAAACTTTAGATTGAACATTCCCAACTCTCAGCCGTTCTGTCACGGAATCGGCGAGCCTTGCTCAAAAGCCAAGCGTGATGCCGAGGCGTTCTGTCATCGTATCGGCGAACCTTGCTCTAAGGCTAAGCGTGATCCAAATGCTGAGGCTAAAGCCTTCTGCCTTAGAATTGGTGAGCCTTGCTCAAAGGCCATCAGAATTATTGTTGATTGTCCTAAATGAGACGAGTGACTCAGAGCTTTGGGATGAACATAGGCGTATTCTTCTTCCACTCCTGATAATCTTTCCTATCACCATACTTTTTGTCGTACTTGTTTTCGGACAGAGGCACTCCAGACACCTTTAGTAACAAGAATGTCACAAACGCCGGACTGACCCCACACATTCCCAATGCCAAAATTCTACCGCCTAAACCGCCCGTAAGGCCCATTCCAACCATTCCTACGTTGCTCACCAGAACACCTGCCGCTGTGACCGCGATTCCAGTCCATAGTGTGCTCTCTCCAAAGTAATTCGGATGCCGTGATTTGCTCCACAACCCACGGGTTAGGAAGTCCTCGTCATGTTCCTTCCTCTTCTTCTCCTGGACCCACTTATCCTTCTGTCTATCTGCAGCAACCTCAAAACTCAAACCGCCGACATAAAGAGCCAGACCAACAATGTCAGTTATGCCAAGAGCTGGTAGAGCAGCAAGAAGCGTGTTTGGGATAGAATTCAAGGCGATAACTGGCATTAGACACAGCGAGACCCAGGTCGCTTGTGCAATGAAAGCCAACAAGAAGGCAGGAGGAGATGTCTTGATTTTGTCAAAGCGGGAGTCCTTTCCATCAGCGAGTACACGTTGGAAAAGGTAGCTTCCGACTATTATATGTTAATCTTTTATTGACTCTTAATAGCAAAATCCGACTTACGGCGCGTAGCCCAACTAGTGACGGCTGTGCTTAATACAACTTGTCTCCAATTCAAGCCATTAGGCCCTCCGTTTCTGGTGAAAGCTGCCAACAAGCTCGGAAATGCAGGTTTAACAGCTCCCACGGCCGCGGCAGCGGCTCTAGCACGAAGCGTTGGAAGGTACAGACTAAGCGCTATAACGGAGAGATAGGTTAACGAGCCAGAGAGATCGTAGAAGCGCTCTGATTGCGCGAGAATGGAGGGGATGGCAACTGCTCCCTGGATAGCGAAGGCTGTGGATATAGAGGGGATAAAAGTGCGGAGGAAGGGGTTGCGGAAGTTGGTGAGATGGAGAAAGGAGGTTACTAGCGTCATCGTGACTGATATGGCTGAAGATTAACCTGAAAGTATGTAAAAGAAGTGAAAAAGCTGAACACTGGCTGAAAGTAAAGAGTATGGTGTCGCGAGGCCGAGACAAGTAATTGTAAGTGTACAGCCTTGTCTAACGTATAGATGACGACATTCTGCAAAGGGTCCACTAGGCGGACCTCTATTGGACCCCGAACTCCGTCTGACATCTGAAGGAACTTGTCACTTGAGATCCATGTTTGACTACCGTATGCCCCACCATATGTCTGTGCCCTCGTTGATCCGCTCTGCCAATAGGATCGCTTGGCAGCTGAAAAAGTTAGGACACGAGGCTAGGCGAGGCTGAAGGATTTCATGTTTTATGTCACTAGGGGACAGAACAGCCCCGCTCCATAAACTAGGTACCTCCATAGGTCCACAGATCCAACTCGGTTCTGCCTTATAGAAGTTACTTTTTAATAATTGACTTCCGATAATTGTTATAAACCTATCTCAACACGATGTCTTTCGTTTCAAAAGTCCGTTTTTCGGCTTCTCCAGACGTAGGTGATCAGGCTTTCATCGCGCCAACACTGAAAGACCGACTGCAAAACTACAGCGAGCCCGCTATTTTATTCTACCTCTCTGTCTACAGTATGTCCTCCCTCTCCTACCACACAAAGGCTAAAGCTTTCCTATCCGCGTCCCCACTGTTCCATATCAAGAAACTAACTTCCCCAGCATTCCTCAAAATCCTCCTCTCAACCCTCCTCTTCAACCCCACCGCCCTCTTCCCCTTCTCCAAACTCCGTAGCCGTGCCTTCGCTGAAACATGGATGCTCCTCGGCAGCTCGAACGGCTCTGTAGGACCCCTCAAGAACATAGTCCCTCTCTTTAACTCCGCCTCAGGGATCGTCCTCGACATTGGACCTGGGGACGGGCGGCAGCTAGTAAACTACACCAACCCGGGCATCAAAGCTCTCTACGGTGCCGAGCCATGCGTGGAACTCCACTCAGGCCTGCAGGGCGCAGCTGAGAAAGCGGGTTTGGGGGGAAAGCTCACGATTTTGAATTGTGGCGCGCAGAGAGAGGTTTTGATACCGAAGCTCCGAGAGGTAGGGCTTTTAGTGAAGGGGGAGGTAGAGGGCGTGTTTGATACGATTGTTTGCTCGAAGGTGTTATGTAGTGTGCCGAATCAGAAGGATACTGTGGCGGGTTTGTATGCTTTGCTGAAACCGGGTGGAAGATTGATTGTTTGTGAGCACGTGAGGAACCCATGGAGGACACCAAAGGGGAGTGTAATTGCAAGAGCGATCCAGGAGCTCTTTATGTTGCAGGGCTGGAGTTGGTTTATGAGTGGCTGCCAACTGACGAGGAATACAGATGAGATTGTTAAGACGGTGGCGGATTGGGATGGGGGTTGGGAGAAGATGGATTTAGAGTATGTGGTTCAGTGGGGGACTATTCCTTTTGTGTTGGGTGAGCTTGTAAAGAAGAGCTAGTAAATTGAGATTGGTTTATGTCGAAGCTATGTTTTCCACAAGCTTCAACAAGAATTTTATTCGAGGTTATTCTAGTTCAAGGAATGCAATTTAAGATAGTGCTGCCGATGTACTCCTGCCGATGCTTAAGATTAACTTCTTGTACAAGGATAAAAAAAACTTGCAGTCCATGAACAAGCCTATCCTCTTCTAAGCTCAGGTTTGCCGCAACATCGATTCACTTCTGATACTTCTTGTGCAGGTCAATGACCTTCTGTACCTCGTCATAGCTGCCCATAAAGATTCCTGATCTGTCATGGATGTGTTCGGGGACAATTTCCATCATCCGTTGCATCTTGCTATTGATAGCTTGGCCACCAGCTGCCAGAATTAGTCCCTTCTCCAACATCAGTCAGGAAAATTCGTCACTCACCGTTTTCCATCACCATGGCCATGGGCGCACACTCATACAGAATCCTCAACTTCCCCTTCGGGCTCTTCTTGTCTGCCGGATAGGCGAAAATGCCACCGTACAACAATGTCCTGTAGGCATCTGCCACCATACTTCCGATATATCTCGCACTGTATGGTTTTCCACCTTCCGTAACTGGGTATTTCAGGGTGTTGAAGTACTCCTTAACCGGCTCCTCCCAATACAGGGAATTCCCCTCATTAACGGAATAAATTGCTCGCTTTTTCGGCATCCGCATATTTGGATGTGTGAGGATGAACTCTCCGAGTGCATTATCCATTGTGAAGCCATTCACATTGCCGCCTTTCATTGTAATGACTAATTGGGCCGAGGCACCATACATAGTGAAACCAGCTGCAATAAGCTCAGTTCCAGGCTTTAGAAGATCTTCCTTTTTCCCCGTTGAGTCTTCTGGCAGCTTGTGAATACCGAAGATGGTGCCCACAGAGACACCAGCATCTAAGTTCGATGAGCCGTCAATCGGGTCGCAGGCCACGGCGTAACGGGCATTGGGGTGCTCGGGAAAAAAAATGGCCTCCTCCTCTTCTTCGGAGACTAAAACCCGGCATTTGCCAGAGGAGCGCATTGCAGCCACGAAGAGGTCATTGCCAATGACGTCGAGTTTTTTTTGGTCATCACCAGTTGTATTAGAGGAGCCGGCCAGACCGGTTAGGTTGATCAGCGTGGCTCGGCGGATGTAATATGCGATACTTTTGAAGGAAAATTGGAGAGCATGGCAGAGTAATCTGAAGCAAAAGTTAGCTTTTAACAACACACCCCGTAAAGCCCATAGACGTACGTAAAATCACCGGTTGCCTCCTTGTGTTTTGTTTGCTCCTCTGTCAGGAATCTCGTAAGAGTTACAATGTCTGTGTTAACTTTTTCGTTTTGAACGGGCGGCATATCTCCGTTGGTAGCCATTTTGTCTAAGAATATAGAAGCTTTTGGATGGCCTATAATTAAATCAAGAGGAATTGAGGAATGTCGGTGCTATTTAGTCGTTGAACAGCTCGGGGATATGCGGAATTGGAGCGCCGATGGTCGTCGCGAAGTGTTACAGCCTCGGAAGCTATTTCGTTTCTTGGATTTACAATGTACAAGAGAGTTCCACTGAATGGTTTGAAATGGAACAAAATGTAAGAAAGAGTCAACTTATGAACGAGGAGAAAAGAGGAGTAATATATAACAGACAATTGCATCACACGATCAACCCAACAGCATCCTTTGGAATCTTTAGTTCCCCAAATAGACCCCGCAGCGGCAACGCTCACTTGACTTCCGGATGCCCCGCGCTTACGGATTAATTGGCTCAGCACCGCCGGTAAAGGTATTGTCCACTTCCCCTCCGAAATATCCCGTCTGCTGAGAGTACTGAGCGCTGGAATATTGAGATTCCCGATTCGAGCGTTTATTATTCCGTTCATTCAAGGTGCTGCTCTTTCACAGGCCAGCGTCATTTCCGTTCCAGAATTTTATCATCACGTGAATGAGAACTAAAACTGGTCCATGCACTAGGTAGAAACCGGCTAGCGATTTTCCGGTGCGTCCTCCATTTCCGCCTATATTTTTCCAAGACGGACGCAATCAACACCACAACCTTGCATTTATACGTGCAGCTGCACTTGTTTTTGCAATTACTCTCTTCCAAGATGTGATCGATGTCATGTAAGGCGGCAGCGGCAGCTGCATTCCTTGTTAGATCGATGGTAAGCTTCTATCCTCATGCATATTCTAACTCTTCTCCCTCTTCATGATGACAGAACAATACCGCAAAACTAGAGTCTCTAAGTACGGGTCCTTGGGATTCATTCCGAGCGATCCCGAAGGTGCTGATAATTGCATGTCAGGCTGATTGCAGACTTGTTCGATTTCTTGCTACCGAATTGGTTGAGATATCTATCTGCTAACACTGGACCTGACAGATACGAGACTTGATGGACGACCAGCATGGTAAGCTCTTCATTCTTTTCTACTCCCCCGGGCAATGATGATTCTTGTCAAATTGGAATTACCGGCATAGACTACACGTCTTCGATGAAAACATGGCTATTTCCTGAGCTCCTCCATAGCACATTTTCGTCTGACCTTATCCTCTTCAACTTGTGCTGATGACGAATTTTCTAGCTTCTCGAAGGTACGAAACACGCGCTTGTAATACTTCCTCGACTGTCAAAAGATGAATTGGCACTGGGCTCCGACAGTTCTTGACAAGATCGAGGCTGGCTTGTGAAGGAGATGCCTCTTTGTGGCAGGCCTAGAAAACCTCGCCCACTGATCACAGTGTTCATTTGACGTCTCTGCAACATATCTGTGAGGAGTCTCAAAGGCTGATGGGTATATGTAGTTGTTTGCGACTCATGGCCTGTGTATTTGGACTGCAGTCTTGATGGGTGTTGGACCGATCTTCCCATCCCGTATGGACGCCTTCTCTCAGAACTATCGAGCTTACCAGTTTTATCATGTTCGCGTCCATGCTTGCATTGGAACACTGATATCAGCTCTTTGGATCCTCTCGTCACTCGATATTCCGGTAAAAGTAGGTGCCTCATTTCTTTCATTCCTTTGGTCAGCAGTTCCGTTTTTCTATGATGAGCATTTTAGATGACGAGTCTGATCGGGGTCACCCATGTAGACACCATCATATTATACCATTCATGCATATCTGATCCCTTATTCCTTCTTTGCCAACTGCTGTGCCGAAGACTTCGATAGTCATGACATAGCTAACCACTTCGGCAGATATTATTCCTCGGAAGGTCAGCCGCTTTCGAGCATTAGGTTTCTGGGGTCCTCCTGAACTTGAAAGTTCCAGACGTATGTATCCGATAACCTTTTCCCTAGACTTGTAGCATCATGATGATCTCGACACGTAATTGACAAGCATATGTCCAAGCTAAACAGCAAAGACGAGAATGTCTTGACTGAACGCTTTACCCGCTTTCTGTCAAAGTATTTGATGGTGAAAACCTACTGATTTCTGTGATGCAGGAACTAGTCTCGGCGTCATATCTCAAGCTGGTGCGCTACTCGTCGCGAATGAAGGCGGATCTGGAAGGATTGTCTCACAAGTCGTGGTGACGATCCTCGTAAGATTGCTAGACTCGAAAGCGGCCAGTTGGCGCTATGATAAAGTGGATAATTCATTTTTGCTGCTTTGTCTTGGCGAATAGCGAAATTGGGGCGAGATCTTGGTACTTTGATGTGCCTTGGTCTCGCCAAAGCGCTACCGAAGTATTAGTATGTGTAGTATGAGTTTTTCGTCTTCACATTTCGAGGCAGCCATGGAAGCCTTACCACAAGGTGAATTTGCGCTAAAGTTGGAGCACGCTCCTTTTCCAAGTTGCCCTGATCCCACAATTCACAAGCTCATTTTGGACTAGTGATCAGTCACAAGGTGACTCAGAGCGATTCACCAACTATTAGGGTGACGGCGAAATTGACACGTTCTCCTGCAATAAATATTTAAGGACACTTTGCTGGGCGAATTCTAGAGACTTTTAATCCGCAACCGTCAGAAGGATGACGACGACATTGACACTTGCTGAGGCAGGATCTGGGTACTTTGATGTGCTTGGGTGCAGAGGCCACATCTGAGTACTTTGAGGTTTCTGGTTGTTGAAGCATATTTTGGGTACTTTGATATTCCTAGCTGCTGTGACGGAATTTGGCTACTTAGATGTGCCTGGCTGCTGTCCCTTGGTTGACTCTATCAAGCAAAGTCTGTCGTGTTCACTGTCGTCGACAGTTAAGATGTCGATAGAAATGTAACAACAGGAGTTCTATTGTTAGCAACAGGATAAAACCGTTAAGGGAAGCTGTCGCTAAACAATCAGAGTGAGTGTTACCTTTTGTCCTTTTCATATCTTATTCACATTCCTTCACATGATGATCAATTTTATCACGACGGTCAACATAGCCACACGTTGGTATTGATGATACCGCCTTTGACAAGGCTGTAGATCTGACTCTTCTTGCTCTTTCTTCACGGTCATCTTCAGTTCTGCTGTCGTTACGAAGAGTTGTACTGATATCGGAGTAGTGTTGCATTGGCAGGCTGCAGTGAATTAGATGGATAGCTAGCTCAATCCCATAAATATCTCTACCGTTAGGCGTCCTTGATTCGTGAACTGTTCTTGTCGACGACAGAATAACTTGAGACATGAATTGTGGATGTCGACAGCAGTTTAAACAATCCGTAGCCATGAGTAAATAGACCCCCCACAACGTGCAAATGTCGATGATGCAGATGATCCGCAAGCAGCTGGACCTCCATGATTTTCAGATGTCGCCGTCGTAGTGAACGAAGCCCAACCACGGGAAGCTGAGCTGAATTACATGACTTTACGGAGGTCGCTGACGGTGACAAATCCAGAACCTGCGGCCGTTTTATGGTCCTGAAGCATCAGAAATATTCACTCTCACAGTCATTGCTACTAGAGCTATGATGAATACTAGATTATGTCCTAGTTATTATTATTCTATGTATCCCGCTCACGGTCTATGACCCTAACCTTCTTTATTTGTGTTTTAAACGCCAGGGGTATAATGCTTCAAGGCGATCCTCTCGTGCATAAACTCCATTCTCAAAAACCGCATCACTTTTGTGTTTCTGCTCTGTGTACGCAACTCCGTTCTTGAAAGTCCCTGATTTTGTATTTCCGTCTCTTGTACACAGCTTGGTCTTTTTGGGCTTCGTTGTTTTGCCGTGACCGTTTAAACTCCAGTAACATACGTTGAAATTGCATTGGAATTGACATGACGCCCTTTATTTCCCTCGGTTTCAGATTATCTGCTGAGCATCATAGACTCTAACAGCTTATTTTCATGACTCCAAACCAAATCATGTCAAAATGAGTATCGCCAAAGCCCCCAAATACATCGATCCTAAAAGTAGGCCATTGAGCTCTCTTCCTGACGCGACACTCTTTTGGCTGGGCGTAGCTGTTGCTGTGTATGCCCCAGTTAAGATCTGGGTTACTGTGGTATACGTGCCTGTCGGCACCAACGTCCCCGACGGGGCTGCGGTCATCGAAGCTCCCGAATAATCACTAGCAGCATCGTACAGTACTCCGTTAATGATCACACCCTGGTTGTTGATTATCATGTTCTTCTGATCTTCTGTACAGCTCCCGGGAATATTTCTGATCCAGCAGGTGTTTGATGGAGACGCCGGCAGAGAAGTCGTGTAGGAAGCACTCGCAGGACCAGTAGAGTTGTACACCGATAGATCGACGATTTCCCCCGTAGAAACAGACGTTCCAGTTATGATACGGTAGAATACCTGGAAGGCTGTTTCAGGCTGGTAGGCAGGAACAAAATGCCCAGCTTCATAGATACGACTGAAAGACAAATTTCCATATTCGCGGACAACACCCCCAATGTAGGAGGAGTTGACAATTATCGGGGCATATCCAGCAGCCGTAAATCCTCCGAGGTAAGAATCGGAAGTGGCAGCTGCGACGCTTATTGAGATAGCTTCGCCCCCGAGCCAATTGCAAATATAGTCTCGGTCGCCATAAATTAGACCAACTCGGATTCCATCATTGAGGAGACTGGCAATGGCAGGAACCAGAGATTCACGCTCAGCGTCGCCGGTTGAAATGAATGCCGACACAACCTGAGGGTCTGTTTCGGTATAGTTGATTGGTGAGCCAATGGCCGCTAAGAAAGTAGCTGTGTTGACGTATTCAAGGTACGTGCTTGGGGGAAACGAATCTGGTAATAGAATGCTAATATCATAGTAGCTGCGTCCTGCATCAGAATATGGATCCATGACGTTGTTGACGCAATAATTCTGGGCATTTCCGCATATTTGATTGACTGTGCTGACATCGCCGCTATCTGTCGGGTCTTGAACCGCAACAGCGTCTCTGCATTGGTTTATCAGATCCTGGCAGCCTCCTGAAGAGTAGAAACTCGCATTCGCAAGGGAGGCACGAGTTGGATTGATAGCAGTTAGACCATAGGTATTGTTAACAGCCATCACTGGGTAGTACGGCGCTTGGATCAGATCATCCACGCAACCATTGACAATGCCGAGGGACACAAGCTTGATGGCAAGACTCCCATTCATTGGAATCGTACCGTTTAAACGCTTTTTGTTCTGCTTATCCCACAGAGCGGCAAAAGCAGGTCCGTATTTCCCACCGTAACTTTCTGCAAACAAGTTGACACCAACAGTTGAGGAGGTGGAGTTGCCGGGATTGTATTGAGGGAACGATCCAAGAAATGCCTGCATCATATGCCAGATCGCCATTGCGGCTATCTCGGTAGTGTTTGCGGTGTTGCTTTGGTTCAGAGAACTGAACGTTCCATTCATGAACGTATCTGGTGGTTGTGAATTTGGCAGCTTTTGAGGGGGAGTGTAAAGGTTTTGTGTTAACAGATCCAAAGAACAGTTCGTCGGAGTGTCGAATGAGAACCCTACTTGATTAGGCTAGTTAAGGTCAGCAAATACTCTTTCCTAAGGGCACGAAATTATGAGGAAGGCTGTGGAGATAGGAGACGTTGAGGCATAAAGTCGTGCTGCAAGTCGTGATGTAAACAACTTTAAGTTATCAAGAAACCCCGATTTTTTTTATAGCAAACATCCCTCCACGGGGTTTAGCCATGCCATGGCTTATGAGAAGCAACGAATTTTGCAGTTGGATTGACGTAAAACTCCATCAATTGGAGTAAGTATGCATGACGTAAGCTCCAGCGGTAAGCCAACTTTTGGCTCACTTGCACAACGAATTTTCCACGTACTTGATCAATGTAGAGCATGTTCGATCCTCTGTCCCATCCCCAATCCCGAGGTATTGTACCCAATACACCCTCAGCTATCTCGATAGCTTCACAAGGTCCATTCTCATTGAAAAGCCCAAACATCGAACTCGTCCCAGGTCCACCATTGAGCCACACAGTAAGCTGTGGTGTTTGTTGTCGGGCCGCAATAAACCAAAAGAAGGTGTTTGTAGGATAGTCGCCTGGTATATGTACCCAGCCAGTATATTGTAATTGCGAATCGAACGCGGTTGTGCAGGTTCCACTTGGAGGAGTTTTGTAGGTGATCGTAATATTTCCGTCGACTGGAGACTTAATTGTCGTTAAATTTACCTGCGGAGGAGGATACTGAGCGAGCGCGAATACAACAAGGAAAGAAAGGAACAAAAAGGAGGCCATGGCCCGTCGATCATCGTCGTCTCTAGTTGTTGAGGAGGTAAGAGAGAAGACAATTTTCGGCAGCGGCTCTAGTAGATGCAGGTACGGGCTCCAGGGATTTTAGCGGGAGAGGCAGGTGACGGGGAAGTTTTAGCCGTGATCGACAACCGCGCATGGGACTGTCCGTTTCAATTAATGGTACAAATACTCTGGATTTCTGTAGAACTGTATCCTCTGATCTCTATCAAACGCGCCAGATTCGCAACGGTATGCAGCGATGACAATTACAGAGGCTCTTTACGCCAAGAACAAGGAAAATCCGGGGTATCGATAGCCTCCCGAATTAGTGCTTACAGTCTTAGCTCAATATGCGGCTAAACCCCTGAGTCACGCATAAACCCAAATTTCCACTGTTGAAATGGGCCTGTGACGCTTGATGATATGGATTCTTATATATAACGCCGACTTGGATCTGGATTTTTCTTGAGCTTGTTTTAAATAAAGCAAACAATATGTCATCAGTATCGGCTCCAGATATCATCACCTACATTGGAGTGCCATTAGCAGTTTTAGGTGTCCTTCCAATCCTTTACAACACAATTGTGACTCTGACTGCATTATCGAAAGTCAGGCGCACCTTGCGAAAGAGTCGCCTTGCTGCAATAACTCGAGGGGATGTCATCAATCATGTCATTGAGATCGAGTTCCCGCGCTTTACTATAGCCCCGTTAGATAGAGAAGACGACGCCGATGAGTACTGGAGTATATATGATTACCCTAGTCTTGTTCCTGGAGGCTCGTGGACTATATTCAACTGGAAAATGCACACAGTTGGGCTAAAGACGCAGAGGATAACGTATGCTGATGAGCTCCACCAGCCCCAGGCTGATATTGGCTTTGAAGAGTTGATAAGCTACTTGCTTGATCTAGGAGCGGTTCCAAATGCGGCAGGCTTCAGGATGTTACGGACTAGTGGGTTATGGGTGCCAACGGGGACTGCACTCCTACTGGCTCCAGACGGACACGAATCTGTGTTGAGAATAGCCCCATTGAATGATTCAGATGGGCATCTCTCACTGGCAGTCCGCTGGAATCGAAGTTGGAGAATGAGAAACAAGTCATCCTTGCCGCCGTATTGGATACGTATTTCAGGACCTGATGCAGAACAAACTGTTCTAGATGAGGCATTGATGATAAAGGGTCAGGAGCCAGCGGCAACCGATCCATTTGTCAGTGAGGCTGGAAACGCGGACCCACCAGAAATGACAGAGTCAGTTATGGCAGATTCGGCGTTTGAGGATCTCAAGAAGGATGGTGGGTCTGATGCGCGAAGCAGCACAAGCAAAGATGTGAAGCAGCCGAGTGCTGTCCGCTGTCATATCACCATAGAGGGCTTGCATGATGCAATACCGGAACATCCAGATTTTGAACCCTCCAAACATCTCGATATCAGTCACCTAGAGATCAAAAAAATGAACTCTAGCACCGCGGGGACCTGGTTTGCCAGCGCAGCAACCGCTTTCGGCGCCTCAAGCCAAACAGTGTTATGGAACTACCACATCCCCGAAGAAGTACACATATTCTCAAGAAAGGAAGCAATCCCATGCGGAATCCTCGTGCTCCTCGGCATCGTCAAAGAGTCTGCCACACCCGAATGGGCCACCAAATACGACGATGAAGCCGAGCGGCGAGATTTGCAGATGAAAAAGTTGAGAGAGCAAGGTCAGGCCATGTTACGCGAGAACAAACTCCCACCTGACCAAAGACAAGCGGCCGCACGAGAGAGAATGATGAAAGCGAACGATGAATGGATGGAGGAAAGGAGGGCACAGCAGCGGAGAGACGCTCAGCGCTCTGAGGCGCGGATGCTGGAGGCGTTACAGAGCCCGAAATGGGACAACAAGCTTGTAGCAGAGCATAATTTAACATGGCTGAAGTCTCAAGGGCATGTTGCGCAGAGCTATGATGTAAAGCGTGTGGTCGAGGTCTTATTGTTCAAGATGATCAGGGATACCGTTCTTACTGCTTCGTTGACTACAATGTTGGATGCGTGGAAGGCTTGGGTCGATAATGGCGGGATGGCGAGGGTGAATTACTTGATGCTGAAAGAGAACCAGGCCACTTTTGCCTACACCAGCTTGATATTATCGATTATTCGGGATTCGGTTACGGCTGTGGACGGGTCACTAGCAATGGATCTGCAAGAATCCGTGAAGATATGGAAGAGAGTTAGACTTGGTTAATATACAAGCACATGACAACCCATTACCATTTCCAACTTTGTAAAGATTCCCTACCCTAGCTCAAAACCCACATATGCTACGCACTCCCATTCCCATTAACATGCAACTTGCTCTCCCTCGTCTCTACATACTTAACAAGCGCCTCAATCGTGCAAACCTTCAGGCCCCACTGCTTCCCAAAAGCCAAACACCCATCCCGCCGCATCATCCCCGGCTCTGTGCGCATAGCCTGGCCCGCAACCTCCTCCCCATCAACCACCATCTCCGCAATAACAGCTACAGGCCTCTTCCCCGCCAGCCTGCAAAACTCCACCGCAGCCTCCGTATGGCCCCCCCGCTCCCTCACGCCCCCTTCCCGCGCCCTCAAAGGGAAAATATGGCCCGGCCGCCTCAAGTCCTCTGGCGCCGCGTCCGGCGCCGCCAAAGTCCGACACGTGAGCGCGCGATCGTGCGCGCTGATGCCCGTTGTCGTCAACGGGGAATTCGCGTCCACGGAAAGAGTATAGGCTGTGCGCTTCGGGTCTTCGCTGTTGGTCACCATCTGGGGGAGATGTAGGGAGTCGCATAACGCCGGGGGGATGGGTGCACAGATCAGGCCCGAGGTGTAGCGGATCATGAAGGCCATTTTTTCGGTGGTGATGTCTTGGGCGGCGATGATGAGGTCGCCTTCGTTTTCTCGGGAGGGGTCGTCGAGGACGATGATGAACTCGCCATTGCCTAGAATTGTAAGTCAGAGGTATTGTGGGGTAGGAGAAAAGTGGAGGGAGACATACGGAACGCGGTGATTGTGTCTTCTACCGAGTCGAATTTGGAGGTAGCTTTTATGTTGGAGAGGGTTGAGGAAGGCATTGCTGCTGGAAATTCTGACTGTTGCAAGTGCATATGGAATACCCCACAGTTCCGGCCTCCGACAATGAAAATATGGACAGTTCTGGTGACTTTTGAAGGGAATTGGTGGTGAAAGAATGCAGCTAGTATACAGTATATTTACATACAGCGCAAGAGGATGAGAGCATATATTTGGCTCTCTTACTCTTTCGTAATATTAAGTCCGGGACGGTCAAGATTGGTCAAGATTGGTGATGGTGACTCGAGCTTACTAAAATTTTTTAATCGGATGCAGTCAGCCGAGGAGTTCGTTTTCGTCGATATCCGAGCTCAGCCTTGCAGGAAACCTGCAGGAGCTCGGGAACGATAGGGGTCTATTTTATTTTTCCTTTCACCGTGTTCATTAGCAGGGCGTTAAGAAGTCTGTTCAGGGCCTAATTGGTACGATATCGAAAAAGAAAATTGCACATACTTGTCTTGAAACAATTACAGTATGGTTCAGAGAGACATGTGATTTTAATGATTAAGCGGCAGAGCTCAGACGCCGACACTTCTCGTCGTCCTTATCAGCCTCTTCGAAACTCCAAGCTTATTATCTTCAAATCATACGAAGCCCGTTAAGGGAAGGAGGATATCCCGGCACTTGGTTCGGCAACGGAGGGAGGATCAAAAGAAGAGTCCGACAGATCCATAGATTAGAATCAGGAGCTAAACAGTGTTTGCTGGATAATATTCAATTCTTTTTCAGGCTGACGCTTGGGCAGGGCGCTGAGATAGGGAATGAAAGCCAATAGGAGGTGGATATAGAACAAGGGTCTCTTATTATGGCAACTGTTAAACCTCAATATACACATAACAAATTTTCTCAAGTGTCAGCTAAGCCAAAATCAGCAGCAAAAGTCTATTACCCGTTCAAACCAAGACTCTAACATAACTTCTTCCAGGAAATCTCGGTACCATAATATCCAATCTTCGTTGGCCCCTTACTTTCCAGATCTTTTCTGCTGCTGGAAGAACTGATCAATCGCTTTAAAAGCGCCTGACTCTCCTTCGTCATGAGATACTCGATTGTTATCTCTGAGGAATGGTTTATAGTGTGATATAGCCGTTGGGCCGCCAAATAACCCTCTAGTCGGTTCCGATCCCTACTTGCCGCCCATGTAGACAGGATTAATAAGACGGAGGCGCCCTGGTTACTCAATTGTTATGACCTGAACTTGTCTATTCTGGCACCGAATCTAGCGAAGAGAGATATCTTGGATAGTGCTTTTGAGTTTCCCCTATCCGGAAGTTTGGCCCTAGGCAAAGTTGAGTACCACGAAGTTGAAGAGGAGCTTCTCGTACGCGGCTAAGAATTGTGTTTCGTGGTACTTTCTGTAAGGTAGGTTGTGTGATTGTTCTTCGATGTGAGTTTGTGCTTGTGATTTTTCGTGTGATTGTTTCTCGAAGTAACAGTGTGAATTACATGAAAGGAAAAAGAAAAGGCACCGGTTAAACGATATCTAAGAATTTTGATATAGACTTAGGTCTAAACGAAATGGGTATGTTATAATGCTACATTTTCGTTAGTGTTAGTGTCTTATCCAGATTTATTTCAGAAAGACGGTAAGAAGTCAGTCTGGAAATCAATTGGGACGATATTAAAATCGTTGAAAAGGTATACTAGTACCTTGTAGATAGGCATAGAGTCACGTGCACGTTGTGCTCTTTGCATGTGATTCACATGACTAAGCATAAAAGCTCAGACGTCTATATTCATCGACTCCACCAAAAATTCCAATCTGAGCCTCCACAACAGCCATTGCCGCTCGAAGTAGCAACAACAAACCCTCTCAATGGCCTCATCTCCACCCATCCTCACTCCCAACTCCCTGCGCAACCTCACCCTCCTCCTCCGCACCGCCTCCCGCTCCACCAAAAGCTACTTCCAACATCGACACTCCTCATCCTCCTCCAGCTCATCCGTCTCCCCCACCGAAATCTCGCACTTCAATGCCCTTGCCTCCACATGGTGGGACCCACATGGCTCCTCCCGCCTCCTGCACCTCATGAACCCCCTCCGGCACGACTTCATCCGTACCTGCTACGCCTCCCAACCGCATCCCCCGCCCCCGTCCCTCCGCTATCTAGACATCGGCTGCGGCGGCGGGATATTCGCCGAATCAGCCGCCCGGCTAGCATCTACTGCTTCCGTTACGGCAATCGATCCTTCGCCAGAAGTGCTCGCTGTCGCGAAGGCGCATGCTAGGAAGGACCCGGGCTTGGCTGGGAAGCTAAGCTACCTGAATATGGCGATTGAGGAGCTGGCAGTGCCGGAAGCGGACTCGGAAAAGGCAGATGTACTGAGCTTATTTGAGGTGATAGAGCACGTTGAGCACCCAGCGGAATTCTTGGATGTCTGTGCACGGCATGTCAAGCCGGGGGGGTGGATGGTATTAAGCACAATTGCGAGGCATTGGGTGAGTTGGATAACGACGAAGGTGCTGGCGGAGGATGTTTTAGGGGTCGTGCCAAGGGGGACGCATGAATGGGGGAAGTATATTAATGAGGAGGAGTTGAGGGGGTATTTTGCCCGGAAAGGGGGTTGGAATAATTGGAGGTGTATAGGGGTTGTGTATGTGCCTGGGATTGGCTGGAGGGAAGTTAAGGGGAGCGAGAGGGTGGGTAATTACTTTTTTGGAGCCAGAAAGGATGAGTTGTAAATATCACAATATAATTCCGCTATCGTCCCGAAACAGGTGCTCCATGGGAGTAAGACAGACATATATACTGCCCACATAATAAATAAGCTCGAGTTGGACGTATACTGATATAGCTGGTTCCATAAGCAGGCACTTTCATCAGCGTCAAAGCCGCCACATCGAGGAAGTGTTAACTTTACAGAATTGAAGGTTAATAAAAGCGTGACTATTTGCGTTATTGTGCAACAACAGCCAATCCAGCGGCAAAACCCACGGGACTAGACTTCCTAATATGTAAGTATATCAGAGTAGCAAGAAACCGTCTGCGCGAAGGCGATTGAACCCAAAACCCTCTATCTGCTTTCCCATGATAACCGATGGGGAATTAACCAAGGGCTAGCAGGCGCGTACGGGAGAGCGGGGAAGACTAGGACGGAAGAGTAGTAGCTGTCGAGCTTTGGGCTTGTAAGGTACAGCTGCATAGGCCAGGCGCGTACCGAACTTGTCACTGGAAATGCAATAATTAGCACTACCTGATCTTAGTTTGACACTTGCAAAGCCAAGTATTTCGGGCTGCATCAAGCCAACGCGCTCTATAATATAAAAACTTTGCTCTTAGGAGCATGATATCAAGAGAAGTATCATTAAAACGAATTCCTCTTCGCACATTGGTTGGTGTAAGGGCTATGAGTACTCTTTCCGCATTTCCGACTAATGACAAGTGAAACGCTCCTAACTACTTAGCCTCCTCTCACCGTCTTAACTTCGAGACCTCTTCGCTAGGTTACCATGTTATGGCGAGGAATTCGAAGTTGGTCCATCTTGTCTGTATAGATGAATAGAGGTCATTGTTAGGAAGATCTGAAAAATAACCTAGATGATCCTTGATGTGTGTTCTGTTTTATGAATTACTACGTAGAGAAGAGTCTACCGGGAAATGTCGAGGCTGTGTACTTCCCAATGAGTGAAGCTGAATAGTGATTGCCTTTACAGATTCACCGCT
>Ga0335075_10005295_pt1 | contig 20047 bp, 17 predicted proteins | sample Lox_Sample_24_FD_206723 | JGI IMG/M metagenome (GOLD analysis project Ga0335075, IMG submission 206723) | Soil microbial communities from Loxahatchee National Wildlife Refuge, Florida, United States - Lox_Sample_2.4 | ecosystem: Environmental > Terrestrial > Soil > Wetlands | place: USA...
GTCTGTATTTCCCTCGCAGCCTATAATTACCGGAAAGTAGCCACACTGCTACCTACTTGACAGATAAGGGCCTACTCATACAACCCTTTAAACACGTCCTTAATGTCCTTGGAGTTCTTTGCAGCCTTCGTTGATCCAACTGGTCGTCCGGGCTTCCTGCGTTTCTCTGGTAGTCTAGTTGGTGGGCTTGTCGTCCTACGGTTCCTGACCTAGGTCCACTGCTGCTGTTCGTCCTCAACTGTAGGTGGCTGATAGCTGCAGTTATTAGGCTCTGGGGCCTGAGCTAGAGCTGGAGCCGGGGCTGGAGCCGGGGCCGGAGCCGGGGCTGGAGCTGGGGGAGCTGGGGCTGGAGCCGGGGCCGGAGCCAGGGCTGGGAGGGGCTGGAAGCGGGTTGGTCGATTGCTATATGCTAGCTGTACGGCTGTCTTGTGTTTCGCTCGCTCTAGGCATTCTCTAGCCTAGGACTAGTGTCTGCCATAGTAGTTTACACACTTCTATTTCAATTTGTCGTCCTTTCCAAGGCAGTCGTTTGTTACGTGCCCTAAGCTTGCACAGCATTTACAGCGTAGTAGATTTTAGCAGACCCGTACTACGTGCTTAAACTTGTAGCACTTAAAGCATTATGTGACAACGCAGCTGCTATCAAATGGCTCGCAGTCGTGCAATTCGTAGTGCTAGATCAAGCCAGCGTCAATTAGGCGATTAGCTTGCTCTAGCTCTGCCACGCTAATAATTAATAGGCCTGTTGTACGACTAGACCGTAAAAGCTTCTTTGTGAAGGCTACCCGTAAGATCTCTACAGATCCACGGAGCCTTAGGTTCTACTTGTATATCTCCTTAATTGCCCTACCCTGCACTTAGTTGACCTATATCCCGTGTGCGATTACTGCAAACTCCCTCCTCTTAACTCTTACACCCGTCCCAAATGTAGACAGCCAACTCTGATTAGTAAGCCAGCTCGTACGAGCTTGTTCATTGTCTATTGTTAGCACTATGTCGCCGCTTAGGAGCTGGCGAACTGCTGCAGCTTCACCAGCTACTCCTATCTTGTTTAGCTGCTCGATGATCTCTTTGTATGACCTTGCTTTCTGTGTATCTAATTCGCTGCCGCGTACGACAACGATTCCGCGTTGGGACTGGTTTGTAGGTTGGTGTTAACAGAGGATGAGGCTGGGCAATGCCCTTACGCGCTATAGCAGCGTATGTACGCTAGTCGTTTGTTAGTGCTGCACTTAGTACAGGCTGAGCTTGCTTTTGTACTGCTTGTTGCAGTTTTTGGATCGCGTTCTCTATGCCCTAAGCGTGTTGCGCGAGACAGGCAATCCTATCTAGCGCCTCTACTATCTCGTCTGGGGCCCCTATCTCTGTCAAGTAGGCATCAATTTGTTCGTAATCTATGAGTATAGTAGGCAGTGTGCACTCTGCTGGTGTGGTTGTTGCTGTGTCTGATTGGGTGGGCGCGTCTGGCATCGCGTCGTCGCGGTCGCAATCGCTGCCACCAGCGCTGCCTGCGCTGCGCTGGCTATTACCCACCGAGCCACTGGCTTTAGAAGCCAGAGGCATAATGTAGGAGGTATTTGGGTGGTTTCAAAGTAGGTTTTGTGTTGTGTGCGTTTTTGTTCGAATTGTATTTAATCATGATCATAACTTATAGCTCCAGTTCGCCGCCTGACTGTGTCAGATATTGGCTGGGTTCTAAAGGACTATGAAATGACAGATTTAGGTCCTCCTCCTCTAGGGTTATATTACTCCTGTACTGTGGGTCTACAATGACCAAACTCACATCATTTACTCAATTTCGGAAATTGCCAGCAAAGCTTCAGGAACTCATTTGGACTCTTGCCTGCTACGAACTGCGATGCTCGATAGTTATCATCAATCGAAACATAGCTGAAAACGAAAATCTACCCCGCAGGAGACAAAAGCTAGCCTTTCAGACGGAATCTCGCCGCGTGCCTCTATTACACGCGACTTCCCAGGCGCGTCGTGTTGGTCTTCGGATATATCGGTTACAGTTGTTTACCTCGACAGAGATATACCGCAACCCTGAAGCAGACAGTATTCGTTTTAAGGATGATCTATATAACAATTACCCCCTTATAATGTTTTTAGCAAATCAGAGTCGTGTCCAGCATATCATTTGCAACAGTTCCCTCTGGGAGTCCGAGGACAAGGTGGATTCGCTCCAAAGCTTCTTCGACGTACTTTGCCGATACCGGAATCTTAAAAAGATAACATGGCTCTATAGAAGACGAAGGTTTCCCAATGGGCTTGCGAGAGAGATTAAAGAGTTTTGAAATGGGTGCGAGACACCACATCGGATGGAGAGTACTAAAGCTTGCCTTTCAAGGTTCAACCACGACCAAGCGTATTATTTTAAGCCCATTTTAGCAGGGTGATAAAGAGCAGGATGGCAAAGAGTAAATGACGAAGACATTAGCATTAGCAAGAGGAGGGAGCACGGAGGTGATAGTGTGATAATACCGGAGTACTTTTGTTTCTCTTGTGGGAGCGCAGGGGGCGTGGGACCACCGCTCCCACGCCCTCTACGGTCTTGCGACCAAGCAGTCTAAACACGTGATTCTGGTTTGCACGCACATGCGGCCATCTCGCACATGCTGGCCCCTCGAACACTCGCATCACCAGTAAGAGGGGCTTTCGGGAAAGGACATTGGAGAAAACATCTGGGAAGAAAAAGCACAACATTGAAAACACTGCAGGCCAGTTGACATGTAATCATTAATGATTAACGAAGGTTTGAAATAAGTATTGAATAGTATTTAGTATTGCTCATTTTTAGCAATACTGTATCAATACAGTATCGGCTATATCAAAAGCTACACTGCGTCTCATCCTATAACCAAGGTGGCATAACCATCATATTTGCCTTGTCTATTCTAAAGTGGCGAGTGCCAGCCTCAATACCAAGAAGATTTCAGAGGACTTGCAAGCCAAAATCAGATAGTGACCCCCTCAATTCCATTACTCAAAGTCCCATTGACCATACCATTTGACGCCGCATCTCTATCAGCTGTAATAACCTCCTGCAAGATCCTTTCCAAACATCCCGCCGCTGCGGCCACAAATCCTAGATACGGCCTACTAGGCTGTAACACCCTGCTCAAGTATTCAGGATGAAACTGGACACCTATATACCACGGGTGATCTTTTAGCTCCAAAATCTCCATCCGAACTCCCTTGTCGTCCTTCCCAACAAACTCCAGACCACTTTTTGCCAATCGTTCAATATAGTTAGGATTGACTTCATATCGGTGGCGGTGGCGCTCATTGATAATCTCCTTTTCGCCATACAATTGTCGAAGTTTTGACCACTCACTGCCTGGCTGGAATATAGTGGGGCGAATACCAAGCCTCATTGTACCGCCAAGAGTTGTCTTGTCCATTTCAGGCATGAAAATGACAACTGGATCAGGACAATGCTCTTGAAACTCCGTGCTAGATGCTTGTGGGAGGTTGCAAACATGGCGGGCGAATTCAATCACTGAGATCTGCATGCCTAGACAGATGCCGAGGTAAGGTATTTTGTTTGTTCGGGCCCATTCGGCAGCTTTTATCATGCCCTCTGCGCCACGTAGCCCAAACCCGCCAGGGACGATTAAACCATCGGCCATACACACTTGGTGCCATCCCTTATGAAATTCAGCAGGATTTGTAGTCTTTGACTCGTCTTCAAGATTTGAGGCATTAACCCAGATAAGGTTGAGTTTCTTCCCACAGCGCATGGCGGAATGTTCCAATGACTTGATGACACTGAGGTACGAGTCGTGGAGATTGGTGTATTTGCCAACAAGCACGATGGAGACAGACTCAAAGAACCGTTCTTGACTAGTTGTCAACATCTTCCACTCCTGCCATGTTGCCTGTCCACGCAAAACAAGTGTCGGCGCCTTTGGCATAAGGTCAAGCTTGAGTATATCTCTAATTATAGGTATGAGACCCTGCTTCTCTAATAATAAAGGAACGTGATACGTGGAGGACACATTGTGAACCGCAATAACTTGTTCTGGTTCCACTTGACAGAACATAGCAACCTTGTCCGTTGTGGCTTTCTTAAGAGGAACATCGCATCTGCAAGCAATCTAACCAAATATTAGTGAGCAGTCTTGAAGAAATATGAGGGCAGCATGCCAAGTCAGGAGCCAATCCCAAGCTCCGAACGTCTCTAATTGCCTGCTGTGTTGGTTTTGTCTTCTGCTCGCCCTGGATGACCAGGATGAGTGAAACGTGAATCTGTAAGAAGTTGTCTTTCCCAGCTCTTCGTCTTAGCTGTCGCAGAGCCTCGATGAATGGTGCGCTCTCGATATCTCCTACTGTGCCACCCAACTCGATAACGCAAACATCAGGGGTCTTATTGGTGTTATCTATAGGAATCTTCGCGACCCGCTCTATCCAATCCTGAATAGCATCGGTGAGATGGGGCACGATCTGCACTGTCTTCCCTAGATAATCGCCTCTCCGCTCACGTTCAATTACATTTTGATATATCTTCCCCGTTGTAATGTTGTTTTCGCGTGTCAGGATGATGTTCAGGTAGCGTTCGAAACTGCCTAGATCTAAATCCACCTCGCCCCCATCACTTTGTATATAAGTCAGTATGTGCCCTCTTGATAAGAAGACAATAGGGGTCACAGACTCTAGTACGTAGACCTCACCGTGTCTAGATGCGCCATACAAGTCAGTATGTGCCCCCTTGATAGGAAGAGAATAGGGTCACAGACTCAGTCGGGGCCATAGTCCCAGCATCAATATTCATATAAGGATCGATCTTAATATACGTAACATTGAGACCAATGGTCTTCAAGAGCAGTCCAGTGCTAGAGGCAATGATGCTTTTTGCAAGTAAGCCTTTAAAGAGTTTAAGAAACAATTAATCTTAGCCCCACCCCTTACCAATTCCGCTGATCACACCTGCGCGTCCATGTCAATCCTGCTCCCAAGCGTAGGGAGTAGAACAGGAACTCACCTCCAGATACCAGCACATACTTCATCTTAGGCGCGTCAAGTTGCGTCTTTAGGATAGATCGTGTGGGAAAAAGAATTTGTGCTGCACAAAGAGAATACCGAGTCTATGCCAGGTCGAGAAAGACTTTGTGCCTGTCCGGTAAGGAGTACTGGAGGGGAGGGAGCAGAAGAGAGATGGAGGGAGCGAGCTAAACATATTTTTCTGTTGCCGGGCCTAGGCGTCGCTTAACCGATTTCCCGCCTGAACGCCCACCCCGGTCGTCCGCCCACCTGATTTGCGCCAAAAACCACCAAAAACACACACTTTTTAACAACGTATAACTTAACCACCTTAAGGTTAATTGCTCTGGAATTTGGAAGTCGAAGAAATATTATGTTAAATAACTATTTTGCGAATTAAAACTTAAAGATAATAATACATGTACATTTTAGTAAGCTTTTTACAAAAATACACGATTTTACATACAAATCCACATTCTGTAACTTTTTATACTATTAATAAAATATACTTGTACTTTGTAATTATACAAGGTATATTTTTATTAGTTACATAATAGCCTTGTAAGACATATCCTAGTTCTGAACTTTAATTTATTTATAAGAATATAATGTTACGTTTTTTTCCCCTTACTAAAATAATTAACTTTTGTATTTTACAACCAATTAGCTTAAAATCAAGGATGTAACATCTCAATATATATAATATTTAGTTTACGAACTCTTATATATAATAGATAGTCTACGAAAAAGTTATTACATTTATAAAATACCTGGTTTTAAGCTGGTTTAAAAAAAAAATCTTTTACCGTATTAATAAAGCTAAATACAAAGATATAAACACACAATTTTGTATAATACTTTAAGATCTGTTAGGATTTTTAATTTGAAGGTAAAGCAACATGTTTTGGTTGAGATATAACAGGTGGGATTTTGCGGATTTTGGTGGGTTTTGGTACAAATCAGGTGGGGTGGGCGTTCAGGCGGGAAATCGGTTAAGGTACCTGAAGATAAGGAAATCAGCAAGGCTGAAATGCGGCCAGGTTCGGCATATTAAGTTCAATTGGGGGAGACGAAGAGGTGTCTAGAATGCCATCTTGCATCCTTCAAATGAGAAGCTCTTCAAAGTGTCTTCAACAATGGCGGAAATGAATCCTTCAGGCAGGACCCCTGTCGTCGATATACATACTCATATCTACCCACCGTCGTACATATCTCTTCTTAAATCGCGTTCCTCAATACCATACATCAGAGCATTCCCGCCATTTGAAGGACTTCGTCTTGTCATCCTCCCGGCAGAGGACACAGAGAGCACCTCCAGAGGGCGGCCAGTGGGACCCGAATATTATGATATTGCCAATAAGATCTCCTTTATGGATACCCACCACATTGATATCTCCGTCATCTCCCTAGCAAATCCGTGGCTTGATTGGCTCCCACCGCAAGAAGCCGGCGCAATAGCTCAGAGTATCAACAACGAGGTCGATTCGATCTGTGCTAAGCATACCGGTCGACTCTTCTTTTTCGCGGCCCTTCCACTAAGTGCGTCCGCACCCATAGTCCTTGCGGAAATCACCCGTCTTAAATCACTCCCTCATGTCCGCGGTATAATTCTTGGTACTACAGGTCTCGGTGCCGGCTTGGATGATCCCGATTTATTACCTATATTTCAAGCCCTTGCTGCGGCCTCTCTTCCAATCTTCTTGCACCCGCATTATGGTCTTCCTTCTTCTGTTTGGGGACCTCGTGCTTCAGAATATGGTCATGTTCTTCCACTTGCCCTCGGCTTCCCCTTAGAAACTACCATTGCGGTAACACGGATGATTCTCTCTGATACTTTCAGCCTTGTCCCGGATCTCCAAGTTATCCTCGCACATAGCGGTGGTACTCTGCCTTTCCTTGCAGGACGTATAGAGTCCTGCATCGAACATGACGGTCATCTCAAATCCGAGAATAAGCTCGGACCTGGCAGGAAGACCATCTGGGAAATCTTAAAGAAGAACATCTACTTGGATGCCGTGATATATAATGAGGTGGGCCTAAGAGCGGCAATCCAGGTGAGTGGGGAGGATAGGATCATGTTCGGAACCGACCATCCCTTTTTCCCGCCTTTAGGGGCCGAAAAGGAGTGGGTAAGTGTAGGCTCGAATGTTGAAGCAATAAATGGAGCATTAGGGATGGGAAAGTCTGCAGCAATGGCATTGGGGGGGAATGCATTACGAGTGTTAAGGTTGGGAAATACCAAGTTACCATAGAATCGGAATTTAGGCATGATTAACTAAGCTGTTTTCACGAGTAGACAGTAGTAGTGCACCGCTGAAAGTATGTAGAGCCAGTATGCTAAGCTAGAAAGGCTGTTATATCGCTGCATGTCTTGTCAGGAGGAGGCAAAGATTCATAACGCTCCGTAGCCGGTCATTAATCATTCAACATATCCCATCCTACAGACGACCATACTGATTCCACAAAAGCCTCTTTTTCATCTCTTGCAACTCGAGGGACCTCATTATCCCAGCACTCATCACACTCTGGCATCTGTAGAGCATTCATGAACTGTTCTCCATCGTCACCGAAAATCCCTTTTAATAGCGTTTCCTGGAGCCGCTGTCTGGCTCGGGCAAGGACCACTTTCTTACCGGCGCCAATTCCTAGGACTTTTGTGCCAGCGAGCATTGCAGCCAAAGAATACTGGTCCTTTTTTGATCTACCCTCCATGACTCGTTTCAATACAGATGCTAAATGTCGGCATTTGAGATCTACCGCAGTCGCATTTATAGACGCTAACGTGTCCTTGCCCGAACAGGAGACTGGAGCAGGTCCATGGACGTTGGAGAGATGCTCGTCGAAAATGACCTGGGAAACAAGTCCGCCAACTTCTTCTAAGAGAGCTGAGAACATCCCCTCTAGCACTTCTATGTGTGAAGGGTGGGCCTTCTGAAACTCTGAGCATGTTAAGATATTGACAAGGAATTTCGTGAGCCCGCCAATCAGAGTGAGCGTTCTGGTTGTGTTATCGTATCCGACTCTATGGGAATCTTTATCCTGATGATTACTGATATCTGGTGCCTGGTACACCGTTCGTCGAAGACAAGTATTATGGAGGTGGCCGAGAGCATTCACAAAAAAACGAACAAGAGAAAAGATGACCTGACCTCTACAGTGGCGCCCCGGAATGTCGCGACACAGATGTGCAAGGCCTTCTAGGCAGATGCTGAAAATAGCTGCAACTGTATTGAATGTGCGAAGTGATATATCGCCGGTCCTGTCTGGTTCTTTGCTATCGATTTTGCATGTCTCGCTAATCGTAGAATTCATGTAAGACAATGCCGATTGAATGGCGGATGCTAATATATCTGTTGGTACCTTGTTGTCTCGAAGGAGTCGATGAAGAATTAAAGCTTGCTTGAGTAGTGGCAGATCTGAGAATTGTTAGCTCTGATCTCTGCTTTGATATCGGAGCAGCTACTGTTTGGAGATACAGCATCGCCGAACGGCGTATCTGGTTGATCATTGGCGGCCATGTTCAAAGAGCATAGTTCGACTATAGCGGCTCCGCCATCTGATCTGTTCTGGTCTACGAGCATTTCCAATTGAATAAGCCGCACCTCCATTGCCTTCTTTTCGGTATGTATCTTGGAATACTGATCTTTCCAGAATTCAGCAGTGTCGATGTAACGATGCTCTCCATCTACAGAAGGCTTCCCTTGCTTGACATGTTTTTGTAGCTGTAAACAGTATTCTGCCGAACTTAATCATCTTGCATCAAGAGAGTAGTTGAGCTTACCTCTTGTATTTATATCAGCTGGCTTCGACCTCTGTATGCTAAGGGCAAGGCAGAGTTGGCTTCGAGTAAAAGGGAGAAAGTGATGCTCTGCTTCTGGGTGTACATTGGAGGCTGATCGTTCTGCTTTGCTTTGCTCGCCACATACAGAGCGATGCGAGGACAGCTTGCTCCCTGGAGCTTTGGCTGGCACAATAGTCATGGAAGGCATGATTTTGAAGCCTTTTAGGCCTTATCAGTATCAAGTCATAGAGTTAGGTTTGCCATGAAAAGAAGACAAGGCTTCCAGCTGGCTATTGAAGAAACCTGAAGATATAACGCACGTGATTTGTAATCGGAATTTAGTTTTTCTACATCACTTTACCAACCATTTAAGCATATCGAATCACGCAAAGAGATGTGCTGAACAGTTTATTGTTCAATCTTCAAACACAGAAGGCAAATACGCTACCTTGTTCGGCCCGCCCTCATCTAATGAGGTGCTGTGAGCAGCTGCAACGAGAGTGACCAGATTAAAAGCTATGAATGAAAACTCAAGGACAAACATGGAACTTGAGCCAGTACTGAGTTTGGTGCAGGATTCCGAACCTACTGTAACTGACCCGACGCACTCCGTTTGGAAAGCGTAATTACTGTCTGGGTTATTACTTAGTCTATGAGCATCATTGCCAATTCCGGAAAGGGAATTGACATATCCTTCCAATATTTTCGCGAACGATGCTCAGAACCATTCATTGTCAAGATGCAGTCGTTGTGGTTTGTAGTTTGTAGTCTCAAAGCGCATTTCGCGCTAGTCTGAATAGGTTTCGACGTGTGGCAGAAAAGTGATAGGCTATGATTTACGATAACATCAATGTAGAAAAAGAGTGTGACACTCGAGCTTTGATTCTCCTTCTACTCTCCTTCTGAAGAAGAGAAGTCGGTCATTGTGACTATTACAGCTGCGATGGCTAAAGAAGACTTGATGGAACATGCGACCAGCACAGTCGACTTTTATGAATTACTTGGAGTCACTTTTGAGACGTCTGAATCTGACATCCGACGCGCATACCGCAAGACCGCACTGAAGTACCATCCAGATAAGCTTGGGAAAGACTTCGACCCGGAAAAGTTTCACCTGCTACAGATAGCCAGCGATGTACTCAGCGATCCTAGCGCAAAGGCGGCGTATGACAACGCGCGAAATGCAAGGTTACAAAAACAGAGGCAAAATGAACTATTTGAGGGCAAACGGCGGCAGATGAAGGAGGATCTGGAAGCAAGAGAACGTGGGACTGGTGCGACAGGTGCTGGTGGTGTGAAGAGACCGAGGGAGGAGAGTGAGATGGAAATAGAGATTCGTAGATTGGCGGAGGAAGGACGAAGAAGGAAAAGGGAGATGGAGGAAAGGAAGAGAGCATATGATAACAGTCCTTCTATGCATGCGGAAGCTCCAACCACAGCAACATCACAGCCTACAGTAAAAACTCAAACAGCAGCTGAGGAGGCTGAGGAAGAAGACGAGGTGGCAAGGCTTGAGCGAAGAATTAAAGAAGCACAAGAAGCCAAAGCAAAACGCAAGGCCGAGAAGAAAGCGCGAAAAAGTGGACTCTTTGGAGCTGATGAAGCACAAGCTACAGATGGTGGAAAGGCCAAGTCACCAACTAAGAGAGGAGACCAATCTACAAAAACACCCATCAAACACCCCGACCTCTTCAGAGATCTGAAAGCTGACGAGAAATCATCAGCACCTCCCAAGTTCTCCTTTTCGCCTAGAGTATCCACCCCGCATAAGGATGAGTTTGTTGCCACCATGGAACGACTGAAGGCGGCTGAGAGACAACGCTTAGAGCAGGAGATCCGACGGAAGGAGGCAGAGATCACTCCATAGTGGTTGTCTGAACCCCTCTGATTTCTGACACTCTGGACTTAGCGTTGGCGTTTGGCGGCATGGTGTACGGTTACAATAATTATTAGCCCACAGCTACATTAGAAGGTGCGCGATCAGATATTGCAATCCAAATTCCACCTTAAGATGTGTCTTTATTGTATCACTGTCTTGTAAGATGCCATGGCGGCACAAAGGCTTTCACCTTTACCATCTTTGGATGCCCATCTTCACCAGTCCATTCCAACTTAAATTCATCCCCATCCTTATAACTTCCGGCCTCGCCCTGCACCACCGTATCTGTCATAATCTCCACTCTACAAAGCCCTAAGCCGATGTTGCCTACTCCAGCCAACCATTTCCCAGCACTTCTCCCTTTCTTATTGAATCTGGCAATGTCAGTTTCCGCCGGCGGGCTGTCAAACCCGGCATTGGGGTTGTACTCCGGAGTCTTCGGCATCTGATCCTCGGGCCCGTATATCATAAGTGGCAGTATTCTCTTCCGTATAACGCCTGTATGATGAGTCCGGATCGTCAACTCCTGTCCTACGTAACAGCCTTTCCTGTAATCGATCCCGCCCATAAAATCGATATTACTCTCTTGCGGTAACGCTGACTCCCTCAGTATCTCGCGCTGCCCTTCTGCAACACCCTTCAAATACCTTCGTATCCGGTAAGACTCCTCAGTCGTTTCCTCCATACCATCCTCGACCTCCGGCTTCTTGGAGCCGGGCAGTATCAGCCGTCTACCCATTCCTGGTGCTCTTGAATCCACACATCCAATTTCCTGGGAAGCATTGCGGTCGGGCTCCCTGATGGTATGTGCCGTCCATGATGCACCACCGTCAGGATTGCCCTTACCATCTTTCGTCTGCCATATACTCCAGACGCCCATCTCGGCCGCGTCTATTAACCGGATATCAAACTTCGCCCGCAGCTTATATCTCTTGATATGTTTGTAGAGTTTCTCCGCTTCAGCGGCATCAACTTCAATCAGCCATGCATCTCCAGATGCAGCATGGTCTGGGTATATGAAAACATCGTTCAATACCCGACCCTGTGCGTTAAGGAACGCGGCGTAGAAGCCGGTGGACCGCTGGGTGGATTGGGAGATATTCGCTGTTATGACACCCTGCAGGTAGTGGGAAGAGTCGGGACCTCGGAGGGAGATAACGCGGCGATTATTAAGGTGGGCAAAGCCTGAACGAGGTGGGGGGGAGGTTGGTGAAGATATAGAGCTTGAGTAGAGGCGATGGCGGGGAAGTGTACAAGGAGGTAGGCGAGAGTGACACCCGTGACAGATAAAGGACCCGAGTGTAGGTTTCTGTCGCAGTAGCTGGGGATGACAGGGCGTTGAAACAGGGGGCCTCATGGTGATCGATGTAAGATAGGAGAAGGAGGATGAAGAAAAGGTGCCGAATGACGTTCAATAATGCAATTCTTCAGCGCCCGGTCCTTGTCACTGCGGGAGGCTGCAGTAGCGGGTAAAGCCACATTACGTACTCGTAGGGCTACTGTTCCTTTTATCGAGTTCAATATTTTCTTCACAAAAATTTTCTGGCAGGCTCTATAACCAAATCGCGTAGAAGACGCAAGTCCACATTATCCTTTTATACAGATACTCGGATGCTTTGAGCAGGTGATTTTACCAGTTTTACGCACTGTTCTCAAATGTTCCCTTATCAATTGCCCTCCCAGACCATTTTGCCTGCCTCAAATCTACTTAATTTTCATTTAACGGTAGAGATGGCAGATACAGCATCCAACTAATAAGCCATTCTTCATAATATGACCTCACTTATCACCACCTCTGGCGATAGCGTCTAAATATCCTAGCAGGAATCCTTTATCTGCTGCAGATATAGGAGCATGACTGCCACGGCGCGAGGGAGTTTCTGATAGTATGTCACTCCCAGCTGATGCAAGATTGTCAACTCTGGATCGGGAAATGACATCTGGGGCCATGTCGAATGCACGCTCCGGAATCTGACTTGCTTTACTTTGATCAAGCAGCGAAGGTCGTGCTGCCGTGGGACTGTTTCGAAATAATGACAGAAGAGCTTGCTTGTGTTCTGGAGGTTGGTTCACCCGTTGATCAAGAGAGGGTTGTGGGTAGAAGTTTGTAGGGAAAGTAGGGCTGGCAGAGAGCTCTACAGGCATCGGCGGCTGTGTAGGCTGTGGCCGTTTCAAGATCTGAGGCTGAAAGCTTTTTATTGTATCGGCACTAAGCTCAACATCTGCTTGGAATTTGCTATCTTCCGTTGCCGGAGGAACAGTACTATTTAAGTAGGATTTGAGGACATCATCCTGACGCGTTGTCATAGGTTTGTAAGCAGTAGGGCTCTCTACAGCACTCTGAGATGGACGTGCAAGAATGCTCACTGGCCGGAATGGTGACGACGGACCAGGCAGATGCGATTGTGACTGTGCTCTGGCAGTGATGTCCACTTTGGCTGGTCCTGAAAGAATACCAAGTGCCGGATCTACCGAAGGCTTCCTCGAAGAGCTTGCTTCGCTGCCTTGCTGAATGTCTGCAGAAGTTGTGATAGTCGCAGCAGGGTCAACATTCGCAGATTGGCTATTGGAGGCTTTGAACATGCTGAGGAGTGATTTCTTATGATCATCGCCGGCCACAGTTCTTGTAAGAAATACAGACCCTACTGGCAGAGAATATGTGTTTATATCGGGCTTGGACACATCAGGAGGAGTTGGTCTGTCGTGCTGACTTTCGTCGGCTGAAAGCTCCTGCATTGGCGCAGGAGGACCTGCAATTGCTTCCGTAAAGCGGCTCAAAGGAATATTGCTTTCTCTATCAGTGCTTAAGGTCGCTTGATCTCGGGGGCCTTTGAAAGCATTCAGCAACGCAAGTGAGTGACTGGTCAGTTTAGGATGATTTTGATTCGAAGTCGAGGAGATCATAGGCTTATGTATGTTTGGAAATTGCAGTTGCGGTACGGCGAGTGAGATGGCTTCTGCATGCTGCAGCCCTGGCTGCTGGATAGGAGGTTGTGGCACCATAGGCCCGTGAGCTTGATCCCCTGTGAAGACAGTTCTCTGAACTTGAGGGGGTAATGGCTGAGGGTGCTGAAGCTGCTGAGGCTGATATACCTGTTGTGGAGGCCCTTGAGGTTGTTGCGGGTAATATTGACTCGACATCTGGTTTGACATGAATGTATGTCTCTCAGGTTGTTGTGAAGTTCGTGGCTGGGAGTACTGGTGAGGATATGAGTTGTTGTGAGGCTGAGGTGGAAATGAAGTGGGTGGTAGCATGTTGGACGGAGGTTGTGGCCTAAACTGATTGTGGGGTGATATTTTTGGTATGGGCGCATCAGTATATGTAAGGCCCAAGGGTATATGGTGTGGTGGAGCCTGTTGGCTGCTCTGTTGATTGCTCGCAGATTTTCCTTGCAACAATGCAAGGAGAGCTTCACCACTATTCTTCGATGCGGGTGACTGAACGGCGCTCGCAGCTTCAGGTTGGAGACCTTGAGTAGGCGGTTGTATTTTGAGTAGACGATGGAGCGCCGCTGTTGCACCCTCCATAGTATCGAGTCCGGGCGTCGAGTGTATTCGAGGTTCGTTTGTTTGAAATGTCATTGGCAGATTATTCCTCTCCACACCTGATTCTTCCTCTGTCATAAGTTCGTCAACAAAAGCGGGCGCTAGATGCTGGTTGCTCAAAGCTCTCTGAGCATCTTTTTTCTTTTGTTCCACGACCCACTTCTTCAGTGGGACCAGAAATGGAGCTACCATGTAGAATTTATTTGCATTTACAGCTGCTTCGACACCATCTTGGGTTTGCTGCTGTCCCTTCTTCCTAAAGGCTGGTAGTTCAGACAGTCGATACCACTGAATTTTGCTAATCTCCTTGCGGGTCCGAGGCTCGAAATGCGTTTCCATGGGTACATCTCTGAATACGTAAAGCCTCATGTGCTGTTCGCGCATTGTGATTTCGATGTATTTGACATCTTCGTCTGCGGGGACTAGCCCGGCCTCTCTAATATCGTAGCCTGTCTCCTCATAGACCTCTCTTACAGCACAATCTAGGTCGTCTTCGTCCTTGTTTATTTTACCCCTTGGGAAACTCCAATTCGCGCCTTTCTTCCAGCCTTTGACAAGCACGACGGAGTCCATAGCCTTATTGAGCATGATGGCTCCTCTTACCGGCACACGAGTCTTGTAAAGCAGAAATTCCTCAAAGGCTCTCATGTGGTTATCGGCCGAGAAAGCCGAGAGTAATGGGCAATGCTGAAAAATTCGAAGACAGAAGCTACGGAGGGACATGGAGGGAAGGGAGGGATCGAGGGGGCGGATGAAGTCCTCGTAAAACCATTGTGCCTCCTCGACTTGGAAACATATCCGCGCAACGGAAGATAAATCTTCTTCTGGCAAGTTGATAATGAATCGTACACAAAGATCATCGAGCCCTAAGGACAGCCTTTGTCAGCTGCAGAAACTAAGACATGTCCAAGAAAATCCTCTCTTGGCGGCATTGGTAATACTCACAGTCTTCCAGCTGCATTCTTGTCTCTGTCATGTTGCCTCCGCGACCTCAGCATGTCCACAACTGAGACTGGTTCCAGGCAAGCCTACGCAGGGAACAGGTGATACGCGGGTGTGCAGACAGAAGGTAGACTCCAGGAACGACAAAGGGGCGATCTTGCACGAAACGGGAAAGTGGCGCAATATGCTTGCGTATTTGGATCTCGCGCTTACGACGTTCGTTCAAGTGAAGATGGTTGGGGCTGTGTGTTCGGATAGAGAATGTGTTTTTCAAGCAAACCGCTGAGACGAATCCTTGTCGAGATGTGGCGAGTGCAGCTGTGGCTATCGAGGTATGGCGGAGTGCCGACGCTAACTCCGCAGAGGGCTTAGGCCGGCTGGGGGGGAAACATGGTTCTCAGTTTACCGAGCACTGTATGACGACGCAGCTCGACAGGGGTACGGTCTTTTCTTTGGCCTGGCCGCAAATCAAGAATATCCGTCGCCCATAGTCCAAGATGCTGCCAATCTCCCATTTCCACTTGCGCTTGTGCTGTTTTATAATATATATAGCAGGGACCCTCCTTCTCCACGACCCGACAGAACCTGTTCCTGCCAATGAATACCTACAGCGCGAAACCCAGTCACTTGTCGCAGACCCCAGAATAGAAACTAGCGCCTCGCGAAACACACGCCCAGTAAACAAGAACCTATCGATCAGAGTCGGACAAAGAGACTGTAGAACTCTTCATACATTCCGACGACATAAAGACTCGGACCTCGCCCTCTCAAATTCTCTCTGATTTTTAACAAACTCGCACATATATACCGCCATCATGACGTCCATGCTCGCAAAGCACATTAGCCAAAAGATTCTTGGGGAATCTGTGAAGAATAATTTTGGGATGGAGGTGAGTGATCTTAGAATCTCGATGCGTGTATTTCTTCTTGATCCAAATAGCAACTGACTTTGAGCCAAAGGATCCATATTTTGAGCAGGTTCCTGCCACAAGATTAGATGGACGTCCCTCGTCAAAGACCAAGAAACGACGGAAAGCCTTGCCTGCAGGCATTTCTGAGCACGATGGAAAAGTCCTGACGAAGGTCAAGCGGCGTGCCTACCGTCTGGACATGGGTTTGTTCAATTGCTGTGGCATTAGATTCGGATGGGGCAGTCTCATTGGCATAATTCCTGCGTAAGATTTTGGAATGGACCTGCTGGTAACAATCCAGTTATGCTAACATCTTGAACAGCATCGGCGATGTAATTGATGCATTCATGGCTCTTATGGTGCTCCGAACATGCCAGCAGGTTGAGGGTGGCCTCCCAGCAGATGTTACTTTCAGAATGTATTTCAACATCATCCTTGATTTTGGCATTGGACTTGTGCCGTTTCTAGGGGACGTGGCAGACGCGCTGTTCCGTGCCAATACTAGAAACGCTGTGATACTTGAAAAACATCTGCGCAAGAAGGGGGCGGCAGCGCTGAAAGCTCAAGGACAGGTCATACCTGCCATTGATCCGAGTGACCCGGATGAGTACGACAGACAAATGAATGAGCAACATGGTCCGCCTCCTGAGTACACTGCCGGACCTACAACTAGACAGAGTACAGCTCAGCAAAGTAGACAGGTTCAGGTCACTCAACCACGGCAAGCTCGAGTTCCGGCAGAGAAACAAGGTGGGGGACGCTGGTTCGGCTTTGGCGGAAAGAGTAAACAAGCCGACGTTGAGAGCGGTGATATGCTACCGAGCAATCAGTCTGCGCCAAAAAATTCTAATCTTCACAAGAACAGACCTGGCTATTGACAGCCTGGACCAACTGGTACATAAAAAAGCGGCCCGTTCCAATGTTCCGCACTCTTAGCCCTGGAGGCAGTGCAGATTATTAATTAATTCCTCATCTCATGTCGTCTTGGCGCGTGTTGGGTTTGAGTGACTTCATGCATTGGCGTCCTTACATAGCAGATACCACAATTCAGAAGTTTATACCATCAATGCGATCCAAATCGAAACCATGACATTCCACTTGACAGACTTTGAGTCTTCCAGAACAAGGCATGGCAATGGGGTACAGCCCAATCCGAGCTGCAAATAAACAAATTTCGCCGCTATCTAACATTGGCATCCGCGCAGCACAAGATACTTAACGGGATCAGAGGTACGAAAATGTGGGAATAAGGCTGTCTATTCTTGAGGTTCCGATTAACCCTTCAGGAATATGAGGGAGAAATGTATGTAGTTCGGTCATTAAATTCAACGTGCAGGCATAAATACACTAGAAATAAATGTCTATTGGTTATTGGATATCTACGACTAGACTCCACAACCTGTGAAGCAACCCCCGACATGCTCCGGCCTAAACTTTTAGCAAGTTACAACTCCGACCGTCCATCTCACAGCGTGGGCAGGAAATATCATCCTGATGGGGTAATTATCACGTACGGTTCATTATGTTATAGTGTTTGAGGTTACAGATAATCAACGTAAGATGTTAGGCCAACCTTGTGCGGGATGCTGGTTAGAATATGTAATGGTATCGAATCATTACCGCCTCACGAGGAGCTTCTAACGTTAAATGTAGATCAGAGGAAGCCAGATTCCGCCAAAACCCTATGATAATGAAAATAGTCAGCAAATTTCGACGTCCACTTCCTACATAATATAGCCTTGAACGACCAGCGGAACTCCTATTTCTATTCAATTACGTACCTTACAATCTTTTCATCTTCCCGCTCCCGAGGCTCTACCGCCAAACTCTTGTCGTACATTTCGTGAACATCGCCGGCAGCTTGCATATTACTTAATATGTACTCTTGCAGTTCGGGTACTGGTTGTAGGGGGTACGGAACATTTTGGTACTGCTGAATATCACGGATGACTTCGGCGGTTTTAGCACGCTTGGCAAAGTTGATCAGAGCTGATTTCTTAATGACCGAGGGTATGCCGTCCTCAATGAAGGTCAGGTCGGTAAGATACACGCCTAAAAGAATTAGTAACCATAATAATTAGAGATTAATAGCATCTTACCGAAAAAGGGGATGCAAGGAGGATTAGCAAGATGAAGAGCTTCTCGATATTCGCCAAAATTCTTCGTGCTTCCCATCAGTCTGCGCATCTGTTCGAGAACAGTGGATGTGCGAGCGGGTACTTGATCCCACGTTCGTTTCAGGCGATGAATAGGGGCTGTACCAAGGGCAGAAATGATTGAAGTCAATGTTGAATAGTTGTTCAGGTTGCGGCATTTCTGTCTCTGTCAGTAAATCCCATAGACCCGGATAATATGGAGAACATACATCGGCTACGGAAACAAAATGCTTAATAACCACAACCCTTTTCTTGACATCCTGCTGAGTCAATATCATCTCTGCTACCCAATTCGTCAATTGATTGGAATGTAGGATGAGAGCCTTCACATTCGGCGCGGGTTCTGGCTCGTTCTCGCCGATCTTCTTTTGCCAGGTTTTATTCAAACATTCGGTCGGCTTTATTTTTCCATACAGCTTTGACTCGATTATTGTTAATTGGCGCGCAAATTCCGTAACATCGATATCCAGGAACTTCAACTTCTTCATGTTCTTCGGCATGATAGGCGGGGGCGTTGATTGGTTCAGAGTTAGCACGAGTCTTTTCGCGGTGGCTTCTTGCCCCCGTAGTCTTTGTTCTAGAACAACCATGAGGGGTCCAGACCCGGGGGTCTCGGTTGTCTTAACAGTATCCCTTGCGAAGGTGTGTATATCGCGAATGAGTTGCATCGTTGCATCACTCTGGTCCTCCATCCAAAAATTATCAAGCCAACTCTTCAAAATGTTCACAACTCGAAATCGTATGGGCTTTTGCTTCCGGTCTCGCCATGTATCAAAATCGGCTTGGGCCATTCCTTCAGGTGGCTGGATTTGAAACCGTTTAACTAACATCTCGAATAATTCACGTGCCGTTGTAAAAGACCGGTAAGTGAGAAGGAATGTGCCATTAAAGCTGGAATCTAGCTTATCATGCCGAGTCAATTGCTCCACAAGAGCAAGGAGTGTTCCACCTTTGAGTGTCGGGGGCTGCACCTTGGTGTCATATAATATATCATTTTCGTGATCGAGTACCAAGAAATCGGGTGTATCGTTCATACCAGGAGCAGATGGCTCTTCTCCAAAGAATTTCTTGACTTTCGAATACTCGCCCTTGCGATAGTTCGTTGATGCCGGGTCCATAGAGTCATAGCCAGAACCGCCAGATCGTGCCCCAAGTGCTTGACGGGAATCAGTCCGTTGGTGTTGGCGTTCAAACGATAAGACTTCACTATTACGCGGATCGCGTGGCCGTGAATCTTCACGAGTCGGTGGCCGGATATCCTGTTGCAGAGCAAGATGGACCTGTTCTCCAAGAAGTTGCAAAGAGAAACCGATATGTGACGAATTGGTCTCAAGTTGCCTCGCACATTGTCGCACATAGTTCAGGCGAGCCTCAAGAGATTCTCCTCGTACTTCAGCCCACTCGTCAGCTAAGGGACCGGCCACAGCTTGACAGCCAATGAGAAGATCCGACATGCTGTCGTAGAGGCCTTGTTTATATGTACTGAAGTCCACAAGTTGAGGGTTCTGGAAGCTTGTTCCAAGCGGCGCGAGGTTGATAGACTCGATCGCTGATATCCATGGTTTGAACATTTCAATGACCTTACCGGCGGCTGAGCATACATTGTTGCCAATGAGCTCATGCCTGTACGGGGTGATGATCTTCTCAGTAACGATCAGGTGCTCCTCCAATTTCCGAATGCTGGATATGAGCATCCTCTTCAAGTCGTCCAGTCTTTCCATTAATTTCGCGTCGAGATTCGCGGTCGGCTCCATGAAACCTTCATCCTCATCAAGAAAATTGGATGTCATTGGATCTCGGGAACCAAGGCCATTGTTTTGCCAGCTGCCACCTACAGTGCTGCCAATGA
>Ga0335075_10005296_pt1 | contig 20047 bp, 20 predicted proteins | sample Lox_Sample_24_FD_206723 | JGI IMG/M metagenome (GOLD analysis project Ga0335075, IMG submission 206723) | Soil microbial communities from Loxahatchee National Wildlife Refuge, Florida, United States - Lox_Sample_2.4 | ecosystem: Environmental > Terrestrial > Soil > Wetlands | place: USA...
CGGTTTGAGTCTTTCACCCTCCCGTTCGCATCCACTCCCCGATACACTAAATGGAGTCTCGGCACATTGCTTTTTTCAAGCCGGGCGAATGGCCGGGACTCGCGTCAAAGGGGCTGGCGCGTATCCGTTACGCCCGGCGCCCTATCGATAGATAGACGGCTACGAATGAAAAGATTATGACAGACGAAATTCGTGACACCATCATCGTCGGCACAGGCTGTGCCGGACTTACAGCTGCAATTTACGCAGCGCGCGCCAACATGAAGCCTCTGGTCCTGGAAGGGCATGAGCCAGGCGGGCAGCTCTCTATCACTACCATGGTGGAGAATTTCCCGGGCTGGCCGGAGGGCATTCAAGGGCCGCAGTTGATTGAGAATATGCGATTGCAGGCGTCACGCTTCGGCACAGATTTTCGCCTGGGGCATCTGACCAGCGTCGATCTTTCCAAGCGGCCTTTTCAACTCCACGTTGGAAAAGACGTACTGCATGCGCGCACCTTGATCATCGCCAGTGGCGCTTCCGCGCGCTGGCTGGGTCTTTCCAGCGAACACGCGTTGATTGGTCACGGCGTCAGCAGCTGCGCCACCTGCGATGGCTTCTTTTTCTCCGGTCAGGAAATTGCCGTGATTGGTGGAGGCGATTCTGCCATGGAAGAGGCATTGTTCCTGACACGATTCGCCAGCAAGGTCACACTGATCCATCGCCGCGAACAATTTCGCGCCTCGAAAATCATGCTGGACCGCGCCATCGGTCACGAGAAAATTCACTTCCTGACGAACACGACTGTGGAGGAGGTGTTAGGCGTCGAGAAAAAAGAAGTGACGGGTCTTCGTCTGCGCAATCTAGTGACGCAGGAGGAATCGATTCTTCCCGTCAGCGCCATGTTCCTTGGGATTGGCCACGTGCCCAACGCGAAAATGTTCACTGGTCAAATTGAACTCGACGACGACGGATACATCCGCACCCACGATTACGTCTTTACCCGCGTCGCCGGCGTGTTCGCCTGCGGCGATGTGCAGGATCGCCGCTATCGCCAGGCGATTACCGCAGCGGGCAGCGGCTGCATGGCGGCTCTCGAGGCGGAAAAATATCTGGAAGAGCACGGTCGCTGAACCGTTGGTGATGCCGATTGCCGATTCCATCGCGCGCGTAGAGGAACAAATAGCGGCGGCCTGCGGGCGTGTTTTGCGTTCCCGCAACAGGGTTCAGCTGATGGCGGTGTCGAAGACGCAGCCAGCAACAGCGATCGCAGAAGCCTTCCGCTGCGGCATTCGTTTGTTCGGCGAAAATCGCGTGCAGGAATTCGCCGCCAAGCAATCGGCGTTAGAGACCGCTGGAATGTCCACGAACGCGGCACCGAGCAGCTTCCACTTGATTGGTCCGCTTCAGTCGAACAAAGCCACTCGTGCCGCACAAATCTTCGATGCTGTGGATTCGGTTGATTCGGTGCGCCTGGCACAGCGGCTGGATGAAGCCTGCGCGGTCATCGGCAAGCGCCTGCCAATCCTGATTGAGATCAAGCTGAGCCCGGAGGCCTCCAAGCACGGTCTTGATGCTGACGCGGACGAGTTGCGCGAGTTGCTTGAGCGCTTGCCGGATTTGAAAAATCTGATGTTCCGTGGGCTGATGACCGTGCCGCCATATTCCGATGACCTGGAACAGGTGCGTCCCTATTTTCGACGACTGCGCGAGTTGCGGGACTCTCTTGCGCAACAATACCCGGCGCTGCAGTTCGACGAGCTTTCCATGGGCATGTCGCACGATTTTTCCGTTGCCATCGAAGAAGGCTCCACGCTGGTGCGGATTGGCACGGCCATTTTCGGGGCAAGGCCGCCGGCGTGACCGCGGAGTCTGCGATTCGCATACGCGATACGCCGCAGGGGGCGGTCTTCGAAGTCCATGTTCATCCACGGGCCAAACGCACCGCGATTACGGGCACACTTGATGGTCGCGTGAAGCTTGCGCTCGCCTCGCCGCCGGTCGATGGCCGCGCGAATGAAGAACTGCGGCGGTTTCTCTCATGCCTTTTCGAGGTCTCCCGCAATGCGGTCCAGCTGGTCGGCGGAGAGCACACTCGCGACAAACGCGTCTTAATTTCAGGGCGGGACGGGGCTTCGATTCTCGCTTTGATCGATCGGGAACTGGACGCTTTGAAGCTGCGGCCGGCATAGCCCGCGCGCATCTTCGCCGGTGTCATTCGCGGTTGCCTTCTATACACTGAACGGGTTCTCTCAAATTTTTTCGCGCGAGTTGAATTCATGTCATCGCTCTATGCCGTGGTGTTAGCCGTCGTTGTTCTTGTGCTGCTGATTGTCTCCGTGTCGCAGCTTCGCGGCGTCAAGACCAAGGCGGACTATCTGCTGGCGGGGCGCTCGCTGCCCGCGTTCGTGCTGGTCTTCACGCTGTTGTCGTCGTGGATTGGCGCCGGCTCTTTGTTCGCCGGTGCGGAAAATGCATACCGCAACGGCTTTGCCGCGTTGTGGCAGCCGGCAGGTGGCTGGGCCGGATTGCTGCTGATTTATTTCATCGCGCCGCGAGCCAGAAAATTCGCGCAGTACACCATTCCCGACCTGCTGGAAGCTCGCTATAACCAGACGGCGCGCGTGCTCGGCGTCATTGCCATCCTGTTCGCATATACTGCGATCGCCAGTTACCAATTGCGTGGCGGCGGAGATATTCTGCACCTCATCTTTCCCGGCTCCATCAGCAGCACGATGGGAATGTACATCATTGCAGCGTTCGTCATCGTTTTCACGGCGCTGGCGGGGATGGCGTCGGTGGCGTACATGGATGTGGCGATCGGCCTGCTGGTGACCGTTGCGTTGATCATCTCGCTGCCGATTTTGCTGCGCCAGGCGGGCGGCTTCGCGGGCTTGCATGCGGCGCTGCCGGCAACGCATTTTCAAGTGCTCGGCTCCATATCGTTCGCACGCGCCATGGAGTTTTTTCTTCCCACCATGTTGCTGATGCTGGGAAACCAGGCCATGTATCAGAAGTTTTTCTCCGCGAAATCCGAAAGAGATGCGCGGGTTGCGGTTGTCGGCTGGGTTATCGGCACGGTCATTCTGGAAACGATTATTGTTGCGATTGCGGTCATCGGATCGGCTCTCTATCGCACGGGAGAAGTCAGCCATCGCCCTCGCGAGATCATCGCGTATACGGCCACGCACGGTTTGCCTGCATTGCTGGGTGCGCTGCTGCTGGGCGCGGTGTTCGCCAAGGTGATTTCGACTGCTAATAATTATCTTTTTTCGCCGGCAACGAACCTTGTCAACGATGTTTTTCTTCGCTACATGCGTCCGGACGCCAGCAACAAGAGCATTCTGCTGGTCTCGCGGCTGGTGGTGGTGGGGCTCGGCATCTGGGCGCTCGTGCAGGGAGCCTACACGGTTTCGATCCTGGAGAAAGCGCTCTATGCCTACACCATTTATTCCGCGGCGCTGACGCCGGTGATTTTGGCGGCGTTTTATTCTCGGCGGGTCAATTCCTATGGCGCGGTCGCCTGCATTGCGGCGGGCACATTCGTCACCGTTTTCTGGGATACAGGCATCGTGCATCGCCATTTGCCGGCCATGTTCTTACACCGCGATGCGATTTTTCCTGCGCTGATTGCGTCATTAATCTGTCTGTTCGTTGTCAGTTGGCTCACGCCGCCGCCGCAGCGAGAAAAAGTCGCGCAGTTTCTGTAGTGAGCGCCATCACATTCCTTCGCCGTACAATAGGATTGGGAGTTTTTTCATGATGCGCCGGGTCTACATGGACGCCAATGCGACGACGCCGCTGCTGCCGGAGGTGCTGGAGGCGATGCAGCCGTATTTTGTCGAACGTTTTGGCAATGCCAGTTCCGTTCACTCCTTCGGCCAGCAGGCCCGCGGAGCAGTAGAGCAGGCGCGTATCAAAGTGGCCGCATTGTTGCATTGCCGTCCGGCAGAAATTGTCTTCACCAGCGGCGGCACTGAAAGCGACAACCTGGCACTGTTCGGCGCCACCAAGCCCGGCGATCATGTGATCACGACGACCATCGAGCACCATGCGGTGCTGCATGCTGCCGAACAACTGGCGAAGTCGGGCCGCGAAGTCTCCTTCATCCCTGTGGATGACAATGGAGTGGTCGATCCTGATGATGTACGCCGCGCGATGCGTCCAAACACGCGCTTGATCAGCGTGATGATGGCGAACAATGAGACCGGCGCCATCCAACCTATCGAAGCCATCGGCGCGATTGCCGCAGAAGCGGGCGTGCAGTTCCACACCGATGCCGTGCAGGCCGCCGGCAAACTGCCGATGCATGTCGAGAAGATCGGCTGCAATCTGCTCTCGATTTCCGGCCATAAAATTCACGCACCGCAAGGAACCGGGGTTCTGTTCGTGCGCAAAGATACCAAGATTGAACCGCTGATGTACGGCGGCACGCATGAGCGTCAACGCCGCGCCGGTACGGAGAATCTTGCCGGGATCGTTGGCTTGGGCAAAGCGGCAGAAATCGCCGCGAGATCGCTGGAAGATGGATCCACGCAGCACATTGCGGCATTGCGCGATCGGCTGCAGCATGAAATTCTCGGTCGGGTTGCTGATGCTGGCGTGCATTCTGGCGAGGTTCCGCGCGTTCCCAACACTGCCAACCTGTGGTTCGATCATCTGGAAGGGGAGGCGCTGGTCATCTCGCTGGACCTGAAGGGTCTGGCGGTTTCGGGCGGCTCTGCCTGTGCCTCAGGGGCAAGCGAGCCCTCGCATGTGTTGACGGCGATGCGTGTATCCGCCGAGCGTGCGCGTGCCAGCCTCCGCTTCAGCCTGTCCAAGCTGACCACGGAGGAAGACGTGGATTACGCGATTGAAATTGTGCCGCAAGCGGTCGCCAAGCTGCGGGAGCTGTCGCCCTTCTATCACAAAAACGATACCTTCCCGGTGAATGCGGGTCGGGTTGCGACCGCGCAAATTTAGCAGAAGAAAGATACGCTTCAAAAAAACCATGTCCACACCTGAAACCATTGCCGTTGCCATGTCCGGTGGAGTTGATTCCTCAACTGTGGCTGCCATGCTGAAGTCAGAGGGCTACAATCTCGTCGGGCTGACGCTGCAGCTATGGAACCAGCGTCGCCTCGCGGGCCAGCCTGGAATGCCGGAATCCAGCGAAGGGCGCTGCTGCTCACTCGACGACGTGTACGACGCGCGCCGTGTTGCGGAGCATCTTGGCATACCCTATTACGTGGTGAATCAGCAGGACCGGTTTGAGCATGATGTTGTACAGCCATTTGTTCAAGAGTACTTGAGTGGCCGCACTCCCGTACCGTGTACGCTTTGCAATAACCACTTGAAGTTTGCTCAGCTGCTGGATACGGCGCGTCAGATCGGCGCTGAGCGCATCGCTACCGGGCACTACGCGCGCAATGAATACGATCCTGTGCGTGACCGCTGGATTTTGAAGCGGCCCGCGGATGCCAGCAAGGACCAGACCTATTTTCTTTTTGGGTTGACGCAGCAGCAGCTGAGCCGCAGCCTGTTTCCGCTGGGAGGTTATCGTAAGCCGGATGTCCGCACCATGGCGGAGCAACAGGGGCTGGCGCTCGCCAACAAGCCGGATTCGCAGGAGATTTGCTTCATTCCCGGCGGCGATTACAAGAAATTTCTCGACGCGTACCTTGCCGAGCGTGGGGAAGCGATGCCTGACACCAGCGGCGATCTTGTCACTACGACCGGCGAAGTGGTGGGACATCACGAGGGAATTCACAATTTCACCGTGGGCCAGCGCAAGGGCCTGGGAGTGGCGACAGGTTCGCCGCTCTACGTGATCGGCATCAACGGCGCAGACAGAAAAGTTGTAGTGGGCAGCAACGAGGAACTGACATCGAAAACGTTACGAGCAAATCGTCTCAATTGGATTTCGATTCCGCGTCTCGAAGGCACCATGCGGTTGCAGGTGAAGATTCGTCATCGTCATGAGGCTGCCTGGGCGTCGCTGGAAATGTCAGCCGACGACATCGTCACTGTCACTTTCGATCAGCCGCAACGCGCCGTGACTCCCGGGCAGGCAGCAGTATTCTACGATGGCGACGAAGTTGCGGGCGGCGGCTGGATTCTGTAGTTGCTGAAATTGCCAGCAGACCTTGCGCGGTAGTGGACCTGGATTTTTCCTGTCAGCCAGAGAGAACTACTGGCCAGATTGTTGCGGCATTTCGGTGGTTTCGGTCATTTGAGCCATCGTCATGCGCATGTATCGGTGAGGATTGACTGCGGTGTTGTTGATCCGAACTTCGTAATGCAGGTGGGCGCCAGTGCTTCGTCCGCTTACCCCCACGTACCCAATCACCTGGCCACGCGTAACGCTTTCGCCCGGCACGACTGTAATGGAAGCCATGTGAGCATACAACGTGGTGATTCCATGACCGTGGTTCAAGATCACTTCGCGTCCATAACCGGAATCCCAGCCTGCGCTTGCCACCACGGCATCGCCAGTCGCATGAATGGCAGTCCCTGTAGGAGCGGCAATGTCAATTCCGCGATGGAACTCACCCTCACCCCCGGCGAATGGATCTGTCCGCTCTCCAAAGGAACTGGTGATTCGTCCCATCACCGGCCACAGAGTCGGTGCATTGGCCAGATTCACCCAGTCGGTCAGCGTGGAAGTCGGGCCTAGTCCGGAAGCGAGCGCCTGTGTTGCTACGCCGGAAAGCGCAGTCTCGCGCAAGGCGTATAACCGGTCGAGAGAGTTTTTGTAGTTGTCGTTATCTGCCAGAATGCTGTTTGTCGCTCCCGTGGTGCGGGGAACCTTCACAACACCAAGCTTGCTCTGCCGCAGCCCATACAGCATGGATACTTCGCTGGCTAGCGAGCCGAGAGACGCGACCTGAATATCTTTCTGTTTCGCGTCCTTCTGCAACAGTTGATACTGCTTACGAAGGCTTTGCTGTTCGCTGCGAACGCGATTGAATTGTTCTGTCTTCAGCAGCATTCTGCCGTAGGATCCAGCGAGCCCGGTAATCGTAAACAGGCCAACAGCTGCCGCAGTCACGAAGGCGTAGGCGTAGCGCATCGGAATAGGGACCTTGTGCAGCTGTCCCTGGTCATCTCGGGTTACATATACGATGTAATGACGCTTACGCACGTGCGAAACTCATTTCCTTTCAGCAAGTCCAATTCTGGACGGGACACAACCCCCCGAAGTATCGAGTTGGACAAGAGAAGGTACCCATGCGGATCGGGGGAGATGCGCACCAAGCCAGTGTATATGCTGAGGGACCAGCCTAGCAAAGCGGGGTAGGGGCGTCAATGAGGAAAAGCGGAGTGCGACCCCGGAATCAAAGGGTGCATTAGCACAGAGATAGCCCTCAATCTGTAATGGGTTACGGTCGTAAGCGGTATTCTGGCATTCGATGCGGCAACCATCCATCAACGGCGAACGCGCTTTTATCCTGTCACTGCGCAAGCGTTTAGCTCGATCAGGCGGCGAGAGTTCCAGGGCTTCCCAGGGACGGCGTGATGTCAAAGCACGTTTGTCTTCATTGATAACCGTGGGCATTGGGGATGATTGCGCAATACTCCGCCCGCCTTCCGCGAATGAAGTGCTTGTCACAACGGACTTTACGTTGGAGACGGTGCATTTTCGCCGCGAATGGCACACACCGGAATCGGTTGGACATCGCTGTCTGGCACGTGGATTGAGCGATCTCGCGGCGATGGGCGCCAAGCCGCTCGCGGCCTTTTTATCGCTGGCGCTTCCGGTGGAACTGGCGCGAAGTCGCGCTGAACAGCCCTCGTGGCGGGAGCGTTTTTTTGATGGATTTCTTTCTCTGGCAAACAAGTACGGGGTCCCTCTCGCCGGGGGAGATACTGCCGAGTCACCCTTGATGGCAGCGTTGCCGCGCCAGAAGATCACAGGCCTGGCGCTGATGGATATTGTTTTGGTTGGAACTACGCCGCGAGGTCAGGCGCTTCGACGGTCGACAGCAAAAGTTGGCGACCGTATTTACGTCACTGGCTTCCTTGGAGGTGCTGCTGCGGAACTGGCGCGGCTATCGGCAAGTCCTCGGCAGTTTCGGAGCGCAACGGCTACAACGGGCGAGCCAGGGATGCCGAATCCTCATCCGCATCTATTTCCTGAACCGCGACTGGCCGTTGGTGCATGGCTGCTGAAGAACCGGCGCGCCAGTTCTGCGATCGACATCAGTGATGGCATGTCGACGGACCTCGATCATCTCTGCGAAGAATCCAGTTTGGCCGCAACAATCGATGTGTCCGCCATTCCGATTCATCCGACTGCGCTGCGCGTTGCAGGATTGGATCGTGACAAGGTATTGCAGTTTGCGCTGCATGGTGGCGAGGACTATGAGCTGCTGTTTACCTCGTCGCTGAATGTTCATGTCCCGCGCAGGATTGCCGGCGTTCCAATCACCTGTATCGGAGAGATGCGCGTTGGCAGGTCGAAGGTGCCGCGTGTCGTACTCATGGAAACGCTCGAGGGTCGAAAGTGGCGACGGCCGCTCCCCCCGGGCGGTTGGGAGCACTTCACCTAGCACGTTCTGCACGCACAGCGTCGCCCCCCCCCGCCTCCCGCTCCTTTGTTACCATCAGGATTCATGAGTTTGCAGAAGCCCCGCGTCCGCTTTGCTCCTTCGCCGACTGGCCAACTTCACGTTGGCAACGCCCGTACCGCGCTCTACAACTGGCTGTTCGCCCGGCGATTCGGGGGCGATTTTCTGCTGCGCATTGAAGATACCGATATCGAACGCAGCGAAGCGCGCTATGAAACGCAGCTATTGGACGATTTGCGTTGGCTGGGTCTGGATTGGGATGAGGGGCCCGAAGCGCGCAATGGTGAAGGCCCATACGGCCCCTACCGGCAGTCGGAGCGGCTTGAAATTTATCGTGAGCACACGGATCGGCTGCTGGCTGAAGGTCGAGCCTATCGTTGTTTCTGTTCCGCTGAGCAACTGGATCGCGAACGGGAGCAGGCGATCGCGGCGCATCTTCCGCAGGTATACTCCGGCCGTTGCCGAAATATTTCACTGGATGAGAGTTCCTCCCGTGCCGCGGCCGGCGAGCCGTTTGCCGTGCGCCTGAAAATCGGGTCCGACCCGATTGCATTTCACGACATTGTTCGCGGTGCAGTGGAGTTTGCCGCGGATGCGGTTTCCGATCCAATCCTGGTTCGCTCGTCGGGCATGCCAGTCTACAACTACGTCGTCACCATCGATGATGCGCTGATGAAGATCACGCACGTAATTCGCGGTGACGATCATCTTTCCAACACGCCGAAACAGGTCGCGATCTATCAGGCCTTCGGTTGGCCGGTGCCGGAGTTCGCGCATCTTTCCACCATACTCGGGCCGGATAAAACGCGGCTTTCAAAACGTCATGGTGCGACTTCGATCGCCACCTTTCGCGAGATGGGAGTGCTGCCGGAAGCGCTGACGAATTATCTCGCATTACTCGGCTGGGGTGCGGAAGGTGGAACCCGCGAGACCTTCACCATGTCTGAACTGGCTGCGGAATTTACGCTCGAACGGGTCACTCCTTCGCCGGCGATTTTCGATTTCAACAAATTGCATTGGCTGAACCGGCATTATCTGAAGCTTGCGGAACCGGCTCGGGTGCTGGAGCTTTCGCAGCCGTATTTTGTCACGCAACACTGGCTGCCTGATGCAACCACTCCTGAGATCGACGCATGGTTGCTGCAACTGCTGGCGCTGTTTGTGCCGGCAGTCGACCAACTGGATCAGCTGCCAGAGAAGACGCGTTTTATTTTTTCCGTGGATCCGGCGGCTGCACTTGCCAATGAAGAAAATGCCGCAGTCTTTGAGAACCCATCGGCGCGCGCGGTCCTCGAGGCTTTTGCCGCACGCATCGCTGCGCTCCCGGCACCAGTCACGGCGGAGGCGTTTAAAGCTGCGATGAATGAAGTAAAAACTGCCACTGGAGTGAAAGGGAAGGAGCTTTTCCACCCGGTGCGGATCGCGATCACAGGCGCGCACTCCGGTCCGGAATTCGACAAGCTGGTTCCGCTGATCGAAGCAGGACATGCGTTGGCGTTGCCGACCGAAATCCTGAATGTGCGAGAGCGTGTCGAAGGATTCCTCGGGATACTTCCAACCGCCTGAAGTTTGCATCGTTTTTGTTGTACAAAGGAGATCCGCGAGTGCAACCGAAGAAGACGCTGTTGAGCTGGAGTGGCGGCAAGGATAGTGCGTGGGCTTTACACACCTTGCGCCAGGATCCCGCGCATCAAGTGGCTGCGTTGTTGACCACGGTGAACGAAAAATTCGGCCGAGTCGCCATTCATGGCTTTCGCGAGGAACTGCTGGAGCTGCAGGCCGCGTCGGTCGGGCTGCCGATCTGGAAAATTCCGCTGCCGTATCCATGTTCCAACGAGGCGTATGAATCGCGCATGCAGGGTGTTTGCGCGCGCGCGGTGCAGGAAGGATTCGAAGCGGTCGCGTTCGGCGATTTATTTCTGGAGGACATTCGGGCCTATCGCATCGAGCATCTTGCCGGGACCGGACTGGAGCCGGTATTTCCTATCTGGGGCATTCCGACGGACCAGTTGGCGCAAACCATGATCGCGGCTGGTCTACGGGCTCGCATCACTTGCCTCGATCCGCGTAAGTTGTCTTCGACATTTTGCGGTCGCGTTTTCGATGCCGATTTTCTGGCCGATTTACCCTCCTCGGTCGATCCGTGCGGGGAGCGCGGCGAGTTTCACAGCTTCGCTTATGCAGGACCGATGTTCTCGCGATCGATTGATGTGGAGCACACCCACAACGTCGAACGCGAAGGATTTGTGTACGGGGATCTTGTGCTGACCGGTTCTGCGCATGCGCAATAGAGCACGTGCCGGATTGCTGCTCTCGAGGGAAAGACGATGAAAGATACCACTCGACTGGTGCGGGTTGGACTGCCTGAACCACCGGAAAAAGTAGCCGCAGGTGATCCCATTCATCCCGGCCCGATCTTCGCTTCCGCCTATGCCACGCCCGGCGATCCTGCGGAGTCTGCCTATACCTACGCTCGATTCCACAATCCCACATGGGGCGAATTGGAGCATGCGCTGGGAACATTGGAGGGTGGCATCGCGCGCATCTTTCCTTCTGGAATGGCCGCGGTGATGGCGGTTTTCGCCGCGGTGCTTCGACCCGGCGACACGATCGTGCTGCCCTCCGATTGCTACTACACCACACGAATTTTGACGCGGGAATTTCTAGCCTCGTTTGGCATCACGGCTCGGCTGGCTCCGACCGCCGGCAATGCCCAGGGCAAGCTGCTGGAGGGAGCGAAGCTGTTATGGCTGGAGACGCCGTCCAATCCCACGATGGATGTCTGCGACATTCGTATGCTGGCAGATGCGGCGCATGCGGCTGGTGCGCTGGTTGCAGTCGATAACACCACGCCGACCGCACTCGGCCAGCAACCTCTTTCGTTGGGCGCCGATATTTCCGTCGCGTCAGATACAAAATCTTTAACCGGACACAGCGATCTTTTACTTGGCCATGTCGCTGTTAGCGATCCTGAACTGAATGCCAAAATCGATCGCTGGCGAACTCTCTCCGGTTCGGTGGTGGGACCGATGGAGGCATGGCTGGCGATGCGATCGCTGGCGACTCTGCCGCTGCGACTGGAGAAGCAGTCGCGAAATGCGCAGGGCATTGCGGAATTTCTGGAGAGCCACAAAGCCGTCAAATCAGTGAATTATCCGGGCCTGAATTCGCATCCCGCGTATGCATTGGCACGCGCGCAAATGCGCTATTGCGGGCCTGTGGTCAGCTTCGATCTAGTGCATCGGTCGACTGCGGAGCAGTTTTTGAAAGCGTCGAACTTATTGGTGGAAGCGACCAGCTTTGGGGGTATTGTTTCCTCCGCCGAGCGGCGGGCGCGGTGGGGTCATGACGCCGTTTCTGAAGGGTTTATTCGTCTAAGCGCGGGCTGCGAGGATCTTGAAGACCTACTCGCAGATCTGGACCGGGCTTTGACCGCTAGCGTCGCTGTCTAGGCAGATTTTTTAGCCCAAGTTACGCAGGTTTGCGCCAGGCAAAGATCGCAATCGGATAGGTCAGTTTCACTGCGCCATTGTCTCGCGAGGCAGACACTCCAAGAGTATCGGTCTCGCGTTGAATGTCTTCTTCGAATAACGCGCGAATTTTGTCGGCGTCGCCGGGCTTGGGAAAGGAACTGCCGAGTAGGTCTTCTAGGTTCATTTGCATTCGGAAATTCTCTTGTCGAATCAGCTGCAATCCCGCATCTTCTCCGAGCGCTTCCATTTCGGACTCCGTCAGGGCGCGTGTGTGCGACGGATCCCGCAGAATTTCCCACTCATTAAAGCGGCGTTGCGCTTCCGGACGTGGGGCTACGTCTGCGATCAACACGATTCCGCCGGGTCTGCAGACGCGCCTCATTTCGGCAATGGCTGCTTGGGGTTTCATGTAGTGGTGGAAGGAAAATCGGGTCACGACGCGATCGAAGGAGTCCCCTGCAAACGGAAGGGCAGTCGACTCGCCGAGTGCCCAGTCAATATTCGTGAGTTCCCGCTCAATCTGGAGCCGCTTGGCTCTTTCCAGCATGGCGGGGACGATGTCCAGGCCGGTGACGTGAGATGCGTGCCGAGCGAAAAAGCAGGAAACGATTCCGGGCCCGCAGGCGATATCGAGCACGCTATCTTCCCGTTGAACGTCGGCGCATTCAACCATCAACTGCAGCAGGTCGTCATGGCTATTTTCGTGCCGTCTCAAGAACGGTTCTGCCTGCCGGGTAAATTGATCGAGAATTTCGGCGTCGTGCTGCATTAGATTCATCATAGCGATTGACCTCCGATGACACCCGGCAAACTCCACCGTCCCGACACAAACTTTCTCCATGATTGGCAGGTTGAAATCCTGGAGGCGGCGCCTTTGATCGCGCCCACGCGGCACTATATCTACCCGCAGGCGGTCGAGGAAGTGGAGCGCGGAGCCCTGCAGATCTACTTTCGATCGCGTCCAGAGGCAGAAAGGGCTATGGCCACGTTTGCCCTGGGATTTGCCGATCCATCGCTGCCGCACGGAGTCTGGAGCTGTCCGAATTCCCATCAAATGTGCGCCATTGCCGGCGGATATGCGTACGTTGTCGACCTCGATCACCCAGACACATGGATGCAGATTCCGTACCGCCCGGTCACTTGGGTGGATGCGGCGCCAAAACAAAAGCTGCTCCTCTTTGCCAGCTTTCACAGTTTGTGGGCATTGGGTGTGGAAGGAAGAGCCTGGGAAACGGGCCGCTTATCGTGGGAAGGGTTGCGTGTGACGGGAATGGACGGCGGTCAATTGCAAGGGTTCGGGTGGGACATGGAAACCGACCTGGAGGTTCCGTTTACGGTGGACCTGGCGACGGGCCACCATACGGGCGGACCCGGCGGCTCGGCTGAGTAAGGCAATCGCATTAAAAAAAACGGCCCAAGCAATCGTTCGCTCGGGCCTTTTCAAAGAAAAAGGAAGACTATTGACCGGCAACAACCAGCGGTCGCAACGAGGCACTGGCCTCATTGGCAAGCGAAGCGCGATAGTTGCTGAAGGTCACTTCGCTGCCTTGCGGACCATCCAGAAGCAGTCCAAAGCGAAGCGGCTCCTGCCAGGCGGTTAGAACTCGACTGACGGCAGCGTTGCCCAGAGGATGCCAGGCGTTGTCGCCTTGATGACGCCAGAAGAAACGTACGTCCTGTGCGCCGCCGCCGGAGACACGAAACTCGAATTGCGAGCTGGTATTGACGGGTTGGCGAGCTAACACTCTGGCCGAGTTGGGTTCGAGCTGCCAAAGGACGATACTGCCGTCTCCCAGGCCAATTACCACTGCATGGTCCGCATCGCCGACCAAGCCCAGGCCAGAGATGGAAGATGTGCTTTTGGGTGCGCGGATCAGCTCAACTTCGGCGGCTGTACCGGAAGCGTCGGCATCGCGGCTGAGCAGAACGGTACTATGCTTGCGCGACTTGATCCGAACCTGGTCGCCCTTGAAATGAAGCTTCGGGCGCTGGCCGGGAAATGAATACCATCCCGCCTGTGTCGATCCGTCGAAAACAACATTCTCGACATGACCGGTGGACCAGCTACGGGCCTGCTGGGCCGAGGCCTGGGTGGCAGTAATGGAAACAGCACAAAGAATCGGAACCGCAGAAAAAGCCAAACCGCGCAAAAAGTTAATTTTCATTTCATCAATCCTCGTCTACTAGCCTCGACCAACGTTTCGTTGGAGTGAACCTAAGGTAGCGGGCTACCTACACCATAACAAGGAATATGGTCACCGCACTTTAGTTATGCCCAGGTAACCCGGGTAACTGACAGGGTTCCAAAATGAGAACACCAGGCTCATACGAAAGTTCTTTAATCGCCGTCAGCAGAGGGATGCGACGCAGGTTTTGTATTGCAATGAAAGAAGGTTAGAGCTGCTTCGCCTTGTTCTATGGTGCGGTAGGGCTGCAGCTGAATGTTCAGATTTGGCAGGCTATAGCGCCGAGAATGCTCCACGACCACAATGGCATCTTCGTGAAGTATTGAGTGCTCTGCCAGAAACCTGAGGACTGTCTCATACGCTAGCTGGTCTTTATAGGGTGGGTCAAGAAATATTAGATCCAGGGCGACTTTTTGGTGCAACAGCCGCCGCAGCAGGGGCATGGTCCCTGCAGGCTCCACGATGGCTGTGTTACGGATTCCAAGCCGCTCAAGATTATGATGCAAAGTCTGCAGCGGGATTTTGGCGTTCTCCGCAAAGTAGACTTGGCGCGCTCCCCGACTGATGGCCTCAATTCCGACTGCGCCGGTGCCGGCAAACAAATCGGTAAAGATGGCGTCCTGAACGTAGGGAGCGATGATATTGAACAGCGTTTCGCGAAGCCGATCGCTGGTTGGACGAGTGTCCCGACCTTTTGGGGCGGCGAGCGGTTGCGAGCGGTATTTGCCTGCGATCACGCGCATAGATTCAGTATCAGGGTTGGTTTCATTTGCTTTTGCACAAAAATTCACCGATCCGCGGGCATCTCTCGTGACCATCGATTCCTTCTCGCGGGGAAAGGTGCGGGCAACTCCATCTACAATACTGGAGAGGCTTCGACATGCGCGGTTGGTCCATCCCGATGGGGCGTTTGCTGGGCGTGGAGGTTCGCCTGCACTTTTTCTTCGCGCTGTTGCTCGGTCTCTCCTTGCTGTACACGGGGATGAGCGGTACGGCGGCGATTCGAGGCGTCTCCCTGTGGCTGCTGCTGCTGGGGGTGGTTGGGCTGCGCGAAATCGCCCGGGCGCTGGTTTGTGCCTACTACGGGTTGGAAATACGAAGTCTGTTGCTTCTGCCGATTGGAGGGTTGCCCTCCTATGCGACGCCGGAGTCGGCAGAGCATGCATCGGAAGGAAGCGCTCAACTCTCCCTGGCGATGGCCGGACCGATCACAAATTTTGTGGCCGCTTTTGTGCTTTTGGGTTTTATCGTCGGAGTTTCGCCAAGCGTGTCCATGATGGCGAAACCCTGGGTCAGCGCCCATCACCTGCTGCGTAGTGCTTTCTGGCTGAATATTTTCCTGGCGGTCGTCAACCTGCTCCCAGCCTACCCCCTGGATGCAGGAAGGTTGGTGCGCGGCAATTTCTCGCGGGCCCAGGGAGCCTTGAAAGGAACGCGTGCCGCGTCTGGAATCGGCCAGGTAATCGCCTTGGCGTTATTTGTGGCTGGTGTGATTCTGCAAAGTCCATGGCTGCTGCTGGCTGGCTTTTTCATTTTTGTGGGCGCCCAGTTGGAGGACCAGGGACTGGTCTTTCAATCCGTTGTGGATACGGTGCGGATGCGGGATATCATGCTGACCGATTTTGCCTGTCTGTCGGCCTCGGATACCCTTGAGGACGCGGTCTACAAATCCATCCACAATCTGCAGGATGATTTTCCGGTGGTGCGCGGCGGCCTGTTGGTGGGAGTTGTTTCGCGGCAGCGGATTGTGGAGACGCTGCAGATGGACGGCAATGGCTACGTGCAGTCGATCATGTCACGCGGATTCCAGGTGGCGCAGCCGGAAGACTCGCTAGGTGTCACCTTTCGCCGCATCAATGCGGGACGCGGCCTTTCCCTGGTTCCGGTTCTGGATGGCGATCAGATTGTTGGCATCGTGACCCTTCAGAACCTGATGCACAGCATGGGTTTGTTGGCAGAGAGCCGACGGCTGCAACAGCAGTCCAGTTGAAACATTGATGACCATAGACGCCCACGATTCGAAACTTCCATCTTCGGCGGAGGAAAGTGGCGCTGCAAAGCCGCTTGCGCCAGGCTTATACATCGTTGCAACTCCGATTGGAAACCTGGAAGACATAACGCTGCGGGCGTTGCGCGTTCTGCGCAATGTCGATCGAATCGCCTGCGAAGACACCCGCCAAACCCAAAAATTGCTTTCGCACTTTGACATTGCCGTACCGACGGTGAGTTGTCATGTCCACAATGAACGCCAGCGTGCCGGTGAGCTGATTGCGGAATTGCAGAATGGAGCGCGAATTGCTTTGGTTTCGGATGCGGGGATGCCAGGGATTTCCGATCCGGGAGAATACCTGGTGGCGGCTGCCGTGGCCGGCGAAATCCCAGTGATCCCCATACCAGGCGCGTCGGCGGTCGTATCGGCTCTGGCTGCGTCAGGCCTTGATACAACGTCGTTCCTGTTTGTTGGATTTCCTCCTCCGCGTACAGGTGAGCGGCGCAGTTTCTTTGAAGCCTTGCGTACCGAACGAGCCACCTTGATTTTCTATGAAGCCCCGCACAGGGTAGTGGAATCGCTGCGGGATGCGATACAGATCTTTGGGTCGGAGCGGCGAGCCGTTCTGGCGCGAGAAATCACGAAGATCCACGAAGAGTTTTTGCGTGGGACGTTGCAGGAACTGGAGGCCATCTGCGCTGGCCGAGAATTGTTACGCGGCGAGATGACCTTGCTGGTGACCGGAGCCAGCGCGGCGGATGCGACAGCCGCCGGGACAACGGCCGAGGGTGATCTTCGCGGCGCCATGGCTGTGTATCTAGAGCAGGGATTGGACGAGCAGGCCGCTCTGAAACGAGTCGCTCGCGACCGTGGAGTGTCAAAAAGCGAAGTGTATCGAGAGTGGCAGCGGGAATCGGGCCGCCGCAAATAAACAAATTTTCCGAACCCAGGGATGGTCGGGTCTAGTGTGTGTCTGCGGCAGGTTTCGGCGTCGCTTCGCGACCTTTGAGCCGATCATATAGGTATAGATCGCTGATTGTTCCTAAAGCCAGATTGTAGTAGTCGGGAGTTCCTATGGCTTCGCACATTTCTTCGTCGAATGCGTGCAGGGCGTGCAGATGGGCAGCCGTGGCAGCCACTTCAATCTTGTCAGTACGTAGGAATTTCTGATAGCCGCGATCAACGAGGAGGGATATTTCCCCGCCAATCAAGCAGCCGGGGCGGACTACATACGCAGCGCCGCCATGTGGCGTCTTGGCCAGCACGGCGCCACAACCATATTTGCGGATTTGTACCTGATTTGCGACTCCTGGCTTGTCCACGACATCAAAGTGGTGGGAGCGAAAGTAGGCGAGTGCACTCTCGAACGTCTTCACTGGGGCAGTTGACTTCTTGCTCATAGAAATTTCGACCGGATGTTCGTTGTCGAGCAAATGGCGGAATCAGCCTGAAATCGCGGATTCCACTGCGCCTTCGCGAGCTCGATGTTTTCAGTATATCGTGACGTAACCTATGGGCCTGTTGCATGTTGAAGACTGACGAACCACAACCGCAAGATTCCGACACTGCAAGACGATTGGGAACTGGAATCCTCGATCGCATCGGCAATACGCCACTGATTCGGGTCGAAGGGCCGGGTTGGAGTCACCCTGGAGTCGCGGTGCTCGGAAAAGCGGAGTGGGCCAATCCCGGCGGTTCGGTTAAGGATCGGGCCGCCAAATCGATCGTCCTGGACGGAATCGAGCGCGGACTGATTGGGCGGGGAAATAACAGGAACCTGCTCGATGCGACCAGCGGAAATACTGGCATTGCCTATGCGATGCTTGGCGCGGTCATGGGCTTTCCAGTCACATTGGTGATGCCTTCGAACGTTTCCCCGGAGCGAAAACAGATTCTGGCCGCTTACGGTGTGAAAATCGTCTGGACTGATCCGGCGGACGGCACTGACGGCGCAATTTGCAAGGCGCGTGAAATCACCTCGAAGCATCCTGAGGATTATTGGTACGCTGATCAATACTCAAACGAGAACAACTGGCGGGCACACTATCAAAGTACGGCAAATGAAATCTGGCAGCAGACCGAAGGCCGCGTGACGCATTTTATTGCTGGATTGGGAACCAGCGGAACGTTTATGGGAACCACACGTCGTTTAAAAGAGTTGAATTCGCGGATCCAATGTATCTCCCTGGAGCCGGATTCGCCTTTCAATGGACTCGAAGGCCTGAAGCATATGGAAACTGCAATGGTGCCGCAAATTTACGATGCGCATCTTGCCGACCGCAAAATGCAGATCGAAACCGAAGAGGCCTATGAAATGGCAAGGCGGCTGGCGCGCGAGTGCGGCCTGATGGTTGGGATCTCCGCGGCGGCTGCGGTGTCTGCGTCCAGCCAAGTTGCACGGGAGTGTGCGGACAGAACTGAGAAAGCCGTGATCGTGACCGTCCTGTGCGATGCCGCAGACAAGTACTTGAGCGAACGTTTTTGGCAGGAATAGGGATCATGCTACACATCGGAAAGGCACAATTCGACGCGATTCGCCGGCATGGAGAAGAGACATATCCAAACGAATGCTGCGGAGTGTTGCTAGGTCAGATGGAAGAAGATGGCAATACGGTGATCGATATAGTGCGAGCTGAAAATACTCGTTCCGACTCCGCCCACAATCGCTATCAGATTGCCCCACAGGAGCTGATCCGCATTCAGCAACGTGCGCGAAGCCGTGGACTGGACATTGTCGGCTTTTATCATTCACATCCTGACCATCCTGCCGAATGGTCGAAGACGGATTTTGAGGAAGCCCATTGGATTGGCTGCTCCTATGTGATTACCAGGGTGACGGGAGCCGCCACAGACGACTCTGAAGCCACGGTGCGATGTCGAGCGATGGAGACGAACTCCTTTCTGCTGACCGGAACGGGTGAAGACGATAAAGGCCTGGAACGCCAGCGAATAGAGATCATCACTGAGGTGGGCGCCAGATAATTTGACTCCCCGGCCATCTGTTCCACGAAGTGTTTTGAACATGCGAGGATTGCATTATGCAGATTCATATTCCCACTCCGCTGCGTGCCTATGCGGGGAAGCAACCCGTGGTTGAGGTGTCGGCGAGCACTGTAGCGGAAGCGCTGACGGCACTGACGACTCAGTTTCCAGAACTACGCAAGCATCTCTATACAGACCAGGGAAAACTGCGCGCCTTCGTCAATGTCTATCTGAACGACGAAGATATCCGCTACATTTCGGACAAGGAAAATGCCCCCGTCGGGGAGTCGGACACGCTGTCGATCATTCCGTCGATTGCGGGAGGCGCTCCTGTTGCGACGCCCTCCAGTTCGCTGGATGTGCTGACCCCGGAAGAGATGTCGAGATATTCCCGACACCTCATTCTTCCCGAGGTGGGAGAAGAAGGGCAGTTGAAGCTGAAGGCCGCGCGGGTATTGTGTATCGGCGCCGGCGGATTGGGCGCGCCGTTGACCATGTACCTGGCGGCAGCTGGCGTGGGTACGCTGGGCATCGTTGACTTTGACGTAGTTGAGGCGAGCAATCTACAGCGCCAGGTGATTCACGGAACCAGTGACATTGGTCGGCCGAAGCTCGACTCCGCGGAGGAATCGCTGAAAGCCATCAATCCCAATGTGAAGATTGTGAAATTTCCTGCGCGCCTCAGCAGTGATAATGCGATGGAAATTTTCGAGGGCTTCGACATCATTGCGGACGGTACCGACAATTTTCCGACACGCTACCTGGTGAACGATGCGTGCGTATTGTCCGGTAAGCCGAACGCGTATGCCTCTATCTTTCGATTTGAAGGGCAGGCGAGCGTGTTCGCCACTGAAAAAGGTCCGTGCTATCGCTGCCTGTATCCGGAGC
>Ga0335075_10005297_pt1 | contig 20046 bp, 28 predicted proteins | sample Lox_Sample_24_FD_206723 | JGI IMG/M metagenome (GOLD analysis project Ga0335075, IMG submission 206723) | Soil microbial communities from Loxahatchee National Wildlife Refuge, Florida, United States - Lox_Sample_2.4 | ecosystem: Environmental > Terrestrial > Soil > Wetlands | place: USA...
CGCTCGTACGTCGCCGCTTGTGCGCTACTAGCCACGGCCGGGCCGGGGCAGATCGTGGGCGTCGATGACGATGTAATCCAATCGGACAGGAAAGCGGTCAATGTGCGTACAGCCACCTATTGTTGACCTGTCATCACCGGCACGGCGGGCGGCGGGAGATGTTTGAGCGGTTTACCGACCGGGCGCGGCGGGTTGTGGTGCTGGCCCAGGAAGAGGCCAGGATCCTCAACCACAACTACATCGGGACCGAGCACATCCTGCTCGGCCTCATCCACGAGGGAGAGGGCGTAGCGGCCAGGGCCCTGGAATCTCTGGGGATCAGCCTGGAAGCGGTCCGCCAGCAGGTCGAGGAGATCATCGGCCAGGGCCAGCAGGAACCGTCCGGGCACATCCCGTTCACTCCGCGCGCAAAGACGGTGCTCCATCTTTCGCTGCGTGAGGCCCGACAGATCGGCCACAACTACATCGGGACCGAGCACATCCTGCTCGGCCTGATCCGCGAGGGCGAGGGCGTCGCCGCGCAGGTTCTGGTCAGGCTCGGCGTCAGCCTGAATCTGGCGCGCCAGCAGGTGATCCAGTTGCTGCACGGATACCAGGGCGAGCATCCCGACTTCTGGGACGACGCTCCAGGCGGGCCGCGGAGCGGCCGGGTAGGCCCCGGCGTCCTGTCCCGTGTGACTGCGCTCGAGTCGCGGCTGTCGGCGATCGAGCAGCGAGTGGGAACCGGGCCCGCCACTGCCGACCTCGACGAGCAGATCGAGCAGGCACGGCGGGACAAGGAGTCGGCCATCGACTCCTGTGACTTCGAGCAAGCCGGGTCGCTGCGCGACCGCGAACGGCAATTGGTCGCTGACAAAGACGCCCGCCATCAGCGATGGGAGGCCGCCCACCCGGACCTGGCGTCCCTGGCCGAACAGGTCCAGCGCCTCAGCACCGAGGTGGAACGGCTGCGGGACCTCCTCCGCCAGCACGGCATCGAACCCGAAGACAAGACAGCATGACGTAGGACGAGCCCACCACTGCTGGCCCCTACAGGCCCGCCCGGGTCCAGAATCCGCTCCATTTGGTCGAAGTTGCCTGCCCAGCCACTATCGTTCCCCAGGCCCCGCCTGAAGGCCGCCGCCGATCTACGCTGACCGTATGGCCCGTGCACCCGACACCGTCCGGCTCACGAGGTTGAGGAGCGCCAGAGACCTCATTGACCGGGATTTCGCCAGGCCACTCGATCTCCCCGCCCTAGCGAGGCGCGCGGGCTACTCCCGTTACCACTTCATCCGCGCTTTCCGTGCAGCTTACGGCGCGACTCCGGGCGACTATCTGTCGCGGCGGCGTGTTGAGCGTGCCTGTGAGCTTCTCCGGACCGCTAACCTCACGGTCACCGAGGTGTGCTTCGTTGTCGGGTTCTCTAGCCTCGGCTCGTTCAGCTCCCGGTTCTCCGAGCTAGCCGGCTGCTCTCCGTCCGAGTACCAGAGCCGCGCGCGTGCTCATGGCGGACCGCCCTTGATCCCTGGCTGCATGGTCCTCATGTGGGGCGCGGCGCCAGCGATAGTGCGCAATCGAGGAGAAGCAGCCGTCACGGCGCCGCCGGTAGCGTCAGCCCATACGGAAGGAGAAAGATCGTGATTACGAAGCTGTCGCACGCTGGCGTGCTCGTTCTGGACCAGGACTCGGCCAAGACCTTCTACACCGACAAGCTCGGCTTCACGCTGCGCAACGACGTCCAGATGGGCTCCGAGTTCGGCGACGCCGGGGGAGGCTTCCGGTGGCTGACCGTCTCCCCGCCCGGCCAGCCGGAACTAGAGTTCATCCTGGCCGCGCCGGAGATGGGACACGACGAGGAAACCGCCCGCCTATTGCGCGAGCTCCTGGCCAAGGGAGCCTTCGGCGGCGGAGTCTGGGAGACCGACGACTGCCGGAAGACCCACGCGGAGTTGTCCGGGCGCGGCGTTACGTTCCTGCAGGAGCCAGCGGAGCGCCCCTACGGCGTTGAGGCCGTGTTCCGGGACGACTCAGGCAACTGGTTCAGCCTGACGGAGCACTTCACAGGCACAGCTTGACCGGCTTCCTGCGCTCATCGGCGTGCGGTGAGCCAGTCGGCAATGTCGGCCGCCTCGGCTGAGTCAACGTGCTGCGGCCCGTCGTAGTCCGCCGGCGTGGACGCGCCCGTTCCCGGAAGAAAGAGGTGGTTGTCCTTGGCGTATACGAGCATGGTCACCCCGGACTTGCCCGCGAGGCCTGCGCGCCACCGGACCAGGTCGTCCTCAACGGTTACCTGGTAGTCACGTCCGCCCTGAGTATCAGCATCGGCTTGCCGACGGCGGTCGCGGCAGCCACGGGTCATAGCGGCAGCAGCGGCTTCGGTACCTGGGCCGGCATGGACGGTAGCGACGTAGCGGGCCAAGGCGGCGTCCTGGAGGTTGCAGGGGAGCCGCGGGTTCGCCGTAGCGATGGCCGCGCTGATCGCCGAGTTCAACGCCTACCCCCGACCGCCAGAGTGCCAATCCGGCCCAACGGGCGAGCCATTGGCAGCGGGAGATAATCGACCGTGCCCAGCCCTGCTCTTGACGCTCTCGACTCATCCGGCATCGGCTACCGGGTCATCCGGCACGGCCCGGTGCGAAGCCTCGCCGAGGCCGCAAACGCCCGCGGCGTCGAGCCTGCTGATGTCGTCAAGACGATGGTGGTGCGGCGCGGCGAGGGTGACTATGTCTTCGTGCTCGTGCCAGGCGACCGTGCCATATCGTGGCCGAAACTGCGCGCCCTGCTCGGTGTTAGCCGCTTGTCTATGCCCGACGCCACGGTCGCCAGGGAGGTCACTGGCTATGAGCGAGGCACGATCACACCGCTCGGATCTACGACGGCGTGGCCGGCAGTCGCCGACGAGCGCGTGCTCGGCCGCGAGATCACCCTCGGTGCCGGAGAACACGGCGTGGCAGTGGCCGTGCGCGCCGACGATCTGCTGGCGGCGCTCGGCGCCACCGTGGCCGACGTGACCGAACCAGAAAACACGAACGTCATCTAGGCCCGCAGCAAGTCAGCGACGGCTGCAAGGCCCGGCTCGATGTCGCGCTCCCGGACACTGCCGAATCCGAGCACGAGCTGCGGCGGCGCATCGACGGCCATGGCACGGAACGTGGACATCCCGTAAAGGCCAACGAGCCGTTCACGGGCGGTTGCCGTGATGGCCTGCTCGTCAGCCCCGCGGGGGAGATGCGCGACCGCATGAAGCCCCGCGGCCAGGCCCGTCAGCCTGACGGCGGGTGCGTGCTGCCGCAGTGCAGCGATCAGGCGGGTGCGCCTGTTTGCGTAGACGGCCCGCATCCGGCGCAGATGTCTGTCGTAACGGCCCGACTCCAGCAGGGCTGCAAGCGTGAGCTGATCCAGAGTTGATGAGCCGCGATCACTGATGAGCTTTTCCTCTGCCACCGCCTGAGCCAGGTCAGCTGGCGCAGCTACCCATCCGAGGCGCACCGCTGGTGCCAGCGCCTTGCTCGCGGTGCCGATCGCGAACACCCGGGCCGGGGCGAGTCCCTGCAGGACGCCGACCGGCTCGCGGTCATACCGGAACTCCGAGTCGTAGTCGTCCTCGATGATGAACGCGTCGCAGGCCTGTGCCCAGTCGACGAGTGCGTGCCGCCGCGCGGCCGACAGCACGACCCCTGTCGGTGCTGGTGGGCCGGGGTAGTGACGACGGCCCTGGCACCGCTGGCGACGAGCGCCTCAACGTCAACGCCGGAGGCGTCGACCGGCACGTGCCGGACGCGCAGGTCTGTTGCGGCGACTGCTCGTTGGACCTCGCCTGCTTCTGCGCTGTTATAGCCGGGATCCTCGAACGCTACGCAGGCCACTCCGGCCCTGGCCAGCGCGCGCAACACCAGGACCAGGCCCTGCCGGAATCCGGTGCTGATGATCAGCCGGTCCTTGTCAGCGTCGGCCGCGCGGACTCGACGCAGGTAACCGGCGAGTACCTCGCGCAGAACCGCGCTGCCGCGAGGGTCCCCGTAATCCAGTTCCGCAGTTGGGGCGCTGCCGCAGGCTTCGCGAGTTGCCCAGGCCCAGTCGCCGCGGGGAAAGCTCGCCAGATCGGGCACGCCGGAACGGAAGTCCGCTATCAGGGCAGGCGCAGGGATCGCTATTCGCGCCGGGCGCGCGGGCGCCGCATGTGCTCGTGCGGCGACCCGAGTGGCAGAGCCTGGGTGACTGGTCAGGTAGCCCTCGGCCAGCAGCTGGCCGCAGCACTCCTGGACGAGGCCACGGGACACGCCGAGCTCACGAGCTAGCGCGCGTGACGATGGCAGCCGTTCCCGCCGCTACCAGCAGCGCAGCCAGTGCTCCTTCCTGAACCGCCTGCGAGTGCGCTGGTGCCGCCAGGCTCACGCTAAGCCCGGCCACCGCGAGCACGACGGATCCGGCAGCCACGGCGATGCGCCCTCGGGTCCGCCGCACATCCGGCAGCGCACGGCCGACGCCAATCACGGGCAACTCAGGACGGTAAACAGGTCGTCGCCTCCACGTGAGCGCTGCCGGTTGTGTCAAGGCTATGCGCGCGAGTCCCGCTGACATCGTCGCAGAGGTTGATCCGGCGCCGCGCCGATCAACCCGTGGGTTGAGGTCGCCTGACACACAAAGCTTCCCGCCTGGTCCCTCGGCCGGGCGGGTTTACCTTGCGCTGCGGCAAGGGTTACTACCTCGCGGGAGGGCTAAATAGGACTCGAAAGTAATGTTTAAAAGGCCTCTGCTGCATGTTATTGACCTATAAGTATGCACAGGTTACAGTCGATACGGCGATCCATAAGCGTCGGCCGATCATTTCACGCGGCAGGGGCGATATGCTTTCGTCTATGGCGCGAGAAGGGTGCTTATTTATGTTGCTCAATCTGTTTCGACGGCGTGCCGCAACCATTCTGGGCGGTCTAGTCCTAGCTGTCGGGGCTATTGCTGGCAGCGGCTCCGCAGCATTAGCGTCCTCCTCCCAGCCGCACGTCGCGGCAACAATCTGTAAAACAGACGGCGAAAAGATCTATTCAGTCAGCGCGGTCAATGGGTCTAACATACAACTCTGGTACAGCGCGGCGTGCCGCTCTGCCTGGGCAGTCGAGATAAATGGCATCGCGGGCAATTACATTTATGTCTACAACGAGGACACCGGCCAGAGTGAAAACGCCACCGTCCAAGCAACCGGCCAGAGAACAGTCACTGATGCAGTGGACGATGCAGGTACGCAGTCCCAGGCGTGCGAGCAAGTAGCGCACGACGTAACTTGCACTGGCTTCTATTAAGATCTGGCCCGCCGCGTCACGGGTGTGCCGCTAGCGCACAGCGGGCAGTCCTTGGCAGGCCAAACCTGGCTGGTCATGGTCTCGACCGGGTAGAAGGGCACGGACAAATCAACCGTGACCTTGAGCGCAGCTGGTCCAAGGGCTAGAAGCGCGCCAACCGCCACCGGCTCGGCTGCCTGGCTGCGCAGTTCGGCGACACAGGCTCGCACCGCGGTTCCGGCGTTGACCGCGTCGTCCGTGACGGCCACGCGCCATCCGCTGATGCCCCCGGCGATCGGCAGGCAGTAGCCCGCGGGCTGCCTCTCGCGGTTGCGGTATGCGGGAAGGAACGCCGCGCCTAGGGCGTCGGCGACGGCCTGCGCCAGGAATGCGCCGCCCTCCAGAGGTCCGCAGACCGCGTCGATACCATGCGCGCCGAGTCGTTCGGCGAGCCAGCGAACATGCGGACGCAGCAGCGTGGGCCGCAGGAACAAGCCATCGAGATCGAGCCAGAGGTCGCCGTGGTAGCCGGTCATCAGGTCGAAGTGGCCAGCCTGCGGACTGACGAGCGCGGCTATGCCAGTTGCCATGGCGTCAATGGTGGTGTCAGCTGCCGCTTCAGGAAAGGCGCCAGGCGTGCAGATCTCTGAGCGCTGGTGCTAGGCATTAGCCCGGCGGAGCCGTTCGGCTGCTTGTGCCCGGAGCGCATCGCGGCCCACTTTCGATCGGTGCCAGCGCGGGCGGACCGGCGCTGGCGAACGAACCCACGTCGACCACTGGCGTGAGCGGCCGGGCACACGGAAACCGTCGCTCGGCCAACCGGGCCTGCGCTGCGACACACGACACGGCCCGGCCGTTGTCGGCGCGCGCCTTGACCACCACGTCCGTACCACCGGCCAACCGCAGACCGAACACCATCGAGACCTGTTGCAGCTGAAATAGCACCTCGGCGGGTTCGCCGCCCAGATTCTCCATACACCAGGCCGGCAACCAGTCAGGCAGATCATCCAGCGACACAGTCAGGACTGTGCCACAGGCACCGATCGCACCGGAAGCGAGATTCGCCTGCCGGGCACTTCCTCGTCGGTCACTTCCGACCAGCCGATCTCAACCGGGAGCGCGGCGGATGGTTCGCTCAGCGGCTCCGGCGACAGAATGTGATGCATGGCTGTGCGACCCACCGGAAAGCCAATTGTGATCATCGGCGCCGGCCTCGCGGGCGCCAACGCGGCCAGGACGCTGCGGGAGGAGGGTTTCGCTGGCCCGGTAGTACTCATCAGCCGGGAACCCGGCGTCCCCTTCGGCCGTCCGCCGCTATCCAAGACGTACCTGCGATCCGAGGAGAATCTCGAGGCCTGGTACGTCAGGCCGCCCGGCTGGTACGCCGATCACGACGTCGAGCTTCGCCGTGGCGATGTAGTGGTGGCAGTCGATCCACAGGCGCACGCAGTCACTCTGGATTCGGGTCAAGAAATCGGCTACCAGATGGCTCTGATTGCTACCGGAGGGCACAACCGGCGGCTCACCGTCCCTGGGACTGACCTGCTCGGTATTCACTACCTGCGCACGGTGGCCGAGTGCGACTCGATCAAGCGGGAAGCGGTGCCAGGCCGGCGCGCGGTCGTGGTGGGAATGGGATTCATTGGCTGCGAAGTAGCCGCTTCCCTCACCGAGCTGGGAGTTCAGGTCACGGCCGTCTTTCCGGGACGGACCCCGCTGGGGACGGTCCTTGGCGGCGAGGTCGGCGCGCAGATCGGCGCCATTCACCGCGCGAACGGCGTCGAGCTGCTGCCGGAAGACCGCGTCACCGCTTTCGAGGGTACCGATCGCCTGGAAGCGGTTGTCACCGCCGCCGGTCACCGTATCGAGTGTGATTTCGCCGTGGCGGGACTCGGCATACAGCCGGAGGTGCCGGCCGTCTCTGTCGCGCAGGACAACGGGATCCTAGCCGATGAGCGTTGCCGCACTAGCTCGCCCGACGTCTACGCGGCAGGAGACGTAGCCAACCAGCTCCACCCGCTGTTCGGGCGGGTCCGGGTCGAGCACTACAACAACGCGGAGAAACAGGGCGCTGCTGCGGCCCGGTCAATGCTCGGCTCAACAGATCCGTACAGCTACCTCCATAGCTTCTGGTCCGATCAGTACGAGCACAAAATCGAGTATGTCGGCCACGCCAGCAAATGGGATGACTTCGTAATCCGCGGCAGCGTGGCCGAGGGCAAGCTGGTCGGCTTTTACCTGCTGGCCGGGGTCGTCCAGGCCGCCGTTGGCCTGGACCGCGGCGGCGATCCCGAACTGGACCTCGACGGCGAGATGGCGGCCTGCGCTCGCCTCGTATCGGTGCGAGCCCGGCCGGATCCGACGGTGCTGGCTGACGACAGCACCGACCTTTGGTCCCTGCTCCCGGGTTGAGACGCGGCGCTAAGCGTTCGAGAAAAGCGGGATGTTAGCCCCGCTGGCCGGGGGGAGAGGGCCGTTCAGGAGTGCGACGATGAACTCCGCGACGTCGGCCGGGGTCAGGCCAGCACGCAGCGCCGGATTGGCGCGGCGCAGCATCTCCGTGTCCACGGCGCCTGGACTGACACAAACAGCACTGATGCCGTGCTCCTTGCCTTCGACCGCGATCGCCTCAGTGAGCCCGATGACCCCGTACTTGGAGACGTTGTATGCGGCTAGGCCCGGGAACTTCTCGGTGGCATACACGCCAGACAGCGAGCCGATGGTGACGATCCGCCCCTCACCGCCTGGAACCATGGCGTTGAACGCGGCGCGACAGCAGAAGAAAGTCCCCGTCAGGTTGACGCCGAGCGTCTCGCCCCACGTTGTCGACGTCATCTCGGCAAAAGGTGCAGGCGTCAGCACCCCGGCTGCGCACACGACTGCACCTACCTGGCCAATCCGGGTGGCCGTGGCAACCAGTCGCTCGACTGCGCCCTCGTCGCTCACGTCCGTAGGCACGGCCGTCGCCTCGCCGCCGAGGTCCCTGATCTGGCCTGCCACACTCTCGAGACCCTGATGGTCCCGGGCGGCCAGAACTACGTGGGCGCCCGCCGCTGCCACCGCCGCGGCGGTCGCCGCCCCGATCCCGCGGCTTGCCCCGGTGACCAGCGCGAGCCGGCCCGCTAGCCAGCCCGCAGAGGAGATCGGCGGGATCCCTCTGGGCAAGCGCTCCGCCGGTTCACTCACCAGCCACTCGCTCGTAGAGACTTTCGTGTGCGTCGAGGCTCAGCTCCAAGTCAAGCTTCTCCTCGGCGTTCTTCCGGCAGGCCGATCGCGAGATCTCTGTCAGCTTTGATACCGCCTCCGCAGCCGCACCCAGGTCGTCGGGCGGCACCAGATAGCCGGTCATGCCATCCACGACCACCTCACTGAGTCCACCGCGCCGGAAGGCGACGACGGGAGTCCCGCAGGCCTGCGCCTCTGCAGCGGCCATCCCGAAGGGCTCGTCCCAGCGCGCTGGAAACAACACCACGGCCGCCTGGGCCATAGCCTCCCACAGAGAGACCCTGGGCACTCCTGCATGAACGGACACCCCTGACCAGCTTCGCCGCGGGTCTATCTGCTCCTGGCAGTAGGGACGGTCGTAAACGTCGCCGTAAATGTCGATCGGAACTCCCGCCGCACGGGCGATCTCGATCGCCTCGGCCGCGCCCTTCTCTGGGCTCAGCCGGCCCGCGAACAGCGCGCCATGCCCCGCCGACTGTGACCACGATATGGCGCCTGTGGGCGGGTAAGGCGGCAAGACCGCATCGACGCGGACGATACGGCGCCAGGACCGTGCCTGGAACTCCGATACGGCGGCCACTGCGGGCGATCTGCGGTGCCGGGCCGCATCACGAAGCGCCGTCGAGACAGCCGTGTCTGGAGGCAGGTGAACAGTGTGCACCACCGGTGCCTGCAGCGCCGTCGCAAGCCGGATGGCGGGCGCGTCGAACGCGTGATTGTGAATCACGTCATAACGGGTCTGCTGCATGGCCGTGTAGGCCGTCGTGAATGCAGACTGGGCGGCCGCAGCGGCGTTACTCGCTGCATTCGCCGGTACGGCGTCGCGAGGTGCGCCTCCGGATGGCCCGAACGCCCGGTAGAACGTACCAGCCAGAGACTCGGGATCGATGCCTGTGTCGATCACCTCAACTCCGGGGATCTTTGATCCCGAGGCGGCGTAAACATGCACGTCGTGCCCGCGCCCGGTCAGCCCGCGCGCCAAGTCGGACACGAACGCCTGCGAACCGCCACGCTGGGGCTCTCGGATGGCCGTCACCAGCGGCGCCATGATGGCGATCTTCATCCCGTGAGCACCTTAAAGGCCACGTCGCGCGGTGGATTGATGTGGAGCAACTCGAACGGGACACTGCGCCGGCCCCGTCGGCGAACCTCCTCGGCGGCCCGGGGATAGAAGATCTCCGCAAGTTCGACTGCCTCGTGATAGTTGTCGAACTCAACGGACATGGGCCCGGGGAAGCTGACATGCCGGTAGCCGCGCTCGGCAAGCCAGTCGAGGTGGTTCGGCCAGATGATCGCCACGCATCCGCCCGGCCTGCACACCCGCTCCATTTCGGCAAGGCCGGTCTCCCCGCCGTGCCCCGGCGATGAAGTGAAGGCCGAACAGGCAACGACCAGATCGGCGAAACCGTCGGTCAGCGGCAATTGGTCAAAGAATCCGCTGACCACTTGGACCCGGCTTCCGCCCTCGGCGGCCGCGAGCTTCCGCCGGAGGATCCGGCGCAACGGCATCGCAGGCTCCACCGCCACAATCTCCTGCCCACGCTCGATGAGTTCCATCGTCAGCCGTCCCGAGCCTGCGCCGACCTCGGCAATCCGATTGACGCCACAGGGCAGCCAGCCGACAACCCCCGGATGGAGCCGCTCGGCGCGGGCCAGCCGGTCGTAGAGCTCAGGTTCGAGCCGATACAGCAGCTCCCAGGCCAAGACCACGTCGTCTTGCGGATCGCCGTCGCCGTGCGGGACAAACCGGCTCGCCTCGTCACGAGTCAACACGCTCATGTCCGCCGTGGTGTACCGCCTGCGCAGCTCCGAGCCCGACCTGGCCGAGGCCTTCGGCGGCTCCCGGCCTGCCGTCGTCGGAGCGTCAGGCTTGGTCACCGACTTCAGCCCAATTCTTATCGGTCTCCCAGACCCGAACCGACCGCAGCAGCCCGCCGGAAAGCTCTGGCTGCAGCCGCTCCCAGATAGCCTCGGCCAGATTCTCTGCGGTCGGGACGCGCCCTTTGAGCCACGCGACGTCAGTGTTCAGATTGCGGTGATCCACGTCCTGGATAACTTGCCTGCTGATGACCTTCGCCAGCAACTTCAGGTCCATGACGTAGCCGGTGGCTTGATCGACCTCGCCCGCCACGACCACTTCCAGGACATAGTTGTGCCCGTGCAGGTTCGCGCATTTGCCGAACAGGCGCTCGTTCTCCTCATCGGACAGGTCCGGGTCGTACAGCTGGTGTGCGGCATTGAACGACTCGCGGCGGCCAACCAGGACGGCCATCAACTTCCCCCGATCACACTTATGCCCACACCACCTTATGCACGAGCGCATCCAGGCTAACTAGTCCATACCCGCCGCTTCACCAGCCATGCCGGCCCTGATCATTGACGCACGCCGCCCGCGTCACTTCAAGCAGCTCAGGGGCGGGTGAAAACGACATGGATAGCCAGGGTGTTGTTCATCGAGACCATGCCCATCTGGTTCCAGGTGAGGCCGAAGTCCGCCCTGTTGATGGGGACCTTGGCGTCGAGCCAGATCTCGCCATCGCCCTGCACTGACGTCGCCGCATCGAAGGACAGCGGCCGGGTGCAATCACGCACAGTGAGCGCGCCGGTCACAGCGATACCCCCATCTGTCAGCCGGATACCGTCTGCAGTGAAGGTGATGTCAGGCTTGTTGCCGCTGTCGAAAAAGTCAGCCGAGCGCAGGTGCCTGTCGCGCCGGATGTTCTTGGTGTCGATCGATGCTGCAGCCACCGTGACGATGCCGCTGATCCCGCCGTCCGGATAGACCGTGCCCATTCCTGTGACCTCGTGGAAGATGCCGTGCACCGGAATCAGGCCCATGATCTTGGTCTGCAGTCGGATGCTGGAGTTGCGCGGATCCACGACCCATTCCCCGGCTAGGGTCCCGTCCTTCAGCAGAGCCTGTACCACTGGTGCTGTCATTTGCCCTGACGTTGCCTGCATGATTGCCTCCGCTGGCTGGTGTTCATCTGTCATCTACGACGACACAGCCGACCGGAATGTGAGGCCGAACGCCGGCCCACAGTGCTGGCATCGCAGTCACGGATAGATGACTTCCCGCTGTCCCTTCGCGGCGTGCATAGTCCAGAGCAGGCCGGCTAGATGTTCGGGGTCGACGGTAGGCATCTCCCAGACCGGGTCGCCCGCAGCTTTGGCCAGCTCCATCTCGGCGTGGAAGGCACTGTCCTTGATGGCTGCGCCGATGTAGAGCATGCCGACGTAGACGCCTTTCTCGGCTACCTCGGCGTGCAGGGCTTCCATGTAGTTGCGCTGGGCGGCTTGCGCGGGACTGGGGCCGCTCATGTTCGCCAGGCCCCGCACGGTGCTGCCGCCCTGCGCGGTCAGGATGGCGCCATCCCCCTGCTCGAGCATGTGCGGCAAGAACTCCTGCACGAGTGCCAGCATCGTGTAGAAGATCAGCGGCATGAAGCTCTGGGCTTGCTGCGGGGTCAGGCTAGCTGCGGAGACGAACCCGGTGTTTGGGGTGGGTGCATAGTAAAAGGCGTCGAGGTTGCCAGCCTTGGCGCGAATCTGCTCGGCCAGCCGGGGCGTGGCACCGGTATCGGCTAGGTCGGCTGTGATGACGTGCGCGGTCGCGCCCGCACTGGTCAGATCCTTCGCCAGACGGTCAAGTGGCTCCGAGCGGCGAGCCACCAACGTGACGGCGTAACCCTCTCTCGCGTATTGACGCGCGACAGCCTGGCCAAGGCCGGGTCCGGCTCCGAAGACAGCGATGGATTTGGACATAAGAATGCTCCAATGGTTAGTTTGGCTCCCCAGGTGTTTCGTGTCGCTCTAGACGTCCTGGGTGACCTCCGCGAATGCGATCAGTACGCCTCCGGTTGCGTGCTCGAGGGCGGCGCCGACAAGAGCGCCCGCCTTTGCGGCGGCAGCGCTGGCTGGCGCGTAGTCGGCGAAGTACAAGTCCAATAGCCGATATGCCGGCGTCGGGCTGCCGTCTTCCTTTGGCCAGACCTTCGACGTCTGAAGCCGAATCAGGCCGGGGAGCTGCCGCGCCAGCGCAAGCTGCTCGGGGTAAGCCGCCTCGAAGGCGGCCGGGTCGGTGGGGTTGGAATACACGAAGCTGCTCTTGGTCGGATTGTCTTGCCCAGAGGTCATGGCTGCTGATTCCTTTCTGGTCGAGTTAGCCTGCAGTCTCCACCATGTGTCAGGGGAGGACGGGTCATGGCGATCGAACTGCTACCGCTTTGCACACTGCACATTCAGTTGAAGCCACCGATCGAGGTGGGCGCGGGACAGTACCACGGCCGGTCAGACGTATCGCAGGGGCTTACCCTGCCAGCCACCGTCTACGTCGCCCCGCGCTTCGAAACATGCGATGAGCGCTACCTGTGGCTCAACCGAATTCAGGCCGTCGGCAAGGGAATCGTCCACGAAGACCTGTCGCTCGATTACGAATGGTTCGAGGTACGGTAGCGGCGAGTATGCGCGAATGCGCCGCCATCGCCACCCGTAGCGCGGCGGAGTGACAGATCATCCGTGCAGGTCGGCGCTCTCGTTCCGCTTGCTCGGCCTGGTTGGGTCGAGGCAGGTCGGCACTTGCTCGCTGGTCTCCAGCTAGCCGTTCGCGAAGTCAATGACGTGGGCGGGATCGCCGGAAGACCACTCGAGCTGGTCATCCGAGACACCGCGGCTGATCCGCACAAAACCGCGGCAGCCGTAGATGAACTGGCTCGCCTGGGCGTGGCTGCCTTGACGGGGGAGTACCACAGCATCGCCGCTCGCGCCGCCGCCGCCAGGGCCGACGCGCAGGCGGGCGGATCCAGTTCTCCCGCACGCCAGGCATTAGCGCCTGGCAGTGGGCTTCGGCGCCAATCCAAGTCGTCGATCGAGATCCGGCGCAGCCCGGTCGCTTTCGGATCCTTCACGCCAGCTGAGAGCACGGACGTCAGCGCGGTGAACTGCCCACCAGGGCCTGTATCTGTTACCGCCGGTCCGTAACAGATGTAACAGTTAACGAAGTGTCAACCTTCAGTTTGGCTTGCCGTCCTTCCAGACCGGAAGCATTGCTTTGCTTTGTCGGATGCCCCAGGAAGGACAGTAATGACGCAGAGCATGGAGCGCGCCGGCATCTCGCGCCGGTCGTTCATCGGCGGTGTCGGCGTCACTGCCGGCGGTCTCTTTGTAGCCAGCAGCCCAGTCCTGTGGCAGCAGGCCGCCAAGGCCGCCACAGTCACAGCTGAGCAGGTTCACCTGACCTTCGGCCGGGACCCAGCCCGTGAGGTGGCCGTGTCCTGGGTGACCCCGACTTCGGTGTCGAACCCGACCGTGACGGTCGGCACCGCGTCCGGAGGCTTCGGCCCCCAACTCATGGCCGAGACCCGCACGTACACTGACTCCAACAACGGCATTCAGACAATTGCCCAGCACGCCCGGATCGAGGGCCTGCAACCCGACACCGCTTACGTGTACCGGATCGTCAGCGGTGGCGAGACCCAGGTCTCTGGCGCGTTCCGCACGGCGCCAGAGGGCCGTGTGCCGTTCCGCTTCACCAGCGTCGGCGACATCGCCTGCGGTGACACTGCGTACTCTAAGGCGTCGCTCAATGCCATGGCGACCGCCGCGTCGGTCGAGCTATTCGACCCGGTCGTGCATCTCGTCAACGGCGACCTGTCCTACGCCAACTCCAACCAGCTTTACCAGCCGCAGGTCTGGGCGGAGTACTTCGATAACACGCAGCTCTCGGCCGCGAACCGGCCGTGGATGCCGACGCTGGGCAACCACGAGAACGAGCCAGGCAACGGCCCGCAGGGGTACCTGTCCTACCAGACCCGCTTCCTCCTGCCGCACAACGGCTCCGCCGACTTCGACGGCAACTGGTACAAGTTCCAGATCGGCTCGGTGCTGTTCGTCATGCTGGACAACAACGACGTCTGCTACCAGGTCGACACCGGCACCTACCTGAGCACCGGTGATAACCAGATCCTGACCGGCTACTCCGGCGGCGCGCAGGAACAGTGGCTGGAGAAGACGCTGCGCGAGGCGTCGACCGACATCTCGGTCGACTGGATCGTCGTCGTGATGCACCAGCCGGCTATGTCCACGTCTGACGCGGAAGGCTCCGACCTGGGTATTCGCCAGAACTGGATGCCGCTGTTCTACAAGTACGGCGTCGACTTCGTGCTTGCCGGCCACGACCACGACTACGAGCGCAGCTACGTGGTGAAGGGCACCGATCCCGGCACCATCCTGCGGCCTCACGTGGTCAGTACCGAGCTGGCGAACGTGGACTCCGACCTCGGCCTCGTGCACCTCGTGATCGGCACCGGCGGCACCCACGGCCACGACGACGTCTACATGACGGACGCCGCGGACTCCGAACCCGAGGAGGGCGTCAACGTCTCCGGGACCGAGATCGAGACCGAGGACGCGCCCTGGTCCGCGGTCACCGACCCCAACACCACCTATCCGTGGGGAATCGGCGTGTTCGACGTCGACCCCGGTGGCTTCCCCGGTGACAAGACCAAGATGACCTTCACCTACTACCACACCTCGGCGTGGTCCGGGTCGGGCCCTTACCCGACGCCTGTCGAGTTTGACACCTTCACCGCTACCCGCACCCGCTCGGACGGCTTCGGCTTCCGCCGGCGTGGCGCCAAATAGTGGCGACGATCCCGCCGGGCCCCGCCCGGCGTGACACGTGCTCCTTCGGCCAGCCGTCGGGGGAGTCCTGCCAGTTCTCGCGTCGGCCGTAGGGGAGCAGGTCGAGGTGCAGTCTCACATCCGGGATTTCAGCACGTCGACCTCGCAGCCTGGCGAGAACGGGTCGAAGCCGTGCTCGACCAGCCAGCGGATCCCGCACAGGCTTCGCAACGACCACCACGCGCGGATCACGTCGAGGTCCACGTCAGCGCCGTACCCCGCGACGACGTCGCCAAGGTGCTCCTCGTGTCCGAGCGTCAGGACGGCGAGATCGTGCAGCGCATCGCCCTGGGATGCCTCGGACCAGTCGATCACGCCGGTGATCTTGTCACCGTCGACGAACACGTGGTCGACCTGCAGGTCGCCGTGTGTGAACACCGGTGCCCAGTGCCGGAGCGCGGCCTCGGCAACCCGGCGGTTGCGCGTGACCATGTCGGTGGGAAGGACGCCGTTGGCGACGAGCCACTCGCATTCGTCGTCGAGTTCCGATGCGATCGCGTCGAGGCTCTGACCGGGCCACGGCGGCAGCGGCGCGTCGTGCAGCATCCGTGCGGCTGCACCCGCCGCAGCCCACGCCGCCGAGGAGGCGGTCGATGGCTCGCCGAGGTGGCCGAGTGCCGTCCCCGGGAGGGCGGCGAGCGCGACCACTGGCGGCTTCCGCCACAGGACTTCCGGAGTCGGGATCGGCGCCATGGCCATCGCCTCGACCTCAACCTCCGTGCGCGTCTGATCAGCGTCGATCTTCAGGAACACGTCGCCGACGCGCAGGGTTGCGCGCTCGTTATGGGCAACGACGACCTCGACCTCCGCCACGTCGGCCATTGTCGCGGGATGACCACAGACGTCGCCACCGGTTTATCGCGTGCGGCTATTGCGTGTCAGCGTTGAGCGCTACGCGATGCGGGAAGCGATGCACCTCCTGCGGCCAGCCCACCGCGGTCGCGATCCGGCCGGCCCAATACCGCGCCTGGGCGTCGTCGGCTACATCGACAACCGCGAAACCGCCGAGGTGCTCCTTCGTCTCGGCGAACGGCCCGTCGGTGAAGACGGGCGAGCCGCTGCTCGGGTCGACGCTGCACACGACGGTCGACGCGTCCAGACCGCCGTCGCTGAACACGAAGACACCGGCGGCCGTCATCTCCTCGATCACGGCCCTGGCGCTCGTCGCTTTCGCCCGTAGCTCCTCCAACGTGTGCTCGGGCACCCACTCGTCGTTGAAGGCGATCAGGTACAGCGCCATCTCAAGCTCCTCTGCTCACGGGCAGCCCGGAAAGCTGCCGCTCACCTTCTCCACGAACCGACTCGCGTCAATCGACACTCGCGCCGAGATATTTCCAAGCCTCCCGCATCACAGTCGCTCGAACTGCTATAGACAAGTCCACCACTGTTGCTTATAGTCGTAGTGACTATAACAGAGGTCGGGTCGGCAGGACTTGCTCATCTTCTGGCGCCGCTGAACGTGGCGCTGTTCACGCTGGGCAACGATCACGTGAGCGTCGCCGAACTGCTCGGATTTGTGACTGGAGCGGCGAGCGTGTGGCTGACGGTGCTTGCGCGGATCAGCAACTTCCCGGTCAGGATCGCGAACAGCGCGTTTTCCTGATGCTGTTCGCCTCGTCGCGGCTGTTCGCCGACTCAGGGTTGCGGCCGACGTGCACCCAAGTCACGGTGCTCGTCATGGCGGCCGGGTCGGAGACGGTAGCGCTGGGGGACCGGATGGGGTGGCTGCGGGCGAGCTGCGCTGACCTTCCGGGAGTGACAGAGTGACCGGGGTCTGCTGTGACGTTCCGGTTGACTTCAGCAGCGAGTTCGTCTGGGCAGCGCAGGTGGCCGTGATGCGCGCCGCATTGGAAGGGAACGAGCGGCCGCCGGTCGATGCCGTTGTCAGCAGTGAGCTGTACGGGGACGAGCTGGCGGCCCGGCTCGGGGCGGAGCACGTGAGCGTCGACCTCGGCCGGATGAACCTGCGTGTGTCGGCCAGCCAGATTCGCGCCGACCTGGCGCGCTGCTGGGATGACCCGCGCCACGACGTGCACCTGCTGACATCACATGAGGGTGTGCCGTGGCAGGACGACGGGCCGCGTGAGGGAGACCTGGCGGTGCGCGCCGCGATGACGGCCTGGTTCGAGCAGGCGCTGACGGCGGCCGGGCACTCGTGGGTGCTGCTGACCGGCAGCATCGCCGAGCGGCTGGCGCTGGCGGTGCGGGTCACCCCCGACGCGCTGGCGCGCCGGGCTGCGTTCGGCCCGGCGATCACCGACACAGCACCGGCAGGAGATTGGGCGGCGCGATGAGCTCAGCAGGGGAGAGGACGGACGAGCGGGAGTTCCTGCGTGGCTACGATCCTAGGGAGTTCCCCGCGTTCGCGGTGAGCGTGGACTTGGCGGTGTTCACGATCCGCGCCGGGCTGCTGGCGGTACTGCTGGTGCAGCGCCGCGACCATCCGTATCGCGGCGTCTGGGCGCTGCCGGGCGGGTTCGTGCGGGCCAGCGAGAGCGCAGGCGACGCGGCGCTGCGGGAGCTTGCCGAGGAAACTGGCGTCACCTCGTTCACCGGCCATCTGGAGCAGTTGCGAACCTACTCCGACCCGGACCGCGACCCGCGTATGCGGGTGGTGTCGGTCGCTCACGTCGCGCTCGCTCACAGGTTGCCTGACCCGCGGCCCGGCGGGGATGCCGAAGCTGCTCGGTGGTGGCCAGTCGAAGACCTCGGGCACGAGGACGGCGGCCCGGACGCTCCGGCACTGGCCTTCGACCACGCACTCATCCTTGCCGACGCCGTCGAGCGGGTCCGCTCCAAACTCGAATACACCACGCTGGCAGCCAGTTTCGTCGACGAGCCGTTCACCCTCGCCGACTTGCGCCGCGTCTATGCCGCGGTCTGGGGCACGGCCCCGGACCTGGGGAACTTCCGCCGCAAGGTGCTGAGCACCGACGGGTTCGTCGTCGAGGCGCAACGGTCGCCGCAAGCCGCGGCCGGTCCAGCTGGGGGTAGGCCGCCGCTGCTGTACCGACGCGGCGAGGCCGTCATTATGTACCCGCCCATGCTCCGGCCGCAGGAGCAGACCCGCCATGAGTAAGCAGGCCAGGCGGGTGGTTCGCGCGGGGTCGAACCCGGCCGGACGTAACGAGTACACGCAAGGGGCTCCGCATGATGACGACGCTGCGTGACCGCTACCGCGGCTGCCTGCTGGCGGCGCGGTAGGCGACGCCCTCGGTGCCGGCATCGAGTTCGAGTCCCTGCCTGACATCCGACGTAACCACGGGCCGTCCGGGATCAAGGGCTGTGTGCCCGCATATTGGCAGGACAGGGGCAATCACCGACGACACTCAAATGACCCTGTTCAAGCAAGCCGGCTGACGGTTGGCTCTCCAGCCAGCGGTTCCTGCAACACGGGCGGGCTCCCGGCATGACCTGTCTCAGCGCCTTGCACGCCGGGCACCCTGGAACAGTCAGCCAGCCAGTCAACAACAGCAAGGGCTGTACCTGCTCGCCGCCGGCGCCGTGGCCATCGACGCATGGCTGCAGGACCGGCCCGGCCGGCTGCGCAATCTCCTGCTGGCCAGGGCGCTCACCACCGCGGTCGCCGTCCCGCTCGTCTTGCCGGTGCTCCCGGCGGCAGACATCGGCTGGACCTACAAGATCAACCCGACCCTGGGCGAAACCGTCGGCTGGCCCCAGTTCGCGCGCACGGTTGACGGCGTGTGGAAATCGCTCCCGGCGCGCCAGCGCGCCAGCGCGCCCGCGCGGTGATCTTCACCGCCGACTACGGCGAAGCCGGCGCCATCAACGAACTCGGCCGGGGAACCGGGCTGCCTCCGTGAGCGGTGACAACAGCGAGTGGTGGTGGGGGCCAGGAAACAGCCGCGCCACCACCGTAATGGCCGTCATGCCCGGACCCGTCGATATCACCAGCTCCGCCGCGCCCGCCTACCTCAGGCAGCTCTTCACCCACGTGCGAGTGGCGGCCACGCTGTCGAATCCGCACGGAATCCACAACCAGGAGCGGGATGGCCACGTCTACGTCTGCACGGGCCTCCGCCACCCGTGGGCCCAGCTATGGCCACGGCTACGCCACTACGACTGACACCGAGACAGCTGGCTGGTGTCCTGTCTCAACTCAACTGCTCGGTAGCAGAAGCGCTGAGCAGGGCAGATAGCAGATCGGGTGAGACGGGCCTAGGAGGTTGTCTCATCCGATGTGCTCGCTGACCGACGAATCGGTCCGGCGGTCTCATCCGATCTGCTCGGCCGAGGCCGAATGGCCTGCGGCTAGAACGTTTTGTCCCGGAGGAGTCAGGCGGTTCGTTCAGTGGGGCGATGCACCGCGATGAGCAGGCTCCGCGTCTGATCTTGCTCGCCGGTATCTAGATTGGCGAGCATGTCTTGCTCGACGCGGCGAACCGCAGCGCTGGCCACCTTGAGCTGGCGGCGCCTCCGGGCGGTCAACTCGGTCGGCAGGGCCTGGCCGACGGGTGCCCGTGTTCGGCGGACGACGAGTCCCTGGCGTTCGAGGGCCTGCAGGAGCACATTCATCGATTGCCGGGTGATAAGGCGCCGCGGAGTCGACGCCTGCGCTCATCTCGGCAACCACGCAACTGGGATGAGCGCCGTAAAGCCGTCCAGCGTGGTCGCGCTGCCCGCCGCGAGCTCAGCGCGGTGCCGGACCAGCCAAGGCAATCAGCCCGTCATCCAAAGACGTTCCGACGGCCCAGGTCGAATTCCCGCTCCCCACGCTGGCGAGCTGATAAAGGCACGCGGAGCGACTCGGCGCCTCCGTGCCGGTCCACTTAGTCCGGGTGAGATGCCAGATCATTGAACACGGCGACTCGATCGGCGCCGGCCCGCCCATCATGGGCGTAATGACGATCGAGTCGAGGCC
>Ga0335075_10005298_pt1 | contig 20045 bp, 24 predicted proteins | sample Lox_Sample_24_FD_206723 | JGI IMG/M metagenome (GOLD analysis project Ga0335075, IMG submission 206723) | Soil microbial communities from Loxahatchee National Wildlife Refuge, Florida, United States - Lox_Sample_2.4 | ecosystem: Environmental > Terrestrial > Soil > Wetlands | place: USA...
CCGCAAGTGCGGCCGCATAGGCTGCGAAGTTGCGCAGCAGCGTCGCAGCGAAGGCGCAGGTTGCGCCCCACAGCGCAAGACCGACCAGAAAGGCGGCGCGGTCTTGCGGGAAACACGCAGTGGAGCACGACAATCGCGACGGCACCGATGAGCGTCCCGACCATCCGAAACCAACTCTTACGCAGCGACGCGCCGAGTTGCGGCTGACACACGATCGCTGCCGTAAGGCCGGCCCAGTATGCGTTCTCCAGCTCGAGCCAAAATGCGACATAGAGGGGCGAGGCAGACCGACGCCCACAGCCGCAACCCGAAGAAGCAGCGGTGGCCCCGCGGCCCGAAACGCCACTTCAGGGCTTCGTGCGCCGAATACCGAGCTCGGTCGCATCGGCAAATCACCCGCCTGAAAGACGGTTCGTCGCCGGCATGTGCGGCGTGACGGCGATGGCGGTACAGAACGCGCTGGTACAGGTATCGCTAAAAAATGCGCCGACGACCGCCGTCATGACGACGAACGTCACGCATTTCATGCTCGACCTCGGCGCGATCCTGGTCGACCGCGATGCGACCGACATCGCGCAGGCGAAGCGCCGCGCCTCGCACACATTGCCGGCGATCCTCGGCTTTGCCTGCGGCTGCGCGCTCGGCGCCGCGCTCGAAGCCGCCGTCGGCCTGTGGTCGCTCGTGCTGCCGACGAGCCTTGCCGTCTTCGCCCTCGCATTGGGCTCGGCACCGACGGTTCGCGTGCGCGGCGATGATCGGAACCGTCTTTCAGGCGGGTGATTTGCCGATGCTACCGAGCTCGGTATTCGGCGCACGAAGCCCTGAAGTGGCGTTTCGGGCCGCGGGGCCACCGCTGCTCTTCGGGTTGCGGCTGTGGGCGTCGGTCTGCCTCGCGCTCTATGTCGCATTCTGGCTCGAGCTGGACAACGCATACTGGGCCGGCCTTACGGCAGCGATCGTGTGTCAGCCGCAACTTGGCGCGTCGCTGCGTAAGAGTTGGTTTCGGATGGTCGGGACGCTTATCGGTGCCGTCGCGATTGTCGTGCTCACTGCGTGTTTCCCGCAAGACCGCGCCGCCTTTCTGGTCGGTCTTGCGCTGTGGGGTGCAGCCTGCGCCTTCGCTGCGACGCTGCTGCGCAACTTCGCGGCCTATGCGGCCGCACTTGCGGGCTATACGGTGGCGATTGTCGGCGGCGAGATGCTGGGCGCCACCGGCGGGGTCAATGCCGACGCGGCCTTTCTGCTTGCCATCACGCGGGCAAGCGAGATCTGCATCGGCATTGTCTGCGCCGGCATGGTCCTGGCCGGGACCGATCTCGGCGGCGCCCGGCGCCGGCTGGCCGCGCTGTTCGCGGACCTGGCGGCCGGGATCGCGGCCGGTTTTGCCGGCACATTGGCAATGGCTGGGCCTGAGCTCGCCGACACGCAGCCAGCTCGGCGCGAGTTCATCCGCCGGGTCGTCGCCCTGGACCCGGTCATCGACCAGACGTTCGGGGAATCATCTCAGATCCGCTATCGCTCGCCGATATTGCAGCAGGCGGTCGAAGGCCTGTTCACGGCCCTCTCTGGTTGGCGGGCAGTGGCAAATCACCTTGTGCGGCTGCCCCAGGACGAAGGCCGACAGGAAGCGGGCGTCGTCCTGGAACATCTGCCGTTGGAGCTGCGACGGCTGCCGCAACATCCCGAGCCGGGGCGCTGGCTCGCCGACCCGACGCGTCTTCAGCAGATGTGCGAGGCCGCGCCGCGGCAACTCTCCGCTTTGCCGGCCGGTATGCCGTCGCTGCGCTTCATGCCGACAGCGCGGCCGAGGCGCTCGACGGCATGTCGCATGCGCTCAATGGCTTGGCTTTGCTGGTCGCGGACCCCGCTCGGCCCGTCCCGCGCCGCGGTAGCTTCCGCGTGCGCGTCCCCGATTGGCTGCCTGCTTTGATCAATGCCGGGCGCGCCTTCGTCACGATCGGTGCGGTCATCCTGTTTTGGATCGTCACCGGCTGGCCGAGCGGCACCGGTGCGATCACCTTCGCCGCGGTGACGGTGATTCTGTTCTCGCCGCGAGCCGATCAGGCTTACGCCGCCGCTGTGGGCTTTGCGGTGGGCAACCTCCTCGCTGCGGTGTTCGCGGCGATCATTGCCTTCGCGGTCCTGCCCGGGCTGGGGACGGAGAGTTTCGCCGCCTTCGCCATCGCCCTGGGTCTTTACCTGGTTCCTGCTGGGGCTCTGATGGTGCAACCCTGGCAGACGGTCGCGTTCGGCGCGATGACGATGAATTTCGTGGCGATCCTCGCGCCGGCGAACCCGATGAACTTCGACACTGTGCAGTTCTACAATGCGGCGTCCGCTATCGTCGTCGGCAGCGGCGTCGCGGCGTTCTCCTTTCGCCTGCTGCCGCCATTGTCGCCGGCATACCGCACGGGCCGGCTCCTGGCGCTTACGTTGCGCGATCTGCGCCGCCTGGCGGCGGGGCGCGTGCCCCCCGATTGGCAAGGTCGAGTCCATGGCCGGCTCTCGGTCTTGCCGGACGAGGCGGCGCCGCTGAGGCGTGCGCAATTGCTGGCGGCGCTGTCGGTGGGAAGCGAGATCATCAAGCTGCGTCGGCTCATGCACCGGCTCGAACTCGACGCCGCGCTTGGCCCGGCATTTGCGCCGATAGCACAAGGTGACAGCACGACGGCGATCGCCCGTCTCGCGCGGCTCGATGCGGCGCTCGCCGTTCGCGTCGGCGCTACGCTGGAAGCGCAACATTTAGTGCGAGCGCGCAGCAGCGTTCTCGCCTTGTCGGAACTGCTGACGCAGCACGCCCCCTATTTCGGTGCCGGAGCGCCCCGATGAAGTTCGCTGAGGTCGACCTGTTTGGTGTCTATGTCGCGCCGATCTCGGTGATGCTCGTCGGCGCCTGGGTGATCACGATCGCGCTGCGCCGGGTCGCCGCCCGGTTCGGCCTCTTGCGCCATATCTGGCATCCGGCGCTGTTCGTGTTTTCGGTCTACGTACTCGTGTTGTCGTCGATCGTGCTCGTCGCTGCGCGCTGAGGCCGCCATGTCGGAAGTCAAAGCCAGATTGAAGCCGGAAACGAGGGAAGCCGATCGCGAGGTCGTCCACTCTCCCGAGCCGCCTGTCGTCAAGAAACCGCGGCGGCGTCTGCGATTCCTGCCTCTTATGATCACACTTGCAACGATCGGGCTCGCGATCGGGCTCGGACAGCTGATGTGGGATGCCTATATGGGCGCGCCTTGGACACGCGACGGCACGGTGCGCGCCTATGTCGTGACGATGGCGCCGGAGGTCTCTGGCCGCATCGTCGCGCTGCCTGTGGCGGACAATCAGTTCGTGCACAAGGGCGATCTCTTGATGGTCATCGACCCGACCAACTACAAGATTGCAGTCAGCCTCGCCGAGGCGGCCGTCGAGCAGGCCCAAACCGCTGCGAAGAACGCCGAGAGGGAGGCGGCGCGTCGGCAGCAGTTGACCCGATTGGCAGTAACCAAGGAGGAAAAGCAGACCTACGAGAGCGACGCGGTCGTCGCGCAAGCGCAATACCAGGAGGCCCTGGCCAACCTGGACCAGGCGCGGGTTAACCTGCGGCGCACCGAAATCCGTTCTCCGGTCAACGGCTGGGTTACCAATCTGCTGGCGCAGCGCGGCGATTATGCCACGGCCGGACAGAACGAGATCTCCCTGACCGATGCCGATTCATTCTGGGTCGACGGTTATTTCGAGGAGACCAATCTCAGCCCGATCCGCGTTGGCGACCCGGCCGAAGTCAAGTTGATGGGCTATCCCCAGATCGTGCGCGGCCATGTCGACAGCATCGCGCGCGCCATCAATGTCGCGAATGCGCAACCGAACGGACAAGGTCTCGCCAACGTCAACCCGATCTTTACCTGGGTTCGCCTGGCCCAACGAATTCCCGTGCGCATTCATCTCGATCGCGTGCCGGAGGGTGTCGTCCTGGCGGCCGGGATGACCGCCACAGTGCAGGTCGACCCGCGCCCGCCGTCCCGGCAAAATAAAATCGCAATGCGTTGAGATATCGACGGCAAGCGGCAGTTTTAGTGGATCCGCAACGCGTGGCGTTCATAAGCGATGGGCCCCCTTCGATAAGCCATACAAGTTCTGAGCTGGTACTCCCCTCCATTCCGGGCAGCGGTCTCCAGCCTCGTACGAACCTTGTTTGGAGTCGCACCTCGTCGGACACGCAGATCGATCGACAAGCCCCAAGCCTGAGCAGCCAGTTTTCCCTACAGCTGCCCATTGTAGCAAGCTATACTGCAGTCCACGCCGCGGAGGTGGTGGAAGGCGTGACCGTGCAGTCCTTGTCACGGAGACCACCACCATGATCGTCCTCGGCCTTATCCTCGGCGTCTTTGGCATCGGCTTTTTCTGCTGGCTGCTCTTCACGCTTGCGATCTACGCGCTGCCCCTTTTCGCGGGGCTTACGGCAGGACTCGCTGCCTTCCATGGTGGCGCCGGCGTGCTCGGCGCCCTTGCGGTCGGGGCAGCTGCCGGCATCGCCACGCTGATTGCCGGACAAATTGTATTCGCCGCGACGCGATCGGTCATCATCCGTGCCGCCGTTGCGCTGCTGTTCGCGGTACCGGCGGCGATCGCCGGCTATCACGCGACGCTCGGCCTTGCGGAAATCGGCGTACCGTCGCCAGGGTGGCGCGAAGCGTTCGCGGTTATCGGCGCGATGATCGTCGGCGGTATGGCGTGGGGACGGATGACGCTGTTCGCATCCTCGCTCCGCACCGATCGCCGTCCGCCGGCGAGTTCGACCATGCCATCGCTGGCGGCTCTAGTTTCGGAGGACTGAGCCCCCGTCGGTCTCGCTGGCGGAGCGATCGAGCGTGGCCGAGACCGCATCGTCAAGCATGACCGCAGGCGGCCCCGCATGCCGACCGCTTGCGGCCTCGACCTGCGGCTGTCGGCTCGGGATCCTATCTTCGATGGCCGCAGGCTGTACCGCTGAACCGGCAACGAGATGCACCGAACACCCACCTTTTCTGCGCCAGGGTTTCTTTTGCTTCGCCCGGCGTCTCGCGCCTCTTGTTCAGAAGCTGAGATGGCCGCCAACTCTTCTCCCGAGGGTGTGTTCGGAGCCGCGGCCACGCGGCCTCTCATGGCTTGATCTGGCCCGAGGACGGCTGCGCCTCGATCGCCTGAGCCGCAACGGCGCCGGCTCGACTTTCTTCCCCTGGGCTATGCCCATTCCTCGCGAGGCAAGAAAGCAGGCCCCCGCCGGGGCGGGGTCTCGCCTCCGCCATCCTCCGCTGCGCTCCGGCCCGCGAGCGGGTGCGGCGTCGATCGCCTCCGGCCTCCCGATCGCCATCGAGGCCGCGATGGTCGCGGGCTCGATACAGCCAAGGGAGCAGCGACATGGCGACAATCGGTTCCTTCAAGAAGGTCGGCAACGAACTGCAGGGCGAGATCGTCACCCTGAGCGTCCAGACGAAAGGTGTGCGCGTCGTCCCCGAGCCCAGCCGCGGCAACGACAACGCCCCCAGCCACCGGGTCTTCGTCGGCCGCGCCGAAATCGGCGCCGCCTGGTCGAAGCGCTCCAGCGAGGGCCGCGACTACCTGTCGCTCAAGCTCGACGACCCGAGCTTCAACGCCCCGATCTACGCCAACCTCTTCGAGGACGAAGACGGCGAGGGCTACAGCCTGATCTGGTCCCGCGGCCGCAAGCCCGCGAGCGAATAGGCAGAACCCGCCGGCGAAGCCCCGCCCGGACTGCCGGGCGGGGCTCATTGCGCGCCAAATTTCGCGTCCGTTTCGGACGCGATCCCCGCTCGCCTGCGGCCGCTCCGCCGCGCCTGGCCGCGGCGTGTCCGCGGGCTCGCCTTGTCTGAGCCGCAGACGACTATTATAGTCGTTTTCCTGGTGCGCCGAGACCGGTTGGCGGAGGTGATCATGGATGATCACCGGCCGACAGGTTCGGGCGGCGCGAGCCTTGCTCAATTGGAAGCAGGAGATGCTCGCCGAGAAGGCCCTCGTGGCGCTAACCGCGCTGAAGCGGCTGGAATCCGAGCGCGGCTTGCCGGTGCACGAGAGTACGCGCGAGCAGGTCCAGCGCGCACTCGAATCCGCCGGCATCCTCTTCGTCGAGTCCGATCGCGGCCGCGGCGTCATGGTGCTCAATGAGACGGCGGCGCGTTCGGACCCGGCGGCATCGCGCCGCCAGGCTTGAACGCGGCCATGACCACGCAACTCGAGACCTGAGCGAGGCACACCGATCGCGCCATGCAGCCGCCACCGCTCGATCCGCCTGTCGCCGACACCGCGCCGACGGATGCCATTCTGACCGGCTACGACGAGCAGCACGTCGTGACCTACCTGAGGCTGCTCGATGCTGCCCGCGAAGGTGCAGATTGGCAGGAAGTCTCGCGACTCGTCCTGCATATCGATCCCGCGCGCGAGCCGGCTCGCGCGCAGCGCGCCTGGGAAACGCATCTCGCACGCGCCCGCTGGATCACCGAGAGCGGCTTCAAGCATCTGCTGCGCGGCGGCGCCCCTCACTGAAATTGGTTCCTTGCCGGATCTGCAACACGCGTTGCAGGGCCGGTCCCTACCGCTTTCACCTATCGCGAGCGAATCTGCCCCGACGGATGCCGGCAAGCGGCAACGGGTCGAAAGGGGGACGACCATGGCGCAGCCCGATTGGCGCTCGCCGGCCGCCTACGAGGCGCTGCGATCGGCCGACGCGCCAAGCTTGGCCTGGGAATTTCTGAGCCGCAACGCCGCCTTCGAGCGCGAGCGGAAGCGGCTCGAACTTGCCGCCCAACGGGGCACCCTCAGCGCCGACGACCTCGACGGTTTCGCGCGGCGCTGGGGCGTGCGATTTCGCGGCGCGCGCCGCTGACGACGACACGCGCAGGGTCTTCTGGACGGCGGCAGCGCTGCCGAGCGTCATCGCCATCGCGCAGCTTCCCGACGATCTCACGGACCCGAACCTCCGGGTTCATTCCCTCCCTCTCGGGCCACCACTTGCCGAGAACGGACCGGAAAGGTTGATCGAGCGGGGAGGGAGCCTGTTCCGCCTTCATGTCGTCGAGAATCCAGGAGGCGGCACCTGTGTCCTGTTGCCGCTCGACCGGCTGTTCGAGCTTCGCACCGCGGCCGCGTTGCGGCTTTGGCGCGCGCTCGCCGGCCGCCCGCTCGGCCGCGATCCGGCGACATTGTCGGCGGCACGGCGCGACCGACTGGTGTTGGCACTGCGCGCCCTCGATGGGCGGCTCGCGGAGGCGAGCTACCGCGAGATCGCCGCGGCCCTCTTCGGCGCCGCCGGCCTGCCCGAGCGCGGCTGGAAGACCCATGACCTCCGCGACCGTACCGCGCGTCTCGTACGGTTGGGGATGGCGATGATGCAGGGCGGCTATCGCCGCCTGCTGCTCTATCCGTTCCGCGGCCGCATCTGAAGCCTCGCCGCCGCAGCTTGACCGGTCGGGCTGTATCACCTCGACACCTCCGTAGATCAGCACGCCGACGTAGGCGCCAGCGGGAACGGTTTCGTATCCGGTTCTCCTCGCTGCAGGGATGGCGATCTCGCCGGTCAGCGACATCGCCATCCCCCTGCACCAGCCCTTTCCGACACCGTGATCCGCGACGGCCGCCGGCATTCGGCGGCGCGAGACCGGATCACGGAGTTTTCCGATGCTCGCCAATGCCGCCGGCATGCTGCCGCGCCACCTGCGCACACCCGAGGCCGCCCGCTTCGTCGGCCTCTCCATCCGCACCCTCGAAAAACACCGCACCTGCGGCACCGGCCCGCGCTATTCGAAGCTCGGCGGACGGGTCGTCTACCGCCTCGAGGACCTACAGGCCTGGGTCGAGCTCGGGCTCAAGGCGTCGACCTCGGACCCGGGGATCGGCACCGTCCTGCCGGCCAAGCGCCACCCGCATCTCATTCCCGCCGTCGGCGAGCGGCGCCGCTGAAACCGCAGCACCATGCCGACGCGTCGCGCCATGCCGTCCGAGCGCGAGCAGCTCGACCTGTTCCGCGCGCTCCCCGGCGACCTCGCGCCGCGGGACGCGCAGGACCTGATGGCCTACCCGTTCTTCAGCCTCGCCAAGACGCATCGCGTGACGCCGATCGACTTTCACATGAACGGGATCGCGATCCGCGTCGAGGCAGTCCCGGAGCACGGCATGGCGACCATCTGGGACGCCGACGTCCTGATCTGGGCAGCGAGCCAGATCGTCGAAGCGCGGGACGCCGGCCTCAAGACATCGCGGCTGATGGCGGCAACGCCGTATGAGATCCTGACGTTCATCGGCCGCGGCACGAGCGCGCGCGATTATCACCGCCTGAAAGCCGCGCTCGATCGCCTGCAATCGACGACCGTCGCGACGTCGCTGCGCCGCACGACCGAGTGGCGCCTGCACCGCTTCTCTTGGATCAACGAATGGACCGAGCGCGCCGACGCGCACGGGCGTCCCGACGGCGTCGATCTGATCGTGCCGGACTGGTTCTATCGAGGCGTTCTCGACAACGCGCTCGTGCTGACGATCGACCGCGCCTATTTCGGCTTGACAGGCGGTCTCGAGCGCTGGCTTTGCCGCCTCGCGCGCAAGCACGCCGGCCATCAGCAGGATGGCTGGCAGTTCGAATTCCGCCACCTCCACGCCAAATCGGCGAGTCTCTCGCCGTTCAAACGCTTCGCGTTCGAGCTGCGCGACATTGCGCGGCGGCAGCCGTTGCCGGGCTATCGGCTCGGCATCCGCGGCGAGTCCGGCGGGCGCGAGCTGCTGGTCGTCAATGTCAAATCATCCCCAGGCAGCGGTGGACAAGCTGTTGGAGGCCTCGTGCTATCGGGAACCGCAGGGCACGTGCTATCGGGAACCGCAGGGCACGTGCTATCGGGAACCCGACTATCGTGCTATCAGGAACCGAAATCGCCATTTTCGTCAATCGAATCCGCAGGTTCTGCGCCCCGTAACTTAGACTCTAACTTTATAGAATCTAACGTTGTTGTTGGAGGCCGCCGTCGGCGGTGGATATCGGGCGAGGGCGCGACATGAATGCGCCGACCTCCAGCCGCCGCTGCGCCGCCGCAAGTACGCCCCTCATTCCGCAAATCGCCGACAAGTGCGACCGGGAAGGAAAGCGGGCGACACTGACTGCGGTGTCCATGGGTTCGCAGAACGCCATCCTTACCCCAGGACTACCCTCCAGCCCGGCGCCAGAACAGGATGGCCACCGATGACCGAGCCGCCATCGGCCAGCCTGACCCATGTCGAGCTGATCTGGATCGAGAAGCAGATCGAGCACTGGATCCGCTTCGGCCACGAAGTCGCCGAGCAGATCCTCGACCGCCGCCGGCGCGTTCTGAGTTTCGCGCCGGACAGCGTGCTCGCTTACGTCCGCTGGGCCGGCAACGATTTCGGTACCGTCGTCTCGCGCATCGACATCCTGCGCGCCGTCAAACCCGGCGAGCGCTTCTCGACGGTCGGCTATGTGCGGCCCGGCGCCGACATCCTGCTGCGCATCGCCGGCTGGCCGAGAGTGCAACGCGCATTGCAGACGATCGACGCCGTCGAGCAGGCGGGCTTCGATCCGGCCGAGGTCTGCCCCGACCACTGGCGGCACGTCCATAACCGCCTCGCCGCGGGCGACGTGCCGCGCACCTACACGCAGGAGCGCCACCGGGCATGGCTGCTGCGGCGGAGCCTCATGCCATGACGCGCTCCGGAGCCGTCATGACGACCTATTTCGCGGTGATGGCTACCGGCCTCTCGGCGCTCTTTCATCCGTCGCCAAGGCTAATTTGGAATGCCAGCGCCAGCGTGCCGATCGGGCTCTACCGCATACAACCGGCCGAACCGCTCCACATTGGCGAGCTCGTCGTCGCGATGCCGCCGGAGCCGCTGGCGAGCTATTTCGCGGCTCGCGGCTACCTGCCCGAGGGCGTGCCGCTCTTGAAGCACATTCTGGCGCTCGCCAGCCAGACCGTTTGCCGCACCGGCGCCATGATCACTGTCGATGGCACTGTGGTCGGGCGAGCGTTGGCCAGCGATTGGCGCGGACGAAACCTGCCGATCTGGCAGGGGTGCCAGGTACTGGCGGCCGGCAGTGTCTTTCTCATGAACGTGCAGTCCGAGCACTCGCTCGACGGCCGCTATTTCGGCCCGCTCGCGACAGGCGCCGTGGTCGGCCGAGCCGTTCCCCTGTGGATTCCTCGGCACTGACCATGTCGCCGATCCACAAACGCACTGCAATGGCGCTGCCCTCGTCGCGCGCACAACCCTCCTCCTTTCCGGCCAATCCCCGCCTCTGGCCGTGTCGCTGGTTGGTCAACCGGCAAATTCAATGCGGCGCTATTGCACTCATTGCGGTGGTTCTTCTCCTGACGCTTGGCACGCCATTCGTTGATGCCAGAACAGCGTCGGCCAATGCGTCCGATGCGCTTAAGCCCGTCGATTCCGTTTCCGCGTCGATCGCCGACGCGTCGCAGCGGTTCGACATTCCGGCGTCGTGGTTGCGGGCCGTGATCCGCGTCGAAAGCGGCGGTGATCCGCTTGCGATCTCACCGAAGGGCGCAATGGGTTTGATGCAGATCATGCCCGAAACCTGGGCCAGTCTGCAGCTCCGCTACGGTCTCGGCCCCGATCCGCTGGATGCGCACGACAACATTCTGGCGGGTGCTGCGTATCTGCGCGAGCTGCACGATCGCTACGGTACTCCCGGCTTTCTTGCCGCCTATGACGCGGGCCCCGCGCGCTACGAAGCCTACCTCGCCGCTGGCCAGCCGCTGCCGAACGAGACGCTTGCTTATGTCGCCCGGCTTGCCCGGGTGGTGACTGGTGGCGCCGTTGTTAGTGGCGTCGTCCTTGCATCCGCTACGCCGCCGTGGCTCCAAGCGCCACTCTTCGTGGTGCATTCCGACAGCGCATTGATGCCGTCTCGACCGACGTCGAATCCCCACGACCGACAGTCGTCAATTGTCGTCCGATTGGCCGATCTGACCGGTCTTGTGCCGCAGTCGAACGGTCTGTTCGCTGCCAGTTCGCAGCAAGGCGGCACCCGATGAGTGTGCGCTGGTGCGTTCGCATGCTGGCGTGGTCTGGCGCAGGGTCGGCGGGGTTGCGGCGGGGGGCGGGGGCCCCAACCACGGGACGGCAAGGGAAAAGGACCGCCGTTCGGCGGCCCCAAGTGGCTGGTCGGCTTGAAGTATTGCGACACGTGCCGATCCGGGCCTGCTGGCGCTCTTCACCGAAACGTCCACTATTTCAACGCACCGCGCGCCAGCCGTTGCCCTCTGCAGCTGGTTTGCCGCGATGAGGACGCATGATGATGCGCTGCGAGTTCGGCCCGGTCGCATCGCGCATGGCAACCGGGGCACGAGACGGCCGAAAACCTTTGTCGGCGAGGTCATGCGCGCCGCAAAGAGGGCCGGCCACATCGGCCGGAGCTTCGGCGGTCGCGGTGTCGGCGCCGCCCGCTCCCGCTTCGGCCGCGGCCGCCGGGCCGCGCTGTCTCTATCCCTCCATTCGAGCGCACGGCGGGTCGTGATGAAGGCGCGGGTCGTGCGCCATAAGGGTCGGCTGTTCCGTTCGGCTCCGCTGTCGAAGCACGTCGCCTATCTGCAACGCGACGGGGTCGGCCGCGACGGCGTCGACGCCAGGATGTTCGACGCGTCTTTGGACACCGCCGACGAAACTGCCTTTGCCGAGCGCTGCGAAAACGACCGCCATCATTTTCGCTTCATCATCTCGCCGGAGGACGCAGCCGAACTCGCCGACCTTCGCGGCTTCACGAGGGAGCTGATGCAGGACGTCGAACGCGATCTCGACACCAAGCTCGATTGGATCGCAATCGATCACTGGAATACCGACAATCCGCACGTCCACCTCCTGATCCGTGGTCGCGCGGACGACCGCAAGGACCTGGTCATCAGCCGGGCCTATATCAGTCGAGGCTTTCGCGATCGCGCCGCCGAGCGCGTCACGTTGGAGCTCGGTCCGCGGAGCGAACTCGAGATCCGCTCGGCCCTCGAACGCGAGGTCGAGGCCGAGCGCTGGACCAGCCTCGACCGGGCTCTTCGCGACCTGGCCGACGAGGGTGCCGGCATCGTCAATCTGCGGCTCAATGGAACCGGGGAGGATCCGAGATTCGCCGGCTGCTGCTCGGTCGCGCTGCGAGGCTCGAACGCTTCGGCCTGGCGGACCAGGTGGCGCCAGGCTGCTGGACCCTGAAGCCGGGCATCGAGGAAACTTTGCGGGACCTCGGAATCCGCGGCGACATCATCAAGACGATGCACCGGGCGATGAGCGGCGCCGGCGGCGAACCCGACGTGTCGGGATTTGCATTGCATGGCGAAACCCCCGCGGTCCCCGTGCTCGGCCGCCTCGTCGAGCGCGGCCTTTACGACGAGCTGCAAGGCTCGGCCTACGCCATCATCGAGGGCATCGACGCCCGCACGCATCATGTCCGCTTCTCCGAACTCGAGATGACCGGGGATGCCAGGCCGGGCGCGATCGTCGAAACGCGGGCCTACAAGAACGAGGCTGGCCGACCCCGCCTATTGCTGGTGACCCGGTCCGATCTGACGATCGAGGTGCAAGTCGCGGCAAACGGCGCCACCTGGCTCGACCGGCAGCTGCTGGCGAGCGAGCCTGCCATCAGTGGCAGCCGTTTCGGGGCCGAGGTGCGCGACGCGATGGCGCGCCGCGTCGACCGCCTCGTTGACGAAGGCCTGGCGCGCCGCCAAGGACAGCGCACCGTATTCGCGCGCAATCTGCTCGAAACCTTGCAGCGCCGTGAACTCGACGAGGCTGCTTCCAAGCTCGCCGAGCAGACGGGATTGACGCATCACCCCTCTGCCACGGGCGAGTATGTCTCCGGGGTCTACCGGCAGCGAATCACGCTTGCCTCCGGCCGGTTCGCGATGATCGACGACGGTCTCGGCTTCCAACTCGTACCGTGGCGGCCGGCTCTTAAGCATCAGCTCGGTAGGCAGGTCGGCGGCATCATGATGCCGGACGGCCGCGTCGATTGGACCTTCAGGCGAGAGCGAGGCCTGGGCTTGTGATCTGAACGCTGAGGCCGACCGGGGCCTCGGCGTGTGGTTGCCATTGACGCGTTTGCGCCGACGCTGGACACTCCCGCCCTCACTCTGGAACGGGCAGGTTCGACCCGAAGCGGCCATTCCTACATCCCGGCGCCGCCGGGAGGATATGCGAAGGGTTTCGGATGCCGGCCCATTCACAACCTATCAGCCCACACTGAGGGTCGGCTTCCGAAAGCCTGCAGGGGAAGGAACTCGCGGTAGGCGGTGGGTGGTGGTCGTCTATGGGGATTCGACGTGGTCACCGTGCAGGTAATGTAGCAGGCATTGGAGACGGTGGTGGATCGACGGTTGGCGGCTCCTGCGCAGACTCGTGCTAAAAGAATTCTCCCGGTTGGCGCGAGATACGTACGGATGTGTCCTAATAGCCGCTGCTTCAGAAAAGGTCACGTAGCCGCGCGAACGGCAAGCCGGTCTCGGCAGCCCGGCGGACCTTGCGGTCGAGGACATGTTCGAGCGGCAGCCCTCGCTCTAGCATCTCGAAGAGGTCTAAGCCATCCATGCAGATAACGCGCTTGCCGCGACCGAACGCAAATAGACCATCATCAGTGAAACCCGAGTAGCTGACAAAAAGACCGCGCGCCCAGGTGGCTTTTTGATCGAGCTTACCCTGAAAACCATGAAGATCTACTGCGCCAGTCGGAGCGCTCTGCCACTTGGCCTCCAGCAGGTACGTTTCGTTGGCTAGAACGAAGCTGCCATCGATCTGCTCACCGCGATTGCGGAACGGCTCGCGGGGTCTTAACCCGTAGAGGTCAAACAGCGAAGTCAGGAACGCTTCGAACGCGTAGCCGCGAGGATGCGGCTCCATGCTTGAAAGCTGGAGCACGTCGTCCCGTAGCTTCGCAATTCTCGCTTGGTCAAACGCGACCTTCGGCGCTTCCTGAGGACCTTGGGCGTCGTCCGGGCTTCCGCCGAGCCGCTTGATAAGCGTGAGGTAACAGGCTTCAGCGTTGTTCACCGGGTCGGCTTGACCCGCTCTCAGTAGGTGGTGGACACGATGTTCCCAGAGCGCCTTGAGAGTTAGAAGCGCTGTCCGATCGTCTACCTTCTGAAGGAAGCACCGCAACCGCTTACCCTTCGAGCCGCCGAAGTCGGCGTAGGCCGAATCGTAGATGTCTACGTCCAGTTCAGTGGCAAAAAATTGAGCGAACGTGCTGTCTGAGAAATGCAGCACGTAGCCTCGACCCCGGACGAAATCCACGAGTTCATCAATCACCGTCAGATCGATCGCACGAAGGCTGCTCATCGTGCCTTTAGGGTCTTGGCAAATGAAAATGGACGGCGCTTAGGCGCGCCGCCACTTATCTCGACCGCCTGCCGTAGTGTTGCGCACGCGCTCCACGATCGGACGCCCATTCGGATTCAGCTCCTTAGCGCGCTCGATGGCTTCGGCCTGCGTCGGTAAAACCGCGCTCGCCCGCTGCGAGTCTGCCCGCCGCACCGCGTAGTCGCCCTGATCACGGCGCTCGACATAAAGCTGATCCTTATTCATCTTGATCTCCTGAATTCCCTTCCGCGATCGTTATGATCGCTTCCACGACGCGTTCTTCTTCGCATACCTACGGCCGGTTAGTCAAGCAAAAATATCAAAGCGGTTCGACGAGCATCACCTATTTTAGAAAACGCTCGTTTAAGAACCATCGTGTTGTGGAAGAACGAATAACGGTGCGCGATAATCGTGAACATGGAATCGCAACCTTGCTATTGCCTGCGCACCCGCGAAGGTCCGCTGGCCACCCAACTGAGCAGATCCTGGCCGAGATCGCGAATGACGGGTCCCTGAAAGGTTTCGGACGTCGGCCCCGGTGCTCGTCAATAGGCTCGTGATGGGGCCGTCATCCGAAACCCTCAACAAAGGTAGCCCGCCAGAACTCGGTGGCGGGTCGAAATACGGGTGAACTAGGTCGATCCCTGACGCGGCCGATTCGCACGCCAGGGTACTCCCAAGCGCGATCGAGCAACCTTGCGACTTGCGAATGTCGAATAGTAAAGGCGTCATTTGCGATCGCCATGTCCGCGACCAAGATCCTCTGGGACCAGGTGCTGCTCGTCGGCACCGTTGTGCTCGCCTTCCTCTGGGTGGCGACCGAGTGGACCGCGTGGCAACTCGGCTTTCAGGCGCAACTCGGCCCGCCGTGGTTCGAACTCCTCGGCTGGCCGTTCTATCGGCCGCCGGCCTTCTTCTGGTGGTGGTTCACTTATGACGCCTACGCCCACGACATCTTCGTTGACGGCGGCTTCATAGCGGCGTCCGGTGGCATCGCCGCCATTGTCGTCGCCGTCGCGATGTCGGTGCGGCGAGCGCGCGAGGCGAAGCGCATCACGACCTACGGCTCGGCACGCTGGGCCGAGAAGAGCGAAATCCGGGGCGCCGGCCTCTTTCGGCCCGACGGCGTGCTCCTCGGGCGCTGGCGCAGCGAATATCTCCGCCACGACGGGCCGGAACACGTCTTGTGCTTCGCCCCCACCCGCAGTGGCAAGGGCGTCGGCCTCGTCGTGCCGACATTGCTGACCTGGTCCGGCTCCGCGATCGTCCACGACATCAAGGGCGAGAACTGGCAATTGACGGCGGGATGGCGCGCCCGTTTTGGGCGGGTGCTGCTTTTCGATCCGACCAACGCTGAGAGCGCCGCCTACAACCCGCTGTTCGAAGTCCGCCGCGGCGAAGGCGAGGTGCGCGACGTCCAAAACATCGCCGATGTGCTAGTCGACCCGGAAGGCGCGCTCGAGCGGCGAAATCACTGGGAGAAGACGAGCCACTCGCTGCTCGTCGGCACGATCCTCCACGTGCTCTATGCCGAACCGGACAAGACGCTCGCCGGTGTCGCCAATTTCCTCTCGGACCCGATGCGCCCGATCGAGACGACGCTGCGCGCGATGATGTCGACGCCACATCTCGGGCCGCGCGGCGTCCACCCTGTCGTCGCGAGCGCCGCGCGAGAGCTCCTGAACAAGAGCGAGAATGAACGCTCGGGCGTGCTCTCGACTGCGATGTCGTTCCTTGGGCTCTACCGCGATCCGGTCGTCGCCGCGGTGACGCGGCAATGCGACTGGCATATCCGCGATCTGATCGAGGGCGATCGCCCGACGACGCTCTATCTCGTCGTGCCGCCGTCCGACATCAGTCGCACCAAGCCACTCATCCGCCTGGTCCTCAACCAGATCGGCCGGCGGCTCACCGAAAAGCTCGAGCCGAGCCGCTGGCGTCAGCGCCTTCTCCTGATGCTCGACGAGTTTCCGGCGCTTGGGCGGCTCGACTTCTTCGAGAGCGCGCTTGCGTTCATGGCCGGCTACGGCATTAAGAGCTTCCTGATCGCGCAATCGCTCAATCAAATCGAGAAGGCCTACGGCCAGAACCACTCGATCCTCGACAACTGCCATGTGCGGGTGAGCTTCGCGACCAACGACGAGCGGACTGCCAAGCGCGTGTCGGACGCGCTCGGCACCGCGACCGAGCTGCGCGCGATGCGCAATTACGCCGGCCATCGCCTGAGCCCTTGGCTCGGCCATCTGATGATCTCGCGGCAAGAGACCTCACGTGCCTTGCTCACGACCGGTGAGGTCATGCAGCTCCCGCCGGACGACGAACTGGTGCTGGTGTCCGGGTGCCCGCCGATCCGCGCCAGGAAGGCTCGGTACTATGAGGACCGGCAACTGCAGGCGCGCGTGCTGCGGCCGCCCAAACCGTCGCGTCGAATGGCCCAAACGCGGCACGACGAGATAACCGACCGTGACTGGGTCGATCCAATCGCCGCCGTGCCCGCCGGCGCTAATGATCCGGCCAATGCCGGAATCCGCCGCGAGCCCGAGCTCCCCGAACACGAGGAGATTTCGCCGGCGCCGCGCAACGCGGTGAAGGAATTCGAGCCTTTCGACCTCGAAGCTGACGACGATGCGCAGCGCGCCCGGGTAATGCAGCGCCAGGTCCGCACGATCGCCCGCCAGGCGGCTCTCGATCCCGCCGATAACATGGGAGTCTGAGCCAGGTGCGCAGCAAGCACACGTTTCGCCTGCCACCTGATACGGCAAGGAAGCTCGCCGATTACGCCGCACGCAAGCGGGTGCCGCAGGCGCTCGTCGTGGAGACGGCGCTTGCATCGCACCTGTCGCCAGATGGCGCCGACCGGCTCGAAGCGGCCCTCGCTCGGCGACTCGACCGCGTGACACGGCAGATCGAGCGCCTCGAACACCACGTCAAAATCTCGAACGAGGCGATCGCATTGTTCGTGCGCTTCTGGCTGACAAGCACGCCGCCCTTGCCCGACAGCGCGCATACCGCGGCGCAGATTAAAGGTCGTGAGCGTTATGAAGGTTTCGTCGAAGTATTGGGGCGCCGGCTCGCGAGAGGCCGGACGCTCGGAGATGAGATTACAGCGGAAATGAACGGGGCGAGCGATAACATCCCCCGCTGATCCGCTGTGCCTAGCTGAGCGACAAAATCGAGCCCGCCAACTCTCAAGCTCCGAAGCCGTCATTCGCCTCGCAGGTCGGAGTGACAAATTGGACCCATGCCAGTCCGGAAGTGCCAACATCGCTACCGCGCAGAGGCGCAACTCGACACGTCCAATACAGCGATCTCCGGTTGGGGCGCATCCGGCGACGCGCCCGCGATCTCGACCGCCAAGTGCCGCAGATGCGCTACCACCTCGTGAAAGCCAAGGAAGGCCCCCGTCTCCGTGTGTTGCCAGCCTTGCGGCCGCGCATGCTGATACACTAAAAGCAGCACGCCGTATCGCGCGTCGCGGGCGCGCAGATAGCGGCCGCATAGCTGGTCAGTGACAGCCTCTTCGAGTTGCCGCAGCGTCCAGCTCTCGGCAATTTTGATTTCGGTCGCCACGCTCGCGTCAGTAGCCCTCGCCCGCAGGCGCACGTCGGGCTCCTTCTCATCGACGACGTGTGGCTCGCGCTCGACCGAATAGGCGCGCCCCTGTTTCATACGTAGCCGTTCGGCGACCCAATTCTGGACGGCCGTCTCGCCAACCAAGCCCTGCAACGTCGTGCCCTGCGCAAAGTCGCCATGCAAGAGATCATGGTGCAGGTCGTCCAACCGGCGCAGCAGCGTGCGCTGCAAGTCCTTTGCGGTGCTCGGTGCGGCTTCCGCTGCCGCCTCGAAAGCGGCCACCTCGCCAGGAGGCCAAGGGGCGCTTTCCGAATCCTGGGCCGCGCGCTCAACGGCAAATTCATGCAGCCGGTTGCGATCGATCGGGCAATCGGGATTTTCCATCAGCCGATGCAGCGCCGCGAACGTCGCCCGCCCCGGCGTGTCGATCAACTGTTTGAAGGCAGCGCCGCGCGCGTGCTCGGCATTGTCGCGTGCATCGGGCGAGAAGACTTCGCCGCTCGGCCGATGTCGGTCCTCCCCGTGGCGGATGGTCCGGAACGCGATTCCCACAAGGCGCTCAAGCGTAGAGAAACCAAGCGGCACGCGCCGGTCGGCCAAGCGGCCGAAATCGGTCCCGAACAACTCCGGCAGGAGTGCCTGCGCCAGCTGCGTCTGCGCCCTGGCGTCAAGTGTTTCGAGGCGCATTGTAAGCGCATCGGTCGATCGATCCGCATCGATGCAGAAAGCCGCCGCGAGGTAAAGCATCGCGAGGCTCGTATCGACCGTTTCGAAGCGCTCGATCGCCAAGGATACAAATTCCGCGTGTCCCGCTCGCAGACCCTCGACAATAATCCTCAACATCGGCGACAATATAGCGCTCGGTATATCATGCCGATGCCTGAGCACCGCGAACAGTTTCGGCGCGACAAGCGCCTTAACTCCGGCGCCGGCACGCGCTATGTGTTCGAGCGACTCGTAGCGAGGACGCGGCTCCGGATCGTCGATCTCAGCGAGTGCTTCCTGCATCAGCACGTCACCGACCTGGTCCGGCTTCGCCGCTGCGAGACCCTCAAACCAGGCTGGAAATCCATTGAGCTCTAGGGTCGCGTACGTGGCGGCATGGCGCGCGTCCGCCGCCGATAATTGTTCCGCCCAGCGCTGCCTCGTCGCGGCTTCCAGGCTGACGCCGGCGATACCTATGCAGTCTAGTGAGGCAATTCGATTGCGCTCGGCGGCCGTACGCTCGCTTTTCGGTGTGGGCGTCCACTGCCGCCAATACCTGATCAGTGCATTGCGCAGCTCCGCGGCCACCTCGGGACCGAGCATTGGTTCAACTGGCGCCACCGAGCTGATGGCATACCAGTTGTTCGTGTCGACCGATTCACAAAGCAGCAGCCAGAGATGGTGGAGACGCGCGTCCACACCTTCCGACGTCGGTGCCGGAAGCGAGCGCAGCTGGGTCGGATTTTCGCGCAAGCGCTTGATAAAGTCGAGCCAGGACCGGTCGCGCGCGGCCTGCTCCGCCGCCCGTTTCTTTCGAAGCGCTTTGTATTTGTGCTCTTCCGCAAGCAGTGCCGGCGCCGGACCCGGCGGATGGAGCCAGTGCTGGACAATCGCGCTCAGCGCTGCATCGCCGCGTACGGCGTGCTCGACGCGAGCGAGACTTTCGGTGGACGAACCCGTATCGCGCCCGATGCCAAGCGCCGTTGTGATCGCCAGCTTGCGCTCGCTATCCGTCGATCGACCATGCGCATCGGGCAGGAGCCAATCAAGGTCCTCCGTCCCGAGACCAGGCGCATAGCCAAAAAGTGCGATTTGGCTGATATGCTCAACCGGATGCCCCTGAAGCCAATGGTGCCCGCTCCATCGTTCGGCGGCTTGCCAAAAAGCAAGACGCCTGCGCTCCGCAGTGCGCTGAAGTTCGGCCCGGACATCGTGCCGCTCGCGCAACGCCGGATGCCCGAATCGGTCCGCGAGCCCGACCCGGAGGGCGGCTTCGATCGCATCGCCGGGCGCCTCATCTGGATTGCAAAACTGAAGCAGCCGGACCGCCGCCGCAGCGATCCCGCTCAGATAAGCTTCTTCGCGCGCATCTGGGATGTGGCCGATGTCGGCTGGTTCGCGGCCGAGTTGCGTCAGTAGCCCGTGTAACAGCT
>Ga0335075_10005301_pt1 | contig 20041 bp, 24 predicted proteins | sample Lox_Sample_24_FD_206723 | JGI IMG/M metagenome (GOLD analysis project Ga0335075, IMG submission 206723) | Soil microbial communities from Loxahatchee National Wildlife Refuge, Florida, United States - Lox_Sample_2.4 | ecosystem: Environmental > Terrestrial > Soil > Wetlands | place: USA...
TCTTCCGAATGATGGGGGCGAGAATCAGAATGCCTTTCTCGCCCTTCTTCACGAAGCGGCCCAGCTTGTGCCATGCCTGAAAGCCCGCCACGTGCGTGGCACTCGGCTTCTGCGAAGCGATGAGCATGACATTGCCCCAGCTATAGCGCCGGAAGCGCGCCATCGCCGCGAGATGGTCCTTGAGCCGCTCACTGTGGCCCGCTTCAAGAGCCTGGCGGAGTTGCTCGATTGCGTTGCTTGCGATCTGTTTTGCTTGTTCGATTTTCATTTTTCCTGTCCTCCTGTTTCGGGGAGTCCTCGCTCCCTTCACCCACAGCCGAGGGAGCGATGACGCGAAACAGGGGACACAAGCGGAGAGATTGGCATGTCCAGGTCGGAGCGGGCCGCACGTCTGAGTGACACAGCGTTTGGTGGCGCGAAGAGTGCTAGTGGAGACCGGAAGGCGGGTGAATCAAGCGCCGGGGCGCGGCAATCTTGCAGCGACCCAGAACAGCAAAACCAAAGCAAGAAAACCAAAAGGCACGAACTCCGTGGTTCGTCGATAGTGTTCGGCGCGAATAGGGTCAGTCATGGTGGGAGCTATGGCAATTCTGCTGCATAGGCTATTCGAACTATAACGACCGCTTAAAACGCTTCCACAAGCGGCGGCGCGGTGTTTCAGTGGGTGGCGCTGCTGAATCGGTGTTTGTGGCCGCAATACTTTCATCGCGTCCGCTGTAATATTGCTCTCTTGCCATTTCGTCGTGCATTCGTCCGCGCTCAATCTGCTTACGAGACCATTTCGGAGCCCATTTCACTTTGTTATTTCTTATCCAGTAGTGTGACTGGCACGGAAAACTCCAGTTGCCGATTGAAGGGTCGAGAGAGACCGTCTTACCATCAAAGATAAGTATCCAATCCGTTGGCCTGATCGGTGTTACAACTTTGTTGCCACAGCCGCAGATGCACAGATGCGATGCTGTGGCGAACCGTATCGAAATATAGAGTGTCCGTGACTCAAGCTCATCGGGAATAAATTCCACGAATTCGTGCTTAAGTATGATCGCCTGGTTCATTGCGGGCGATCCTCGTTCAGAAGCAGGCCGGTATCGACGCTGAACTGACTGTGGTGTTCAGACTTTAGATCGCGATAAAAGCCAAACAACTTCTTCCACTTGATGATGGCTAAAGCGGCATTCAAGGCATTGAGATCCGCAATCTGGATGTTGCGGTTGTAATCGTCCTCGCCTGGGACATCCTCGAAGGAAACTCTGCCCCGAAAATGATTGCGCATCTGCGTCGTACTTGTCGTAAGTCTCACAATCCCACCCAAGGCATCGTCGTTTAACTGGACGCCCATGCCCACATCGGTGAAGGGGACGCTGAACTCTTCAAGCTTCTCAACAATCAGTCTCTTGGGGCTGCCTTTGTCCAGGGATACAAACACAAAGTCCATGCCGCGCAGCTCTTCCACGTTCGCGGCGTCCAAATAAACCGGATGGTCGATGATGCCACGGTGCATCTTCCCGTAGAGATTTTTGAAATAGGTCACCTTGGGCAACTGCGCTGCCAAGTCGTCGATGGAGGGTGCGCTAGGCGACCGGAAGGCATTGTGTTGATAGAAGGTATCGGCGTCATAAAGGTGAATTTCCTTTACCGGCGTTTTCGCCACCAAGTCCAAAATGTAAGAGCCGGTGCCGCCCAAGCCAAGGATGGCGATCTTGCTGAGCGCCAGCTTCTTTGTGGTGGCGACAATCTCCGCCCGGCTGGAGGCGGTGTCCGTGTAATTGAAAGGCTCGTCGCTTTCGTGGTCCGGTCCGATTACGGGAAATGTTTTGGCCGTAACGGTGGGATCGATTCTCTGCGCGGGGCCTGAAATGATTGCGACATAGGTTGTAACTTGAGCGTAGTAGTCAGGGTACGCGTCGGCTGGCTTGGGCTTGGCTGAAAACGAATGATTCACGGGCACGCCGTCGGCTAGTGAGTGCGCATTGCTGCCGTGCTTGATTTTGGCGATCTCGGAGCCATCCTCATTGCAGGGGTGATCCCCGGAGAAATAGGCAACGTGCGTGTCGGGGCGTCCAGTCTGCTCTCCCGCCAGCACGAGCTTGATGACGAGCGTCCCGCGCTTGACCTCCCTGCTGGCATTCACGTAGGGAACGTCCTTCACCAGCAAGCAGCCCGAGCGGACATCGAGGTCGTACCCTTCGTCGCGGAGCCTTTTGAGGTCCGCGCTACGATTTATCGGTCGCTGTGACATTGAAAATCATCCAGTTCTTCACCTTAACGCTTTGGCCTTCCTTGAGCGAGCCCTGGGGATTGATGCGGGGGCCATCCTCATAGGAGACGGTGTAAAGGATGTTCGCGCCTGGCGGCGGAGTCGGGAACGCCAGCTTGACGATCTCTTCGAACGTCACCGTCCTGGTTGTGACCGTCTTTTTTTGGCCGTTCACGATGATGATGTATTTCCGTGGCTGCGCGGGACCGCTGTGAAAATGCTCGTCCTCTCGCAGGTGAACCGGCTCGGCATCGTTCTCGACGACGGCGTCCTCCTTATCGCCCCGGACTTCGCGGAAAAGGTCATAACCAGGCTGCACATGGGCCAAGTGGTAGAGCGCCTCACCCGTGGTCGGATTTGGCGACTCATAGGGCTTCTGGTCGATGTGAATACGTATTTCGTGCTTGTGCTTTTCCATTCTCATCTCCGTTGGTTACAAACTGCATTGATTCAGGGCCAGCAGGTTGTCGTTCCAGTCGCCGTCTGCATACGTGCGAAGGTACGGAGCGCGGCCTGCCGGTCTCACAATGCCGACATCCGAACGCTTCCCAGTGTATGGATCGACGACAAAAAACGTGTTCGTACCAGCCTCGATGCTTCGAATGACATCCTCGCGGGTCCACTTCCATCCCGCCTGGGGATTGCCCAGATGGGTGATGTGTTCGTGCGGACTCTGCGGATACGGCTTCGTGATACAGGTCACTCGGACGTCTGCCACTGTTTTCGTCCCCTTTCCGCGCCTTCTATAAACCCTGGTCTCACTATACCATAATCCGCTGATTTGGGTATTACACAAGCAAAAAAAGAGACCCGTCAGAATAGCTCAGCCGTGCGGTCGCTTCCGGCATCACCAAGGATGCCCCGCTTTAGCAACCGGACACGTGCGGCTTCGCGCGAGGTCTGGAACGTCGAAGTCACAAGGGTGGTGAGCTGCTGGCCGTGCTCGGAACCTACCATCAGGTTCGCGTAGGGAATTTCCTTTTCGTCGCGGAACCGCTTGACCGTTTCCAGCAGGGCCGAGGATGGCATGAGAACCGCTCCGCAGGCATATCCCGCCTGCCATTCCATCCAATCCCGCTCAGACGCGCCGATCATGTTGTCGCGGTGGCACTTGTTTATGTGTGTCTTAGGTTGGGAGGGAAACAGGGACGGACCCTGGTTGGTCAAGTCGTCAAACATGAACTGATGAAAGTGGACGTGCCCCCATTCGTGCGTGAGCGTGGTGCGGAGCCGGTTCTCCATGTTCGTCGCGTTTAGCGCGCTTGCAATTCTGACCACGGGCCGTTGGCGTGATGTGAATTCGGTGACGCCTTCCACTTCGCCGGGCTCGCCGGAAAGGTCGGCGTAGGAATCGAGATCGGCTTTCTGCTCAATCAGGATCGTGAGATCGTCCGTTTTGATCGGATACTCAACTTTTCCGTATTTCTTGGTGAGGAAATCGCGGACTACCCGCTCGCATTCGTCATCGATCTCTTCAGGCAGATAGTGTGGACGCTGTGCAAATCGTCCGGTTTTGTCCTTCACCCACTTCATTTACTTCTGCTCCTTCACCGCCCTGCGGAATGCCTTAAACGCTTGCTCAACTTTCTGCGGCTGAGTTGTGGCCATCTTTTGCAGATCGTTGGGTATCGTACCCGCTGCGATGCAAAGAATGTCCTTCGAAAGATCAATCTGCTCAGCTATCTGGGTGATAAGGAATTCCGATGGAGGATTGCGCCGGTCGTGTTCGATATCGTTCAAATATTGAGCGGAGATCGCTTGGCCGTCTTCCTTTTTGATTTTCGCTGCGAGATCCTTCTGGCTCAGGCCTTTTGTCCGCCGTGCTTCAGAAATCAGGGTGCCGAATGTTTTCATGATTCCCCCGGTATTATAATCCGCTGATTAGCGAATCAACAGATTTGTGTTGGAATATCTCGAACCAATTACGCGCGACGGATAAGACTAGGCAGTCGCGACGACGCGGAGGTGTCCTTGGCGGCGTGATCGCGGCGCGCGCTTTACGGTGATCTCAATGTCGCTGCCAAGCAGAGTCAAGAAGTGCATGAGCCGTTCGGTGGAGAACCCCGAAAGTTGACCGCGTAAGAGGCGGGAGATTTTCGGTTGGTCGATTTTCAGAATGTGGGCAGCGCGAGTTTGGGTAAGCCGCCGCGCGCGAATGGCTTCGCTAATACGGATCGCAAGGTCCGCCTTGGCGAGGCGTTCGTCGGGGTCGGGCAGGCCGATATCGGCGAAAACGTTGCCGCTGCCTTCCTCGACCGCAATTTTCTTATTCATTTTCTTTTACCCCTTCTGAGCCTCTAGCCATCTGGCATGTTCTTCTTCGGCTCGCTTGAGACGCGATTTGATCAGGTCAATCTCAGGTTTCGGCGTCTTGATTCCGGTCTTTGATTTCTTCTGGAACACATGCAAGACGTATATGCGTCCCGCTAAGCGAACCGTGTACACGGCGCGATATGTGTCGCCAGCGTGGTCTTCCACGATCTCCAGGATGCCCGCACCGCTAAAGCCCCTTAGCGGCTTGGCATCGGCGTGCTTTCCGCCACTTTGCGCGATGTACAGCGCGTAGCCAATCGCGTCCTTTACATCCTCTGGAAAGGAAGTAAGGTCTGCCTTGGTGGTCCCAATCCAGACGACCGGCTTGATTCTGGGCAATGCCGTCATTTCCATATTATGCCTAAACGAGCATAGGATGCAAGAACTGCTTCCTGACTGGGCGCATTTAGAGTAGCCAGGGTCGTGAATTCACGTATGGAAGGTGCTGGAGCGGAGTTGTTTCGGGTAGAGCACCGGAATCGATGCTCTACCCTAAGGGTGCTTTTTGAGCGAAAAGCAGATTCCCCAACTTCGGATTCATTGTAACGCCGACCGATACTCCGGTTCTATTCGGTAGTTCGCGCTGCTTTCGCGATCATCCGATCTCGGATTTCGTCGAAGGACCAAGGGCTAAAGTCGTGCGTGTCCACGCCAACGTCCATCGAAAGTGAACTGTCGGGCGCGGGCAACCTTCCGTGGGAGTGTCCGTACAGGTGCCACGCACCGTGAGATGAGTGGTTCCAAACACGCATTGCATAGTGGCAAAGCACGATTCGCTGGCCATTGATCGAGACCTCGGCTAGATCGCCAAGCCAAGAAAACTCTTCGCTCAGTTTGCGTGTGTCTTTATCGTGATTGCCCGGCACGGCGAATATCTTTTTGCACCGAATTTCGCGTCGCAGTTCGAGGGCACGAGCTTTTGGACCGATGCAGAAGTCGCCGAGAAAATACAGCACGTCGTTTGCTTTTACCGCGCTGTTCAGTCGTTCGAGAATCGCAGAATTCATTGCCTCGACGGAGTCGAACGGACGATTACAATATCGGATGATGTTTTTGTGGCCGAGGTGAAAATCGGCAGTGAACCAAGTGTTCGGCATGAGCCTCTCCCCAGTCAGGGGCGTTCAATGAGTATCGTACGGGAGGAGGCGCGATGGGCAAGACAATCCGCATGGAGCCGCCAAGCCCGATGGTGTTGCCTGGCGATGAAAGACCATGGACTGTGCGGGAGGCAGCTGTATTCCTGGGAGTGAGCGAGCAAACGGTATACCTCTGGGTCGAAGGAAAGAAAATTCCTCATTTCCGCATTATGGGGCGCAATATCCGCTTCCTCAGATCCGAGTTGGAAACCTTCCGAGCGTCATTCAAGCAGAACGTAGAGGCCCGTTAGCTGGGTGAGTTTAGTAGGGAGAGCAGCGGCCCAGCGGAGAAAGGGCGTTGTCGGCTTTAAATGTGCCGCTGGCGAGTAGATGCGTACAACGTTTTAGTTGGTGGAGAAATCACATAGGTATATCCTTACCGTATTGCGGCAAACATGCGGTGATCTGATGGACTTCCGCTGCCCACAATGCAACAGCACCGATCTCAAGAAGCTGTCCCTCGCCTACCAAGAAGGAATCTCTCACGTTAATGCGCACACGCGGCTGCGTGGTGTCGTAGTCGGGAGTGACGGTCCAGATCTAGTCGTCGGCAGCGGGACAACAAAAGGAATCCAGCAAACCGCTATTTCTAAGGCGGTGGCTCCACCTACCAGATGGTCGTACAAGAGGCTCATTGGTTGGTCAGTTTTGTTATTTCTTGCGGTGGGTTGGATTGTCTTTTATACGAATACGGTGACGACGAATTCCGAAAGCGTCGTATCGGTTCCGTTGACACTCTACGTTGTAGTTGCTCTCGGCATCTTTGCAGTCCTCGTCACATACTTTTGGAAGCATAACGCTGGCTACAGACTGAAATTGGCGAAGTGGGATCGATCATTCCTCTGCAATCGCTGCGGAAACATCAGTGAGCAAGCGAATTCATGAATTTGGAACCAGACGTATACTCGAAACTGGCTCGGCGGTTTCAGCCTCAGCGACGACGCGCGCGATAGTGTCTCCAACATCTGTCGTCTTTTTGATTATTCGATAGCACCATCGGCCATAACTACCTTCAGCGTTTACGGCGTCTACCCACCGTTGCGCGGCTGCGCTCTTTACTTCTTCCCGCGGATCATATCCCTTGGTCTCAAGAATCAGATGAATTTGTGGATCAGTTCTTAAGCGAATTATGAAATCCGGCATGTAGTCGTGCATTTGACCGTTGAAGAGATACGGAATCGCAAAACCCAGTCCTGCATTTTTAACGAAAGCATCCACCAGGGGATGCGTGTCGATGTAGTAGGCTGCGGCCTGCTCCCACTTCGCGGTGTCTGGCACAACATAATTGAGATGAGAGCGCAGTACCTCTCGCGGTTCCCGGCTTGTCCAAAAATCTACTTCGGCGGTCGAACCGGCGCTGCGGCTTGACTCGTAGAGGGGAATCTCTGGCGTTTCGCCTTCGCTCGTATCGGGATGTATATTCTCGGTCAGAATCTCGACAAGCCATCCGTAGTAAGGCGAAAGCCCGGCGTCTTTAATATCGGCCGGAGGGCGAACGCTCACGCGCTCCTTCAGATATCGGTCCACGATCCGCATGAGTTGCGGAAACAAAACCTGAGCTGGAGCCTCGCACTTGGGCTGCGCCACATAAAACTTCGTCAGGCCCGAAGCAATGTCGAACACCAATTCTTGGAATCGCCGCTTCCTGCGCCATTCTTCGAGAGTCACTTTGTCGATCTTATTCGGGCCGCTCAAAGACATCCGGCCAGCCGTATTTACGCTCAGGCCTTTTGCTTCGTACTCAGGTGGAATCGAATCCGGTACGAGGGTCATTCTTGGTACGTTGGCCCAGTCCATCGTTGCTCGGTTTCGAATTGCCTGGGTGTATCCCTCGACACGCGGAAAACGAATTTCAAACTGGGCTTTTTCGGGGATTGCATGGACATGATACCGCTTCACACGAGGCGCGGACGGCCCGCGCGAAGTTGCTTTGAATGGGATCACTTCGAAGGGTACGCCGAGCACTTTCGAGACTTCTTCTGAAAATTTGCCGTCCTCACCAACTTCATAATTCGCGCGACGCAGTCCACGTCCTACAACCTGTTCGCACAGCAGTTGCGACATGAATGGCCGGATGCCGATGATATGCGTCACTGTATTGCAGTCCCAGCCCTCAGTGAGCATTCCGACGCTGACAATGCAACGCACATCGCGTCCTGGCGGGTGTAGGGGACGTTCGAGTTTCTTCGCAAGTTCCTCAAATCCCTCCGGGTACACGGGACGGCCCTGCTTATCGAGAGTCCAATCTGTTTTGCCCACAGTATCCAGGGTCACCCGCATCCATTTGGAGCGGTCGCTCTTAGCTTCGCCTGTATCCGTTTCGTGCACGACCTTCGAATCGACGCGAATCGTGTTCACCTGTCCATCTCTGTTTCGGAATCCCTCGATTCGGGCTGGAGGAATCCCAACTGGGGCCTCATCGTTTGCGAGCCAATCGTAGATGACGTTGGCAATCCGGGTATTTTTGCACACGATGATGAAAACCGGCGGGCGCGGCTCCTCACCATCCTTTCTCCATTCCTGTAATTTTTCTTCCCATAGCCCAGCGAGCATAGCTATCGGGTGGTGGGCATACTTCAAGATCGCTTCCGGTTTAGGACTGCCTTTCTTTCCGCCGCGCTCGGCTGGTGTCAACTGCGGCAGAATCCACTGCCAGATGTTGAAGTACGCGGGATATTCCTGTCCCGTCGTGTCGCGAATCGCGAGTTGCGGAATCTTTACGAGACCCGATTCGATGGCGTCAATCAAACCAAAGTCGCTTACGATCCAAGGAAATGGCCTGTTTTGTTCCTGCCCAATTCGCCCAAGAAAGTAAGGCGTAGCGGAAAGGTCCACGGAGAAATTGATCCCGCGTTGCTTGTTGATCTTGTCGAGTCCGTCCACCCAAACCGTGGCTTCGTCGCGTTCCTCTAGCCAATCCTCGCGCTCATCCTCCTCCATCTGGTCCCACTCGTCCGGTTTCTCCTGCAAAATTCGGTACGCGTGATGCGCCTCATCGTTCATAACGAGGATATTTTGTTTGCCGCCGATATCGCGTCCCAGGACTCGATTGAGCAGCGCCGTATCGCTCTCTACGTATCGCGTCGATTCGACTTTGACCTTTTTGAGGCTGCCATCCTTATCGCGATCTTCCTCAACGACCGTAAGCATCCCAGCGGCGACTTGGCGCTCATAGTCCTTCAGCGTCAGATATCGCGTTCCGCGCGCGGTTGTAGTCTTTGCGCCAATTGTGATTGTTTCTTTCGTTCGGACCGGAACACCCGCCTTCGTAACTTTCGACCCCACTCCGCCCACTTGCATGGTCTGTGGTTCGAACACGTGCCAGTTCGTGACAAGCACCTTGCCCTGCGTCAGCAAGGGCATGAGGTGGGAGGGTACGAGATCGCGCGTGCGATAAATGCTGGCCTCTCCGCGTTCGGGATCGAGTTCGCGTAAGCGGTCTCGGATGGTGACGTTCGGGCAGACAACGAGAACAACCTCAGAAAACTTGGCATCGTTACGATTATTTAGCTTATTGAGGATGCTCCATGCAGCCAGCATTCCCATCACGGTTGTTTTGCCGGACCCAGTGGCCATCTTGCACGCATATCGTTGGAATCCGCTAAAGCCTTCGGCCTTGCGTTCCTCACTGGGTTCGTCGCGCGGGATTGTGATTCCTTGCAGAAAGTCTTGCCGAGCCTCTAGCAGTAAAATGATCGAAAGCGCAGCTTCCAATTGCGCAAAAAACAGCCGCCGCTCGCGCCCCTCGCGGGTCCACCATTGAATCAGTTCGAGCGTCGTCCGCGTCACGCCTGGATAACCTGCTTCCTGCCACGATCCGAATCGCTCACGGATCAAGCTGACAAGCCCAAGCTCGAAGCCATAGGGAAAATCCTTCGAAGATTTCAGGATTGTTCCGTCTGTGGTCCATGTGTCCTGCTGGTCTCGTGGCGGGAAAATGAGCGCGGGTCTGCGCTTTGGCTGTTCAGGAGAGGAGGGCCTGAGCTCAGCCTGTTCACCTTCACGAATGTACCAATAGCGAGTCGGCCTCTCGAATGGCGAATTGAGTATCGGTTCCGATACTTCGACAAATTCGCTCATCGCTTCGCCTCGCTCAAGCTCTTCACGATGAGCAACTCGTTTCCTCGGTCATCAATCACCTTGATCGCGACTTGGGCGTGTTCTCCTGCCCCAAATGGTGCGCTTACCGTTCCAGCCAGGTGGTCCCAAACCGTGTCTTCGTATTCTCCCTTGAGTGCCTTTTTCAGATTTTCCCAAGCACTGGTGCGTGGAAAAAATGCTTGCGAGACGTGGAAGCAGAGCCCGTTGTAGTCGGTATCGAGCAACCACGCCGGCACGTCGTCCGCGCTGCGGTGATGAACTTCCATTGCTACTGGATCGAAGACATCAAGGCCGAGCAATTCCACTTCGTATTGCTGCGAGCCATTCACTTTGTTCACTTTCCGAATTTCCGCTTCGGGCAAGCCGCATACGCTAAAGATTTGGCTGGACCGCATATTCTTAAGTAAATCGCCCATCATCAAATCGGGCGTCGCTTGGACGTATGTGGCCGGAATGCCGACCACATCTGCACACTGGTCCACGAGCATCCGTGCATTGGGCTGAATCGCGAAGCCAATCACATACAGGTGCGCGTAGTTCTTCGCATTTGCTTCCTTTGCTGCCTGATAAACCAACTTCTCGCTCACCGCTCCGTTCTCCGGGCCAAATACGAATGTGACAGGCTTCTCGGTTCCGTTCGGAACCATAGCTTCCGCCGAAAGTGAAAGCGTCTTAGCTGGCGGACGAACGCTTTTGAGCGTCACTGTCTTGTTCCCTTCGAGCCGCAGTACCGGGGACTTGCGCAGAATTTCGAGCATGCGATCCACGAATGAAGCCCTCGTCTCCGCATCCGGTCGTGTAGGCGCATCGGCTTTGATTTCCTCGAAGTCTTGCGGCGTCGGGATCGTTGCTTCCACACAGAACGGGCCAGTCACACGCGTAATGCCGCCCTTTGTCTCGGGACGGTCAAAGAGAACTTCCTCGTCGGGTGATTCGGCATTTGCTATAGATTTCAGAGTGACGTGCGGGACGATCCCGCCTACTTCGTCGCCCTTGCTGTTCTGCTTGCGCTTGTAAACGAATCCGCCGGCGGGCCCGCGCGATTCATCTTTCAATTCGAACCAGTCGTAAGTTGCTGTCAAAAGCCTTTGGCGAGCAAGTGCAAGGGGCACGCGACTCGTATCGCATGTGATCCAGCGTCGGCCCCAGTCCTCTGCAACATAGGCGGTGGTGCCACTGCCGCAAGTCGGATCAAGTACCAAATCGCCGGGGTCGGTTGTCATTAGGATGCATCGCTGTAGAACCTTCGGCGTGGTTTGAACGACGTAGAGCTTATCTGAGGCGAAACCCGCGATGCTCGTGTCATCCCAATTATTCGAGAGTGGATATACGTTAAAATCATCTAGATACCGGACATAGTAGAGACCGCCCTCTGTGGCTTCAAGTCGCCGTGCTGCGACAAGTGCCTGCATGCCTTTCTCGCCAGTTTTCCAGTACCCTCTCTTAGGTCGATAAGTTGCACCTTCGAACTCAACTGGGAAATCACCAGGTGGTCGCTGGCTCGTAAGATTGTCAATCCGATAGATGCGAGCGCCCTGCGGTAACAGTGACACATCAGTTTTTTCGGAAGAGGTCAGCGAGCGTCTAGTGCCATCGGGGAGCTCTACACGGCTGTAAGCGCTCGCTCCTGCTCCGCCAAATGTTTTCGAGAGATATAACTGGCGGTATTTGATCCTCGAAATGTCCCGCGCGTACCAAAGCAAAAAGTCCGCTGTCGAGGGTAGAAGGTCACTGGTTGCGCCGGTTGTCTTCGCGAACGCGATGAGGCCGCACGCTTGTTCCGAGCCGAATACTTCATCCATGACCTCGCGAACGTGATGCACGTTTTCGTCGCTAATTTGAACAAAAATGCTGCCAGACGGTGTCAGCAGTTCTCTCGCCACGAGCAGCCGGTCGCGCAGATACGTCAGATATGAATGGAGCCCGAGCTCCCAGGTGTCGCGGTAGGCTTGAACCATTTCCGGTTCGCGAGTTAGGTTTTCGTCGTCGTTATGGACGACATCCCGCTTCCGTACAAAGGGCTGGAAGTTCGAGCCGAATCTCACTCCATACGGCGGATCGATGTAAATCATCTGTACCTGACCGCCGAGATTCTCGTAGTGCAGGAGCGAATTCATCACCACGAGCGAATCTCCGAGGATCATCCGGTTAACCCATTTGTCCTTGTGCTCATATGCGCGAAGCACTTGGTCTGTAATCGAATGTCGCGGGTCGCCCCAAAGGTCGAACATGTCGGTTTGCTTATCGCGCTTGTGGCCCTTGAGCGTATCGAGAATCGCTTTTGTAGAAAGGCGCTCGTGTATGAAGAGCGGCAGCGTGGGTACTTCGAATGACAGCCGCTCCGCTTTGCCCGCCCAATTCAGGAACGGCTTGCTCATGGCTTTGAGCTTCGCGCCAGCCGCTTTGGCTTTTTCGAGCGAATCTGCACTAAGAACTTCGGCGATCAAGGCTTCGCCGTACTCCCGAGCCGGATGTTGCCCGTCCCATTCGAGCGACGGAGCGAGCGAATCGTCGTAGCGGTATTTCTGCGGCGGTAGCTTCTTTTTGAATTGGGCCTGCGTACCGACTTCCGGTCGCATCGGACTCTCGGACTCGGGATGCCGGTAATTCTTGGCGATCTTCTGCTTGGCAGGCTTCGGAGTTTTCGTCCCTGACGCCATTCGTTCTGCTCCGTGATATTTAGCGAAGAATTACGCCGCGATTCTACCACCCGTGGCGCACCTTACGCAGCGACGCTTCAGACATTGTCCCAGAGCGACAATCGAGGCTGTATCGAAGGAATTACGTCGCGCGGATCAAAGTGTACGCTGCCACAAGCGAATGGCACTTCTGATATCGTTGTCGAATGCCAAACTCAGGGAAGCTTGTTGTGTTCGAAGGACCCGATGGTGTCGGGAAAACGACGTTAGTCGCCGCCACTCTAAAGAGCCTGCGAGAGCAGGGTGTCACAATTAAGGGAATTTCATTCCCAGGTAAGGAAGAGGGAACCCTCGGGTGGCTCGTCGATCAAATACACCACGGCCAGCGTAGCGATGATTTGAATGAGCTCACGCCATTGAGCTTACAAGCCTTACACATCGCCGCCCATCTGGATCACATTGAAAGAGAAATAGAGCCCGCGCTAAGGGTAGGAACAGCGATACTGCTAGACCGCTTTTGGTGGTCCACATGGGTGTACGGTTGTGCGGCAAATGTTCAAATCGACGTTCTCGAAAAGCTCATCGAAGCCGAGAAGGCGGCATGGGGTTTGATCTGTCCGGTTCAGCTCTTTTTAATCAATCGGACGACGCCATTCCGACCTGAACAAGACGAACGCAGTTTCGCTCGACTATCAGCGTTCTACTCTGAACTCGCTGATCGGGAAGCAGGTCGCTATCCTGTAACGACTATTGCGAATGACAGCGTTGATGAGTCTTTGGGCGTCATCCGCGGGAAGCTAGATCCTCTGTTTGAGACCTGAGACGAGGACAAGGGAAGTGTAAACCGTGCAAAATTGGGAAGAAATATTTGGCGCGCAGTTGGCCGGGACAATGGCACCCACGGCTGTGGCCGCCGAGGATTTGGCGAGAATCGTTGAGGCTGCGTATGTCTCCGATTCGGACTTGCTTCTATTTCCTTATCGCATTGTGGTCGTTACGGATCAAAAGTTGATTCGTGAGATCGCGATTGCTATCGGTTCGGACGCGCTACTTCCCAGTTCGCTCCTCTTAGTGGTTGCAATCGAGAAGGGCAAGGCGATTGAGAATCTTTCTAAAACAGTGGAAAGAATTAGAACCGAAACGCACTTGGGAAAGCAGTTTGGGCGCTATGATGCCGTCCTCGCGGACGAGTCTACGGCGATTGCATGGCTCGTCGGATTGGCGGCGCGATGTGCTGCCCGCATGAGCCTTGCCGCCAGAGCCTTGGGGCACACGGCAACCACTGTCGAGATTTTTGCATGGAACGAACTGCGCAAAGTCATCGCGGCTGGTGATGAGGTCGACCTCCCTTTCGTCGTCGGCCTAGGTGGGGCCATCTCTCAGCGGATCGGTCAAGAACTCTCGCAAAGTGTGGAATCGCGCTGCTTTCTTAACAAATGGGGCAAGACCTTAACTCCCACGCGGATACGCGGCGAGGCGCGGTATCACGATTCTCTGGTGAGCTATTTCGATATCCTGGGATTTAGGAGCGCAATCGACGGCTGTTCGCCGCAGGAAATTCAGTCCGTACTCATTCGGATGGGCTCGCTCTCTTACAACGACAAGCGTTTGCGGGTAATCACTCACAGGGGAGTATCGACATTCTCGGATCACGTCGTACGGACTGTCATGCTCGAAGGCCTGAGCGAGATGGAACAGGCGGAAGCGGTCGAGGTGGAGTTATCTCAAATTCGATTAGTCCAGGCCAATCTCGCTGGTAGGGGATGGCTTGTGCGAGGCGGTATTACACAAGGTCCTGTTTTTATAGATGATGAATTCGTATTTGGGCCAGCGCTGGTCGAGGCGTACGAACTCGAACACGACATTGCGAAATGGCCAAGGATCATTTTGCACGAAAAGCTCAGGGCAAAGTTAGTCGGCGATGAGCATCTCGCGCTCCAGTCCGATGACGGGATTTTGATGCTGAATTATCTAGCCGCAGGCGACGATGTGGTAGAGCGTGTGCGCTTTCTCGAACTGCATGGACAGGTTATTAAAGGGTCGTTGGCCGAAGAGCATCGAAAGGATGTTGCGGAGAAACTGCGTTGGCTCATGATGTTTCACAATCGAATCGCCTCTGATATCGCGGAAGCGGACCTCAAAGAAAGCGGGATTGCGCGAACCAGCTTGATTGTCGCGGCATAACTGGACCCGTAGAAAAAATGCCTTGACACGCATCTTCGTTCTGGTAAGATTTCCTTACCATAAGGTAGGAGGATACGCCCATGGAAGCCGCCGCCGCGATAGATCAAGAGGCCATCGAGCGCGAGTTGCTCACAGCCCTACAAGTATGCATGGAAGCCGCAGGAAAAGAATGCCCGGCGTTAACCAGTGACATCGTTCCCATAACAGACATTAAAGGCTTCGACAGCCTATGTGGAGTCGAGGTTACGGTGGAGTTGGAATCGAAGGTCGGGCGTGACTGCGGCGATGACATTTTTGTCGCTGGCTCGGGTAAAAATGCCAAGCCGAGGAGCGTGCGCGAAGCGGCAAAGCTCATTATCAGCCGATTAAACCGAGCGGAGAAGGGAGCGTGAGACACATGGCTAAGATCGCGGATTTGCCGGGAGTCGGGGAAAGGCTGCGCGAGGCGCGCGAAGCGGCTGGTCTTTCTCAGGCGCAGGTCGCCAAACTGATGAACCTGCATAGGCCAACAATCACGGAAATTGAGAACGAAACGCGCAAGGTGTCCGCTGGTGAGATCAAACAACTCAGCGAGATCTATCACGTCTCCGTGGAATGGTTGATGGGCGAGAATACGACCGTCGATAACAAGCTGAAGTTAGCAGCCCGGAAGCTGCACGGGTTGAAGGAGCAAGATCTCGAAACGGTGATGCGCATCATTGATTCGTTTCGACGAGAAAAAGTCGCCAGGTAGGTCCATGAGCTCCCAGCCTCAACCTACTCTTGGGCAAGCTGCCAAGACCGCTCTCGAATATCGCCTGCGGAACGGCTTGCCACTCCATTCACCGTGCGACATTTACGAGTTGATTGTGCGGCAAGGCGTAGAGCTGCGCTTCATGGACGTGAAATCGTTGGAAGGCTTCTACCTCTCGGATGGTACAGCGGGCCAAATCAATGTGTGCGCTTACCGGCCTTCCGGTTTGCAGCATTTCACTGCGGCCCATGAACTAGGACACCACGTCTTTGGGCATGGTTCGACACTTGATCCGCAATTGGATTATACGGAGCGTTTTTCTTCAGTAAGTGCGGAGGAGAGACTGGCTGAGTTATTTGCGCGTTACCTGTTAATGCCTCGGCGAGCGGTTTATCAGGGTTTCAAGAATATCGGTGCCGACCTGAAAAGATTGCGAGGGCCGGATATCTACAGAGTGGCGTCGTGGCTAGGCGTGGGATACGTAAGCCTCCTGAATCAGATGCGCTGGTCGTTGGGGCTTTTGGAGCAGAGCCAGTTTGACACTCTTATGAAAGAGCAGCCCCAAGAAATCAAACAGGCGCTGGCACCAAGCGCAGGGAAGATCGGACGAGCTGAGTTGTGGCCCACTGATCCATCATGGAATGGCTCGCGCATCCACGCAGAAATCGGCGATGTACTAACCGGGCTTAACGCGGAGAATTCAGGGATGTTCACAACACTGGGTGAGGGCTGCAATCAGGCTACCGCAGTGGGACACTCCACGGTCAAGTTGGTTGGCGGCGGGGAAGCCGAAATCAGCGTGTGCAGGAAGGAATATGTGGGGTTCTACCAGTACCGATACATGCCGGAGCCCAATGATGCCTGATATCGATTCGAACTCCATTAGCGACGCCTGGTCGAGAGCTATTGCTTTGGCGACAAACACGCCAGGCCACGAAGTAATGAACTTGAACGTGACCGTCACTGGACTAGAGCGAGGCGGGCCGGAGGAGAACGCGGAGGTGCGCTCTCTGCTTGATGAAATGCTAGCTGCGGAAGACAAGGGCAGCGTTGAAACCGTAGCGAACACGATATTCCCCAATTCTCTTTGGAATCCGCGCAGACCTAAAGAAGACCTTTTCGCACGGTACATAAGGTCTTTCCCGAAAATTCGCAGGCATCCAGCGAACCGCCGAGGTACGTATTTCGAGAGAATGATCAACTACCCGACCGAGAATGGTGAAAAGTTTAACCAGCTGCAGCAAATTATTGAGACCTACGTCGGCGGAAACCATCGCCGGAGTGCGTTGCAAGCTAGCGTTATCGTTCCCTGGAAGGATTTGAACAATGCGCGGCGGCAAGGTTTCCCTTGCATGCAACAAGTTGCTTTCGTTCCCGCGCCAGCCGCAGCAACGTTACGGGTGGTCGGCTTCTATCCACATCAATATCTCTTCGAGCGTGCGTATGGCAACTACCTCGGCCTGATAAGGCTTGGAAGGTTTGTCGCCCACGAAATGCACCTAACTCTATGCAGTATGACTTGCGTCACAACAATAGCCCACCTGGAAGTTTCTGGGCGGACAATAGCTCCCGTCCTGGAAGTGGCGCAAGGAGTTTTGGAGGACGCGTGAGAATTACATTCGATGAATACCAGGCAGAGGCCGCGAAGACGGACAAACAGGACGGGCCGGCGGACAAAGGCCTCGTCGTTCCTCTGCTGGGCCTCGCAGGCGAAGCTGGATCACTGCTAACTCTCTATAAGAAATGGTTGCGGGACGGAGATGCGTACCAGATCGTAGGCGAGCGAATCGAAGAAGAACTGGGCGATATTCTGTGGTATCTGGCCACGGTTGCGCGCCGGAGCGGAATAAACCTGTCTGGGGTTGCACGAAGAAATCTTGAAAAGACCCAGGCGAGATGGCTTCCCCAACCGACGACCCCGCAGCTCTTCGACGAGGGGTGTCCCCCAAATGAAAGGCTTCCACGCGAGTTCACCGCAGAGATCAGGGATTTCGATGAAGGGGATAAAAAGCGAACGCAGCTCGTCATCGATGGTAAGCAAGTTGGAGATCATCTTACTGATAACGCCTATATGGATGATGGCTACCGTTTCCACGATATATTCCATTTGTCGTACGCAGTTCTTCTGGGATGGTCCCCTGTCCTCCGAGCTAATCTTCACATGAAACGCAAGAGCCAGCCAAAGACCGACGAAGTCGAGGATGGAGGCAGAGCCATCGCCATCGAAGAAGGCATATCCGCCCTTGTGTTCACTTATGCGCAAGAGCACTCCTTTCTCGATGGTGTTACTGTTGTTGATTGGAGCGTTTTGCGAACTTGTCAGGATATGGCGGCGCATTTGGAAGTATCCCGGCGAACTCTGCACGAATGGGAGCAGGCAATACTCTCTGGATATAGAGTGTGGCGGGCCGTAAGAGAGAACCGAGGCGGAACAATAAACTGCAACCTGTTGACGCGCGACTTCAACTATCAAAAAACAGGCAACTAGGCCTTATATTTCGCCGGTATATGACCGTTGATTTGCCACTTCGGTGGATAAAAGACTTTCAATGGTTTATCTGCGGAAACGAACTGCTGTTTTATGCGCGTCCTCCCAGAGAGCCCTTTGATATGTGGATGGGCTTGTCTGGAGTATTTGTCCACTTCGCAGAAGAGATTTTGGCAATCGATCAATTGCAGTCGCCTGCCCCAAAGCGAATCAAAAGAAAGGCCCAGGTTTTCGAATTGCTGCTCCTGAATATCGGCCATGAGGCGAATCAGATCCGCTGATCTGCGAAGGTCGGCATTCGGAAAGCACTTCCGCAGCCCGTCTCTTGCTCCAGGTCCAGCGACAACGAAATCCATTTCGTCGAAGGCCGTGAGGGTGCTGTAATTTAGGTCGGTGACAAATTGGAAGGCAAGAAAGTCTCCTATCATCGGGTACGAACGGAGCAGGACGAAGGCGCTTTCCATGCTGCGCATATCTGCGATCTTGCACGGAACGTCGTCTCGCATCATCCGCTGTAGGAGCGCCAAGTGCGAGTGATGTTTCCGACACGAGTTGCCACGGTTCCCCGAAGGCATGATGTATGCAGCAGAATAGATGGTTCGTCCCTCCGCCATTGCCTGGGACAGAACGCGATCATAAGCCTCAAGGCTAAACTTCCTATAGGAAACGTCTCCAAGTTTGGCGCGCAGTAGTTCCCACGTTTCGATCTTGTTGAACAGCTTGAACAGAATTATGCGAAAGAAAAGTTCTCTGGGCGTCTGGTCACCAGCATAAGCCACGCAACGAATGAGATATTGACTCACACGGTCGGAAGCGCGATAGGCGTTCGTAAACTTGAACTTGGATAGAATTGGATCGGTAGTGAATGGCGCTGTGCCTTCCAGCTTGTTAAAGAAAATGCGCTGGCGTTCTGCCGCAAAGCGCCAATAGGTGCTGAAAACGTCGGATACTGTCAATTCAGAACCATTGAAGCGCAATGATGCCACCTGGTGTTCTGCTGGCTGTGGTGCCGCCTGTTGCAAATTAAGCTGCATGGAAGCCGTCATAGTTCATGCCTCGCTTTGTGACGGAGTGGATGTTGAGTCGTTCTGATCAGATGGGATGGGACACGAGCGAAATTGAGAAATCGTACAAAGCGGCAAATGCCAAGGGAATGCGGCAGGCTTTGAGATGACCTTGAGTGCCAGCGGGTTAGTGTGCAACTCGGGCAGATAAGCGGAATATGAAGTGGTTCATCGCTGTGCTGGAGTCTACCGTCGCCATTGACACAAAGCAACAACGAGTCCCAGGCCGGTTTCGTTGGCGGCGGTCCTGCTAAAGTTAAAGTGGCGGTCACCATATCGTTCGCCATGGAATGCCTCCCAGTCGTCTAGCAAGTGCTCAGCGTTTCCTTCGGGATCGCTTAGCAAAACCACTAGGCGTCCCGACAACCGTTGAGTGCATCCGCCTTTTGCTTTGAACGAAACCGGTTCGGAGGCGATATCCGAGCGCAGTCGCAAGACGAATGAGCGTCGCGAGTTCAATATTCTTAGGCCCGGACTCGATCATCGAAACTTTCGAAGCGCTCATCCCGGCGCGCGCTGCGAGTTCAGTTTGAGTCAAATGGTTTCGTTCGCGCAGTCTCGCAATCGTCGTTCCGATCTCGAGCTTCGCCATTTCCTGTTGGACAAATTCCTTCATCTCGGGGTCTTTGCTGTTGTAGTGTGAACTAGCTGCATTCCGCGACCAATTTAGTTATACCATAAATGGCATCCCATTAAAGATATAAGTATAACAGCGAGGCAAGAACGTTTCTTGAGCGACTACCGCGTGCGACGCCGCAATTATAGGAACTGAGCACATAACGAACGCGAAGGACGCATAGGAAGAGCCAGAGGCGAAGCTTTCCAGAGACCCCCTTCTAAGCATTCACAATTCAAAAACAAGACCGGCGTAGGCACGATATTGAGCGCCTGTTTTGGCAGGCCGCCTACGGAAATTTAAAGTACGAGCATCCTCAAAAAGTTGGGAACATTTGGGAACAATTAGCCCCAAAAACCGCCTAAAATCGTGATACACGATGCGCGAAAGTGCTAGACGAGACAACTACTTAGCTTTTTTGAGTTTACCTTGGGCACAGGCGTGAACCCGATGCTCTGTTCGAAGCGGGGATCAGAGAATACCCCGTACAGTTGCGAGGCTGCACACCTG
>Ga0335075_10005302_pt1 | contig 20041 bp, 19 predicted proteins | sample Lox_Sample_24_FD_206723 | JGI IMG/M metagenome (GOLD analysis project Ga0335075, IMG submission 206723) | Soil microbial communities from Loxahatchee National Wildlife Refuge, Florida, United States - Lox_Sample_2.4 | ecosystem: Environmental > Terrestrial > Soil > Wetlands | place: USA...
CTTTTACCGACATGGAGATGTCACCATGGCCCGTCATCAGAATTACAGGCAGCATGATTTTAAGGTGTGTCAAACGCTCCTGAAGCTCGAGCCCGCTCGTGCCGGGCAGTCGAATGTCCGTGACTAGGCAACTCGGTGCGTCCGGTTGGCCGCGGCCAATATCAAGGAATTCTGCGGCGGATCTATAAAGGGCGACCTGATAGTTGACCGAACGCAATAGATCTCCCAAAGATTCGCAAACGGATTTGTCATCGTCGACGATATGGACAAATATCGACGAAAGCATTCTCAGATGATCTCCGAAATGTTAGTGGATTGATGAAGTGGAAGGGCAAAAGCAAATACCGTGCCAAAAGTCGTTGTGCTTTCTAACCATAGCCGTCCGCCGTGGGCAGCAATAATTTTGCGACAGATCGATAGGCCGAGACCGAGGCCCTCGGGCTTCGTCGTGTAAAGTGCCTCGAACAAGTGCTTCTTGCTGGCAGGATCAATGCCCGCGCCAGTATCGGCAATCGTCACTATGGCTTGTCCGCCAACGAACTTCGATGAGATAGTTAGCGCTCGGTCCCCTTCTGTTACAATGCACATGGCGTCAATTGCATTACGCACAAGGTTGAGGACAACTTGTTGAAGCTGTAACTGATCACCCTCTATGTAGGGTATCGACTTGTCGAAGTTTGTCTTAAGCTTGATGCTGGCGCGTTCGAGCTCGCGCTTTAGGAGAAGTAGTACGCCCTCGATAACTTCTTCAACACCGAGTCTGGCGAATTGGAGTTGCCCATCACGTACCAAGGACCGCAGCCCACTGACGACCTTGTTCGCCCTACAGGCCGATTGGATGATGCGTGCCACTGACTTGCGGGCTTCATCTACGTCGGCGGGCTCGCGCGCAAGCCACCGGAGACAAGCCGAGGCGCTCGCAATAATGCCTGTCATCGGCTGCTTGACCTCGTGAACAATCGCCCCTGCAAGTTCTCCGAGGGAGGCGAGACGCGCGGCTCGGGCGAGGTCGGCTCGTGCATCCACCAGCGCCTGTTCAGCAGTTTTTCGTTCCGTCACGTCGGTGATGATGCCCTCCAATTCGAGGTCACCGGACGGGCCGAGGTCAAACTGGCCTACCGCGACAACGGTCAAAATCGTCCCATCTTCGTGGACGACCCTGTATTCATGGTTGAGCGGAGCTTTGGCGCTGGCTGCCTGAACGAGCACACGCTCGAGGCCGGGAAAGTCGTCAGGATGGACGCGGCTCTTGAACACTTCAAACGGTACCGGATTAAGGTCCGGGTCAATATTGAAAATTCGATAGCATTGTCGGGACGCTCGGGTAAGTTGCGTTCGTGTGTTCCACCGATAGCTGCCGATGCGGCCGATTGTTTGACCTCTAATCATCCACATGCTGGTCTCACGGAGCGCATCGAGCAGTTGCGCGGATTTAAAAGATAATGCTGCTTGCAAGGCCAGCATCGATAATGCTGAGATACACTTTGATGTGAAAGCTTTCTGCCTGGACTCCGATTCCAAGTAGAGGACCCCGATAGTTTGCTCTCGATGAACCACAGGAAGGTACAACTGGATTCTATCTTGGCCGCACGGACATCCCCCCGGATCGGCCAGAGCAGAGTTTATCCGACCGTTATGCGTAATGACGACCTCTTGGCATATGAGAACCCGTTCCTCGATTGCCTCGGGCAATCGAAATTCAATTTGTTGTGGATAGGAAACAAAGATTTTTGCTGTTTCTCGCAGAAAACTCGTGTCAATGTTGCCCAGTAATTCACTTCCCGCGCTTAAGATCACGGCACCTCGCACGGCTCTGGAATATTCAAGCGCAGCCTTGAGGAAAGCTTCAGCCACCCCTCGGTAGCAGGCCGCCTGAGAAATCGCCAGAAATGCTTGTGCTATCGTCTCCAATTCGAGTGTCGGGTTCTCAATCAGCATTGCGAGACGCCCTTCACAGACAGAGGTTATCGCACCAGCCATTCGGCCCCAATATCCCAGCATAGGGACATCGATGTCCACAATGGGTGCCCCGCATTAATTCCCGGCATCTTCCGCCAGCTTGCCCGCGTCTGGGCCAGACCTTCTTCTTGGAAATCGAAATATCGACGTCCGAAACGGAATTCTATCAAATCAAGCTCGACCCGCCCGGACAATTCTCGTCCACGCACCATCTGACTTCTCCGCGACATCTTGACACGTCGTGAGCAATGGTGGAGCGTCGGCAATCGTCCGATCTGATATGCTGATTAAAGCCAACTGCAGTACCGATGGCATTGCTAGGGGCAGGTATTTTGTGTCGGGAGCGGTTGGATCAATAAACGAGGCGGCAAGAGTCGTATGTCGATTTTCTTAGTATGACTTGAGGCGTTGGTGCAGTGGCGTTGTCTGGGGGGCGTAGACGAATGCCTAAGGGCAAGAAACGATGTTTTCGAAGATTCATACGAGCTTTCATTTCCAATTGAGGCATGTGAATGACCTCTCCGCCACCTCACGCTGCAGACCGATGACAAGATTGACTTGACCGGCTGGTTTGCGCACAAATTCGACGACAATCCGCACGAATTGTGCACCTCTCTGTTGAGCACGGGCAACATCAACGGTAGTCCTGATCGATGAATGGGGCTTGCACAAGAGTGGTTCGTCACGGGGTCAGATTGGCAGCAAGATGAGGTTTGGCACTGATTGCTTCGGTCCGAGACAAGTGGCAGTGTCCTCCCCTCCCTCTGTTCGAACTTGTTGCGATGCCAATCTCCGAAAGATGTCTATGGTTCTCTGTTCCTCCGGAACGCCACAGTCGAAATGGCCCACTTGTCTTGCTGTTCCACACCTCATTCGCATGCCCGAGCTTCCAGGTTACGTGCCGCAAAGAGAATATCGGTTTGCCTTCTGGAGCTGTTGAGTTGTTCAGCCAGCTGTCCCCGACGCCATTGAGAGCGTCCATGCCCTAATCCCGCGCGTGACTGTTCATGGGCATAGCATACCGAAGGGTCCGATTGCCGAGTATAGCGAACCGCAATAGCGGGGTCCCGCAAGCCCCTAAAAGAATGTCGATGGCCAGGAGCCGCTCCTTCTCTTTAAAGCCGGGGCTGTTGTCGTCACGGTTAAGCCCGTGAACCCGACAAGGCAATGCCGCAGCACCGGAAAAGTCCGATTTATCCATTTTACAGATTCTTGCTGGACCGATTATACTAGGCATTGGAAGAATATCGTCTTTTATATGCAAAAGAGACAGGCGGATCCTGAAGAGCGCCATGGAACGGCCAAGCACCTTGCGTGACCTGGATGCCTTGGGCATTGCTCTCCATGAGGTAATGAATCTCCGGACCTGAGGAGGGCTGGGTGAGCACAGCGGAAGTGATCGAAACTGACCAGCTTCGGGCGTTCGAAGCCGTCGCAAAAGCGGGCAGTTTTACGAAGGCGGCGAACGCCCTCGGCATTCCGCAATCCACTCTCAGTCAACAAATAGCGCGCCTTGAGACAAGAGCCGGGCGGCTTCTAATCAAGAGATCGACAAGGCGGGTCGCGCTGACTGAAGTCGGCACTGCCATGTTGGTATATGTGCAGTCGATACTCGAGCTGGCTGAAGCCGCAAGGAGACGTCTCGCCGTGCCTGCGATGGACGGCGTAATCAGGGTAGCGATCGCAGAGGAAGTCGCCGCAACCAAACTCAGTAGTGTGTTGGGCATATTTCGGCAGCTATACCCCCGGTTTGCGATGCGGTTCCTCACCGCACGCAACGACTATATCTTTGCTGCGCTTGAATCCGGAGAAGTTGACATCGTTTTGGGCAAGGCTCCAGCGGGAAGGAAAAAGGGGGAGCAATTATGGCGCGAACGGATCGTTTGGGTCGGCAGGTCGTGCGCCTTGGAAGTGTCACCTGCCGCGGTTCCGTTACTTGTTTATCTTAACCCCAGCGAAACACGAAACATCGCCGAGGCTGCCCTGCTCCGTGTCAGGCGGACTTGGACGGTTGTTGCGGAAAGTGCGAATCTTTTGGGCTTGCTTGCGGCGGCAGAGGCCGGGCTTGGCGTACTACCCCTGGGACGAAACTTTATCCCGTCGCCGTTGAGTGAGATACCATCCGGGCATGACCTTCCCCCTATTGGAGAAGTGGACTACATACTGGACTATAATTCGAAGGAATCAGACGCGACGGTCCACTCGTTCGCGGAACTGCTTCGGTCCTTTGCAAGGCAACTTGTTCAGATTCCAAGGCGGCATCACGCCGATGCCGACGAACCAAGATGAAGACGGTATCTTTGGCTGGCGTATACAGGTTGGCGAAGCTCTGAAGTGACCGCATCTCGTTCGGGCAACGGGCGCAACCAGGAAGGTTCAGCCAACTTTCGTAGAAAGCTGGCAGCAGTCGAGGTCATCGATTGGTCACCGGAGCTGAGTGCGCCTGAGATTACGCCCTGGTCGTATCCGAAGAGCATGCCGGCGAGGAGGATGACGGTGATGGCGGCGACCATCAGGGGCGAAAACCGCCCGCCTTCCTGTGCTGCCCCCTGATCCATGCCGGCTCCCCCCGTGCTTCCTTGCCTACCCGCCGCGGCGCTGTCGGTATCGTGCGATCAGGGCGTTCGTCGAGCTGTCATGGCCGTGGGTGGGGGCGGCATTGGCGGCCAGCTCCGGGATGATGCGCCCGGCGAGCACCTTGCCGAGCTCCACGCCCCACTGATCGAACGAATCGATTGCCCAGATGGCCCCCTGTGTGAAGACGCTATGTTCGTATAGCGCAACGAGGCTGCCAAGGCTCCTGGGCTCCAGCCGGTCGGCCAGGATCACGTTGGTCGGGCGGTTCCCCTCGGTCACCCGGAACGGTGTCTGGAAATCGGGCGAGCCTTCCTTCTTCAGCTCCTCCGCCGTCTTGCCGAAGGCAAACGCCTCGGCCTGGGCGAAAAGATTGGCCATCAGGAGATCGTGCTGCGCGGCGAGCGGGCTCAGTTTCTCGCAGAAGCCGATGAGATCGCAGGGAATGAGCTTCGTTCCCTGATGGATGAGCTGGTAGAAGGAGTGCTGGCCGTCGGTCCCCGGCTCGCCCCAGATGATCGGGCCGGTCTGCCAGGCCACTTGATTGCCGTCGAGATCGACATGCTTGCCGTTGCTCTCCATCTGCAATTGCTGGAGATAGGCGGGAAAGCGCGCCAGCGGCGCCGCGTAGGGCATGATGCCGAGCGTCTCGGTGCCGAAGAAATTGTTGTACCAGACCGTGAGCAGCCCCATCAGCAGCGGCAGGTTGCGCTCGGGCGGGGCAGTGCGGAAATGCTCGTCCATGGCATGAAAGCCCGCCAGCATCTCGGCGAAGCCCTCGGGCCCGATCGCGACCATGCACGAAAGCCCGATCGCCGAATCCATCGAGTAGCGTCCGCCGACCCAGTCCCAGAAGCCGAACATGCGGGCAGGGTCGATGCCGAACTTCGTCACCGCTTCGGCGTTGGTCGAGACCGCGACGCAATGTTTCGCGACCGCCGTCTCGGTGCCGAGCCCCTCGACGATCCAGCGCCTCGCGGTCGCGGCGTTGGTCATCGTCTCGAGCGTGGTGAAGGTTTTCGAGGAGATGATGAAGAGCGTCTCGGCCGGGTCGAGCCCGTCCGTCGCCGCCGTGAAGTTCGCCCCGTCGACATTGGAGACGAAACGGAAATCCATCGCCTTGTCGGTGAATTCCCGGAGCGCCAGGCACGCCATCTCCGGCCCGAGATAGGACCCGCCGATCCCGATATTGATGACGTTGCGGATGCGCTTGCCGCTATGGCCCTTCCAGCTTCCGCTGCGGATCTCGCGCGCGAAGGACGCCATGCGGTCGAGCACCGCATGCACCTCCGGCACGACATCCTTTCCGTCCACGTCGATCCGCGTTCCGCGCGGCGCGCGCAGCGCCACATGCAGCACCGCGCGCCGCTCGGTTGCGTTGATCTTCTCGCCGCGGAACATCGCATCCCGCCGTCCCGTCACGTCCCGCTCGCGCGCGAGATCGAGCAGCAGGCGCACCGTCTCCGCGGTGATGCGGTTCTTCGAGTAATCGAGAAAAATCCCTGCGCCCTCGGCGGAAAATGTCTCCGCCCGCTTGGGATCCTCGGCAAAAAGCTGCCGCAGATGGCGATCCTTGATCGCCGCGTGATGGGCGGTGAGCGCCGCCCAGGCGGCTGTGTCGGTCGGCCGCTTGCCCGCCATCGAAGAATCCCTCCCTCAGTAGGAAGTTAAGAAATTCTAATAGACTTCAGGGCTTCGCCCCAGCAGGGGCTCTGCCCCTGCACCCCGGCAAAGGCGGAGCCGTTGCACTCCATTCGCGCAGCGCGAGTGGGGGGTCTGGGGCCTCAAGGCCCCAGCGGGGTGCAGGGGCAGAGCCCCTGGCCTTCGGTTTTCAGCACCCCGTCAATTCAATGCCCGGCTCTTGGTGTCGATCGCCTTGAGCAGGTCCTTCCAGGACTCGACGAAGGCCTGCGCCCCTTCGGTTTGCAGTCGGGCGGCGAGGGCGGCCACATCGATGCCGGCGGCGCGATGCTGCTCCAGCACCTTGGCCGCATCCCCCCCGTCGCGGGGCAGCACGCCATCGACCTTGCCGTGATCGGCGAAGGCGGCGAGCGTCGCTTGCGGCATCGTATCGACCGTGTTCGGCGCCGCCAGGCCCTGCACATAGAGTGTATCCGGCGCCTTGTCGTCCTTCACGCTCGTGGAGGCGAAGAGCAGCCGCTGCGCCGCGGCGCCGCGATTGGCAAGCCGCTGCCAGCGATCGGAGTCGAGCACGTCCCGGTAGGATTTGTAGGCGAGCTTGCCGACCGCGACACCCAACCGATTGCGCAGCGCCTCCGGCACCTTCCCCGCCACCGCGCGGTCCCAGCGGCTGATGAAGACGGAGGCGACCGAGCGCACATCGGGCGCGAGCCCGGCGGCGATGCGCCGCTCCAGCCCCTTCATGTATGCATCCGCCGCCGCCGCATACTGCTCGGGCGAGAAAAGCAGCGTCACGTTCACCGGAACCCCGGCGAAGATCGCCGCCTCGATCGCCGGCAGCCCCTCGGCCGTGCCGGGGATCTTGACGAAGAGGTTGCTCCGGTTGGCGCGCCGCGAGAGACGGATCGCCTCGGCGGTGGTCTCCTCGGTCTCGTAGGCGAGCAGCGGCGAAACCTCGAGCGAGACCCAGCCATCGGCGCCCGCCGTGGCGACGTGGATGGGCATGAAGAGCTCGGCGGCCCGGCTGAGATCCTCGAGCGCCAGCTCGAAAAAGAGGGCCTCGCTCGCATAGCCGCGCGCCGTCATCCGGCGGATCTCGCCGTCATACTTCTCGCTGTGGGCGATGGCGTGGTCGAAGATCGAGGGGTTCGAGGTCAGGCCCGTGACCGAAAGCTCGGCGACGTAGCGCGCCAGCGTGCCGTCATCGAGCAGCTCGCGCGTGATGTCGTCGAGCCAGAGGCTCTGCCCGGCATCGCTCAGTCTGGCGGTCGGCTTCATGGTGTTGCCTCCTCGCGTGGAGCCGTGAAATGGGAAAGATCGAGCCGCGGCAGCTCGCCGATCGCTTCGATGGTGATGTCGGCGGGCGGATATTTCGCGATCTCCGCTTGATCGAGCGCGTAATGTCCCTGGCGCGGAAAGACGGTGGTCACCCGCTCGCCCCAGGCCTTCTTCACCGCGGCGAGGATGCGCAGCTTGTCGTCGATCAGCACGTAGCGCTTCGCGGGATAGAGCCGCGCGACATCGTCGAGCTCCTGCTCCTTGTGGATATAGATCAGCACCCGGTCCTCGAAGGCGTTCCAGAGCCCCGCGCGCTGCACCTTGCGCGGCTGGAAGACGGCGTCGCCGTCGGAGAGGATGACCGTCTCGCCCCAGCTTGCGACATGGGAAACGGCTTCGAGCGCGCCGGGATAGAGCCGCTCGGCGAACGGATAATCGACCAGCCAGTTGGCCATCCGGAGAATGCGCGGATCGTGCAGGTCCTCGCCCCGATACCGCTCGAGCGCGCCGAGATAATCGGCATAGCCGAGCTCGCCGCGCAGCTGCTCGAAGATCGCCCAGTAGCGATCGCGCGCGCGTGGCCCGTGCTCCGTCTCCAGATAGCGGCCGAGATCCTGCTGCACATGATCGTTGTCGAGCAGCGTGTTGTCCACATCGAAGAGGAAGACGATCTCGCGCATGCCGGGCATCACCCGTGCCCTCCCAGGTTCGGATCCTGCCACGGCCCGTTGCGGCCGATCATCTGGGCCGCCTCCGCCGGCCCCCAGCTCCCGCCCGCATAGCGGTAGAGGGGGCAGACATTGTCGAGAACCGGATCGACGATCCGCCATTGCGCGTCCACGAGGTCGCTCCGGGTGAAGAGCTCGCCCACCCCCCGCATCGCGTCCCCAAGCAGCCGCTGATAGGGCGGCCGGTCCTCCCCCGGCTGGCGGGTCAGGATCAGCTCCGTGTCGCGGCCGATCATCCGCTCGCCCGGCACCTTCACCCGCACGCCGAGCCCGACCGAGACATCGGGGCTCAGGGTGAACCGCACATGCCCCGAGAAGACCGGAACGATCTCGCCGAAGGTTTCGCGCGGCGGGCGCTTGAAGACCACCAGAACCTCCGAGGCGGTGACCGGCAGCCGCTTGCCGGCGCGGATATAGACGGGCACCCCCGCCCAGCGCCAGCTTTCGATCTCGAGCCTGACCGCGACGAAGGTCTCCACCGTCGATCCCGCCCGCACCCCCGGCACGCTGTGATAGCCGTCATACTGCCCGCGCACGACATGCGCCGGATCGAGCGGCCGCACCGCCTTCAGGAGGTTCGCCCGCTGGTCCCGCTCCGCATCGTTCTCCTCGCCCGTCGGCGGGTCCATCGTCAAAACCGCAAGCACCTGCAGCAGATGGTTCTGCAGCACGTCGCGGATGGCGCCGGTCTCGTCATAGAACCGCCCGCGATCCTCGACCCCGAAATCCTCCGCCATCGTGATCTGGATGCTCTGGACATAGTCCCGGTTCCAGATCGGCTCGAAGACCGGATTGGCGAAGCGGCTGTAGAGGATGTTCTGAACCGGCTCCTTGCCGAGATAATGGTCGATCCGGAAGATGTTCTCCTCCGCGAAATAGCGGCGCAGAACGGCATCCAGCGCGCGGGCCGAAGTGCGGTCGTGGCCGAACGGCTTCTCGATCACCAGCCGCGCGCCGTCCGCGCAATGCGATTTGGCGAGCCCGCTCGCGACCGTCGCAAAAAGGCTCGGCGGAACGGCAAGATAATGAAGCGGCCGCCGCGCGGGATCGAGCGCGTGGCGCAGCGCTGCGAAGGTCGCCGGATCGGCATAATCGCCATCGACATAGCGCAGCAGCTGCATCAGGCGGGTGGCCGCGTCGCCCTCCGGCTTGATGCCGTGCTCCTTGAGGCTCTCCTCCGCCCGCCCCCGCAATTGCTCGACCGTCCAGCCCTGCTTCGCCACCCCGATGATCGGCACCGAGAGATCCTGCTCCGCCACAAGCCGATAGAGCGCGGGAAAGATCTGCTTGCGGGCGAGATCGCCGGTGGCGCCGAAGAAGACGATCGCATCCGAGGGGACCTCGTGGTGCGGCCCCTCAGTCATGGCGCTGGCCCCAGGGCTTCTCCAGGTGGCCGCCGAACTCGAAGCGCATGGCCGAGAGCAGCTTGTCGGCGAACGCATCCTCCCCGCGCGAGCTGAAGCGGGCATAAAGGGCCGCGCTGATCACCGGGGCTGGCACGCCTTCATCGATCGCCGCCTGCAGCGTCCACCGCCCCTCTCCGGAATCCGAGACCCGGCCGCTGAAAGAAGCGAGATCGGGGCTGTTGCGCAGGGCCGTCGCCGTGAGATCGAGCAGCCACGAGCCAATCACGCTGCCGCGCCGCCAGAGCTCCGCGACCGCCGGAATATCGATCTTGTATTTGTAGAGATCGGGATCGCGCAGCGGCGTGGTCTCGGCATCCGTCTCGTCCTGGCGGGTGCCGATATCGGCATGGTGGAGCACGTTGAGCCCCTCGGCATACGCCGCCATCACGCCATATTCGATGCCGTTATGCACCATCTTGACGAAGTGGCCGGCGCCGTTCGGCCCGCAATGAAGATAGCCCTGCTCGGCTGTCGTGGGCTCGCCGGACGCGCCTTGCGTGCGCGAAGCCGCCCCCACGCCCGGCGCCAGCACCTTGAAGAGGGGATCGAGCCTGCCGACGATCTCCCTCTCCCCGCCGATCATCAGGCAATAGCCGCGCTCGCGCCCCCAGACGCCGCCGCTCACCCCGACATCGACATAATGCAGGCCCTTCGCCTGCAACATCTTCGCGCGGCGAATGTCGTCGTGGTAATAGGAATTGCCGCCGTCGATCACGATATCACCCTTCGCCAGCAGCGGCGTGAGCTGAGCGAGCACCCCTTCCACCGCGCCGGCCGGCACCATCAGCCACACCGCCCGCGGCGCCTCGAGAAGACGGACGAACGCCGCGAGATCGCTGCTGCCCTTCGCGCCTTTCGCGACCAAGGTTTTCACGGCGGACTCGTTCGCGTCATAGACGACGAGCCCGTGGCCCGCGCCGATCAGGCGCTCGACCATGTTGGCGCCCATCCGGCCGAGCCCGATCATGCCGAGTTGCATCGTCCCTCCTCCTTCGCCGTTCGCAGGCCTCTCATCCGCGGCGCGCGATCGCTTCCTTCGCCGCTTCCGCCACCCGCTCGGGGGTGAAGCCGAAATGCTCCGCCACCACCTTGATCGGCGCCGAGAGGCCGAACGTGTGCATGCCGAGCGTGATCCCCGCCGGCCCCGCATAGCGGTCCCAGCCGATGGTGGCACCTTCCTCCACCGTCACCCGCGCGGTCAGGCGCGGGGGCAGCACGCTGTCACGGTAGGCTTGGTCCTGCGCCTCGAACAGCTCCCAGGACGGCATGGAAACAACGCGCGCGGCGATCTTCTCGTCCGCGAGCAGCTTGCGCGCGGCAACACAGAGCGAAACCTCGCTGCCGCTCGCGATCAGGATCACATCCGGGCGCGCGCCGGGCGCGTCGAGCAGCACATAGGCGCCGCGGGCAAGCCCGCTCGCCGCCGCGCATTCCGCCCGATCGACGATCGGCAAAGCCTGCCGCGAGCAGACGATCGCGGCCGGCCGATCCTTGAAGCCGAGCACGGTGCGATAGGCCTCGGCCATCTCGTTCGCATCCGCCGGCCGGATCACGACCATGCCCGGGATCGCGCGCAGCGAAACCAGCTGCTCGATCGGCTCATGGGTCGGCCCATCCTCGCCGACACTGATCGAATCATGCGTCCAGACATGCATCACCGGCAAGTTCATCAGCGAGGAAAGCCGGATCGCCCCCCGCGCGTAATCGGTGAAGATCAGGAAGCCCGAGCCGAAAGCGCGCAACCCGCTCAGCACCAGGCCGTTGACGATCGCGCACATCGCATGCTCGCGAACGCCGAAATGCATGTTCCGCCCGGAAGGATCCCCCCGCGCCCCGCCCGCCCGCGGATCGCCCGGCTGCATATCCCCCGCGCCATCGAACAGAAGCCGCGTCTTGGTGCTCGGCGCAAGATCCGCCGCGCCGCCCAGAAGCCAGGGAATCCGGGGCCCGATCGCATTCAGCACCTTGCCCGAGGCATCGCGCGTGGCCATCCCCTTGGGGTCGGCCGCGAAGCTCGGCAGCGCGGCCTCCCAGCCGTCCGGCAGCGTCCGGGCACGAATATGCTCGAGCTGACCGGCAAGCGCCGGATAGGCCACGCGATAGCGGGCGAACAGCCCCTCCCATTCGCTGCGCAGCGCCGCCCCCCGCGCGCCGATGCCACCGGCAAAATGCTCGCGCACCCCCTCGGGCACGACGAAGAAGGCATCCGGATCAAAGCCGAAAAATTCCTTGGTGAGCCGAACCTCCTCCTCGCCAAGCGGCTCCCCATGCGCCTCCGGACTATCCTGCTTGTGCGGCGAGCCATAGCCGATATGGCTCTGCACGATGATCAGCGTCGGCCGGTCGGTGACCGCCCCGGCCGCCGACAGGGCACGCGCGATCTGCTCGAGATCGTTGGCACCGCTCACCCGCGTGACGTTCCAGCCATAAGCGAGAAAACGCGCCGCAACATCCTCGGTGAAGGCAAGGTCCGTATGGCCCTCGATCGTCACCCGGTTGCTGTCATAGATCCAGCAAAGATTGGCAAGACGCTGGTGCCCCGCAAGCGAGGCCGCCTCGCTCGTCACACCCTCCATCATGTCGCCATCGCCGCAGAGCGCATAAACACGATGACGGAAAATCGGAAAGTCCGGACGATTGTAGGTCGCCGCAAGCCACCGCCCGGCCAGCGCCATGCCCACACTCGTCGAAGCCCCCTGGCCAAGCGGCCCCGTCGTCGTCTCGACCCCCGCCGTCATCCCATGCTCAGGATGGCCGGGACAATGGCTGCCCGCCTGACGAAACGTCTCGATATCGGCAAGCGTCACCGCCGGCTCGCCATCCCGCGCCCTCACCCCCGCAAGATGGAGCAGCCCATAAAGCAGCATCGACGCATGGCCAACCGAAAGCACAAACCGATCCCGGTCCAGCCACTCCGGATCCGCCGGATCATAACGCAGAAAACGCTGCCACAGCGTATACGCCACCGGCGCCGCATCCAACGGCGTGCCCGGATGACCAGACTTCGCCCTCTGAACCGCATCCACCGCCAGCATGCGCATCGTACCAATCGCAAGCTGATCCGAATCCATTGTCAATGGTCTTCTCCCTCCTCACGCCGATGCAACTAACCCCAACCAAAAATGCACACCGCACTATCCCGCATGTAAGAGAGAACGCCGACCGGTAGTGACCTTGTCCCCTATCTACCCACAGTTTTCCGACCTCGTTCTTCAATCTTCACCCAGCGAGACCGAAAGGTGAAAGGTATAAGGTCAGCGCGAGTTGAGGAAACATGACATCGAGCCCAAGCCCCCCAAACCGTGCGCTGCAGTCGAGCTACAGTCGACCCTACCCGACGACTCCTCTCATCGTCGCGATGACATGATGCACGCGCGCATTACAGCACTGCACCCTATTCACTCAACATCTGGCTTCCCGATGTGGTCGGAGTAAGTCTTCTTTCCACACGCTGGATACCGAACTATCCCAAGGCAGACGCGAACACGGCATCGACGAAGCGGGCGAACACAAAGCATTGTCGAGGATTGAGCGCAAGTTCGGAAGTGTGTAGGTACGTGAGGCACACGAGTTGAACGATGCTTTTGTCGCCACTCCTTTCGGAGGTACCATGTCGTTTCTAGAAAAATACAATCCCGCAGCGGCCCTCACTCGCGAACTCTCCAAACATGCCGTCGAACATCATGGTGAACATCCAAAATGATACGGCCAATGATCTTGACAGAAATCGACAGGAGCAATTTGGCTCTGATCAGCCCACCTGTCACCAAATCTTGATGGTCGAAGGCTTGAACTTTCACTCGTCAGGACCCGCCGATTGTAACCCCCCATCGACCCGCACTGTTCCCATAGTCCGATAGTCGCGCCCATCGGGGACTCACCGCAAGATAGAGTGCTGCTGCCGCATTAAAACTCCAGATTGGCTTCAAACGCCGCTACCGCGGCCTTAGGAAGGTCCGCTTGAGCATCCGGCGATTTCCATATTGGAATTCCAGGAGGAAATCTATATCAAGCCATACATGGATATTATAATTGGCTTCGCGCTTCACTTCCTGCCTCGGGACACCGATAGCTGAATTGCTGAAGGGAATACCCGACACGGCCTATCTCCTCTCACCGCGCCTTCCCTGGAGCGCCGCTCATTACAAAGCAACTTAGGGTCTGTTTGAAAAATGCGGTCAGGCATGAGCGATACGCCTGAGCAGGAGGCTTCCCATAGCGACGTAGATCATGGCCTTGGAGACATCGAGGTGTTTTTCGTAGTCACGGACCAAACGGCGCCAGCGTATCAGCCAACCGAGGGTCCGCTCGACGACCCATCTGCGCGGCAGCACTTTGAACCCCGGCTCGGCGTCAATGCGTCGGACGACTTCAACGACAAAGTCGAGGAAGGCAGCTTTGTCCAACAGTGTTGTTCGATCATAGGCACCGTCGGCGAAGAGATGTTTGATCCATGGCCAGCGTTTGCGAATTGCTTCGAGGATGGCCATCGCTCCTGCACTGTCGGAGATGTCTGTCGTGGTCAGGTTCACCATCAGCAAACGGTCATCGGTGTCTACCGCGACATGGCGCTTCCGCCCAATGATCTTCTTGTTGGCATCATAACCTCTCGCGTCAGCGAAGGGCGCCTTGACGGTCTGACTGTCGATCACCGCCGCACTTGGACTGGCTTCGCGACCAGCACGCTCACGATCCATCATCAAGGCCACATCATGGATCGTGCGAAACAGCAATAGCCGCACAAACCGCCGGAACCACCAATACACCGTTTGCCAGGGACCGAAATTGGTCGGCAGCATCCGCCAACCGCCACCACTGCGGGCCATGTAGCGGATCGCGTTGAGGATTTCCCGCAGATCAAGCCCGCGGCTTGCGCCCTCGCTTTGGCGCTTTCGGCAAAAGCGGGTTGATCCGCTCCCACTCCTCGTCGGTCAAGTCACTTGGATATCGCTTGGTCTTCCGCGCAATCTCGGCCATCCGGCCACGGTTCTCTTGGATCCACATCCCAAGCTTGAATCACGGCCAGCCGAGCCGGCACAACCATTCTCAAACGGTCTCTAAGGCCCATGTCCGCTGACAGAAGAACGATGGCGCCAACAGCGCAGAGACTTGCAAGATAGCCACTCGATTTTTGATGTGATTTGTGCTGGTTTCCAGGCGATTAGGCCGTGCTCATGCATCGCAAAATCCATGAGCTGACGGCGCCACAACACACACAACCCTTCGATGCCTTACAAGGCCATTTGGTCAAGATCGATATCAACGCCGCGTAAGGGTCGAAAGGAGCAGGCATCTTGATCGCAGCGATCATCGAAGGTAGGAGCGCCATGAGCGATCGCGCTGCCATGACATCGGCGAAAGCCGACCGGACGGCACAGCGCCTGACGGGCAGTCTAGGCATTAATTCTGTCACGGCTTCCGCAATAGCCGCAAGCAGTCAGAACGTTAATTTATTCAGTAAATCAGAAAATTTTGCCACATTCGTCAAATTTGCGTTGAGGTAGAGCTCCTCAGGGGAAACAAGGAGCAACTAGGCAGGATTTCTAAAACAGGAAATCGGTATCTGCAAAAGCTGTCTATCGCAGGGCCCCGTGTCGTGCTTTTCCATCGAGAGGCTCATAAGGATGATCTCAGGACACGCGTGAGCAAGCCGTTGGAGACGAAGCCGTTCGGGCTCGTCACCGTCATGGTCACTAGCAAGCTGGCGAGGACCACCTCTGCTATCGTGCACAGCGATTCTGCTTACGATGGTGTAGGAGTTTGCACACAACGCTGCCTCGAACTCGAAAGACTTACGTTGGAATCAAAGGCAACTGGGACGTTGCATGAATGCGCGAAAATTGGCGTGCGAAGCCTGCAGCAGAGTCGGGCACAAAACTTGTTCTCTTGATCGGGCAACCAGAACTCGCGGATATGAAGGTCAGCAGATATGTCTTGCGTAAAAGAACGAAACATGGTCGCTTTCGCAAACCTCGCATCAATCCAAATACGCCATTAATCTGCAGACACTGTCTGGATATGACCATACTGTATCGTTCGGCGGATCGCTGCTGTCGTGCGGGCGCAGCTCTGGACAACCTTATCACATTGCGCGTCTTCCCATGCCCACAAAAAGACTGCATCATCAAAAACCTGCGCGAAAGACTTTTGAATTGTAACCCTCAGGGTCGTCGCGTGGTGGCTAGCTTGGACAGACGCGCAATCGCCTCAGGTGCCTGAGAGTCCCTGCTTTTGGATTGCACCCACCGCGCAAGCACAGCAGTACAGTGACTTTCCAATCTGCCTTTGGAGAAGGATTTTGCGCTTGTTTCTGAGGGCTAATAGAACGACCTCCTTTCGAAGGGGACGGCGGACAATGCTGGGACCAAGATGTTCTGCGTCCGCCAAGCGACGAACCGTCCATTCGAAAGGCGAGGATAGGACAACGACGAAAAGGCGGACGCGAATTTCTTCTCTTGAGGAAGGTCGCACAATCAGATGGAGGTCAAACCGGTCAATAATCAACGAAGGAAGTTCCAGTGCACCAGTCAATCCGACCACGCCAAAAAAAAGCCCCCAGAAGCTGCGGGGGCTCGAGTCGGGCCGGAGGGAGGTAAAAGCCCGGCCAGGGGAGGAAACGACGAACGAGATGCTAGCATCTGGCCCCGGCTTGCGATATTGGACGATGGAAGGAAAATATACTCAAGGCATCTGGGAGCCCCCATACATTGGTGTAGGAGAATTCATACCTTTCTCTACCGATACCCAACCTGTCGCCCAAATATGTCAATTCCCTCAGGGCTTTCATGGAAAGTTGCCGGACTATCCGTCCGCTGTGCACTGTCAAGGTGGATTCGCAAATGCAAATATCACCGACGATCTCTTCGTTAAGTGGACCACTTACTATCAGCATCGTCACCGAACATAGAAACAGGGCAAGTGTAGCGAAGCGTGCTTGAGCCCTTGAGCGCTGCCTCTGCATCTTGCGCAGTCTGGTCACGCAAGAGCCCAATCTGAAGCACGTCCGGCAGGTCATGTCGCAAACCGACGCAATAAGGAACTCCATCCCTTGTCTCCCTCTAGAAGCTACGGAAACACGTCTGCCTGCCCGCGCAACTGGCCCAGTGTGTCAATCTTCCTTCACCATGGTCATAAGAACTTTCAGGGCCGATTCGAACTGCTAGGGGACCAGGCGCGGTTGAACAGCCGACCCAGTACGAACGAAAAGACAATGGCACTTGTTGCGGCAAAGTCCACAGTTCTCGCCTTACCGCATGCATCGAGACATCTGAGACAGGTGGCCAAGGTGATAAACACACCGAACAAGGCGGTCTTGGCAGCGTCGCGGAAACGATGTGTAGAGCTTGTATCCGCAGCAGTTGTTGCTCATAAGGAGTGCCGGTGAATCCTATTAGCTTGAATGCAGCAAGCCCCTCTCCGAAAGTCGGCCGTGAACGAAACGATTTGCTCGGTAGTGCCGTGAAGCTCGAATGTTGACGAAGGTAGCCAGTAGCGCAACCGATACCAAGGCATCACGTCACAATGTTTCTGCAACGCAAAGACGGATCTCCGTACCCGGCAGATCAACCTCGCCATAGTTCCCCATAGCGGCGTTTCGGCGTATAGCTAGCCACCTGCTTCCACGGCTTTGCATGCTTCCCATCGAGATTGTAACCGGGCAGGCAATCCCCCGAACATAAGAGTGCTTGGCAAAAATGTGAGTCGCTTGCATATTATAGTCTCCAAGATAGACAGGGGTGTCAACTTATGTTCCGTTAAGCCCGATCGTTTCCTCTAGGGGGATCGGAGATAGCCCCTTTGGGGTTTTCTCCGCGTAGCTGTAGCTAGGGTGCGTTCCTGCAGTACCGCGGGGTGCAGCGACCACGATACTGCGCAGCACGATGTCCGATCTCTGATCGTTACGGGATATCCAGGTCTCTAGCCACCGTTTGGGTAGACTGCGTCCAGAATCTGCACTTCCAAGAGATTGACAGATTCCACAGTTTTCTTTCGCGAAACCTTGCGGGTATCGCTGGGCAAGGAGCCAAGGGGATGAGTTCTGCATCGATTGCGTACAACCGACGAATTACTCACCGCCTGCATCCCTTGCCTGTCAGGATCATGCACTGGATTAACGCCGTCGCGATGCTGATCATGATCACATCGGGTTGGGGCATCTACAACGACGATGTCATCATCAGGGGACTGCATTTCGCCAAGTTTCTGCGCCTTGGTGATTGGGCTGCCTGGAGTCTCAACTGGCATTTCGCGGGCATGTGGCTGCTCGCGATCAACGGCTTGATCTATCTGATATACGGCGTTGCCACTGGGCGCCTGCGCGAGCGGCTGCTTCCGATCCGGGTATCCGAACTTATCCATACTGTGCGCGAGACACTCCATTTCAGGCTCGAACACGGGGATATCACGACATACAATGCGGTTCAGAAGCTGCTTTACATCGTTGTGATCTTCGCTGGCATCTCGCAAGTGGTGACCGGACTCGCGATCTGGAAGCCTGTGCAGTTCTCGGGTTTGGTGTCTCTATTGGGGGGATTTCAGTCCGCGCGTGTTCTTCATTTCGTCGGCATGGCCGTGATCTTCGGTTTTTTGGTTGTTCACGTGCTCTTGGCGCTGCTCGTCCCGCGGACGATCTGGGCGATGCTTGCCGGCGGCCCCTCGGTCAGTCAGCATGACCGCAACGATAAGGCAACCCAGTCATGAAATCCCGGTTTCGCCCAAATCGGCTACCGGACCCTGCTGTCCTCGACGACTATCTTCCACTCATCAAATCCCTCGAACGGCGCGGACTCATTCGTGGGGGTATTTCTCTTGGCGCACTCGCCATGCTGACGGGATGCGACGTGGAACGACCGGCGTCGGTCGAGGCCGCGTTGCTTGCTATCTCAAGGTTTAATGACAAAGTCCAGGCTTTGCTGTTCAATCCGAATAAGCTCGCTCCCACTTACCCAGCCTCGATGATTCTGAAGCCGCCCAAATTCAACGCATACTACGACGTGATGGACGTCAAGCCGGTTGACGGTGCGAAGTGGCGCCTCGAACTGTCCGGTCTGATCGCCGACAAGCGTCCCTGGACGATACGGGATCTCCAGGCACTGCCTCAGCGAACGATTGTGATCAAGCATATTTGCGTGGAGGGTTGGAGCTATATTGGTGGATGGAGCGGCGTACCGTTCCGCACCTTCCTTGAGTACGTCGGCGCTGACTTGCGTGCGAAGTATGTGGCCTTCAAAACGGCAGACAACTACCCGAGCAGCATCGACATGGCGTCGGCCTTGCATCCTCAGACACTTCTAGCGACTGAATACGCCGGAGAGACTCTCGCCGATCCTTTTGGGTATCCAATGCGTCTGCGCACGGCGGTCAAGCTTGGGTACAAGAATCCGAAATGGGTCACCGCGATCGAGGTAACGAACAAGTATCCAGGTGGGTACTGGGAATCTCGTGGCTTCCCATGGTTTGCAGGGCTCTGATGTGCAAATTGAACCGAGATCGGTGGTCGCGGAGGGGAAGGGCCGTGTCAATGTGGGTGCTGTCCATAACCGCAGCACTCGTCGCCGTCGCTGTCACCGGTGAGGCCTATGGCCAGAGTGCAACCCCTGGCGGGATGCCACCCCCAACAGGGATGAGTCTTGCCGAATCCACCGCGATGCGTTTTCCGCAACCTGTTCGCGTGGGTCAGCTGCTGCACCGGGACGTGCTGCAACCAGTAGAAAGTCAGAATGTTTTGGGAACAGTTCGAGAGGTCGTTCAAGACAAATCCGGGACCATAGAAGTCGTGATCAATTTTGGGGGTTTCCTCGGTTTTGGAACGCGGCCGATCGCAGTGCCCGTCGATGCCATGGTATTGCTCGGCCGAGACATGGAGATCGTCGCATATACACCGCAACAGCTGCAGAAGTTTCCGACATTCATGCCGTCTGGCAGTTCTCGGCTGCCTGACGACACGATCATAAAAGTGGGCCTCGCCAAGCCATCGCATTGATGGACGACCTTTCAGGTCATCCGAACGGCCATCTCTCGAATCCACGCGAGGCCCAGTCAGAGTATCTGTCGTCTTCGAACCCGTAGCAGGGGTCGTAATGCGCCTAGGAGACCCGTGTACGGGTGGGTGTAGGCGGCTCCCATGGACCATGAGTGTGTCCCCTGGAGCATCGGAGCCACTCAGCGCGCCCGCATTATTACGCCCAGGCCGCGAGTGTCGCATTGCCTCAAGCAAAATGTTACCGGGCGAAGCTCGTTGCCTCAGTTAAAATGTTACCCACCAGCGGGTAAGAGGCCATGATGCCCTCATCACCGGGGGGGCACCATGAGTACGAAGATGACGCACACCATGCGCATGGAATTCGCCGGCGCGATCCGGGGTCGCTATGCGGCCGCAGCAAATAAGGACAAGAGCAGGATCCTGGAGGAGTTTGTCGCGGCGACGGGATATCACGAAAAGTCCGCGATTCGGAT
>Ga0335075_10005304_pt1 | contig 20031 bp, 21 predicted proteins | sample Lox_Sample_24_FD_206723 | JGI IMG/M metagenome (GOLD analysis project Ga0335075, IMG submission 206723) | Soil microbial communities from Loxahatchee National Wildlife Refuge, Florida, United States - Lox_Sample_2.4 | ecosystem: Environmental > Terrestrial > Soil > Wetlands | place: USA...
CCGCCAGCGACCTGCGCGACCTCATGGACCGCATCAGCCGCCACGAGCAGCAAGACGACCCTCGGAACGAATCACCGCCAAAGGCCGCATGACAACCCCGAAGAACTTACGGGGTCACCCACTTAAGGGAGGAGCGAATGGTGTCCCATCTCTCCAGTGTGTATGCACAGATGACGACAGTGACCGGCAAATAATCCTGGTCCATCGTCACGTTGCCCCAGATAGGACTGATTAACTGGTGCACCACTGTCACTCTTGGCACCCACGACAACTCTTTGAGCCACTAGCCACTCCCCTTGATCGGCCCTAGAGATGTTCGACTACTGCGGCTGGAAGTCACAACTGTGATCGCGGATGACTCGATTGCCTTCTCGCGCTGGGCGACTCAGGCAGTTCGGCCCGAATGTCGTGCCTACCAGGTGACGATAGCGTGCCCGAGACTCGGACACTAGAACCTAGAGAAAGAGGAATACCCCACTACTTGCTAGTCAATCTGGATTGCTTCGGAGCTCCTCGGTCTCCCTCTGCATGCATCATCCACAACTGCTTACCCCTCAGCTGTGGCGGGCTTACCGGATTCCCTCACCATAGGGAATGGATTTCGTCTAGGCCTGTAGATGTCTCAAGCCACTGTCGGCGGCAGGTCCCGCCCAGTCAGGGCGGAGTTCTCAAACGCCCAGAACGTCCCGCCCGGCGGGTACAGCATCTCGTCGTCCCCGCCGGAGGTAAGCCGGATCGCCCACACATCCCGCAACGGCAACGCGGCGAAGACGTGCTTCAGGTACAACTCGGCCGCCTGACGGACCGGCTCACTGAACACCATGTCGGCCTCACGGGCAACCTGACCGAATACCTATGTACATGGGAGATATTCGCTCTTCTCTACGCCATTGCGCTGGCATGGCGCTGGTCTCAACGCCGTCCGAGGGCTCGCCAGAAACGTGCAGGCCTCAAGCGAGGGCAGTCGCAAAGCGCGCATTCCGTACCCCGCCTGTAGTGACTGTGCGCTCCTCGGTCGTGCCCGCATACACAGGTCCTTGTTCTGTGCTGCAGGAACATCCCAAGCATCAACCACCCTTAGGTCAGCTATGGCGCAGGGTTGGGCGTTAGACCCCCAGGTGTGCGAAAGGAGGCCAAGTCCCACCAGTAGCTTTAGCCATTGACGCCACGGCCCCGCGGCCACAGTATCGGACACATGTCGGTAACAGGCCCGGTTCAGCCCGTCGATAAGGCGCCCAAGGCGTTCTCGACCGTCGGGTTGCCAGCCGCGCGCCGGGTCGAGGTGTGGGAGACACACAACGCCGCTGCACTCGTCGGCCTTGACGTTCACACGGACCACCCGCTTGTCGCCACCGAACTCAACGTGCGCCTCCCGCACGCCGATCTCGCTCGCGTCGCCGCATCCGCCCATATGGTGCGGCGAACTAGGAACGTCATCGAAGTCAGCCCCGCCGACGCGATCGCCGTGTACCTGACGCTCAGCGGGGACGCGTGGTTCGAGTCCGCGGACGGCGTACGCTCGCTGCGGCCGGGCGACATCCTCATTTGCGAAACGGACCGTCCCTTCGCCCGGGGGTTCAGCTATGGCCTCGAGGAACTGGTCGTAAAGGTAAAGCACGCTGCGCTACCGGAGGTGCCGCCGCTGAGCGGGCCAGTCATCGCGTCCTTCCGCGGCAACGGCAGCACCAGCCGGTACGCCAGGGCGTTGGCCACGATCACCAGCAGCGCGACACGCGCCAGGCAACATAGGCCGGCCGACGAGGGCATCGTGCTCGACCTGATCACGGTCCTGGCCAGCGGACGAGTCGCGCCCCCGGCGACGGTGCACCGGGCCGCCGCGCGCTCCTATATAGAGGAGCATCTGACAAACCCGGACCTTGGGGCCGACGAGATCGCGGCAGCAATTGGGATCAGCACCCGGCAACTGTCCCGAATCTTCGCCGCGGACGGCACCTCCGTCCCACGACATATCCTGTCCCGCCGCCTCCAGTTCGCCCACACGCTGCTGTCTGGCGGCCAGGCAACCACACCGACCGTGGCTGACATCGCTGCCCGGTGCGGCTTCACATCCGCCACATACTTTTCCCACGCGTTCCGCCAGCACTTCGGCCACCGCGCCACCGACATCCGCTGGTCAGCCCATACCGCTCCATAAGCGATGGGTGAACTGTCCGATATGCAGGGCCTGGTCGCAGCCGCCCGTGATCAAGTACGGATGAGACGCGGGTATCGCCTCAGCTAATTTCTGGTGGGAACCTCAGCTATCGCCTCGGATGCCGCGTGCAGCCGTGTTCAACGCTGCCCTAGAGTGGCGCACTAGGGCCCAGCCTTTGGTCAGTGCCCGATCCTGGCGCAGCGTCCGCGTGTCGCAGCCTCGGATGAGCTGGCGGAACGCGTCCAGAGTCGTTGCACGCCGGATGGTAAGTCGTTCCAGGGAGAACTGGCCCGAGGTTGTGCTTACAGTCTTGTTCCGCACAGCGAAGCCGTACTTGTACCCAGTCTCACGCGCCAGTCGCCTGACTGCGGCGTTGGAGTAACCGAATGGGTAGGCCAGGCCTGGCACCGAGGCACCGAGCTTGTCTTCCAGCCAGGCCTTACTGGTGGTTAGCTCTTCCCAGATCACCCGCTCGGATAGCTGATCAAGCTGTGGGTGCCGGCGGGTATGCGCCCCAATCTCGAATCCCGCATCTGTCGCTTCCTGTAGCTGTCGCAAGTTAAGCATCCGGCCAGGTCGCTTCCCGCTGGACTCCACTCCAGCATCTTGGAGCCATCCGCTGGTCACGAAGAGCGTGGCTGTAAAGCCGTGCTGAGCAAGCGCTGGCATAGCCCGGCTGTGGAAATTTTCGTACCCGTCGTCGAAGGTCAGGACGACAGTTCGTTCTGGGAGCTCCTTGACACCGCCTGCCAAGATTTCGGAAAGGCCTTCGGCTGTCATTGCCGTGAAGCCTTCATCCTCCAGACAGGCGAGTTGACCCGCGAACGCTGCCGGAGACACGGAAAGCCGACTCCGAGTCTCTGCGGGATCCGCAATCTCGTGATACATCAAAACCGGCACTCCGCGTGAGAAGAATGTCGTCACGGCAGCCTCACCGCTCTCTCACTTGGTTTTAGCTCGAGAACAACGATCTTGCGCGATCGGGTCAGCGGAAAGGCAACGATCAGGAGGAGCGCTACTACGTAGCACCAGTAAGGCATCTCTACATGCGCATCAGTGAGCGGCCACCACAGGGACATGTTAGCGGTTGAAACATCTCGGAGAAAGTGCGCGGATACCCCCCAAGCCGCGCCCGCGAGTATGGGCACGGCTCCCGCAGACGCGGATCCGCCGCTTCTCCTGGATTGCCAGCGTGCTAGCAGGGTCGCTGTAATGAGCACCGCAACCACCCATAGCGCATGGGTGTACGGCCGAGGGGTTCCTGCGGTCAATATCGACGAACCGAATTCCAAGGGCAGGTGATCTATATCGATAAGAACTGAGCAGGCCAGCATAGACCAGCAGAACTCCTGTGCAGGTGCGTACCCGCGGAACCGCGTTATAGCCCCCAAGACTACCAGAGCGTTAGCGATGTGGCACGGTTCATCGATCATCGCTCGCGCTGTGAAGCTCATCCCCTGCCACGGGATCAGTCGGTCCACAGTCACACAGGCTGCGGCGAGGATGAGCGAGACCCAGCGCCTGGCGGCTGCCTCGGCGAGCCACGTAGACGTTCTGGCTCGATTCACGGGAGTCCAGTCAGCCATTGCCATCAAGAACGGCTTCAACTGGTGTCCTATCAGCCGCGCCAGCGCTGTCCCGCAACTCATCGATGAGAGAGTAATACGACTGCGCAGTTACCTTCCAGGAATGCGGGTCTTCATAACGGCAGCCCCGTCGTTCAACTAGCCTAAGCAGCGCATCCCGGAGGGCAGTCGGATTCTGTGGCGGAACTTGAAGCGCACCTTCGTAGTCCCTTACGGCCTCGACAAGGCCGCCGACAGCAGTAACTACCACTGGCAGCCCAGCGCTCATAGCGATCGCCAACGGTCCCGAAGCTGAGGATCGATGGTACGGCAATACTACTGCATCCGCCTGATCGTAATATGCGGCGACTTCTTGATCAGTCACGTAGCGATCGACTCGCTCGATCAGATCACGGTGGGGACTCGCTGCGATAGCCTCCGCAGGTGCCTGCCAGCCTTCCCAAGTCTCGCCTACGATTGCAAGCCTAAACGATTCAGCTTGAGCACGATCCAGAGAACTGAACGCCTCAATTAGATCTTCCACCCCTTTGAAGGGCCGCACAACGCCAAAATAGAGCAGCCGGAATGGTTCGTCCGACGATCTCTGTGGGGGCCGCGAGGCGCGCGCTAGGTGGTCGTACGCACCATGTGGAATAACCTGTAGTGGCCTACCAGAAATTTCGTAAGCGGACGTGATGGCGTGCAAGTCAAAGTCTGAGTGCATGATGTGGCCGGATGTACGTGAGAGCAAGTATGGCATCAATGAACGCACATATTGACGGGTACCGGGTAGAACGGCTTCGCCCACGTCCTGGCCTTCATGCCACTCCAGAATGACCCGAGCACCGCAACGCACGGCGTAACGGGCCAAACGCAGATAAGAGTGCAGTACGGCGCCTGTCCACCATTGGAAGATCAAGACATCCGGACGTTGCTGGTCAATGAATCTGAGCGCTCCCTCCATTGAGGGCCCCCAGTACCAGTCCACGCCGTCGTAGACTTGAATATCAGGAGGATAAACAGCGTCATTTATGTTGGCGCCGACGCGACTGGCCCCAGGGTACAAGCGCTTAGGCACCAATCGTCTTACTAGCAACGCGCTCACTTGGTATTCCTCCGCAAGTGCGGTAGACAGCCTGTAAGTGTAATGGCTAATGCCGGAGGTGAAGCGCCAACCCGCTCCTACAACCATGACGCGGGTATCCCTACGAGGCGATCCCACTGATTCGCTAATCATATCATTCAAAAGCATAGCCTGCTTCCTCTCCGGCCCTTTCTGTATTTCCGTTGCCGCACTATATAGACGCACAGTCAGCATCAACCATCATTCGGGCCAATTCGGGTGTCAGAACCTTCGGAGTCCATCCCAAAGCTGCCGCGGCGTGCGACGCGTCACCGATCAGTGAGTCGACTTCCGCTGCCCGCAGATAGCGTTCATCGAACTTGACGTACTGCTGCCAGTCAAGCCCGACATGGCTGAAGGCGAATTCAAGAAAATCCCTGACCGTGTATGCGGTACCAGTCGCCAAGACGTAGTCATCCGGCTCGCCGTGCTGGAGCATAGCCCACATACCAGCTACATACTCGGGAGCATAGCCCCAATCCCGAACTGAATCGAGATTGCCGAGATACAAGGAATCTCGTTTGCCGGCGACTATTTCAGCCACCGCCCGGGTGATCTTTCTCGTAACGAACGTTAGACCACGACGTGGACTTTCATGATTAAATAGAATGCCGTTAACCGCGAACATGCCATAGGCTTCGCGGTAGTTTCGCGTCATCCAGTATGAATAGACCTTGGATATCCCGTAGGGGCTCCTAGGCCAAAATGGAGTCTGTTCATTTTGGGGGGGAGATGTTGCACCGAACATCTCTGAGCTGCTTGCCTGATAAAATCGGCAAGTCAAGCCAATCATCCGGATTGCCTCGAGTAGGCGTGTCGAGCCCAGGCCGGTAGTCAAGCCGGTGTATTCGGGTTCGTCAAATGACACCCGTACATGGCTCTGTGCGGCAAGGTTATACACTTCCGTAGGCTGGATCTGCTCCAGTAGCGTAACGAGTCGTGATCCGTCCGTGAGATCTGCGTAGTGCAGGTACAAACGTGGATGAGGCTCATGAGGATCCTGGTAAAGGTGCTCGATGCGGCCCGTGTTGAAACTGCTTGCGCGACGAAGCAGGCCGTGGACGGTGTAGTCCTTCTCCAGGAGCAGCTCGGCCAGATATGAGCCATCCTGGCCGGTGATCCCAGTAATGAGTGCAACCTTCTCCATTAGTCATCCTTTCAACTATGCATTGACCAACTGCAGTAAGCTGGGTAATCTCTAGAACGTAATATCCACCAGCAGAAGGATCGATCATTATGCAAGGGAAAATGATCTCGCACGAAGCGCTTATCTACGTAGCCGGCCACCGCGGCCTTGTGGGATCCGCTATCTGGCGCGGACTTGATCAGGCAGGTTTCAGCAGGCTCGCTGGGTTTACCTCTGATGAGGTCGATCTGCGCGATCGGACGGCGGTCGACCAATTGTTCACTAACCTCGCCCCGGATGTCGTTATACTCGCCGCGGCTCGGGTGGGCGGGATTCTGGCTAATGCATCTAGGCCCGCAGACTTTCTCGAGGACAACCTGAGGATACAAGTCAATGTCATGGGCGCCGCTCAGCGGTCCGGTGTTGAGCGATTGTTGTTCCTGGGCTCGAGTTGCATATATCCGAAGTTCGCAGCACAGCCCATTTCTGAGCAGAGCCTCATGACTGGCGAGCTGGAAGAAACCAATGATGCGTACGCGGTTGCCAAGATCGCGGGCATCAAGCAAGTTCAGGCTCTCCGTAGGCAGTACAGCGTGAATTACATTTCCGCGATGCCAACCAACCTGTACGGACCTGGGGACAACTTCAGCATGGTGAATTCGCACGTACTGCCTGCACTCATGCGGCGCATACACGAGGCCAAGATGACCAACGCTGAGGAGGTAACCATCTGGGGCACTGGCACACCGCGGCGCGAGTTCCTCTTTGTGGACGATCTGGCCGATGCGTTGCTCTTCTTGCTCGAGCGCTACGACTCCCCTGAGCCCATCAACGTCGGTGCCGGATCGGATGTCACCATCGGCGAGCTTGCCGAGATGATCGCCAAGGCGGTGGGATGGCAAGGTCGGTTTGTGTTCGACGCTGGGAAGCCTGACGGGACACCTCGTAAGCTTCTTGATGTTTCCCGGCTTACCGCCCTGGGATGGGAAGCGAGTACGTCCCTCGATGCCGGCATCAAGCGTACGTACGAGTGGTTTCTTGCCAATGAATCGAACGTCCGAGAAAAGTGAGTCGATCGGCGCGACGTTATTCATAGCTTTCCCGGTCCAGAGTAAGCCAGTCCGGTGGCAGCAGGTCGCGAGTGTCCGTGGTAGTGCGGGTAAACCACGGTCGGGGCGCGATCACTACTCGTCCTGGCCGCTCGCCGATGAAGCCCGCCCACCAACTGAAAGAACTGTTAGAGATAACTAGCCCGTCTACCCGTGAGAGGATCAGGACCAATTCGAACGGATGGGTGTCCGGGGGTGGGTCGAGCGGGATAAATTCACCCATCCCTTTGAACTCTTCGCGGACGGCATCCGGGGAATCGGTCGCCAGATACACCGGTCCGTCATACCCCAGCCGACGGAGCAGTGACAATGACCTTTCATAATACGCTCGGCTGGTGAGCCCTTGTATGCTTCTGTTTAGCGGCAGCGTGTAGTCACCACGTCTCACTTGGAGGCCTATGTTGCCGGCGCCAGGTTTAATTTTCTCGCACATGTCCTGGTACCAGTCGGATGGCTTAGTAAGCCTGAGCATTCGATCGCGTATTTCGTCACCATAATCCGCGAAGTATCGCCAAGATTGAAAGGTACCTAGAATCGTGGTTCCGGGTTGGACATCGCGTAGCCGCGGGTCATAGGCGAACGATCGATCCATGAATATGTAATTGCTGGCTCCCGGTAGCATGTGCGGTGCGCGATTATGCCATATCCGAGCTTGGGGAACCGCAGGGAATCCAAGGAACACCGGTAGGTGATACGCGTTTTCACTGGGGACCACGAGGCCATTGTCGAAAACGTCGAGGTCGTATTGGTACTGATACGTTCGCTCTGGCCGCACGTACTCATAGAATGCTTTATTGACATAGCAGGGGATGGACATCCTCAGTGCTTGTGCGAATACGGCAGCGTACGTGAACAGCTGATTTCCTAGGCGTTCGATAGGGTAAAGCGTGAGCCCGTCGACACGTGCCTTACGGCCGTGCGGCACTGGATACCAAGGTTTCATGGTGATTCCTATCGTTCTCTGACAGCGCGTAGCGCCTTCATCGCGGGGAACGCCACGACGAGAGCAACAACCCACTGAGACAGGCAATAGATCATTCCGACGCTGCTAACGGCGGCACCCTTCCTGAGCAGCATGACTCCGGCAATCATCGCTGCGCTCGTCGCGAGGTTGACCGCAAGAACGGGCCAAGGGTGCCGCCGAACTAGACACAAAGACCAGTAGAGTAGATTCGTGGTGATAGCTGGCAGTGCGAGGCCAACCCAACGGAGCAACTGGCTCCCGTATATTGCAAAGTCAGGTCCCATAGAGGCCAGGACAAATTTCGACAAGAAGATGCAGCCTATCATCCCGGCTATCATCGCCGTCACGAGAAGCCGCAGCGAGCGACGAATCGTAAAGCTCGCTGTCGCGGGTCTCGCCACTGCCTCGCGCACCATGGAAATCAGGATGCTGGTAAACAGCAGTGAGGCCATCGTTGTGATGATCCAGGGAACGTAGAAGTACCCGCCCTGAGTGGCACCGAGTCGCCTAGTTACGAGGGCCGGCAAGAAGGCGCTAACCGCTGCGGCCACTGCTGTCGTCACAGATTCAATCGCGACGAAACGGCCGAGCTGCCGGACAGGCGGCAGTGTCGGCCGTTGCCTAGTAACCTTGCGCCTTGCCAAGCGGCCAACGATGGCTGCGTTCACGATTATTACGGCCACCGCCATGGGCAAGGCCCACGACCATAGGATTGCGACAGACGGCGACAGTCGCGTGATGGTCAATGGCAGAAGTGCCAAGCGCGCGACCGCTACAAGTGTATTTTCTATTGGGACCCATCCGGAGCGGCCGAATCCGACTAGGCCGCCGTCCTGAATCATGAAAACGCTGTTCAACACCACACAGCAGGCAAGGCCTACGCGACCGATACCGCCGCCGATGACAAGTCCTGAAGCCAAGGGGGTGAGCAAGAAGATTACGGCGCACAGGGAGCCGGCTAGAACCGCTCCGCTGTAACTAATTAGGATCATGCGACGCGCGTGCCACCCGGCCTCGGGAATGAATCGCGCGAAAACGTTGATGAGGTTTAGACTTCCGACGCTCGCAAGGAACGTGATCGCCGACACCTCCGCCGAAACTGAGCCAACACCGGAGGCCTTTTCGTAGTGGGCGGTCGCTGCCCAGAAGACGAAGCCCAGGCCGCCTGACACGACGTTGGAAATAATCAACGCCATAGCACCCCGGAGCGCAGGGGTGTTAAGGGACGCCAGTACGCGTGCTCCTCGAGTTCGCGGGGCAGTCTGTGCTGGCGACGCTTGTCTCGCATGGGCCAGGCGATAGAGAGCTTCAAGCCCTTCCAATTGCCTTTTCGCCAACGCCCCGTCGGCTCGCGGCCCCAGCCGAACGCCGTGCGAGTTGGAAACCGAGTTTCTTGGCCTAGGTCTAAGTTGCCGGCGACGTGCTGCATGCCGACCACGCCCATCGCGGTGGGCAGGGGTGGGCGGCGGGTCAGATGGCGACTCAGCTGCAGTCGGCGTTCCCGTTTGCTGTGGACGCGAAGGCGCATGTCGGTGATCGGACGAGTCTCTTCGCCGCTGACCATCGAGACTCCGCGGTGATTCCGTTGCCCGCGTTGAGGGCAAAGACATGTCTGGAGTCATCGCCTTCGGCGCCCCGTGCGCCAACCCTGGGCTCGACCACGAAGGTACAGCCATGGGCCTACGGCCATCCCTCGTCGGTTCTCCGCCAGGAGATCTCGCGGAAAATCATCCTGCAAGGTAGCCACACGCAGGCTGTCCGACGAGAAGACATCTCGCAGCGCACGGGGAGCCAAGCGGACGAGGCTTACCGCGACGGACGGTCTGCCCAATACAGCCGCCGCATAAAAGGCCGTGAGCCCGGTGCCGTAACCGCGCATTTGCCGTCGCAATCCCTCTAGATCGCGGCGGTGGAAATGCCTAGTCACGGCTGCCGGCCAGTAGGCGACTTGGCCCCCTGTCAAGAGGACGTCGGTAAACATCTTGGTGTCCTCGGACCCTTGGGATGGAGTTCCCGCACCCAGAGCCTCGTCAAAGCCGCCGAGCGCCCGCAAGGTTTCGGTCCTGAACGCCATGTTTGCGCCAACTCCAAATGGCGGCAACGGATATAGCGGATGCTGCCTACTGCGTGTAGCTCGCGAAAACAAATCCGGCGTGAATCCCCGCCCCTTGCTATGACCGCCGAATTGCTCGAACCACATTTGAGCCTGAGTATCCAGTTGAGCCGGTACGACGACACCGGATGCAGCAACGACTTCAGTGCGCGCGTCGAAGGCACGCATGAGCTCGGTAAGCCACATAGGGTCCGCCGTTTCGTCGTCATCGAGCCATGCGACCAAATCCCCGTCGAGGTCACGTTGCAGCGCAGCATTCCGTGCTCGGGATAGTCCAGGCCGTGGTTCCGCGATGTAGCGAATGTCCATATCGACGCTAAAGGAGTCGACAACTTGTCGCGTAGCTCCGTTTACAGGCGCGTTATCGACCACCCAGACGGTGTAGTTTGGGTGATCCTGAATCGCCAAACTACCAAGGCACCGGCGCAAGTCCTGAGGCCGATCGCGTGTACAGACCACTACCGAACACCGCGGCGCCCTCTGGACGAATTCCTGGTGCGACCGACTGAAGTCGCTGCTCTCAAGCGAGCGGAGAGCCGCGTACACCTCTTGGCGGCTGAACTCTGAGCCATCGACTCCCAGAATCTGCCCCAAACGCGGCAACCACCGAGCCGCCTCTAGCTCGAAGAAGTCCTCGCCACTGATCCCAGCAGGCGGAATCTCCAGGACATCCAGTCCCAGCGGTTCGCCGAGCAACCTCACCAACACCCAGGCTCGGTCAGCCCATCGTCCAGCGGGACTGAGTCGATCCAGTCCCGCGACTGCCGCAGACAGTTCAATATCAAGAACGTGCGCGCAGGCCCGAGTGACTGCTTCGACACCCACAGGGGCATCCTGGGGTATGGGTTGCACTAGTCCGATCCTTTCACTTCACAGAAGGGATATGTGCCGCATTTTGACTGCTCTTACCTTGCGGTATTGGCTGAAAGATGACGGTCTGGTCATTTTCGTACCAGACTCTCCAATAAGGGGACCCTTTCAGCCGCGCTTCCAGGATGGGCAGCACGTCGGTATCAATGAATCGGTAGTAGTCGTCGTAGGCTTCCATAGACGGCGAAATTACGAGGTATCCGGCCCCGTCGCCAAGATTCGCGACAGAAGTCGCTAGGGCGGCGGGACTAGTATGGAGCAGCCCCTTCCCCTCGTAATTTGGTATTTCATCTAGGGACAGATCATTTTGCGAGTTCTTTGCATTATGAAGCACGTACTTTCCATTTAGCCGCGATGGGAAATTCGCAGCAGCTAGTATTAGTACTGAATTCGATGGCGCATGATCCAAGAAGTACTCGCTCGCGCTGATCTCCGACTGGGATACCTGGATCATCGGGTACATACCGAAATCTTGACCCTGGGCGCTCGCCAAAGCTGCAAACATCGCCCAGCATCCAACTACTGCCAATCTCAGCGACGGGGAGCGCCTCAGCTCGGCCACTCGCCTCGCTATAATCAGCCCACACCACGGCGACGAGAACAAGAAGACTCGGTAGATCCCTTCGCCCTGGTAGTCCGACACCATGATGAGGGAAAACGGAGCAAAGGCTAGGATCGCAGGTATAGCCACATCTCCGAGTCGCTTCCAATAGGTAAGAACGCAAACGGCAGTCGCTCCCCAAAGGCCCAGTCCAACTGCTTCGGATGCAAGACCTGCGATCGCTTGCTGTTCGCTCGGATCAAGAGGAACGGGCTTCCCTGTTGCATTGGAGAAGCTGAACCCATTTAGTACAAAATTCTGCTCGACTGCTGCCAGGTGGAGCAGGATGTAAACGACCGCGATCCCTGTAAGAACCAGGATCATTCTTGGCTGGCGTAGAACACCTAGCGCCCACAAGCAGAGAAGACTGGCCAAGACCATAAAAGGTGACATTTGGTGCGTTATTACCATTGCCGTGAACAAAGCGACCAATCCGACCGCCTGTGCGGCCCTGCTCACCGTGGTTGTTCGCCCTTCCCCCTGGATTTCCAGAGGAGGAATATGGAGGGAGCGCCATTTTCGGAACGGTCGCCGTAGCCGCTCTGGTTCGAGTGATGGCAAAAGAAAGAACTGGAAGAGCATTGCCAGCAAGAACGCCGTCGACTGTGGAGAGAAGTAAAACTGTCCCTCCCAGTTCGCTGTAAAGAAAATTAGTGTCGTAATATACGGCACAGCTCGGTGCCACGGTATCATTCGCCGAGCGATGGCGAAGACGACCAGCGAATCGACCACTTCGAAGAACAAATGAGGCCAGTTCCCGGTTGACAGAGAAGAGAGGCCGCTAAGGCGCACTAGGTCGGCAGCCGCTGCGAAAAAACCCGGCCATTGCTGATAGATGTCTAGTTGATATTTCAGCGCTCCGCCGTGAACCATGTAGTCAACGACGCCGAAGTGCTTATACGTCCAGCTCGACAACGGAATAGGATCCAATAGCACCTGTGTACCGTTGAACTCCACCAGCAGCAGGCACAATGCTGCGAGGCCAGTCGGCCACAAAGAGCGAACGTACCTTAGCGCGATCAGGAGAACTGAGACGGCGAGTACCATCGCCAACAGAAATGGGATGCCAAGTAGCGGCAGCAAACCCCAGCTGCCCACGTTTCGTCCGTGAGCTCGGATTATCGAAACAGCGTACAGTGTGGTCGCGGCGGCCAGCACTATTATGAGAATGATCTGGCGTGTCCTAGATCCCTGCGAAACAGCGTGCACAGGCCGGTTGGGGGTAGACGCTGGCCTTCGCCGATGGTCCGGGGCGTGCCTGCTGTCGAGCCGCGCAGCGGCGCCTGGCGCGAATCCTCGTACAGCGCGCTCAGCAAAGCCGTCGCCAGGAAAGCGGCCATGGTTCGCCCAGAACTGAGCGCCATCGCGATCCCGGCCGGGAGCTAGGTCTGGGGGCCCGCCCGCACGCCGGGCCATCTGGTCAATCAGAAAACCAGCAGATCCCAGCCCTCCCACCCCTGCGGTGGTCGCTATGGTTACTCCGAGACTGTTCACCTGCAGCCAGACGAGCAGCGAGCTGGCCAGGATGGTCCAGGTAACGCTTGCGCCAAGCACAGCGGTAACGCGGACCAGCCGATCTCGGGTCACTTGCCAGCACACGAAGGCGCATCCCGGCGTGAGGCACAAGGTCACCATGCCAACCCATACGGCTACCGCAGTACCGCGCCCAAACAAGGCGAAGCATGCGCCGATCACCGCGGTGGCGACGCCTACTGCAGCAGTGATGACCTGATCTTTTCGGACATCTTCGGCATTGCGCCGCCATGAGGAGATGTCCCTGGCCCAGCTCGGACGTCCACTGCCAGTTAGATAGCGAGGCTTCTCGGCGGCGGCGGTCACCCTGACTCTCCTTTTTCGCGCCGATTTATTGCTGAGCCGAGCCCAGTGATGATTGCGCCAAGCAGCGCCGCCATTACACCGAGCAACATCGTGGCAGATCGCATCAATCCATCCGCTTGCTTAGTACGTAGGCTCTCCAGGATCCCGGCCCCAATAGCATGTGGAATCGCCCTGCTCAAGTAGATCCTTTCGTCAGAAAGCGCTCGACCACGGTCGGCCGCCATTGTGCGCAGTTGAACCTTGCCTGATCCTTCTGCCCAGCACCGATTCCACACATATCTAATCGTTGCTCGGTGTGCGGGAACATAGTGTTCCACTAGAGCAGACGGCACCATCAGCCACTGACCGTCCTGACCATAAACGTGGCTAAGCCGAAGGCACAGCTCGGTATCTTCAGGGCGAGGCGCTCCTCCGACCTTCGAAAGGTCTTCCCTGAATCCGCCGACTCGCTGAATGGCCCGGCGATCCACCATCATGCTGCCCGACCACACATTGCGAACAGGAAAATTTCCCCCGTTGCTATCAACGATGCTCGCCCCGACGACCCACCCCAGTTCCGGCGGGAACCATCGAGGACATTCCTCCTGCCAACGAGGGAGGATCCGGCCACCGACTCCGACCACCCCGGACTGGTCCATAGCGCGTACAAGCGGTCGCAGCCATCCGACTTGCGCACAGGCATCATCGTCTAGAAATGCCAAAAGATCACAGTCCGATTTAAGAACTGCGGTGTTCCGCGCCCCAGCAGCCCCTCGAGAACGAGTGTTCCGCATAACGGACACATCCGTTGACACTGCGTCCAACACGCGTTCAAAGAGATTCTCGTTGTAATCGACAACAACCGTCACCGTATTCGGATAGTCCTGATCACGCACGGACTGAATCGCTTGCATAAGCAAATTCATTCGACGGGCGTCGAAACATGCTATGACCACACCGACTGTTCGGTCGGGAGTAGGCAAGGGATCTGGTCCGGCCTGCGGTCGATCGGCAAGACCACGGACACTTGTAAAATCGGACGCGATTCCTGCGTACGAGTGCAGGTCAGCGCTCATTGCCGATCTACGTCCCTGACCAGTCACGGTAAGCTCACCGGCCACCTTCGTCGGAGCGTCCAATGCCCTGGATCGCTTCATCTTCAGCCCGAGTTGCGCGCCCCTTGAACTGATATCTCTCCTGGTACTTGTTAAAGTCGTCTTGCATCTTGCTGGGCAAAGCAAGATCCCTGTTGTAGGCGCTCGACATCGGATGGACCATCCTCGTTGCCTTATCTAGCCATCGTTCATCCGAAAGCGGCAAGCCAAGCCCATCGACAGCAGATGCCAGCATTTCCCTGGGCTCGGCTATGAGGTCAGCAAGGCGCAATTCGACCAAACGGGGCCCGAGCCTCGGCCTCCATTCATCTAGCTCACGCATGGATAGCAACCACTCGTAGGCACCCCGTTGCTCGTCCGTAGTTAGCTGTGACACCTCATCGGCGTAGTATTCTGCTGCCTTTCCATCTTGAACGAGAGAAGTCCACTTGGCATCGTTGACGCCCCACCAGTCATTCATCGACGGACGAAATGCCATGCGCCGCGTCACAGTAGCTACGCGTTGAATCGACCACGCGACTTCAATGCCGTCGCGCATAATGTGCAGGTACCGAGCCTTTGGGGCTATAGCGTCCAGGAAGCCGAGGCGAAGTGCGTTTATCGGCGTTTTCTCCACAAGGATCAGATCACCGCGTGGCTTCATGACACGCTGAAAGCGAGCCATCGCTTCTTCCGTAGCGGCGCCTATATCAAGCATGCAGTGGTTTTCACCGCGCTTATATAGCTGTAGGAAGTCCGTAGAGGCATGGACCGCCGCCCAGAGGTCATACGGCTCGTAATAATACTTGACCTGGCGGTGCGTAGCGAAGATATCGCCAAGCAATGTTGTGCCCGACCGCCCGCTTCCAATAATGAAGATGGGCGCGAAATCGTCTGTTACTTGTATTGGCCTGAACCTTGCGCGCACATCTGCGCGTATTCCCTGGATAGAATAGAATGTGGTGCGCACAAAGGGCTCCGCCGATTCGGGCATCAATTTCAAGATTTTTGCGCGATATGTTGTTCTCATGCTTCCCCCCTCACTGGCTTTCTAGGACTACTATTGACTCGGCGGGCATCCATACACCGTCGGCAACAGAGGCCGCGGGAAGCGTCTCCGTTGCAATCTTTGGATTACCGACATTCTGTTTCGAAGCGTCATAGCGCCACATCTTCAGCGTTCCAGACATTCCATCACTCGGTTGAGCTACCTTCTCAGGCGAGCGAGCATTGAGGTTAATGAACGCCTCAGCGTGCTTTCCATCCGGCAATATCGCCTCAAAGCCCAGCACTTCGTGTGGAGCGGTAGTGACTATCTTTGCTAGCCTCGCGCGCGGCTGTGCAAGTAGCGAAGCTAGAAGGTAGCCGTAGTAGGGGCTTTCTGGAGTCGGTGATGAAGAAGAAGTAAAGAGCCCAGAGCCCGGACTGTCACACGTAGGAGTAGTGTTACCTCCGTCATTCATGTACCACCAGTCGACGCTTTCTGCACCCGCGGCCAGCCACGACAGTACGTCTCCGGCGGCGAAAACCGCACCGACCGGTGAGCAGGTAGTTGTGGTCTCCCGATTAGATACTGCGGTCTCTCCGACGACAACCGACGCGTCCGGGTCAAAGGTATTCAGCGCGGCACGTATAGAGGCGTACAACGACGGAATCTTCGTCAACGACTGCAGTACTTCACTGGTAGTAGGGTTTCCGCCACCTGGGCTACCGTAAAAATTGAACGGATAGTAGTGCGCGTCGACGAAGTTCACGTATTTCCCGTCTACCCGAAGAACAGAATCGTTCCATTCAGAACTGTCTGGGACATACGCGCCGTGCACGTTCGGGCCGAAGGCCCACGGTACCCCAATTCTGACTGAAGGGTCCGCCGCCTTCATCGCGAGTAGGAATCGCTGGGCGTTAACGGCATATGAGGTGGCGAGCGTCTGAGTACCTGCTGGGTCCCCTTCTCTTACCTGGGGGCAAGTCTGCTCGTTTGCACCGGCGCTTCCTGAGTCGGAGAGCGAGGGCTTGTAGCCCTCATAGTACTCAGGCGCCCCTCCGAGCTCTTTGTTAACTTCCCAGCAACCGTAGGACTCGTTTCCGATCTCCCACAGCGCAACGCTGTACTTAGAGGTTTCCTTCGCTTCGGCGACCCATGCGGCAGCTTCTGCAGGCGTGCCCGAGCCGTAGTTCACTGTCACAAAGCTCTCCGCGCTTACCGCCTTAGCTTGCCGGGAAAACTGGGTGAAGCTGAGAGAGCCGGAAGACGCACAGTCCGACACGAACGACGCTGCGGGATCGCCTGGCAAGCAGCTCCGGATACTCGTATTCGTCTGCCAGTTGTAGGTGTCGGCGTAAGATCCCCCGCCGTAGCGCAGCTGGCGGATGCCCGCCGCCCTCAGCCACGCTTGTAGGACACCTAGACCCCCATGCGCCGAGGAGCTAGTGGCATAGCTGTCCCAGGGGGCGACGTTCGTCCCAAGGGGAGTACTAGAAAGCTGGACTAGGACAGGACTCCCTCGTCCCCGAGTAAATGTGATGCCGACAGCTACCAGGACGACAAGTACCGTGCCGCCCGCGGCGCATAGCAACATGTGCCGGCGCACCGCTGTCGGTCCAGTCCTAGCGTGCTTTATCGCTCGAGATACCGTGGCAGGCTCCCAAAGTGGTATAGGCAAGAGATCGGCTTTTTGGTCATCATCGAATCCACTCTTCCGTCCGGTAGCTCTGCGTTCCCAAAGGAACCATCGGAGGCCCTACTGTGGCTCGGGTTTGGGACACTGCTGGGGTGCTAGAGCGCACACCGCGCTCGACCAATATGGTCCGCACTACGCGGATACCATCGCGAGCCGCATTCAGGTTGCTCACTCCATGAATACGCGAGTGCTCGTGACTAGGCACCTCAGTGACTCGCAAGCCCGCCTTCGCCACACGCACATGGATCAAGGTCTCGACTTCGAATCCGTCACCCCACAAGGTGATCCCGCCGTCACTCGAGGGAGTTGCGGCGTCGAGGCCGAGAATAGGTACGAACTTGCGCCAGAAGACGTTGTACCCGTAACACAGATCAGAGTAGTGCCGTCCGTAGCATGTGTTGAAGAAGGTAGTCAGGAGTCTGTTGCCTACTTTTCGAAGGCTCGTGATATCGCTGCTACCGCCGTCCCCCAAGAAGCGAGTTCCTTTGGCGAAGTCTGCACCTTCAACTAGCGCGGCGACAAAGCGCGGAATCTCTGCCGGGTCGGCCGACCCGTCTGCGTCAACCATGGCAATGACATCACCCGTGGCCACTTCGAAGCCGCATGCCAGCGCATTCCCCTTGCCTCTTCTGGTTTGGGACACCACACATATGTCTGGCCGTATCTCGCGAGCCACTTCTACTGTCCTGTCGACAGACTGGCCGTCAACAAGGATCACTTCATGAACGTCTCCTGGAATCCTCGCGAAAACATATGGGATATTGCGTTCTTCATTTAGAGCAGGAATTACGATCGACACTCGTGGTGACGACATCAAGGTCCCCTTCTTGCACCAATTTAAGAGCTGAACAGTCAGCGCCGAGTGGTTGCCAAAACAGCCAAGACTGGAGCAGGATCGAAGCGGCCTCATCCGGCAATTCAGCGTATTCAGCGCAGCATTAATTCACCGGATGACGCGCATTAGTTTTCCCGCGCTTCTACGAAGAACTCACTACCCGTGAGCGCGACAACGGCCGCCACACAGCGGTTTACTGGCTGCTAATAGAAATGCTCATTACCCCGCCCCTAAGTCTCTGAGGTTTCGCGCCACCGGTTTTACGCTTGCTAAGCGAGTCCGCGGGTCATTCTGTCGAAGCCCGCCGGTCCGTTCTCCCTACCCCCCTGGTGCATCACGCGGCCTTCCGGGCCATACCACCTCTGACAGCGGCTCATGGTTGCCCTTGTGAGCCCAGCAGTCTGGCTACCACCTCGCGCGTCAGCGACGTCGCCTGCACCAATGTCCACGAGTCGCAGCAGTCCAACACCGTGACTCACCCTTACTCTGCCACTTGAGGAAGTAGATATCTCCCTCATACGGAGGGATCACTCCCCAAGCTCGCATCACCTACCTTAGTGACGCTCATTCAGTGTGCGCGGTTTACAGTAACATCGCCACGGAACCGTTGAAAAGTCCCTGAAAATGTAGCGTACGTTACACAATGGTTACACCCAGACTTTGAATTTTGCATAGTTGGAATTTCCGAAAGTCGGATAATCAGAGGATCACTATGAGTAAGCCAGATGGTAAGAAGGCGAGCCAATCACGGATCAGTGCTCGAGCACGGCTTCGGCCTAAGGCGCAGCTCACGCTGCCCGATGAGATCAGACGGGCGCTGAACGTTAGTGAAGGCGATGAGATTGAGTTCGCCGTCCACGAGGACGGAACGATCACGGTCAGGGGGTATGTGTCCGTCCCAACTGACCAAGCCCGGTACTTCACTTCCGAGCGGCATGGCGGCAAGCAACAGATAGACTTGGAGAACGCCGCTGGTAGTGGCGGCATGCACGGGTCTTCGGAGGCAACGTCTACCTATCTCGACGCTTTGGGCGCGGCCGACCAGTTATGGCAACGTTTGAGACGCTTCCCCGGTTCGAGCAGGGTTGGAGGCAACTCACCCGTGAACAACAGGCGACGTTCCGTAAAGTTGTTCTTGAAGCCTTCGAGCCGGATCTGACCGCTCTGGGCAGCACGTTCCGACCATCATTGAGGGTGCGGGAGATAGTCGGCATCCCCGGTGTGTTCGAAATGACCTGGGATGACGACGGGCGGGCGACGTTCAGCTTCGGCCCTTCACACACTCGCGGTGATCGGCACGTTACCTGGCGCCAAATCGGCGTCTTGTCAAATTCGGGATGTTAGTGAAGCGACAGCCCACCGCGGCGACCCATGACATTCCTCTTTTTGAGGGAATTCCTTACCGAAATCCTTTTTGAGGCAATCCTGCCAAAGCTCATGATTTGCTGTCCGAGGTTGTCCGGCTAATGTTAATAGCCCGTGCTGACGCGCCCGTGTACGGCAAGAATACGAGCGAGAAGGGGAACCCAGGCTTCCCCGATCAGCGAAGTCGGGAGTCACCTTGGACAGTGCTGACGCACAGAAAGAGCCACTGAGGCGGGCCAGCGCTCGAGCAAGGCTTCGTCCCAAGTCCCAACTCACCTTGCCTGATGAGATCAGGCAGGCACTGCGTGTCAACGAAGGCGATGAGATCGAGTTCGCCGTCCGCGAAGACGGAATCGTCACGGTCCGAGGTTACGTTTCCGTGCCGAGCGACCAAGCGTGGTACTTCACTTCAGAACGGCAGCTTGGTAGACGCCAAGCAGAGGACGAGATCGCGGCAGGGAGAGGGATTGTGCACGCCTCTGCTGAGGCCATGTTCGTCCACCTCGACGCTCTCGGAGCGAGTGACGACTTACGGCAACTTGTTGTGTGAGTTGGCCGGTGGCGTGCACTTGAGCGCCGCAGTGAACAGTCGCTAGGCCTCAGCGGACACAT
>Ga0335075_10005305_pt1 | contig 20026 bp, 22 predicted proteins | sample Lox_Sample_24_FD_206723 | JGI IMG/M metagenome (GOLD analysis project Ga0335075, IMG submission 206723) | Soil microbial communities from Loxahatchee National Wildlife Refuge, Florida, United States - Lox_Sample_2.4 | ecosystem: Environmental > Terrestrial > Soil > Wetlands | place: USA...
CGGGCGCAGATCTCCCGGCTGGAGAACGGGCACGTCGTCGACCAGGCCGATGTGATGAAGATCCTGGACGCGCTGGGGGTGGATGGCGAGCGGTGGACCCAGGTCATCACGATCGCCCGGGAAGCGGGCGAGAAGGGATGGTGGGAGTCCACCCGGGGAATGGGCGAGCGGCAGGCGCTGTATGCCAACCTGGAGGCCGGCGCCGCCCAGATCCGTGAGTACCAGCAGACGTTCATGCCGGCGCTGTTGCAGATCCCGGAGTTCGCCCGGGCGCGGACCGACGCGGACGCCACCTTGGAACCGCTGACCGGGACCGTGGACGGCGTGCTGGCCGGGAACGCCGGCCGACAGCGGATGCTGCGCCGCCCGGGCGCCCCCGGCTACGAGGTGATCATTGACGAGGTAGCCATCCGGCGGCTGGCCGCCCCGCCGGAGGTGGTGAAGAAGCAGCTCTATCACCTGGCCACGACCTGCAACGGCAAGCCGGGTATCGCCCTGCGGGTGCTGCCGGTGGACCCCCGCATCGGCAGCTTCACCGTGCCCCGCTGCGCGTTCTCTATCTACACCTACCCCGACCCCGGCGACCCGGCCGTGGTCGCCATCGACACCGTCACCTCCGACCTGGTGCTCACCAACCCCGCCGAGGTCGCGCCCTACGACCAGCTCTACACCCGGCTCCGCGACGCCGCCCTGCCCCAAGACGACAGCCTCGACCTGCTCACCAAAGCCGCCACCGAACTCCCCCCCACTAACAACCAGCAAGATTCTCCCCTACCGCGGGCTAAGGAACACTTGTGATGGATAACAGCAAGTACACGAGCTGGCGCAAGTCCAGCTACAGCAACGCCAGCGGGAACTGCGTCGAGGTCGCGTTCGCCGACTGGCGCAAGTCCAGCCACAGCAACAACAGCGGAAACTGCGTCGAGGTCACCGCGACCGAACGTGTGGTTGGCGTGCGCGACTCCAAGCAGCTTGGCCACGGACCGGTGCTCGACTTCACCCGCGCCGCGTGGGAGGCATTCGTGCGCGCTGCCAAGGATGGGAAGTTCGACCTGTAGGGCCGATTGAGCGATCTCACCGGCCGGTACTCCCACACACGTCAGCAATGGCACCTCGTGTTCTAACAACAGGTGCCCGAATCGGGGGTCCTTCCTCAATCTGACCTGCTCGTTGAATCGCTTCATCTTGCGCGTTGGCGTGCAGCGAACCCAAGGCCCGGTGGTTCTTGTTCGCGGGAGCCGACCGCAGTTGTTCATGATGAACAACCACCTGCCCATCCCACCGAGATCGGTATTCGCCAGGATTGGCCGCGACCGGCCTCGTTGCGGTGCAGTGAGAGAACGGCCGCCCCTGGCCAGCGGCTACCTTCTCCTCGGTGCAGATCATGAGCACCACGAGCGTGAGGCGGCGCGTCGACTTGCAACGCCTTCAACAGCCCGGCCAATCCATCGGTAGGCGTGTCACGCGGGAACCGCGTGGGCGGCCAGACCGCCCACGGTGCAGGTGACCTGGCCGAAGCTGATCACGTCGCCTTCGGTCAAGGCGTGGCGGATCACCGCCTGACCGTTGACGGTGGTTGTACCAATTGGCCCGGCGACGGCAGTGACGGACACGCACAGGCCGTGGCACATCACCTCGGCGTGCAGCAGCGCGACCGACGGGTCATTCAGGCGAATGCGGCAATTGGCTCCGCGACCGACTGTCGTTATCTCACCGGTCAGCTGAACGATGACCGGGCCGACCTGCAGGTACGGAGCACCCACGTCCGCCGGGGGCCCAGCTTGGCCGATTCGCGATGCGGCGGGCTCCCCGCTGCCGCCGCAGGCAGCGTCAATCGACCCGGGGTTTGGCGACTGGTGCGAGAGCAGGTACGCACGCAGCACTGACGCACGGACACGCATGCCGCGCGGGCTGACCCGGACCGCTTCCAGCTCGCCGCTGCCGATCAGACGGTATGTGGTCCTTCTCGATACGCCCAGCATTGCGGTCACTTCACGTGCGCGCAGGAACCGGTCATCGTGGCCGACGGCCAGCAAGGCCGCGGCTGGCGCCCCCTGCCGAGGCCGCCCGGCCCGCCGGCGGGCGATGCCATGGCGATCCAGGACTCCGGTGACAGTGCCGACGCCGGCGCCGAACGGCTTCCCAGCCTGGCGCAGCGACAGGCCACTGAGATACCGGTCGATGATCTGCTGCTCCGCCGGCTCGTCGCCCGCCGCAAGCCGTGAGCGCGGCCCTGGCGGGCGGCGGGCGATGTGATGGCGATCCAGTACCCGCACGATGCGGGCGTGTGAGACCGCGCACCGTTCCCTGATTTGCCGCAGTGTCAACCGGTCGCCGGTATACAGGCGGATAATCTCCTGGTCGTCAATGACGGGCCCGGTGGTCCCGCGAGCGTGGCTGTCACCAGACCGCCGGTCAACAGTGCCCAGATCTCCCCGTCCGGGCCTGTTCTGCCCGGGCTCCATACTGGTGAGCGGTGGCTGACCAGGGCGGGTCATCGGATGGAGGTGCCCGGTGTCGCGTGGGCGTTCTGCTTGCTGCGGCGATCTTTCCTGCCGGGTGCGCCACAACGACTCGGCGGCGACCCGTTCAAGGGAATGTTTTGTGTGCGGTCCGATCGCGGCACCGTCAAGCTGCCGCCCGCGGGCACGGCGCGGGAAGACCGCACCCAGGTGCGACACGATGAGGTACGCCAGCCACAGCGGAACGGTGGCATGTCTCATCCATGTCCGTAACCGGCTAGCACGATGACACCGGATTGCTGACACAGCGGCCCAGTCCCGCCGGGGCGCGGCGACGGCAGCGTCGCTGCGGGCGTTTACCGGAACAGGCCGGCCATGATCTGGGTCAGCCCGGCCTGGTCGTACTCCTGACCGCCAGCAGAGCCGGTGCCGCCAAGCCGGGCGGTCTGACCGTCGTTGCTGCGTACCGCCAGGGCCTGCACCGCGAGTAACTGGCCCTGGTCCAGACAACGGCAAGGCTTGGACGGGCCCGCGCCGCCATGGCTAAGCCCAGCTTCGGCGAGAACGCATACTCCTCGGGGCGTGGCTCCGGCTGACCGCGGCGAGCCGCCAGCGGCACCGCGGGTGCGTGCCGGATCAGCAGGCCGCGTTCCTCTAAGCCGCCAAAGATGACCGCGGGAAGTTTCTTGCGGGCGCCACGCCGCATCCCGGCCCAGGCTCTGGCGGGTACCTCGTCGAACAGCACCTGCCGCGGGCCGCCCAGTGCGCACAGCTCCCACGCGGAAAGCACCGTCAGCAGGACATCCTCCGATTGCGCACGGTCGATGAGTTCTTGCGCTTCGGCCGACCCGGTGGCCGCCGCCGCGTCATTGCCGGTGAACGCTGTCATGGTCAGAATGCGCCGGCGTGAGCTCATCGCGTGCCGAGCAGTCGTAGCAGGCCTTGGTGCACAGCGCGGGTCGCCTGCTCGATGGTCATTCTGCCTGCCTTGACCTCGTCCTCGGTGGCGCGGCCTAGGGCCAGGCTGGCCGACAGGAGCCAGTGCGCCGGGACCGAGGCGTCGAAGTCGCCGCTGGCCTGGCCGCGCCGGACGATGTCCAGCATGCGGTCCAGGACTGGCGCGTGCCGGTCGGCGTCTTTGCCTGGGTCGACGGCGGGCTGCAGCCACAGGAACGGGTAGCGGGCGGCTATCTGCCAGCCTGCATCCAGCAGCCGGGTCAGCGCCTCGGCCGGCGGCGCCTGGTCGAGGTCCACACCGTCCAGGAGGCTGGTGAACTCGGCGGTGCCCCGTTCGATGACCGCGTCGATCAGAGCGTCCCGGGACGGGAAGTGCGCGTAGACCGTCTGCCTGCTGACCCCGGCGGCCTGCGCGATCTCGTCCATGGAGGCGCCCGGCCGGCTGGCGAGCGTCTGGATGGCCGCGTCCATGACCGCCGCGATGGACTGCGCGGCCTCCGGCCGCTGCCTGCGCCTCCTGGCCTGTGCCTGCGTCATTCCCTAACCTTACCCTTGACAGACTTGTAAGAGATAAATTAGCCTTGACAAGCATGTACGAGAAAAGATACCCCGTTGCCGTAGAAGCCGAAGGGCTGCGGAAACGGTTCGGCACCACCGAGGCGCTGCGCGGCCTGAACCTGACGGCCGCCACGGGAACCATCTATGGACTGCTCGGCCCGAACGGGGCCGGCAAGAGCACCACGATCCGTATCCTGGCCACCTTGCTGCGCCCGGACGGCGGGCGCGCCGCCGTGCTCGGCCATGACGTGGTGCAGCAGGCGGGCGCGGTGCGCCGCCGGATCGCGCTGGCGGGCCAGGCCGCGACCGTTGATGAGGACCTGACCGGCCAGGAGAACCTGCTGTTCCTCGGCCGGCTGTGCGGTCTGGGCCGCAGCGGTGCGCGGGCCCGTGCCGCCGGGCTGCTGGAGGCCTTCGACCTGGCCGGCGCCGCCGGCAAACAGGTGAAGACCTACTCCGGCGGGATGCGCCGCCGTCTCGACCTCGCCGCGAGCTTCCTGGTCCCGGCCGAGCTGTACTTCCTGGACGAGCCGACCACGGGTCTGGACCCCGCGGCGCGCGCCCGGGTCTGGCAGATCGTGCGCGCGGCGACGGAGTCCGGGTCGACGGTGCTGCTCACCACCCAGTACCTGGAGGAGGCCGACCGGCTCGCGGACCGGGTCGCGGTCATCGACCACGGCATGGTGGTCGCCGAGGGCACCCCCGCCACCCTGAAGGCCGACACCGGCAAGGGCACGCTGGATGAGGTCTTCCTCGCGCTAACCCAGGACACCGAAGGGAGCGCCGCATGACCGCGATCGTCACCGGCACCCGCCCCGAACCACCGGGCGCGTGGACCGCCACGCTCGCGTTCGGCTACCGGGCGCTGCTGAAGATCCGCCACGTCCCCGAGCAGCTCTTCGACGTGATCGCGATCCCGGTCGTGTTCACACTGATGTTCACCTACCTGTTCGGCGGCGCTCTGGCCGGCTCACCCGGCCGGTATCTGCCGTTCCTGCTGCCCGGCACCCTGGTCATGGCCGTGCTGCTGGTCAGCATGTACGCCGGGATCGGCCTGAACACCGACGTGAGCAAGGGGATCACTGCCAGGTTCCGGTCTCTGCCTGTCTGGCGCCTGGCGCCGGTCGCTGGCGCGGTCCTCGGTGACGTGGCCCGCTACCTGATCGCCGCCGCACTGGTCACCGTGCTCGGCGTGATCATGGGCTACCGCCCGCCCGGCGGCGCGCCCGGCATCCTGGCCGGGATCGGGCTGCTGCTGGCCTTCGCGCTGTGCCTGTCCTGGGCGTGGACCGCACTCGGCCTGGTGCTGCGCACCCCGCAGGCCGTGATGAGCACCGGCACCGTGGTGCTGTTCCCGCTGACCCTGGCCAGCAACGTATTCGTCCAGCCGCACACCATGCCCGGATGGCTGCAGGCCATCGTCGCTGTCAACCCGGTCAGCCACCTGGTCACCGCCGAGCGGGGCCTGCTGGCCGGACACCCCTCCGCCGCCAAGGTGACCTGGGTCCTCCTCGCCGCAGCGGCGCTGGTCGCGGTGTTCGCCCCGCTCACCGCCTGGCTCTACGGCAGGCGGGCGTGAGCGGGGCTGCCCCCGCTGCCCCGGCGGCCGACCCCGGCCCGGGCGACGCAGCCGCCTGGGCCGACCCGGCCGGGGCACGGCACCTGTCGCGCCACCAGATCATGGGCCTGGCCGTCCAGTTCCTGCTCCGCATGGCAGTCAACCTGCTCAGCCTGCCCGCTCAGACCACTGCCTCGCCCGGCTCCGCAAGATCGAGCTGCTGACCGGCACTCACCCGTACTACCTGCCCGAACCGGCGCCGGGACGGTCAGATACCCAGCTGATCGAGGGCGGCGAGGATCTGGGCCGGCTCGGTACGAGTGCTGTAGTCGGGGTGCACGTCGATCCACCGGACGACGTGGCCGGCGTCGACCATGACCACGGTCGGCATTGGCAGCTCGACGGTCCCGTCGGCGTTGACGGCCGTCAGGTCGAGTCCCAGCTACAGCTGGGCAGCCCGTGCCTCGTCCGACGGCCGGGTCAGCACGCCTAGCTCGCGGGCGATCGCGTTGCCGGGGTCGGACACCACTGTGAAGGACAGGCTGTTCTTGTCCTGCATGGACAGCGACCCGTCCGGGGTCTGCGGGCTGATCGCGACGAGCCCGACGCCGCGCCCGGTCAGCTGCGGGAGCAGATGCCGCTGGTAGGCGGACAGCGCGATGTTGCAGTACGGGCACCAGGCTCCCCGGTAGAACACCAGTACCGCCGGGCGGTCTGCCGTCACGGCGTACAGCGTGGCCGGTGACCCGTGCACGTCGAGCAGGTCGGCATCCGCGATCAAGGTTCCAGGGGCGGCAACCCCGTCCGGCACGCCGGCCGCGGACAGCGCGGCCTGCTCCCGGCCGAACGCCCCCATCACCTCGTTCGGCGGTTCTGCCGCCATCGAGGTGTGCATCTCGGCGACACGATCGGTGATCGCAGACTCGGCGGTCATCTCCGCGTCCCCTTGCAGTCGGCTTCGGGCTGGCTCGGGGGCACCGCGGACACGGCACCCCCGCTACTGGTTAGGCGTCGCCGCGGAGCCGGCGTCTTACCCCCGCAGCGTCAATTTCGTCACGTTCGGCTGTCAGCCCACCGACTGCTAGCTGGGGCCTGAGTCTGTGAAGACCCGGCGGGAGATGATGCCGTGGCCGGTGCTTTCGCCCCAGATCGTGAAGAGCTGGCCTGGGGCCAGGTAGGACGAGGCGTCGTCGCCGGTCACGGTGATCGTCACCACGACGTGCTCTCCGGGCTGCAGGGGCCGCTGATCGTCCTGGACGATCGTCGCCGGGAAGTACTTGTGCCCGGATGGCTGGCCGATGCGCCTCGCGTGCACCATCAGGGCGCGGGTCCCGCTCGGGTACTGCTTTCTGGAAGCGCCCCGCTTGGGCTGATCCAGCTCGACCAGGGCCCGGTACCTGAACCGCTTCATTCCGCTCCGCCTCCACGGCCTAGGCGTGCCCGGGGCCTCAGTACCCAGACCCTCGGGCGGCTGACAGTAGGCTTGGCTTGAGCAAGTCTTGCCGTCTACAATAGTTGTCTATGACAAGGCTAGCAACCGGGGAAGAGAAGCCAGCCGGAGCCAACGCACCGATGGTGGAGGCGCTACAGGCAGCGACCAGGGTCCTGGCCGGGGTGGCGCTGCGCAGCCTGGACGGACTGGACGAGGCGGTGACGCTGCCCCAGTTCCGGGTGCTCGCGGTGCTGGCTGACCTCGGCCGCGCCCGGTCCGGGCAGGTCGCCCGAGCGCTGGGTCTGCAAGCATCGACCGTGACCCGGCTCGCCGACCGACTGGTCGCCACCGGGCACATCACGCGGGGCAGCGATCCGAGCCACCGCGGCGTGGTGACACTCGCGCTCACGCGCGACGGCCAAGACCTGGTCGACCAGGTGCAAGATTGGCGCCACCGTGAGCTGTCGCGGTTCCTCAGCAGCCTGACGCCCGCCGACCGCGAGGCGGCCACCCGGGCGCTGCGCCAGCTTGTCGCGGCCGCCGGCGAAGGATACGGGCCGGTGCGGCTCCGCCTGGTGCCGCTATGACGCAAGCATCAGCGCTGGCCGCATCGGCCGCACGGGGGGACTGGCTGGCTCGACATAAAGATATTTGCTTAGTGCTACTGTTAGCCTATGCCTACTAACCGGATGGCCGGGCCGGGCCCGGCGGGTGCCGGGGGGACGGCGGGCCTCGCGGATGACGTCGCCGCGGTGGCCTCCGGCGCGGACGAGGCTGCGGTAGACGCGGTGCTGACCGCGAGCCGGACGATGGTCGCGGTGGCCACGATGTCGCTGGGCACGGCCGCTGAGGAGACGACGATCGCGCAGTACCGGGCGCTGGTGGTGCTCGCGTCGCGGGGCCCGCAGCGGCTGGTGGACCTGGCCGGGGCGCTGGGGGTCATGCCCTCGACGGCCGGGCGGATGTGCGACCGCCTGGTGCGCAAGAGCCTGATCCGCCGCCACCGGGCCCGGGCCGACCGGCGTGCGGTGCAGGTGTCGATCACTGCGGCCGGCCGGGACGTTGTCGACCAGGCCACCGCCCGCCGGCGGGCGCTGATCGCCGCGATCCTGGGCCGGCTTCCCGCCGGCCGCCAGGCCGCGGTGGCCGACGCGCTGCGGGCCTTCGCCGAGGCGGCCGGCGAGGTCCCCGACAGCCGGTGGCCAGCCGGCCAGCCAGAAAACTAGCCCGGGTCTGCCCGGAGTGACCCATGCCCTTAATCTGAAGGGCTTCATTGTGCTGACTCCCCTCTGGGTCAGCTCGTGCTCGCAGATTGTGGCTGAGGCGAAGCTGGCGGCGCTGCCGTCGGGGCCAGCAAGTTGATCCGGTCGCCGGGGCCGAGTGTGAGCTCGGGGTCGGGTTCTTGCAGGCTGGGGCCTCGCAGAACGGACACGGGGATGCAGCCGGCCGGCCAGGCGACCGCGCCGAGTGCCTTGCCCGCGGCGGGCGAGCCGGGCTCGATGGTTATCTCGAGGACCTGGTATCCGGGCAGCGGGGTGGGCGGCTGCGCGGCCGGGCGGCCGTCGGCGCCGGGCTGGGGTCCGGCGCCGGGCTGGGGTGCGGAGCCGTTGCTGGCCGGCCCGGCGGCCCGCCGCGGGGAGGTGCCGATTTCGCGGGCAACCGCCCGCAGCGCGCTGTCGTTGGTAATCCATCCCCGGACCTGGCTGCCGTCGGTGGACAGGACCGGCAGGCCGTCGCGGCCGTAGACGTCGAGCTGGCGCATGGTCTGGGCCAGGGATTCGTCAGCGAAGACGGCCTGCAGGTCACGCTGGTAGGTGACCGGGCCGGGCAGCGCCGAAGCGACCGCAACACCGTCGGCGTGGCCGTCGGGGACGGGCAGCGGAGCGCGGAACGGCAACATGGCCTCGGCGGCCTTCAGGTCGCTGAAAGCCCGCCATGGCGCGGCGCGGTCGACGTCCTGGCCGCGGCGCAGCAGCTTGGTGGTGTAGATCGTGCCGTAGCTCAGCGCCCGCGATGTGGCGGTGGCGATGGCCACCGCGAGCATCACCGGCAGCGTCAGGGTGTAGTCACCGGTCATCTCGACCACGCTGGCCACCGACGTCAGCGGCGCCCGGGCCGCCGAAGCGAACACCGCACCCATCGCCACCACCGCATACAGCGCCGGCTGGCCCGCGCCCGGGCCGAGCACGTGGCCGGCGATCTCACCGAAGGCCATGCCCGAGGTAACGCCGATGAACAGCGACGGCGCGAAGATCCCGCCCGACCCGCCGATGCCCAGGGTCAGGCTGCACGCGATGATCTTCCCGGCCGCCAGCACCAGCAAGAACCACAGCACGTAGTTGCCGGCGACGGCCTTGTACATGACCGGGTAACCCACGCCGTACATCTGCGGCAAGACCAGCAGCAGCAGGCCCAGGGCCACCCCGCCGATGCCCGGCCGGGCCCACTCGGGCCGGTTCTTCCAGACCAGGTCCCACAGGTCTTCCATCTTGTACACGACCTTGGCGAACAGCAGCCCGATCAGCGCGGCAACCACGGCCAGCACCGCGACCAGCAGGTAGTTGCGGGGATGATGCAGCGCGATTCCGGGCGGGAAGCCGCGCAGGAACGGCGCGCTGCCCAGGAACGGGATCGCGACCGCGTCGGCAAGCATCGCCGACAGCATCACGGTGAACAGCGCGTCAATGGAGAACTCCCGCAAGATGATCTCCACGCCGAAAAACACCCCGGTGATCGGCGCGTTGAACGTCGCAGCGATGCCCCCGCCCGCGCCACAGGCGACCAGGATCCGCATCCGGTTCTCCGGCATCCGCACCCACTGGCCGAAGCTGGAGGCCAGCGCCGAGCCGATCTGGACGATCGGGCCCTCCCGGCCCACCGACCCGCCGGTGCCGATGCAGATCGCCGAGGCCAGTGCCTTGACCACGCTGACCTGCGGGCGGATCCGGCCGCCGTTCTCCGCGACCGCGATCATCACCTCGGGCACCCCGTGCCCGCGGGCCTCACGTGCCCACCGGTAGATGACCGGCCCGTATACAAAACCGCCCAGCACCGGGATCAGCACGAAGAAACCCAGGCCCAGCCAGGGCAGATGCGAGCTGCCCACGTAACCTGCCTGGCCGAACTGCGAGTGCCCCGTAGCCAGCCACGTGACGAAATAGATCAGGTACCGGAACGCGACCGCACCGAAGCCGGAACCCACGCCCACCAGTACCGCGATCGGGAGCAGCCCGGCCCGTGAACTGCGCATCCAGCTGACCAGCCTGGCGGTCCACGGCGGGCCCGGCACGTGCCCGTTCGCAGCACTCCTGCTGGGGGCCATCATCTCCTCCCTTTCCCGGTGTCAGCCGACAGTCGGTTCGCCGCAGCGCTCATGCCAGCCGCCTCCAGGAGAGCCGCTGGCCACTGGCTGTCCGTATCTCCCCGCAGCCTCGTCCGGTTGGTGCTCGGTCATGCGCATGCCCCTCAGTCATCTTTGCCTCATGCAATAATATCGCATTGCGTTTATTGGCTACGGCAAGGGTGGTGGTGGCATGTTGCGGCGTCCTGCCTGGCCGCCGGCCAGTGCACCAGGACCACCTTGACTCGCCTGTACATTCGTTCAATACTCTGAACGTGAGTTCAGACCCTGGTGACCTGACGTCATCGGCGGCGATACGCCTGGCGGCCATGAAGCTGTTTGCCCAGCGGGGCTACACCGGCGTGACGATCCGCCAGATCGCCGAGGCTGCGGGTGTCTCGCCGGCGCTGGTGATCCATCACTACGGCTCGAAGGACAGACTCCGGGCGGTGCTCGACGAACGGGTCGCCGGGTTTGTGGAATCGATGCTCGCCGACCTGGCCGGGGTGCAGGAGGAAGGTGGCAGCACGACCGTCGCTGAGCTGTTTGCCGACAGGCTGGAAGGCGAGCCGGCCATCGCTGGCTACATCCGCCGGCTCCTGTTCGACGGCGGCCCGGCCGGGGTGGCCCTTTTCGGGCGGCTCTACCAGACGGCACAGGCCGGCATGCAGGCCCTGGAAAGGGCAGGAGTCGTCCGCCCCTCCCGCGACGAGCCGGTCCGCGATGCCTTCCTGCTCAGCAACGATCTGGCCGTCTTGATGCTGCGCCCGCTTATCTCACAGGTCGTCGGCATCGATCCACTGGCCCGTGGCGGGCTGGTGCGCTGGTCGGCAGAGGTCTTCGACGTCTACAGCAACGGCGTGTTTGCGGCCGCCGCAGATCAAGGAGATGCACAGGCATGACAGGTGTCATCGAGACGGCCGGGCTGACGAAACGGTACCGCCGCGTTACCGCGGTCAGTGACCTGAACCTGCGCGTTGAACCGGGCCAGGTTTTCGGTTTCCTCGGCCCCAACGGGGCAGGCAAGTCGACAACCATCCGGATGCTCCTGGCGCTGCAGCGGCCGACAAAGGGCCGCGCGACACTCCTTGGCCTCGATAGTGCCGCGGACAGCGTCGAGATCCATCGGCGCACCGGGTACCTGCCCGGAGACCTCGAGCTGTTTCCGCGGCTGACCGGGCGTCAGCACATCGCCTGGTTCGCCGACAGCCGCGGCCGTGCTGACAGCTCTTTCATACAGCTCCTGCTCGAACGGTTCCAGGTGGTGGCCGACCGTCCGCTGCGCGAGCTGTCCAAAGGCAACCGCCAGAAGATTGGCCTGGTTCTGGCTTTCATGCACCAGCCGGAGCTGCTGGTGCTCGACGAGCCGACGTCCGGGCTTGACCCCCTGATGCAGCACGAGTTCGAGAACCTGCTGCGGGAGACAACCGCCGAAGGGCGGTCGGTCTTTCTGTCCTCACACGAACTGGGCGAGGTTCAGCGCATCGCCGACCGGATCGCGATCATCCGGGACGGCAAGCTGGTAGCCGAGGACACAGTGGAGGGCCTCAGGCAGGCGGCGCCCAGGAAGATCGAGATCCGCTTCCGCCGCCCGGTCGGCACGGCAGAACTGGCCGCGCTGCGCGGCGTCACCGTCACCGGCGCGCACGGCCCGCGGCTGACACTCGAGGTGACCGGCGAGATCGGGCCCGTCCTGAAAGTCATCGCCCGCCACGACCCCGTCGACCTCACCGCCCGGCCAGCTGATCTGGACGAACTCTTCCTCAGCTTCTACCGCACACCGACCAGGGAAGAGGTGTCGCATGCTGGCTAACATCACCCGGCTGGATCTCAGACTGCGGCGGCGCAGCCTCATCGGCTGCGCGGCCGGGATGGCCCTCTACAGCTTCCTGGTAGTCGCTTTGTACCCGTCGTTCAGGAACTCGGCCTCCCTGGACAGCCTGAGCGGCTCGACAGCCGCTGCCCTGTTCGGCGTCACCGGCAAGCTGACCTCGTCCAGCGGCTGGCTCAACGGCAATATCTACGGCAACTTCTTCCCGCTCATCATGCTCCTGCTGACGATCGGCTACGGCGCGGCGGCCCTGGCCGGACAAGATGAAGATGGCACGCTGGCGCTGGTCGCAGCCCTGCCGGTCCGCCGCCGCACGATCGTCTTCCAGAAAGCCTCGGCGATGGCCGCGCAGGCACTTATCCTGGCCGCGGCCGTGACAATCTGCGTCATGGCCGGCCGCGGCTTCCAGCTGACCGTCGGCGCGGGCGACGCGGTGGCCACCGCCGCCGCCCTGGCCCTGATGGGGCTGGACTTCGGGCTGGCGACGATGGCCATCGGCGCCGCCACCGGCCGGCGCGCGACGGCCCTGGGCATCACCTCAAGCCTGGCCGCCGGCTCGTATGTGCTCGGCTCGCTGGCCACGACGGTCTCCGGAATCCGGCCCGGGCGATACCTGTCGCTGTTCTACTGGTCGGCCGGCAACGACCAGATAAGCCGCGGCGTCAGCCCCGGCGACTTCACCGTCTTGATCCTGGCCGGCTTGTGTGCGCTAGCGGCCGCGTTGCTTGCCTTCCGCCGGGCTGACCTGAACTAGCCGCAACGGCCCCAGAAAGCAGCCGCGACGGCTCGCGCAGGTGACCCACGGACGCCGGCGAAGCCAGGATGGAGATTGGGCCCGCGTCACCCCTCATCCGAGCCCTGTTCGATCAATTCAGCCGGGAGTTAACCATGGCAGTTGCCGCCGGACGCCCACATCAGCACCCGTTCCTGCCGTACCGGCCGACCCGGTACTCGGAGACCGAGATGCTGCGCCGCGGCCGCGAGTTTCGCGATTTCCTGGGCAGCCGCCGCAGCGTCAGGTTCTTCAGCGGCAGAGCCGGTCCCTCGCGAGTGCATCGATGTGGCGATCGAGTGCGCAAACACCGCGCTGTCCGGCGCCCACCTGCAGCCGTGGAAGTTCGCGGTGATCAGCGACCCGCAGGCCAGGCACCGGATCCGGGTGGCCGCCGAGGAAGAGGAGCGGCAGAACTATGAGGGGGGCCGGCTGCCGCCGCCGTGGCGGGCGGCGCTGGCCAGGCTGGAGACCACCTCGGACAAAAGCTACCTGGACGTGGTGCCCTGGATCGTGGTCTGCTTCGCCGAGAAAGTCCACGGTCTTGGCGAACGGCAGCAGGCAGAAGAACTACTACGTCAGCGAGAGTGTGGGCATCGCCTGCGGCCTGTTCATCGCCGCGGTGCACCGGATGGGACTCGCCACGCTGACCCACACCCCTAATCCGATGGGCTTTCTGAGCGAGATCTGCCAGCGCCCGGCCCACGAGCGGCCCTACATCCTGTTCCCGGTCGGCTACGCTGCGGCCGACGCGGAAGTACCCGACTGCGGCGCCAGACACTCGCCGAGGTGACCGTGGAGATTCCGGCGCCCTCACTGTGACCGCTGCTGTCGTGACAGTCCGCTCCCGTCGCTGACCCGGCCGTTCTACGTCAAGCCTGTCGCGACGCTGGCCAGCGTGGACGACGGCACGAACAGTCTCCCGGGACCCCGCGGCCAGCCGCCGCGCCAGCCGGGGAACGAGAACAGATGGTTTGCGTACATGCACACAACTTCGATTGTTTGCGTACGCGTACGCAAACTGGAGTACGCTGATGTTGTGGGTGAACCGGCTCCCGTCACCGAGCCGTTCGGGCAGCCCAGGAGCGACCCGTCAATTAGTCGCGCGCCCTGGGGGTCGATCTCCCGCGAGGAGATCGTTGAGGCGGCGGTCACGATCGTTGAGGCTGGCGGCTACGAGGAGATGTCGATCCGCAGCCTGGCGGCTGAAGTTGGCGTGGCGCCGATGTCGCTCTACCGGCATATCCGCGATAAGGACGACCTGCTCGACGAGGTCGTCGACCGGCTCCTTGCCGGAGCCTGGCGGCCGATGGCAGGTGACGACGGCTGGGAGGCCTGGGTCATTGAGGCTGCCGCCAATTTGCGGCAGTTCCTGGTCACGCAGCCCGCTGCCCTCCACGCCTACCTGCGGCATCCTGTCGTCTCCCCGGCGGCGGTCGAACGGATGGACGCCATGATGAGCGTCCTGCGGCGAGCGGGGCTTGACGAGGCAACCGCTCGCAGTGCCTACGGCGCCCTGCATACCTACACCATCGGCTTCGCGGCGCTCGAAGCCTCCCGGGCCGGCTCGGTTCCTGACAGCGAGGACGTCAGCGGTCTGGCCCACCAACTCGCGGCCTACACCACCGCCGGGCAGTTCATGGAAGGCCTGCGCTATCTGCTCGAGGGCATCGCCCGGCGCCGAGATCCCAGCCTATGAGTCCGAGGGGCGCTCACAGTCACGAAGCAGAGGGGTTCTGCACGGTCAGGAAATACGCGTTCCGGGCTCTGGTCGCGCTCGATCCATGGGCGCGCCCGAATACCCTGCTGCCTTTCCTGGACGGAACGAGCACCCAGTACGTGGTCCAGCCATGTGACGACAAGTATTTCCCGGCGTGGATCTCCATTGGAGCACCACCAGCGTCGCCGGAGCGCGGCTGGACGTCGTGGTATTTGTTCCGCTGCTCGCTGGCGAGGCCGAAGCATTCTTCGCCACCGGCCAGCCCTTTACGGTGTGGGCCGACGCGATCGTCGACGACGAGACCATACGCGGCGAGGGCGTCCTTGGCGACAGCGTCATCTTGAGTCACGAGCCGGCGGCTTTGCCGAATGCCAGCGGTCAAGAAGTTCTCCGGGCAACTGCGCGTCAGCCGCTTTCTGACCGCCGCACAGGCCCTCAGCCGAACCCTGGTCTCGGCGCCTCGCCGGTAGCAGGGCGACAGCGACCGGACATCGGCGGGCACAGGATATCTGGCTGCACACAGAACGCAGGGCCGCACCCGGCCGGCGATGCGAGAGGATAAACAGGAGGCAGTACTCATGGCCATCGCCATCATTGGCGGCGCGATTGGACTCGTGATCGGCGCTGCGGCCCTCGGCATTCCCCAGCTAGTGCGTATCCGGCACCAGATGCCTGATGACAACGACACGCAGGCGTACCTGAAGGCAACCGGCCGGTCGGCGCGGGACATCGCGCAGGGCAACGCCGAGGTGAGGGAGGAGCAGCAAAACCACGGCTGAGTTCCAGCCAGGAGCAGGTCAGCCTGGGCGGTTGTTCGCGGCGTCCCGGTGACGGGGTGCCCGCCGCTGCCAGAGCAGCCCTCAACGGTGGCAAACTGCGTGAACAGCGTGCCACTGCGGTACTGCTGGCGAAGACTGGGATGGCGGCACGGCCGCTCTGGAGCCGACGGCGGGCTCCCCGCAACCCTTCCCGGCCGGTTCGCTGCCGTCGGTTTTCCCGCGCGCCACTCGGTCCCGGATCACCGTCACCAGCCAGTTAACCAGCGACCGCGCGCTGATGGACGTGTCACTCTGCCAGCACCACCGAAATCCCGCCCAAGGCGAGGCCGCGCCGCTACAAGGCCGGGCTGCTCCTGACCGCGGCCGGCCGCGTGATCAGTGCCGGGCGACGAAGCCAATGACGGCAGCGGCGAGCGTGGCTGCCAGGGTAACCACGGTAACTGCGGCGAGGAAGGCCAGGTGAGTGCCGGTGCCCCAGATGCCGTCCGGGATGCCTAGCGCCACGGCCAGGCCTATCGCGAACAGGCCGGTCAGCCCGGTGAGGATCCAGCGGCCGGTGAGCAGCACGCTGCAGGGCCCGACGATCAGCAGCCCGATGAGCACCACCCGGTGGCCCAGCCCGGCGTCGGCGGCGGCGACCAGAACGGTGAGGGACAGGCCAAGAGCCCATAGCCGCCCTGCTGTCCATCCGGGCCGATCAGGCCCAGCCGCGGCCGGCCGCGCAAGTTGGGCGGTGAACGCGAAGGACCTCCGGCCGGACCGGCGACGGGCGAGAACCGGCCCCGCTGCGAGCGTGCCGGCCAGCGTCAGCCCGGTCGCCCCGGCCAGCCACGACGTCGCAGCCGGCGCGAGCAGGGCGGCGGCGAAGGCCAGGTACGCGCCCATGATCACGGCGCCGGCCGGGCGTGCCAGGCCGCTGTCGCGGTATGCGAAGGCCAGGGCAGCAGCGGTGAGCCCGGCGTACCAGGTGGCCGTGAGGGCGGACGAGGGCGTCGGCCGACCCAAGCCAATGATTGCGGCCGGGATCAGCAAGCCGGCGGTGACGTTGAGAGCGTTGCTGTTCAGCGCGGTGCTGAGCGTCGCGGCACCTCGGCCACGCGAGGCCAGGTAGATGGCGGCGACCGCGTTGGGCAGACTCGTCACCGCAGCCAGCACGAGCCCACCGACCACGATCTGCGGCACCGCAAGCCGGGCACCCAGTGCCGCGGCGGATCGTTCCATCACCACGCTGGCAATAACCACCACAAGCACCGCCCCGGCCGCCTCGGCCGTGTCACGGCGGGTGGCCGGGCGCGGCCGGATCGCGTCGTGAAGTTCTAGTTCCTCCTCGGCCACCGCCGAGGACAACCAGGCCAGCCAGGCCGGCGGCAGGCCCAGTCGCTCCAGCCGGCGCGGGCTCGCGCCGGCCAGCACCGCGTAGAGGCCCAGCACCGCCGCGGCCAGCGCCAGCCCGGCCGCGGGGGCAATCAGGCCTGTGACCACGGCCACGCACACGGCGGCCACCCAGATCGCGATGGCGCCGCCAAGCACCACCGCCTTGCGGTGCAGGCCGATCCGCCCGGCCACTAGTGCTCCGAGTCCGAGCAGCGCCGCCAGGTTGAACACGTTCGACCCGATGACCACCCCAGCACCCAGCCTCTGTTGCCGAGAAGTCATCGCCGACACGGCCGCAGTAATCTCGGGCGCATCCGCCGCCAGCGCCGCCACCAGCCCCAGCAGCGCCTCCGACAGCCCCAGCCGCTCCCCCACCCGCTCGAGCCGCGTGACCAGCACCCAGCTGGCGGTGAGGCTGACTGCCGCTGCGACCGCGAACACCACCGCCGCGGCCGTCACCGGCATACCTTTCTCCTCTGCTCGCCCAAAGTGCGCCAGCTTGCCTGTGCCGGTCCGCCCCTGGCTGCGAACCAAGCCATAAAGAATATTTGCGTAGTGCTATTGTCAGTATATGCGCGTTGAGCAGGTAGCCAGGCCGGGCTGGGCATGGCCACGTGTGACCGAGCACTGTATATGGTCGGCGAACAACGATATCTGGCTAGCGATGACCGACTCAATATAGGCGGCAAGGCGGAAGGCGTGCGGCCAAGCGCCCGTTGGATTGCGCGCTGAACTTAGCTGATGCGGCCTGCAGCGCAGATCGCCTGGCCGGTCCGGAACGGTGGCGTGGGGAGGTCAGACCAGCCCGGACGCCACTGGCGGGCATCGACCACGCCGGGCGGTACCAGTTCCGTGCCGTCGAAAAGAGCGGCGATCTCCGCCACCGAATAGTTGCGCGCCGGGGCCGGGCCAGCGGAGTAGGCGCTGAACCACCGCTCCCCCTCTGCACCGTTCCCGTGGGCCATCGAGATGACCAGGTAGCTTCCCGGCACCAGCGCAGCGCAGTACGTCGCCACCAGCGAGAGCGCCGTGCCAGGGTCGTAAAAGTGCAGCAGTAGTCCCATGATCAGGCACGTCGGAGCGGCCGGGTCAAGGCCGGCGAAGACAGTCCTAAGGATCGCATCAGGATTGCCCACGTCGCTGGCCACAACAGTCACACCCGGGCTGGCCTTTTCAGCCACCGCCTGGAGGTGAGACAACACGACCGCATCGTTGTCGACGTAGACGACCCGCGCGTCCGGGTTGACGGCCCGCGCGGTCTCATGGGTGTTCGGCGCGGTCGGCATGCCGCAGCCCAGGTCGATGAACTGTCCGACCCCCTGGTTCGCCACCCAGGTAACGGCGCGAGAGAGGAACTGCCTGTTCTCCCGCGCAGCTTCGACAACAGCAGGAAAGGCGGTGATAACCCGGTCCCCCGCCTCCCGGTCCGCGGCGAAATTGTCCTTGCCGCCAAGCAGGTAGTCGTAGACCCGCGCGATGCTCGGCGTCCTGGGGTCAAAGTCCGGCACGCACGAATCATACGGGCGCGGCCGAGCAGAGCGGTCGGCTGGCCATGACCACTCCGCTGACCAGCGTGACCAGCGGCGCTGGCTGGCCATGGTGACCACGATCCGCGAGCCATCCCGACCCGATTTTGTCCGATTTGCGCCCTGGTACTGTGACTGGCAGGGGATGCTGTATGGGGCGGTGTTCTGGGCAGCCGCGCCAGGGGGGGTTGTTATCCGTCGCCGAGCGGGCTGGGGGTTGATGGCGCCCACACAAGGGGCGCTGTTCGCCGTGCCGTTCATTCTTCTCGTGGTAGTGGGATTGCTGCGGCTGACGCTCGGTGCGGGGTATGGGCTGTGGCCGTTGCTGGCCATCGCCCCGGCCTCCGCGGCGGTGGTGGGCGGCCCGGTATACACGCTGGCGGTTGGCGGCGTGGCACTGGGGGCAGAGGTGCTGCTGTCTTACGCCCTGGGGCCGGCCATCACGGTGAAAGAACATGCGGTCTTGTTTCTTGCCATCATCGGGGTATCGGTGGGCGGCGCGCTGGCGAGCTATCTGCGCCGCCGCCGGGAGCTGGAACTGGCGGAGATCCGGGTAGTCGCTGATGTCACTCAGCGGGTGCTGATGCGCCCGGTACCCGACCGTGCTGGCCCGGTGAGGCTGGCCGCCCAGTACCTGTCCGCCTCCACCTGGGCACAGGTCGGCGGGGACCTGTGCGCGGCCGTGGATACGGCCCAGGGAGTGCGGCTGATCGTCGGTGACGCGGAGGGCAAAGGCCTGTCAGCGGTGCAGGAAGCCGCGACGACCATGGGTGCCTTTCGCGCAGCCGCCGATCAGGCAAGCACGCTGGGCGAGGTCGCGGCCCTCATCGAAGCAATCCTGGACCGCGAGCTCGGCGACGAGCAGTTCGTCACCGCAGTGCTGGCGGAGATAAAACCCGACGGCAGCAAAATGGAAATGATCAACTATGGTCATCCCCACCCGCTGCAACTCGGCCCGCGAGGGCCCCAGCTCCTGGAGCCCGCAGAATGCAGCCCCCCTCTTGGGCTTGGCCTTCCCGGGATCACCCAGCGCATCCCGTACACGGTCGCGTTGAGACCGGGCGAGCCGGTACTCCTTTACACTGACGGGCTCAGCGAAGCGCGCAACCGGGCGGGAGAATTCTTCCCGCTCACCGCCTGCACATCACTGCAGACCCCCACTGAGCCCTCTGTTCTGCTTAACCGGCTCACCGCCGAGGTCACCAGCTACGTCAGCCACCAGCCAGACGACGACATAGCCCTGCTGCTGATCGAGCGGACAGCGCCCTGAAGTGCCGCCGGCGCCGGCTGCTCGAGCGAATTCAAGCCGCCGCCGTATCCTTGGACGGCGAAGCCAAGCGCCGACGTTCATGCTGTCCTGCGACGTCGCCCGCCTCACCGGTCCGGAGGCGGACTGGTTGCCGGTGATGCCGGAGCCATTCTTCGTGGGTCCGATTGTCCAGACGGCTGGATCAATCAGCATGTATGCGAAGGAGCTTGGGCTGTAACCGGTGGTTCCGGCCCGCCTCCGTTCCTCGCCAGTATGCTGTCTGGCCAGATCAGCCGACGGCCGCCGCGCCCCTGCGCCTGTGTCGGCCGACATGGCGGCAGCGGGCGGTATGTGTTCCTGGGCCCCGACGGCGGCCATCGCCGTCGCGGCCGGTACGCACAGCGGCTGTTCCGGCCCGCCTGCGACGGGCGCTACGCGTCACAGAAGGGACTGCCGGGGAAGACCGTG
>Ga0335075_10005306_pt1 | contig 20023 bp, 20 predicted proteins | sample Lox_Sample_24_FD_206723 | JGI IMG/M metagenome (GOLD analysis project Ga0335075, IMG submission 206723) | Soil microbial communities from Loxahatchee National Wildlife Refuge, Florida, United States - Lox_Sample_2.4 | ecosystem: Environmental > Terrestrial > Soil > Wetlands | place: USA...
GATGGCGCGGACGAGGTCGCGGGCACGCCGCCGGAGCCGGTAGTACTCGCGGATGAGCTCCCGGGGCTCACTTCCCTGCAGCATGTCTGACATGGGACCGGTCTCGAGGCAAGGCGCCAGCAGCCGGGTGGTCGTCTCTGGCGTGCTTGGCGACAGCGTCGCGTCGAGGGCGGCGGCGCCGACGGCGTCGCGCCATTCGCGTAGCGCGTCATCCGCCGATCCGAACACCCCCGCGCTCACGACCATGTCGATCCAGCACCAGTCGATGTCCCACGCGTACCAATGATCCGGCGTCCCTTGGTCCCGATCCCGGCCATAAGAGAACGGGGCCACGAGCAGGAAACGGCTACCGTAGCCGTCCCGGGCGACCAGGGGTTCGCCGGCTGGCCGCCAGCCGTCGGACGGGTTGCCGATGCCGGAAGCCAGCCCGCGGTCCGCCAGGAGCTTCGCGGCCAGGCCCGCCTCGGCGATCGTGGTCTCGTAGGGATCCTTGATGTCGGGGAAAAGCTCGTCGGCCAGCCGGGCGGTCTCGCTCTCGGTGTCACCGGGCGGTACCGTCAGCGCCAGCCCGCGTAGCAGCGACCAGAGCTGCTGCCAGCCACCATCATCGACGAGGATGTCCGCGCGCAGCGTCGCCCCGGTCACCTCCGCCAGGGCGCCTAGCCACTTGGACGGGGCCAGCCCGGTCGCTGACGAGTTGAGCCGGTCGTAGAATTCGTCGCCCACAATCCGGCAGGCTTGCGTCTCCAAGTCGATGAGGCGGGTGGGCCAGGCGAGGTCGCGGGCAGCGTCAAGAATGCGCTCGTGGGACCCGCCCCACCACGAAGCGGGGTCCGCACCGCCGGCCAGGGTGCGGGCCAGCTCCCGGAACGCTGACTCCTGCGACCGGAAGTCCATGACCAGCGGCGGGAAATCGTCTTCGTCCTCGACCGCCGCCCGCCGCTGTGCCATCTGCTCCGCGCGACGTTGCGGGTTGCCGCTGATGCCTTGTCGAGGACCTTTGTTCTTGTCACTACGCCGTTTCTTCGACGACATCTCGCCAGCCTAGCGATCCCGGCAGCATTCTGGCTGACGCTCGCCGCGTGGCGTCATGAGCGATTCCGCCCGCGACAAACCGCAACAATTTGCCAGCGGTTCAGCCTGCTGGAACAGCTATCTGGTTGTCGTACTGATGCCGCACGAGCAGCGGTGAAGCTTGACTTGGCTGCTCGCGTTGGAAGCCACCCGCAGGCTTCACGCACGTTGAGGCAAGCCTGCCTTGTCAAAGCGGTCCTGCAGGCTGGGCTTGCGCCCGTGCCGTTCGCGCAGCGCAAGGAAGCGGCGCGTGAACGCTGCTGCCTGGTCTTGCCGTTCGGCAAGCGCGCGCAGGTCACACAGCAGCGTCACAGCCATGTCGTAGTCGCGCGGGTTTTTCGTCTCGATCAAGGCGCCGATCCCCTCCCATGCTTCTTCTTGCCGGGCGGCGAGCTCGTCAAGACGCCTGGCGTATGCGGCGGCCTTGGCCGCGGCCTCGCGGACCTGCTGCTCGCGGCGGCGCTGCTCTTCGGCCTGCTCGCGCGCCGCCTTGCGGTCACCGGCCGCCTCCCACAGCGCCGCCGCGGTTCGCGTCGAGGCGACGGGGTCGTTCCCGTCAGCAACGCCGCGGAACCGGCGCAACAACAGCGTCTGGACTGCGGCGCCCTCGCCGGAGGCGACCCGTGCCAGCAGCACGTCCTTCTCGTCGGCCGGCAGTGACCCGACCCATTCGGCCAGATCGCTCCGGTCCTCATCCTGGGCGTCCGGGCTGGCCTGTGCCGCCGCCGCGAGCAGGTCCTCATCGATGTCCAAGAAATCGGCCACCGCCCGAAGCGCCGCGCTCAGCTTCCCGAGCCCAGCCGGCACCGGCGGCTCGGCATCCTCATCGTCCACCTCACCCGACTGGACGGCCAGCAGCCAGCCCAGGTAAAGCAGCCGCACGTCCCCGGCGGCAAGCTCGGTACGCGCCTGCACCATGGTCCCGAGTTCCCCGTGGGTCTCGTCCCAGTAGTCGTCCGGGTCGCGGTCGGCATACAGGCTGACGATCAGATGGTCGTCGGTCTCGGCCAGCGAGGCAGCATCCGTGTAGCAGTACAGGCCGCCGATCTCCGGGTCCAGCACCTCGCGCGGCAGCCGGAACATCAGATGCCGCGTCCCCCAGTTCGCCAGGTACAAGAACGCGTCAAAGTAGCGTTCCATCATTTCCTGCGGATCGCCCTTGAAGTCGCCCCAGTGGTATTCGTTGACGAACCGCGTAGCCGTGATCTCCGCGCGGGTTGACAGCGACCGAAGCTCGGCACGTTGTTCGTGCGTCAGCGCCTGGTCGAGCGCGAGGAACTCGTAATACTGATACTCGCTCATGGCCGCCGTCCCCTATCCAGCCCAGCGGCGATAGGCCGCGATCCATTCGGCGCCTTGCGGGGCCGGGTCTGGCAAGGGGAGGTCGAGGATCGGGATGGCCTGCCGGTGCTCGCCCCGGACGCAGATCGCGACGATGCCGGATCCGGTCTGGCTTATCTTCTCGACAGTCACCGTCACGCCAAGGAGCGTCGTCTCGAACGGCACCGCCAGATTGTCGCCGATCGTGACAGCGAACCCGGTCAGCGCTTCGTCATCGGTGTAGGCATCGACCGTGGCTTCGTCGATCAGCGCGTCCAATTCCGCCGCGCTCGGCTCCTTCACGCCCGCAAGCCTAGGGCAAGGGCGGGTCGCCGACCGCGGCTTCGCCTCGGCCATCCATTCCGGGATTAGCGAGCAGCTCTAAGCCGGGCGAGGAGAGCGTCGCCGATTTCGGCGAATACAGGTAGGTAAGCAGCGCCATGAGCTGGTTGCGGGTGCTGGATGTCAAGGTCTGCGGCCTTGAGGTCACGGGTAAGGCGGTTAATGAGGCTGCGGGCCTGGCTGGCGATCAGATAATCGGACTCTGCGGTATCGGCCCTTTCGTCCAGCCACATCATCATCTCTAGCGCCGCGGGCAGCAGGTGGACCCATGACACGAAGGACGGCATCTCTGCGGGCCCGGCGAGGCCGAGAAGCAGCGCCCACCTCTCCCGGTACGCGGTGAAGTGCCGTTCGTTGCCTGCCCAGGCGGCCTTAATGACCCCAGAGGCGGTGAGTGATGCCAGAACGTCGCTGATGTTCCTTTTCGCGAATCCCGCTTCGTCGGCGATCCTGGCGGCGTCGAGCGGTCCGTCTGAATAGGTGAGCAGCACTCGCATCGTTTCAGAACGGCCGCCTGGCCCGAATAGGTGGCGGAGCCGGAAGGACAGGTTCACCGGGAGGGCGGGGTTCGGCTCGCGTGACTTGCCGGTTCTTGCGGCGGGCGGACGGGTGAAGCCGTGCTGGGCAAAGACCGGATCCGGCTGCGAGACGAATGCCAGGACATCGGAGCGGAAGACCGGCTCGCTGTCCCGGACAGGGGAGGCTTGGTCGCTGACGAGCAAGTTCGTGGGCACCGTCTGCCGGGTCCACGTGGTAACGGCGGCGACCAAGCCGGGGGGCAGGGGAAACCTGCCAGCCAGGTTCCGCAGTCGCTGCATGGACAGGAGTTCGTGATTGAACGCCATCCAGTCGAGCATTTCATCGAACAATCGCGGATCGCGGCGACCGATCCCGATGGTGAACAGAATGAGGGCCTCGGGATCGACCGTCCATCGATCGCTCCCCTCGACGGTCGCTGAGACACCGATCTGTGCCCACTGACGCCAGGCGAAGTCGAGGAGTCCCTGGCTGACCTTGTCCCTAATCTCCGAGATCCGCATCGTCTACCCCCAAGACGCGTAGAGCATCCACCAGGACCAATCTGTATCCAGGCGACGGATCTTGCGTTGTCGACCAGCGTGCGGCCGCGGTGAGTTCAGCCTGAGTTGGGTTGAGCGCGCGTAGATCGGCCTCATGACGCCCCCCGCCCTGGTCAACCAGGGCAAACAGCTTGAAGTGGATCTGGTCATACCGGCTGGCGAAGTGGACGACGAGGGCCGTCCCATAGGCCCTGGTAACCACTCGGCTCATGAAAGCCTCGGGCAGCCCCCATTTGAGTAGATCCGTTGGTCCTGCGTTCAGCCAGTTCTCGGCCAGTCCGAAGTCTGTTGCGACAGCCGCCCGTGCGGCCCGGAGGGCTTGTGGTAGCGGTTCGGCGAGGCGCAGTTCACCATTCTCGGCTATCGCGAGGAGATCTACGTCTCTGGTCGCGCGCCTGACGAGGCCGAGGGCGGTCAGCGCGGAACCACCGATGACCACGATCTCAACGTGACTGCCGAGCACCTGCAACTGATCGGCCAGCGCGCCGAGCAGCAGGTCGATCGTCTTATCAGTGATCTCCACGTACCAGAGTGTAACAGATCGAGATGTTGAACATCTTTAATCGGGATGTTCAACACCTTCCTCGGAGCCGGGCGAAGCGGTCCGAGGAGTCCGAGGAAAGGCGCACGACGCCGTTCGGGTCCCTTATTAAGGACTGCTGATTAACCCTAACAAGGGTGACTTGTGTTTAGGGCAGCCTGCCCGGCGTTCGGGCCGTTCGGCTAGGGCGACGGCTCACCCGGCTGCTGGTTCCCGGGCTGGTGACGCCGCCGCGAACGCGCTCACGGACTTCCAGGCCACGTCCGGCAACAGCCCCCGCAATCCGGCCAGGTCCACCGCGGTGCCCGCCAGGTAGCGGCGGCACGCCTCGTGGGCGGGGCCAAGGACGATGAACTCCAGCGTGGAGGCAGGCCACGTCGGCAAGGCGCCGCCGTCGGCAAGCGATGCCAGGTGCTCCATCACCGGGACCGCCAGCTTGGCCTTCAGCCCGGCCAGTTCCTCCCGCTGGGCCGTGGCAAGTTCCAGGGCCATGGCCCCGTACATGAACCGGGCTTCGTCCTCGTGGCCGAGGACCCACTCCAAGTGCCCGTCGACCAGGGCGCGGACAGCGGCGTCGGGGCGGTCTTCCGCCCGTGCCCGGCTGGTCACGTGGGCGAAAAGGCGCCCGAAGGTGCGGGCCAGCAGGGCGACGGTGAGCGACGGCAGGCCGTCGAAGAGGTTGTAGACGCTGGATGGGCTGGCGCCGGCCGCGCGGCGGACGTCTTCGATCCGCGTGCCGAGCAGCCCGCGCTGCGAAAAACAGCTGAGTGCGGCGTCGAGCAGTTCGTCACGGCGCCGGATGCCGTCCCTGCGCCGGGCGGGCGCCTTTTCCCGCAGATCGTTGCCTGCGGCCCTGGGGGGATTCATAGCTGGATTATCTCTCCAACTCATGCCATAGTTGTAGCTGTCGTCTAACTGGAAGAGTACTCCCAGTAAGGGAAGGCAGCCACGGGAAGGAGCTGTCGATGTCAGCCATCACGATCCCCCGAGCAGACCTAACCAGCGAGGAAGTCACCACGGCGCTCCGCGCCGGCCTGGGGCCGCGCTACCATGTGGCCCCCGGGATGCGCATGCCCCAGGCCTGTCTCTTCGCGGCAGAGCCAAGCCAAGACCCCGACACCATCCTGGTCAGCACCGGCTCCAGCGGGCTCTCCAACCGGTTCTTCCGCGCCCAGGTGACGCTGACCAGGCCCTCGGGGCAGACCGTCATCCGCATCCGCCCGGGCGGAACCAGTTCCGAATTCCCGATCAACGCGCTGGGCATCGCCCGGAAGATCCGCCAGGTCCTGGCAAGCGCCCCTGGCATCCGATGACGAGCCTGAGGAGGACAGCGATACAGAACAGGCACCCGAACACGCCCGGCGTTCCGGCCATCGTCACCGCTATGGTTGCACCGGCATTCGATTCGATAAACGAGTGCGCCTTCGAGCAGGGTTCATCGTGACCACGATCGCCATGTCAGCGAGAGCTCCGGTCACGTCATCCGGATTGAAGCCGACGTCAGGAACGCCGCCTTCCGCCCGTCCTGCATTGAACGCCCCGACCCCACCGCTGTCCTCGGCTGGCGTATCGCCGCGCCCGCCGGTGCAGCGCGGGTAGGCGACTCCCGGCACGGCAGGCTGGATCTTCTCGATCACCATGTCGTGCCGCCAGTCGTCGCCGAAGTCATAGAGGTAAACGACCTTCGCCTTCTCGGTCCCGGCGACCTGGGCAAGCGCGACCGCTGATTCATCGCCGGCGTCGCTATCGCACCAGTCGTCCTGCAGCGGGTCCTCGTACTCGCCCCAGACGGTCTCGAAGGAGTGCAGGTGGTAGCCGGTCCAGTCGAACGCGACCTGCAGGACCTCGTGCACCAGGCCGAGCGGCGTGAAGCTGGGGATCTCCAGCCGCCGCCAGACCGGCGGCTTCGCGCCGTGCAGGTTCACCTTGACGACGTGCACACTGTTTCCCGCCCACTTCGGAAGCTCGGGCAACTCGTTCGGCACGTCCGCCATTCTGACAGCAGTCCGCGTAGCTGTCCGCCCGCGCCACGACTCTTTCCACTTATCCCGAACGGACCCGCCCGACTCCCCACCGCCGCCTTCCTGAGCGGGGTTGGCAGGCCTCGCATGCGTGGCAGGATCGGGAGCATGATCGGCCGAATGCACCACGTAATCCTCGACTGCCCGGATCCGCCAGCCCTGGCGGCGTTCTACTCGGCGCTGCTGGGCCTGCCGGTGACCTACCAGGACGATGACTGGGTAGTGGTGGCCGCCAACGACACAACCTCCGGCATGGCATTCCAGCGCGCCCCCGATCACCGCCCGCCGACCTGGCCCGATCCAACGGTGCCGCAGCAGATCCACTTCGACATCATGGTCGAGGACCCAGCGGCGGCAGGCCCGCGAGTACTGGCCCTGGGCGCGACAAAGCTAGACGGCGAGGACGTCTACGCCGACCCGGCAGGCCACCCGTTCTGCCTCATCCGCCGCCCGCGATGGGCCCCGCCGATCCCCTCATAAGCGAACGCTGGTATCCGCTGAGCCTCCCGTTAAGCGAGCGCTACCGTTGCTGCGGTGAGCAGCGAGTACCGGAGCATGCGTGAAGAGCTTCCCGCTGAGGTCGTGGAGCTAGTCGACGCGTTCAGGAGCCCGGCCACGCAGATCGCGTTCCTGTATCTGCTCGCCAACGCCAACATCCTGGACCCAGTGATCGTTGACGCCGAAACCGCCGCCCGCATGGTTCGCCCTTACTCATGGTTCCTCGACCGCGTCGGCGCCGAAGGCATCAAGCTCACCAGCGCCGGCTACCTCCTGCCGCCCGAGGTTGAGGCCGCGGTCGCCGAGCTCGGCCTGGCCGACGAGTGGTACGGCAAGCTCAACCGCGAGTCGCAGACGCTACCCCTGCTCGACCTGCGTGAGTCCGCGATGCGCCTTGGCCTGCTGCGCAAGCAGCGCCGCATGCTGCTGGCCACTCCACGCGGCCGCGAACTGCGCGGCGATCCCGTCGGCCTCTGGTGGCACCTAGCCAGGCAACTGCCGCCACCCAAGGCCGTCGGCCACGTGAGACACGCTGGCGTGCTGCTCCTAGCCGCCGTCGCCGCTGGCCCGGACGCGACGGGATACGAGCAATTTGACTACGTCGCCCGCATGCTCGGCGAGGCTGGCTGGGCGCTTACTGACGGCACGCCCGTGACACGCTGGGAAGCCCGCGACGCCGCGGCGGACACATACGTTGCGCTTGTCCGTGTCGGCGCACTCACCCGAGACGTCCCTGGCTCAGTCCCAGATCAACCGACCCCTGACGGCGCGGCATTCGCCCTCGCCGGCCTGCGCACCTGGCCCTGAACACATCGCCGGGTCCGCACTCGCGGGACGTCGGCGACGTGATGTAACCGTAGATCTCATACACACGTTAGTGGTTAACACAGTTACCAATCGTTCCTGCTGCGCGCGCTGCGTGAAGCCACCGGGGCGTTCTACTTCGTCGCCACGGAAGCGACCGCGGCTGACTAGCTGCGCGAATTCGGGGCGGCTCTCGCCGCTCACATCGGTGGGCGAGCACCCTATGCGCTGGCTTCATGGGACGACGCGCTGCGAGTACTTGATGAAACCGTGCCGGCGGGCTGGCGATCATTGACGAGTTCCCGTACGTAGTCCGGGCCGAACCCGCGCTGCCATCCCTCATCCAGCGGATGCTCGACCAGCGGGCGTGGGGGGAGCAGGAGCGGAGGACGCAGCTGCTGCTATACGGCTCGGCGATGTCGGTGATGGGCGGCCTTTTGGCGGGCTCTGCGCCGCTGCGGGGCAGAGCGAGCCTGGAACTGCTGGTTCAGCCGTTCGGTTACCAGACCGCCGCGAAGTTCTGGGGAATCACCGATCCGAAGCTGGCGGTGCTGGTCGACTCGATCGTCGGCGGCACTCCGGCATACCGGCATGAGTTCATCGCCGCCGACGTCCCTGGATCGCTCGCGGACCTGGACGACTGGGTAGCCCGCACGGTGCTAAACCCAGCTGTTCCGCTGTTCCGGGAGGCCAGGTACCTGCTCGCCCAAGAGACTGGGATCCGCGAGCCCGCCCTCTACAATTCCGTGCTCGCCGCCATCGCCGCAGAAAACGCGACCCGGAGCGGGATAGCGAACTTCGTCGGCCGGAAGTCCGCTGAGCTCGTCCACCCGCTCAAGGTGCTCGAGGACAGCTGCCTGATCGCCGGTCAGGCCGACCCGTTCCACGGGCGCCGGTCGGTCTTCCAGATCACCGAGCCACTCATCACGTTCTACGAGGCCGTGATGCGCGGCACGTGGGGCCAGCTGAGGCGGCGCCAGCAGGCCACTTTCAGCTCCAAGGTGGTGGGCCCGCATTTCGAGTCGCTGTGCCGGGCGTGGGCGACCGAGGCCGGCCAGGAGGCTTTCGGGACCTGCCCGCCGAGGTCTCCGTCGGGTCGGTCACAGACCCGGGCGGCCGTCGGCAAATCGAGGTGGACGTGGCCGTCCTCGGACCAGGACTGCCCGGCGAGCCTCGCCGAGTCCTCTCCCCCAGCGAGGCTAAGTGGGGCGACGTCATGGACGTCCGGCACATAACGACTTCGCCGCGCCCGCGACCTGCTGTCGGTCAAGGGCTACGACACGGCCCACTGTCCTGACCTGCTACAGCGGCGCTGGCTTTAGCGAAGAACTCACGTCCCAGGCGGCCGCCGATCCGCGCATCCTGTTCGTCGGCCTCGACCGTCTCTACGGCTGAGAACTAGTCCGAGACACGCCGCCCGCAGGGCCAACACTCGCACACCTGTGCGAGTAATATATGACGTAAGCGGGCTTCTCTCCTGAAGCTCAAGCGGGCCGCCGAGGTGCGGGAACACCACGACGGCCCTAGACCACCACCAGAACTACCTGGAGGAGATCATGCGTTCCATGATGACCCAGTCCGGACCGAATCCGCACGCGGACCTGGATGCGTCCGCGCGCAAGCGCGCGGACCGGCTCGCGAGGGCCACCGTCGGCCAGATGCAGGCCGCGCTCGCCTTCCTGAGCATGCTCGACCCGGAGGCGTTCGAGATCGCGTTCACCGCGGTCCCCCCTGCCCCCAGCGACGATGGCGATGACGAGCCGATCGCGGTGTGCCGTCAATGCGGCGGCCTGGTCGGCATCTTCCCGGACCGTGGCCTGCGCTGGCTGCACTTCCGCGGCGACGGCATCACGTCCGCCGCCCCTCAGGTCTACGAGCCAGGCCACGCCCCCGAGGTCACCTGGATCCTCCCCGACGAGGACCCGGATGCCCTGTAGCCAATACCCCACGTTTCGTGCCCCGCTGGGTTAACTCTCTGGCGGGGCACGCCGATTTGACAGATCCGGGCGGCATCAAGTTTCACGATGCTCTCTGCAATCATTCAGTCGCGCTTTTATTTTCTTTCATCTCACAGCTTTCCTTCTGCCACTCCAGGACGAGTGCGCGATACTTCGTCAATACCATCGGCAGTGACCTATTGCATTGCCTTCGTTACGAATACACGATGATTTTATGTCCGTCCCGGACGAAGAACGATGCAAGCACGGCGAGATCGCGGCATGGTGCGGTGAGTCGGAGTGCTATGCAGCTCGAACGCAAATGCCGGTCCGGGTGTGGCGGACGCAGCAAGGGAAGACATACCACCGTAAGCCGACATGCGAGGCACTGGTAGACGGCCAGCGCATGGCCCAGCGACGCGGGATGTTCGCATCCACTCCAGAGCAGGTGCCGCTGTCAGTCGCCATGACATCGGGGCTTGCCGAATGCTTTCACTGCTTCCCGTACAACGTTCCGCCGGACGCTAAGCCCTGCAAGGTGCTCATTAACGGCACCTGGGTGGACGGCTTCCTCCTGAGATGGCTGCACCTACCTGACGGTCGGTGGCAGGGAGTCGTGAACTACCGGTGGGAGACCGGTCGGCGCGTCTCACTAATGGATGAATCTCACCTCAAGCCCGACAACAGGTGACCATCCGCTCCAGTCCGATCCGAGTATCACGGAGTCGGCTTGCGCGGACCGGTGTTGAGGATCCTGGCTGGGATGTCATGCTTCTGGCATAGCGCGAGCAGACCAGTCCCATCGATGAGGCTAAGTGGTTTGCCAGCGGCGAACTTGTAGCTGTCGGGGCCATACCCAGACGTCGTGATCAGGATCCCCTTGAGCGCGCCTTCGTGCTGAACTGTGCCCCAGAGATCACGGACATGGGTTGGTGCAACGGTCTTCGTGTATAGCTTCGCTTGGATAGCAATCTTTCCGCCCCTGATGGGGTCTGGATCGTAACCCATGCAGTCAATGCCGCCGTCGCCGCCCGGCCGGAAGAGCTTTGTTTCCAGGCCCTCCTTTGTGAACAGGTTCTGGATGAATGCCTCGAACTCCTTCGGCTTGAGTTCTAGGAGGTTTGGCCGCTGGTCAATGGTCGAGAGAATATCGATTGGTTCGATGATGCGGGGGTCGGCCATGCTAAACGGCATCACCGGCTCTACGGGGATGAGCTCTTCCGGATGCTGGGAAACATCAGCAAAAAAGTACCGCTGAACGCACTGGACTGGGCTGAACTTGGGTTGGTCCAGGACTAGCGGTGCGAACTGTTCGCGCGTGGCGCGCAGTGTGATGAAGTGCGGCTCGATGGCGATTCCAGTACGTGGGTCGATGGTCTTGACAAGCCCGTTGAAGACGACCGTACTGATCATGTCTTCTGGAGTGGCGGTGAAGACCTCGCGAAGGGTACGGAGTGCCACCTGCGCGATGACGTTCAGGTAAAGTAGCCGGGTTTCTGCGGGCGGTCTTGCCGTAGGCTCGACGGTCTTACGTGCCTTGACGTGCCGGAACGTTTTTTGCTGCGGCACGATGTCCATGTTGGGTAGATACCACTCGACGGCCAGCAGTGATGATTCGGGCACGTATCCGGCAAGCCGTTCTTTAGGGAAGCCGCCCGGGTAAGAAGACCGGTCCAGCACCATCTGCACGTACTGGCTGACCGCGGAACGGTCGTGATCGCGGAACCTGGTAGCGAGCTGGTCGATCCGGGCGTTGTGCTCATCCGCCGTGCGTTTTTCGGTGGCAAGCTTTTCATTCCAAGAGGCGCGTGCATCCGCAACCCGCCTCTGCCTTCCTGCTTCTCGCCTCTGCTGGTCCTCCACGGCTTGGGCGAAGGTGCGTTCGGCAGCTTCGTACGCTTCTTGATACCGTTTAGCACCGCCGAACATCCGCTGCATGCCGTGGGGCGGCTCCGGTTCGTAATCCGTCCACTGCGGCGCCGGGATCGGGGTTGAGAGGGACCCGAGATCTAATGGTGGTATCGCCGGGGTGCGCTTCAGTGATTGGAAACTGATCTGCGGATTCTGCGTTAGGGACGACCTGAGCAAGTTTTCCAGTTGAGCGACTCGGCGCTCAATGGCGTTCGTCCTCGCAATCGCATCCTGGTCCCTAGCGGCAGACTCAGTGGCTGCCTGCTCGCGCTCGCGGACCTTGCGCTCCGTTTCGGCTTTCTTCGCTGCCTGCTCACGAGCACGCTGGGCGGCGCGTTGCTCGGCCTCCCACTCGCGATACGACCCATAGGAACCCGAACCCCGCGCCATCACACCTACCAGCGGCTAGTACTCGCTATATATGGGAACGTAACTCACAGCGGGAGAGGCAGCAATATCTGCGTCGAAGATGTGATTGTCCGAGCTAGATCACGCATCTGATCGATAAGCAGGTCTGCGTCCAGGCTGAGATCCACCGCGTGAGCAAGAATCTCAATGGCCAACTGGCGTATCACGTGTCGCGCGGGTCCGGCGTTGCCGTGCGCTACACCAGGTGACCTATGGGCAATCCGAGGATCGTTCAGTAGGCGAGCAGCTGGTAAAGATCCGCGTTCGGATAGCCAGCAGGTTTCTCCGCTTTGTATTTGGCGTCAACGATCGCAATCGCCGACCCGCCGACGTTCCAGACGATGTCCGGGCGGAGAACGACTTGAGCCGTCTGGTCGTCCGCCCGTCCGCTGAAGTCAGCCATGAGAGCCCCCCACGGCGCGACCGTGACGAACTGCTCGAACAGCGCCCGCATTTCAATCAAGAAACCGTTCGATGGTCAGGGTTCGATGCCACACTTCACGCAATTGTGGATTGCAACACGGTGCGTCTGGCAACGTTGCCAGCTGCAACTCTCTACGATTAGCCCATGCCGGAACCGGACCGCACGCCAGATGACTTGGCCTTGCCCGCGGAGGCCTGGGCCGATGCGGCAAACCTGCTGCGTCGGCTGGTGGGTGTGGAACTTCGGACGATCTCTGGAGGTCGACGCAACGTCATCCTGGCCGTGTCACCTCCCACTGTGCTTGTGCGGACCGAACGCTCACCGCAGGGGCAGCCGGTTCCTATAGCCGACCTGGAGCACGCGCTGCACCTGCTGTGGCGCGACGGCTTCGTAACGATCCATCCCGATGTCGTCGGCCACCGGAGCTCCTTCCTTGGGGCGGTCCTGCGTACGCTGCCGGGTAGCACGGTGAAAGGCTCCCCTCCCTGCCTGGAGCTTGGTGCCGAAAAGGGTGTAAGCCATCCACTGAGCGACATAGGGAAGGAACTCATCTTCGATGGCGAGCTCTCCCGAGGTCGAACCGTTCAGGAGCGGCTGGAGCAAGTGTCGCTGAGGCTGATCCTGTTTGGTACCGAGGACTCTGCCACGTGTGCGCTGTGCGGGGAGGTATACCCCGTGAGTTTCCTATGGGCAGCGCACATCAAGAAGCGCAGCTTGTGCTCGGACAGCGAACGCCGTGACCTGGCGCACATCGCAATGCCAGCGTGCGTGTTTGGCTGCGACGCTCTGTTCGAGACAGGATTGATCACTGTCAATGACGGCGGCATCATCATCGGTGCCGGCGGCGTGGATGGTATCGTCGGCCGCCGCATCGAGGATCTTCGGGGAAGGCATTGCCTCGCCCACTCAGCTGAATCTGAGCCCTACTTCCGCTGGCACCAAATCAACATCTTTCGTGGACAGGACCTACTCAACGTCAACCGGTCGACATTAGCACTCATTCGATTCAGTATCCGCAAGTCTGTGCCGCCCTACAGCTCGCTAGTTGATTCATGGCAGCTCGTGCGTTTCCGTCGGTATTGCCAATGGCAAGGCCTTGTCATTGGCAATGATTAACAAAATCGCTAACCAGCAGGGTACTTTTCCAGCAGGTGCTTGCGGAGAGCTGCGGGAGTATCGAAGCCGGTTCGCTTGAGCATGTCCACTACGTCACCGCCGGCCAGGACCACAACAGGGTGGCCGTCGTCCCGGATTTCTTTATATGCCTGAGAATCGACGTGAGACGTGGTGACTAGAACACCGAACTGCCGGTGACGCAATCGTGAAATGAGCCGACTAGTTTGGCGGACCCCTACGCTGTTGCCGGGAGCATAACACTTCGCCTCAAGTGCGAACTCCACTGCCACTGGATCTGAAACAGGGCCGATCAAGTAGTCACCAACGGCGTCACGACCGCCGTCACGCCACGGCCGGGTGACATCGATCTTGTCAACATTTCGTTCCGAGGCTGCCCACAGATCAGCCGCAAATTGCTCGAAGCCGTGGGGATTGTGACTGAAATGGTCATATACAAGAGCAAGTAGGTCTCGATCCCTCGGATGCGGCTCTTGTTGTTCGCGGTTGCGGACGATCACTGTGGGCGGTGCAACGAGTGCAGCGTAAGTTCTCGACTCAACCCATATGCGCCAGGCTGGGGGGCACTCGCTGCCGAGTGGGTTGTCATCAAGAACCTGATTGATCCATGCACGCGAGACAACCGGTACATCCAGCACTGTGAAGTGTGCTCTGTAGTTCTGGAACCTCTCGCCGCGGGTTGTCCTCCACACGGCGACAAGGTCTTCCTCTCCGCTGAGCCGGTTGGAGCCCGGCGCAAGCAGCCCGCGAAATCGGACGTCGCGCCCGCCGCCAGGCTTATCGAATAGCAGGAATGGAGCAACCATAGCGCGTTCGGCGGGTTCCCCATGCGCTCGCGCAAAAGCTGTGCTAAGTAGCAGATTGCCGCCGCGAGGTGTGTCTTCCAAGCGACTACCTGGACTCCGGTTGTCGCCAAAGTAGGTGAAGACGCCTGTGTGGGGATCCAGAACATCGGGCCAGTCAACTTCCGCGCCGCTGGTGTAGAGCACCGCTACTTTTACGGAGTCCCTCTTAGGGCTCCCTTTCATGCGGAAGCCACCTTGGTTCCCTACAGGGAGCAATTTGCCCAGCGGATCGTCGCCGACGTTACCCGCACCGCCTCCTCGGTAAATACGGTCGAGGACTAGATCAGCGCCATCAAGGTGATCGAAGTCGACTATCTGTTGGTCTTGACTCACGTTACGCAACCTCATCGCCGCACCGGTACTCTCGCCCTGGCGCATTGGCGGTACCGTAGCACACGCGGTTGGCAAAGTTGCCACAGGCAACTGCTTGCCAACAGCGCAGCGGTCGTGCGCCTGACCGAACTTGTCCATCGGGCGACTAGGTGGCTATGCCTCCCGCGCCAACGAGGGCCGCTCTACACATCTGGCACGCATCGACGTACAGCGGCAGCAACAGCAACCGCACCCAGTAGCGGTCGAGCGCCTGCTCGAGCGCGAGCCAGATCGGCAGCGCGCAGGCCCGCGGTCACAACGATCCCTTCCCGGCAACGCCGAGGTGAGCACCGCATGAGCTGAGGTGAGCAACTCTTCCGGAGTGGCGTTGCCCGGCACGTCGATCATCCCGAAAGACGCCGCAGCAGATGGCGTTCCGCCGCTCAGCGCCGCATCAGCTTCGTCAGTGTCTCCGTGGTCTCTACGAGCTGGCGCGCTGCCGTGTCTCGGCCCGTGAATGCCAGCAAACCGCGCTGATCATAACGAAACGTGGCTCCATCCTTCCGTAGCGAAGTAGCGGCGAAGCCGCTCTGCGTATGGCCGCCGCTGATCGGCAGTTACGAATTCCGGGTAGGGACTGGACGCATACAACTCGTCGCCTGCATAGCGGGGAAAGACGTGCACATGGTAGTGCCAGGCATCTTGGTTCCCTGCGGGCTCGTTATGCTGCCGCGTGGAGACTCCCTCGCACCCGTAGGAGCGGCGGATCGCGATCGCCGCGTCATGGACCAGATCATGCACCGCATGCCCCGCCTCGGGCGGCAGCTCATACAGGTTCTCGTAGTGCCGGACCGGCACGACCAGCACATGCCCGTGATTGTTTGGCCACCAGCGCGGTGAGATGAATGCCAGCGCCCCGGCTGTCCGCCGCACGATGTCCTGCTGCCGGTCGGTATCGGCCCCGGTGGCGAGCGCGCAGAACGGGCACAGGTAGTCAGACGGTGCGTGGGTGATTGTCACGGACACAATGCTGGCAGACCCAGATGCCGCCGACAGATCGATCGCGGCCGATGCTCGGATTAGCTGGCCCAGCGCGCATCCGCTCTGCTGGGCGAACCTTCTTTCACATATGGTCTGGTCACCGATGCCTGGACGCGACCGTCAGGTGCCGTCGCCAAAGTTTGAGATATAACTTGACATTCGGCTGACTCAAGATACATCGTATTTCATGTCGCCAGTCGGGACGGCGACGCGCGGAACCCGCCGGGCCTGGGGGTGCCGCAGGCTCTGTCATGTCATCGGGGAAATGCAGCGGAGTAATCATGTCGGCGAAACACGGCGGGACGCACGAATACGACGGCACGGGACTGCCTGTGACGGGCAGGCAGGTAGAAACACCATCAGGTCGGCCGGGGGCGCCGGCCCGTCGCGGCCTGGGCTGGCGGCTGGCGGCCATGCCCAGCGGGCGGCGGTCGAAGTGGCTGGTGCTGGTCTTCTGGCTCCTCGTGATCGCGGCGACCGGGTCGCTAGCGGGCAAGCTGCAGGGCGCGGAGCGGAACGACGCCTCCTCTTACCTCCCAGCGTCCGCGGAGTCCACGCAGGAGTTGAACGCGCAGAACGCGTTCGTCGTGCAGAACTACAACCCGACCGTCGTGGTCTACGTCCGCCAGTCCGGCATCACCGCCGCCGACCTGGGCAAGGCCCGGCAGGACGCGCGGACCTTCGCCGCGCTGCCCGCGGTGGACGGGCGGGTCACCGGCCCCTTCACGTCCGCGGACCACCAGGCGATCGAGCTCGTCCTCGGTTCAAGCCTCGGCTACAACAGCGACCTGACCGGCTTCATCAACCAGGTCACGACGGCGAGCCGCGGCGATCCCGGCCTCGCGGTGTCCGTCACGGGGCCCGCCGCGAGCGCCGCCGACGAGGACAAGGTCTTCAAGGGCATCGACTCGACCCTGCTGTACGCGGCGCTCGCCGTGGTGATCGTGCTGCTGCTGCTCACCTACCGCAGCCCGGTGCTGTGGTTGCTGCCGATCATGTCCGCCGGCGTCGCGCTGACCATCGCCGAGGCCGTCATCTATGAGCTCACCAAGCACGGCCTCACGGTCAACGGGCAGACCGGCGGGATCCTCGTCGTGCTCGTGCTCGGAGCGTCGACTGACTACGCGCTGCTGCTCGTCGCCCGGTACCGGGAGGAACTGCGCAGGCACGCCGACCGGCACGAGGCGATGGCGGTCGCGCTGCACCGGGCCGGCCCGGCGATCCTGGCCAGCGCCGCTACAGTCATCGCGGGCATGCTCTGCCTGCTCGTGGCGCAGTCCGCGGACATCTCGGGGCTTGGCCCAGTGGCTGCCATCGGCATCGCGGTTGGCCTGCTCGCGATGATCACCTTGCTGCCCGCGCTGCTGGTGATCTGCGGCCGGTGGGTGTTCTGGCCGATCCGCCCGGACTACGGCTCCGCCGAGCCCACGTCACGGGGGCTGTGGGCTCGGGTCGGGCGGGCCATCGCCCGGCGCCCGCGCGCGGTCTGGGCGGTCACCGCGATCGCGCTGATCGCGGCGTCGTTCGGCCTCGTCGGGTTCAAGGTGGGCACGCTGACCGATGCGCAGTCGTTCCGCGGCACCCCCGCCTCGGTGGCCGGCGAGCAGGTGCTCGCCCGTTACTTCCCCGCCGGGGCTGGCGAGCCGGTCGCCGTCACCGGCAACGCGTCCGCCGCGACCGCGATGCGCGCGGCGCTGGCCGCCACGCCCGGCATCACCGCGGTGAGCCAGCCAGAGATACGCGGCAACACCGCCTACCTGCAGGGCACGCTGGTCAGCCAGCCGGACAGCGCGCAGGCCTACACGGTCATCGACGCGGCCCGCGCCCGGCTGCACGCCGTCCCCGGCGCGGATGCCCTGGTCGGCGGCGGCACCGCGGTCAACCTGGACGTGGAGCGCTACGCCGTCAGGGACCGGAACGTGATCATCCCGCTGGTGCTGCTCGTCGTGCTGCTCATCCTCGGCCTGCTGCTCCGCTCGCTGGTCGCGCCGCTGGTGCTGATCGCCACCGTGATCGTGTCCTACGGTGCCGCGCTCGGGCTGTCCGCGCTCATCTTCACCCACCTGTTCGGGTTCGCCGGGGCAGACACGTCGGTACCGCTGTTCGTCTTCGTGTTCCTTGTCGCGCTTGGCATCGACTACAACATCTTCCTGATGACCCGGGTCCGCGAGGAAAGCCAGCGCTCCGGCACGCGCCGGGGCGCGCTCACCGCCCTCGCCGCGACCGGAGGCGTGATCACTTCGGCCGGCGCCGTGCTGGCGGGCACGTTCGCGGTGCTCGGCACGCTGCCGCTGGTCGAGTTCACCGAGATCGGCGTCGCGGTGGCGCTCGGCGTCCTGCTCGACACGATCGTGGTCCGCTCGGTCCTGGTCACCGCCCTCACCATGGACCTGGACCGCCGCATATGGTGGCCGAGCCGCCTCTCCAAGCCCGCCGCCGACCCGGCTCGCGAGCCCGTCCTGGCTCCGCGCCAGTGACGGGCATCGGCCGCGCGAGGTCGCCGGTTAAGTGAATTCCGTTGGCTGTCGCGTGCTCGCCGGCGGGGAGGCGGGTCAGAACGGTGTTATGAACGCGCTGGTAGATCACCGAGGTGCGGAAGCCGACTATCTCGCCGCGCTTGCTTAGCCGGTCGAGGAGGAAGGCATGCAGGTGGTCGAGGTCCTGAACGGCGACGTGGAGGATGAAGTCGTCGCCGCCTGCTATCACGAAGACCGTCATCACCTCGGGCAGCTTTCCGACGGAATCCTTGAAGTCGTCGATGACTGATCGGCGAAGCGGCCGGACCTGGACCGCGATGAGCGCCTGCACGCCCCGGTTGAGCGCGTTCAGGTCAATCTCGGCGTGGTAGCCGCGGATCACGCCGCGGCGGGTGAGGGTACGCACTCGTTCCAGGCAGGTGGACGGCGCTGCGCCCAGCCGCCGGGCTAGTTCGCGGTTGGACAGCCGGGCATCTGATTGCAAGAGCCGGATGATCTCCGCATCAAGTTCGTCCATGACCTGGATTCTGGCACTTCTTCCGCGCATCCGGTCGGCAGATATGTCCAACAGCAGCGCATCTGACTACGGTGAGGCTCGAGATTCCGATCAGATGAGGGAGTCCTGATGGCAAGCCTGGAGCACGAGGAAGTCATCGTGACGGCCGGCCCGCGTTCGGGGCTGCCAGTGATCGTCGCGATCCACTCCACCCGCCTCGGCCAGGCGGTCGGTGGCTGCCGGATCTGGCGCTATTCCGACTGGCGGGACGGGCTCGAGGACGCCTTGCGCCTTTCGGCCGGCATGACCCGCAAGCTCGCGGTCACCGGGCTCGCCAACGGCGGCGGGAAAACCGTGGTGGCGGTGCCAGAAGGCGCCACGCTCGGCGCCGAGCGGCGGGCTGACGCGCTCCGGGACGTGGGCGAGGTCGTCACGTCGCTGTCCGGCCGCTACGCGACCGGCCCTGACGTCGGCACGTCCCCTGCGGACATGGCCATCATCGGCGAGCGCACCGACCACGTGTTCTGCAAGCCGCTGGAGCTCGGTGGCAGCGGCGACTCGTCCCCGCACACCGCGACTGGCGTCGTGGCCGCATTGCGGGCGGCCTGCTCGCGGATGTACGGGTCGGCTGATTTCGGCGGACGCCTGTTCGCAGTCAGCGGCCTTGGCAGCGTGGGCGGGCACATCGCGCGCCAGCTCGCCGCCGCTGGCGCGAGCCTCGTGCTCAGCGACATCGACAGCGCGAAGAAGGACCTGGCGAAGGAACTCCGAGCATCCTGGGCAGACCCCGGCGAAATTCTCACAGCCGAAGCAGACGTCCTGATCCCCGCCGCTCTTGGCGGCGTCCTTGCCCGCGACCTCGTGCCCTGCCTGCGATGCGCGGCCATCGTCGGCCCGGCTAACAACCAGCTCGCCGAGCCACGCGTCGCAGACCTGCTGCACGAGCGCGGCATCATCTGGGTTCCCGACTACGTCGCCAGCGCCGGAGGCGTCATCTACGCCCTCAGTGTGGAGCTGCAACACCAGACCCACGCCAGCGCACTCGCCCGCGTCCAGGCCATCGAACAAACCGTCATCCAGATCCTCCACGTTAGTCAGCAAACGGGGAGGACACCGGATCACGCCGCACAGGAACTGGTCCGCCACCGTCTCGGCACCCCATCTCCGCGCCGCCTCCTGCACCACTGAGCACATGGGGAATCGCCTGGCCGGAATCACGATCGACTGCGCGGACCCCGCGCGGCTAGCGTCCTTCTGGAGCGCGCTGCTAAACATCGCGGTCACCAGCGAGCACGGCACCGACGCCGGATGGGCCACCGTGGGCTCACGCCTCGATAGTCAGCCACGCCTGACCTTCCA
>Ga0335075_10005308_pt1 | contig 20021 bp, 18 predicted proteins | sample Lox_Sample_24_FD_206723 | JGI IMG/M metagenome (GOLD analysis project Ga0335075, IMG submission 206723) | Soil microbial communities from Loxahatchee National Wildlife Refuge, Florida, United States - Lox_Sample_2.4 | ecosystem: Environmental > Terrestrial > Soil > Wetlands | place: USA...
CGGGTGTGCCTTCCCGGCCGGCGTTGGCCCGCCGGCCTTGCTTGATGGACCTCTAAGGATGATCCGGGAAGGTACACCCTCTTCCCGGCACATCCACAGGTTTCAAGCATTCCTCCGGACAGACTGTCCACTCCGCACCCGGTCAGACGCTGGCTCAGAAACAAGCGCAAGCTTCACATAGCGCACCACCGTGGCCTCGGCCAGTCCCCGATCGGTCACAAGCCACCGGCGATAACGCTCAGCCAGTACCTCGACCGGTGTCCCTGGCGGGCAGTACCTGCCAAGGACACCCACACCTTCCAGGTACTCCAGCAGAGGGTCCAGGCCATGAGCGCCGGGAACACACCGCATTCCCGCTGCCCGCAGCGCATCACGGAACTCCGCCACCGCCGCCCGGTCCAGGTCACCAGGAGCAAGACCGCGGGCATCCATCCACCGGCCGAGGCCGCTGGCCATCGCGAGCATGCCGACGATCGTGCCCGGGGTATAACCCCGCCCTGCCAGCCAGGCCCGGTATCCCTCGACGAAGGGCCCCATCCCGCCCGGCTTCCGGCGCCGCCCAGTCATGGCCGGCCTCCATTCCCGGAGCACCCTGCTCCGACAACAGAAGCGTCGGCCTGCCTACGGAACTATGCCGACCCGCCGGCCGGCAAACCCGTATCCCCAAACCCACGACCAAGCGCGTCCGCGTCATGCTGCACGAACCTCGGCATAGTCCCAGGATCGGCATAGACCTACGCAGAAGACGATCTCGGGGTCGCCTTCCTCCGGAGCGGCTCCGCGGTCGGCAATGGCATAAAGCTGTTCGACCCGGGCCTTCTTTTCCGTGTACTGCGGGTCCTTGGACGCCTTCCAGGTTTTCAGGCGCTGAAAGGTGACGCCCTCCTCGCGGAGCAGGACCCGGAGGCCCTCGTGGCTGATGTCATCGACTACCCCCTCGGCCACCGGGAAGTCCGCCAGCTTGGACAGGCTCTAGGTGGAAACGGCAAGTCATAGTCGACTGGCCGGGACTTGGCGATCTTCTTGATCTCGCGGCGCTGCGGCAGGGTGAACTTCGGCAGGTACGCCCATTCCGTGGGCGGACAGCAGCACCATCTGAGCCCGCCGCCAGCTCACCACCGACCCGCTGCCCCGGCGGATGATCCGCACCAGCCGCCGGCCCTCATCATCGTCGATCTCACGCAACCGCAGCCGTTCTGCCACCGGCCCAGTCTCGGCGATCAGACTCCGCCAGGAAAACCCGAGCGGGGCAAACCTAACTCACGGCACTAGCTCACTCAGCGGCTAGAGCGCGGCTTGTCAGGGTCAGGGTCAATACGTGAGATGAATTGACCGGTAAAGGCCTTTTGTTGACCGATCTGCTCTACACTCTGATGCGGCAGTTGACAGGCGTGCCCTGTCATTTGCGCGTAGTTGGCCGCCCTGGGGATTGCACGTGGATCGTCCGCGCTTATTCAGGCTGGCCGGGCCGCAGGAGCATGCGTGTCGGGGGGGATATGGCAAGGCGACCACGCTCGCGCGTAATCGGGGCATTGCTGACGGTGCTGGTAACTGCCGGGGTTATCGCCGCCGCCGGCTTTGCGGCAATGGCAGTGGCACAATCCGGTGCCGGGGCTGCGGGCCGCACGGCCCTTACCGCGGCGGATATGGCCATGACGCCACCTGCCTCGCCGACCGTGACGTCAAGCGCGCCCTCCCTGTCGGTCAATGCAGGCCCTGACCAGACGGTGATCGGTACGAACATCGTTGACCTCGACGGCCAGGTCACGGGCACCGCCACGAGCACGGCATGGAGCGAGGAATCCGGTCCGGGCACGGCCAGCTTCGCTTCGCCTGGCTCGGCCCAGACCACGGTCACCGTGTCGGCCCCCGGCAGCTACACGTTCGAGCTGACAGCCTCCGATGGCGCAGGGAACTCGGCCAGCGGCCAGGTGACGGTCTCGGTGCTGGCCTATGTCGCCCTCGGTGATTCCTACTCGGCTGGTGACGGCGCGGTCGCCCATCCCTCGACAGCGACCCCCAGCGACTACCTGCCCGGCGGTGATTCCCTGATTCCATCGTCGTCGGGCGACGCCGCCTGCCTCCAGTCGGTCCACGCCTACCCAGAGCTAGTGGATACTTACATCTCCGCGCCGAACCCAGTACCGGCCGGGACTGCCAACCCGGCCTTCACATTCGACGCCTGCACGGGGGCGCTTATAGACGACATCACCCCTGACGCGCAACTGGCGGGAACGCAGAACGTGCCGCCCCAGATCTCGGCGCTCGAGCAGGAGCCTGCCGCCAGCGTGGGGCTGGTCACCCTGACCATCGGCGGCAACGACGCCGGATTCGGGGACGTCATGGCCTACTGCGCCAAGCGTTTCTCCTTCCAACAGTCGTGCGAAGCTCACAGCAGCGCCGAAGTTGGGCAAGCCATCAACGGCGGTGCTGGCGTCCCGCCGCTTGAGGCGCGACTGCAAGCTCTGTACGCCCAGATCAAGGACGTCACCAATAGCGACGGGCAGAGTCCGCTCGCCCCCGGCGCCCGGATCATGGTGCTGGGCTACCCGAAGTTCTTTCCCACCGGGCAGGCGTCTGCATGTTCTACCGGGGTGGGGACCTTCGAGTTCCAGCCCTCAGACATGGCATGGATCGACAATGTCATCTACCGGGTAGACAACGCGATCCAGACTGCAGCCGCCGCTGCCGGTGTCACCTACGTCGACACCTACAACGCATTCGACGGTAACGAGCTGTGCCAGGCAAGCCCATCCCTCAATGATTTGACACTGGACACGGTCGGTGTGAAGGTCGGGATTCAAAGCTTTCATCCAACGATCGCCGGCCAAGCGACGCTCGCCACGTTCGCCGAGGGTAAAGGCGTAACCGAGGCTCCGGCCGCCCCCAGTTTCACTAGCATCCCGCCCACCGAGGTCCTGTTCCCGGGCGTTCCGATGTCCGTCCAACCCGTCACGTTCACCGCCACCGGTAACCCGCCGCCGACCTTCACCGTGTCTAGCGGCACGCTCCCAACCGGGCTGACCTTGGACCCTGTCAGCGGTTTGATCTCAGGTACACCGACAAAGGCGGGTAGCTACACGTTCCAGGTGACGGCGTCGAACAGTGCTGGGAGTGTCACTTCTGCCGCCGTGAAGTTCCTGGTCTTGTAAGAGTCCCAGGTCCAATCTACGCCTGGCGTTGAGCAGATCGGCGAATCCCGCACCTGCCGCCACACGCGACCGTTCCCAGACCAGGCTGACGCTGCCCGCTCTTGGCGCACAGGGCTAATGGTTTGTCAGGCTGCATCCGTGAAAGTTGTGCTGCCCGCTGGCTGCAATGGGAATTGAGCACTACATCCGCCGCTATTAGCAGATGGTCGTGCTTCGAACGAATCCCGGACGCCGATGGCAACGCCCAGTTACCGCTTTTGAGTTCGGAGCTTATAGCGATCCTCAGCTCGCAAATTAAGTGACTCGGCCGTCGTTTTCACTACGCTCTCACATCGGCAGAGGCGGGCGGTGCTTGTCCTGTGCCAGATAAGTCGGCCGTTGCCAATCAATCCGGCCCGTTTGCGCGTCCATGACAACGATCCAGTCCGAGGCATCGTGAACCGGCACGACCGCGTCACGACCTCCGCACTCTGCACCAGCACGAACACGCTGTCGAGGCCCGCCGCGGATGGCGCTTGCCACTCAATCAGGCCCCCGTAGGGGTGGGCCGGTCAGGCCTCGGCCTGGGCAGACAAGATCAGCAGGTCGAGGATCCGCACCTCGGTGAGCCCGTAACCGCGTCTGGTGAGATCCTGCCGGACCGCTTGCACCGCCGCCCGGTTGCGGTCCAGGTCGCGTTGGAAGCCGCGGACCAACCCGAGCGCGCGCTCGGCGAACGGGGCCTGGGCGCCGGGGTCGTCGTCTCGCAGGTATGTCTGGATGATGCTGTCGAGCATGGGGATCAGCGCCGGGCGCTTGGGGTATAGCGCCTTGGTCATCTTCGCCAGGCCGACTCCCCGGATGTCCGCGAACGTGCCGAACAACTGCCGCAACGCCAGCCATGGCACGGAGGCCACTTCTGCTGATAGTGAGGCGCCGGGCGGAATATCCTGCAGGGCGCGCTCGATCGCGTCGCGCCGGTCGAGGATCGCCGCGATCTGGGCCGCCGAGATGCGGGCGCCGCCCCGGTTCGCCAGCCTGAGGTCCGGCTCGCCGAACAGTGCCGGCTGCGGCGGGTCGCTGACATCGAATCGCCCGGGCGCCTTGAGAAAGCCGAGCACCACGCCCAAGGGATCCTCGATGCCCGCGCCGTTGCGAAGGATGACCGGCCGGACAGAACTCGGCGTCACCCGGTCATCGTAGGAGACCGCACGGCAGTGACGCGCGTCTTGATCAGGGCGCACGCCGACAGTGGTCATCAGCCTGGAGCTGTGCAGCGCCCGGGAATCGGGCTAGCGGGTCGGCCGGCCGAGCAACTTCTCGATACTTCGGCGCTCTCGCTTGGTCGGACGGCCCGTACCACGGTCGCGGACAGCCACCGCGACAGCCTCCTCGCGGGGAGGAGGGGGAGGGCTATTGTCGATATAGCACTCGGCAGCAACGGGTGCGCCGACACGCTTGGTGATGACCCGCTGGACGACCACGATGCGTTCGCGTTCTTCGTATCGCAGCCGCACTTCATCACCGGCACGTACGACATGCGCGGGCTTGACCCGTACCCCGTTTACCTTGACGTGCCCGGCCCGGCAAGCAACGGACGCGGCCGAGCGGGTCCTGGCCAGCCGCACCGACCAAATCCAGCTGTCCACCCGCCCGGTCTCATCACCTGCCACTTAGCAAACTGTAATGGGATACGCGCTCGCTGGCTGCCCGCCACTTGGTGTCTCCCGTGAAGGACCTGGCGGTCAGCGGCATGTGCGGGACAGCGGCCGTCAGTGCTCTATCTGGAACTGGACCCGGGCGATGTCCAGGGAGATCTGAGGAACGGGCGCGGCGGTTACAGTTCGGGTGTCGGGCCGGTGGAGGAGGGTGTCATGCGATCCAGACTCAACGACCTACTCGGGATTGATGTCCCGGTCGTCCAGGCACCGATGGCAGGGTTGGGAGGTGCGGAGCTCGCGGTCGTGGTGTCCGAGGCCGGAGGGCTCGGTTCGCTGCCATGCGCCCTGCTGCCTGCCGACGCCATCCGCGCCGAGGTCGCTTCGATCCGCGTTCGCACGGCCAAGCCGTTCAACCTGAACTTCTTCTGCCACGCCAAGGTCGAGGCCACCGACGTGCGGATGGAGGCATGGACCAAGCGCCTGGCGCCCTACTACGCCGAGTTCGGCATCCCGGCCGGCCAGGCCGCCGCCTCCCGGCTGCCGCCGTTTGGCGACGCCACGTGCGCGGTCGTGGAGGAGTTGCGCCCGGCGGTGGTGAGCTTCCACTTCGGTCTGCCGGCCGCGGGGCTGGTGGGGCGGGTGAAGGCCACAGGCGCCACGATCATGTCGTCGGCCACTAGCGTCGCCGAGGCGCGCTGGTTGGTCGACCATGGCTGTGAGGTGGTCATCGCTCAGGGGCTGGAGGCCGGCGGACACCGCGGGATGTTCCTCGGCCAGGACGTCGGGCGGCAGGTCGGCACGATCGCGCTTGTGCCCCAGATCGTCGACGCCGTGGACGTCCCGGTGATCGCGGCCGGCGGCATCGCGGATGCGCGGGGAGCGGTGGCCGCCTTGGCGCTTGGCGCAGACGGCGTCCAGTTGGGGACCGCGTTCCTGCGCACGCCAGAGGCGAACACCGCGCCGCTGCACCGGCAGGCGCTGGCGGGCGCCGCCGACGACAGCACCGTCATCACGAATGTCCTGTCCGGCCGCCCGGCCAGGAGCATCGTGAACCGGGCGGTAGCCGAGCTGGGTCCGTGGTCGGACCTCGCGCCGCCGTTCCCGCTGCCGACCGCGGTAATGGCGCCGTTGCGTGTCGCCGCTGAGGCAGCGGGCTCGGATGCCTTCACGCCGCTGTGGTCGGGTCAGGCTGCCGCCCTGGGCCGCGACGTCCCCGCTGGCGACCTGGTGCGCCAGCTGTCCGACGACATGGACGCTCTCCTACAAGCCCTCCCTGATCGCCTGAGGTAGGACGAACCAGCCCAGCCAATCAACGGCAGAACCCAAACCGCTCGTTTCCCGGGACAGGCAGTCTCTGCGGAGGAGCCACCCTCAATGAGGAATCGGGGCCTGCGCTGTCGTGCTTTGTGGCGGCGGGCTGGCGGGCCGCGCCTGGGATCACCGGGCAGCCCCGGTGCCCGGTGCGGCGACGTGCTTGCCGCGGCTGGCGGCGGCCTGGAGTTCGCGGACAAGTTCGCGTACCGCTATCGATGAGGCGGCAGCGCGGGTGGTGACGGAAACGATCCTGAGGCCGGGTGGTGCGTCGCCCAGGCTAGTGACCGTGACGCCGACGGGAAGGTCGGCGAGGGTGAGCCGGGGCAGGATGGCAATGCCGAGCCCCTGGGCCACCATGGACAGCACCACGGCGTCGTCGTCGGCGTTGATAGTCGCGGTCGGGAGCCACTGCTGGCGTCCCCACCAGGCGCGGGTGTAGGACGAGCAGTTCTCGGGCCAGTCGATCAGGGGGAGGGCTCGCGGGTCAGGGTGGTCGGCGGGGGCGGCGAGCAGGAATGGCTCGTGTAGTAGTTCTCGGGTCACCAGCCCCGGCAGGGCCTTGCCGTCGGTGGCGAGTGTCGATATGGCCAGGTCGGCGTGCCCGTCAGTGACCTGGCCCGCGGTGCCGCGACCGAGTTCGGGCACAATGAGCACCTGCGGCCTGAGCGCGGGGTAGCGGGCAGCCAGCCGGGCGAGCGCCGGGGGCAGCAGTTGCGTGGCGGCGCGGCGGAACGCAGCGATCCGCAGCGTCCCGGACAGTGACCCCGCGGCAGCGCCGCGGGCTTCGGCACCGAGCAGGTCGAGCTGCCGCAGGATCTGCCGGGCATGGACGAGGGCGACCTGCCCCGCCGCGGTCGGGCTGGCCCCGGTGCGGCCGCGCGCGAACAAGACGGCGCCAACCTTGCGCTCGCATTCGCGTACGGCACGGGAGACCGCAGACTGCGTTATGCCCAGGGACTGAGCGGCCGCGGTGAGACTGCCTGAGCTGTCGACCGCGAGCAGCAGCCGCAGATCCTGCGGGCTCAGGGCCCGTGAACCGCTGTCCGAAGGCCGGTCGGTCACCGGGCCAGGGTACCTGTTATCCATGAGCGTCACTCATGGATAATCGCTGATCCAGCAGGCTGTGCATCTGCCGGACCGCCGGCGCCGGGGCCTACCGTGACCGCATGACACACGATGCCACTTCCCCCGGCACCCTGCCGGGCCTGTTGCGCTTGCCGCAGGTCACCCCGGTACGAGCAAGCGAGAGCAAGGCGAGCGACTCATGCTGACGGTCCGATCCATAGTCCAGAGCGCGAGGCCAAGCGGCTTCCCCGATCCGGCACAGTTCGCGATCGTCGAGCACAAGCTCGGCGCGCCCGGCGGTGGCGCTCTCGTGGAGAACCTCTACCTCTCCGTCGACCCGTATATGCGTCAGCTTATGGATGGCGGCTGGCCGCTCAACGAGCCGCTCGGGGAGGGGCGGGCGATCGGCCGCGTCATCGCGACCAACAGCCAGCACTTCCGCGAGGGCATGCTCGTTTACCACACCGAGGGGTGGAGCACCCACGCAGCGCTCGTCGCCGGGCAGGAAGGCATTCGCGTGCTCGAGCCCGCTGACGACATCCCGCTCACCAACTACCTATCGGTTCTCGGCGGCACCGGCCTGACCGCATACGTCGGTGTCCGCGAGATCTTGCGGGTACGCGAGGGCGAGACGGTGTTCATTACCGCGTCCGCTGGCGCGGTCGGCGGCGTGGCCGGGCAGATCTGTCGGCTTGTAGGTGCCGGGAGGGTGATCGGCAGTACGGGCAGCGCCGCCAAGGTCCGGCACGTGACACAGTGGCTCGGATTCGATGCGGCCTTCGATTACCACGACGGCCCGGTCGCCAAGCTGCTGGCCGAGAACGCGCCGGGGGGAATCCATGCGACTCTCGACGGAGTCGGCGGCAACCACCTGGAGGCTGCGATCGAGTCGTCTCGTGAGTTCGGCCGGATCGCTTGGGTGGGCGGACTCTCCTATTACAACCAGTATCCCGACATGGAGTACAGAGACATCCAGGGCCCCGACAACGCGGACGGCATTACCCTGGGACAGCCTCCCGCGCCGCGTAACCTCTACGCGGTCCACTACAAGAGCCTCACGCTCCGCGGATACATGGTCCGCCACCATGTACACCTGCGGGAGGAGGCGCATGCATGGCTCATCCCCCGCCTGCGCTCCGGTGCGCTCAAAGCCGACGAGCAACTCGTTGACGGGTTCGAAAACACCGTCGCGGCCTTCCTCGGCGTGCTGCGCGGCGACAACGTTGGAAAGACGATCGTCCGGATCGCGGACGACTCACCTCGGCAGCCTGGCCCAGGCCCGGCGACCAGAGCTCATCGACCCACACGTGCAAAACCGGCGCGCGGTACGGGCCCCGTGATCACCTCGGTCGCGGGATGAGCTCCACGGCGCGCACCGCCGCGGCGATCGCCGCGGGGTTACCTGTGCGCTCGTACACGTCGGCCGCGGAGACGGTGTCGGCCCGGGCTGGACCTCTGCGCCGGGATACGGCTGCCAGCGGGCGGCCCAGTAGGCTAGCCCGCGGGCCAGTTCAGCGACATGGACCGGGTTGTCACCGTCGGCCAGCAGCGCACGGACCGCATGGCCCACCCTGATGATGCCATGGGTGGCCGACGCGGCCGAGCCCGGCAGCAGCCGCGGCCACCAGCCGCCGAGTACCTGCCGCCACGGCTGCCCAGTCACCTCGTGCCGGAAGAAGGCGGTCTAGTCGGCGATCCGCTTCGGGTCGCCCAGCGCTTCGCGCCAGTCCGCGCCGACCGGGCCGCTGCCGCGGGGAAATTCCTCCAGCCGCCGCACGTAGCCGTCCACAGCCACCTGCCCACCTCGGCGCTGTGGCCGTGCCTGGCCATCGCCTCGGCGGTGACCTCCCCGTCAGCGCCCATGTAATCGATCGTGCCGGTCATCTTCAAGTGCAGGACGCGGGTGGTACGAGCTGATATGGCTGGAGGCCGGCAGCGGTGTTCCGATACACCGGCACAGCGGCCCGGCCATCTATGTTCCCTCGCCTGCCAGCATCAGCTGATCCAGGGCGCCTGGAGTTCCACCAAGCGGCGGCTGGCGTAGTTCATGTCCGGGCTAGCGCTGGCCGGATTCGCTCGCCCCGCCCCCGGGCCAGATGGGGGCGTCTGTTCGCCATTGACGCATCGCATTACTAGGCATACGTTTACGGGGCATGGATCGTGAACGGCTCAAGGGAAGGGGTGTGCGCGGCGCTCCGCTGGGCGGCCCGGGGCCTACGCGCGCAGGCCGCCGGCCCAGCCCGGGCCGAGCCGGGGTGGTTGGCATGAGCGCGGCGGTCGGCATGAGCGACGCGGGCCCTGACCTGATCGCCGGGTATCTGCACCAGATGCGCGCCGGGCTGCGGATGCCGACGGCCGAGGCGGAGCTGATCCTGGCCGAGGCCGAGGACCACCTGCGCGAGACCGCCGCCGCCGGGCGTGCGATCGGGATGACCGAACGGGGCGCGCAGCAAGCTGCCATCTCCACCTTCGGGCCGGTGCGGGCCGTCGTCCGCGCGCACCACGCGCGCCGTGGCCGGCTCGCCGCTGCCGCGGAGGCCGGCCTGGCGGCCTGGAAGCTGGCCGCCATCCTGCTGCTGACGTCCGGCGTCACCGGCCTGGCGATCGACACCATCCTGAGGATCTGGCCGCCCATCGTCACGGTGACGCCGGGCTCACAGACCCCGTGCTGGCCCTGCTTGCCGACCCAGGCCGCCGTGATAGTCAATCCCGTGTGGCTGGCGTGGTCCGTCGCGGCCGTCGGCGGCGCGATCCTGCTCGCGGGCTGCGGCCTGACCCTCCGCGTCCGGCGGCGCCGGGGACGCGGGATGCTACTCGGCGGCTTCTTCCCGATGGTGGCGGCGGGCTTCTTCGGCGCCATCGCCCTCGCGCTCACCACGCTGGGCGCGGGCGGCGCGGGGGTGCCCGTTCCCGGCCTCGCCCACGGTCCCGGCCTTGCCGTCGCCTACTACCCCGCCGTCGCCGTCTACCTGGCCGTCGTCGTCCACCTGGCCCTGGCCGTCGGCTACGCCATCCGGATGGCACGGACGCTGCGCCGCGAGCGTCGTGACCAGGTAGGCACGTTCGGCCGCGTTCCGAGGTAGCGCGGCCTCGTTAGTCCGGGATCTACCGCCAATTCTGGATCGCCCGGCCGAGGGTCTCGCTCACCTCGGTCCTTAGTACAGGGGCTAGGGACGCCGCCGTGACCTTGCCGGAACTGAGGCGATCGGTGGCGTGAAAGCAATTCCAGAAACGGACCAGTCCGTCCTCACCGTCAGCGCCGAACATCCTGGCTGCGAGTCGCAGCCACCGGTGTTGGTACCAGACGTAGTTCTGCGGACTCATCGGCTGATCACCGCCCGGGTAGTGGGCTTCGAGCTCCTCCAGGGTGCTGTAACCCTCGGCGCGCATCCGAGCGCCCAAGCGCCGACTCTGCGCGCCCGCGGTGGGGAGCACCTCAAGCGTGTTCAGACTTTCCGGCTGCCTCGTTGCGATGAATGCGTGAAGGGCCAGGTTGGCGAAGATCTCACCCAACCAGAAGGTCGGCAACCTGAGATCCCCGAGCATCTCGAAGGCGTGACCGAGCTCATGGATCGTGACGAGGTCAAAGAATGGCTGTAGATCCAAGCCCCCTGAGCCGTCAGGGTATGTCGCAAGCAATCGCCTATAACCGCGCGGCGATGCGTCACGAATGTCCTGCGCCATCGCGATCCAGAAATCTCCGCTTCCCGCGGGCATCACCAAGATGCCGGGACGGATCTGACCATCGTCATCATTAAAGAATGGCAGCCCGTATGGTTGCCTGCTCTCCCAGTCCGCCTGGTCAGCCACGATGACAGCGATGTCGGGCTCGACTCCCGAAAACAAGCCGCTAAAGTACCCGTACGCGCTCGCGGCGACATCGGCGGCAGCACGCGCGCGCACCAGCGCTCCCTCGCTGTAACGCACCTCAAACGGATAGCCGCCCAGGTGAGCGAGCCCTGATCCCAACGCCACCTATCGAAGCGTAGCGGTCAACAAGAGCCTGGATGGACTGCATTCAGCGCTCTTATGCAGGTGGCGTTCGATGGGCCGGAGACTGGCGGCAAGCGGCGTCGCAAGCATCGGCCGGCTGGCTGATGGTCGCAGCTCCTTGGACCGGGACGATGGAACGCGTGGAGATCCGCATCGTCCTGGACAGGGCCGAACCTCCGGCGGGCCGGCTTCGGGTCGTCCGCGCTCCCGGGCAGGATCCCGGGCCGCGCGCAGGGCAGGAAATCGGGTTTACCGGCTGGCTGGGGCTGCTGCGGGCGCTGTATGAGGTGACCGCGGATCTTGGCGAGGGCGAACGTCTGGGACCATGACCGTGCCGCGGCCGTCTGCCCGGGCCGCCGGGTCAGCCACAGCCGCGCCACCGGGTGGGCCTGGCCGATCGCGATTTCAGCCAGTTGGCCGATGCCTGCCAGGCCGGTGCCGTCGCATCCTAACGACGCAGGCTCCGGCTTCCCGGGAGGGATTCACGATGCATATCAGGACACGGGTCACGGCGGGCGCGCCGGCCGCGCTGGCGGCAGCGGGATGCGCGGCAGGAACCGCCGCGGCGCAGGCAGGCAAGGAAGGAATGACCATCGTGTCCTGCCGAGCAACCAGGATCTGGGTGGCGTTGTCCGGAGCCGTTGGCGTCGCCATGCTCATCGCGCACTTTCAGATCCCCGCCCACGTGCCGGGCGACAACTCCCCGCCCGCCACCATCACCCAGTTCGTCCTCCATCATCACGCTGCCATCCTGGCGACCGCCTGGCTCCAGGGGTTCGGCCCGTTTCCGTACGTGCTGTTCGCGCTCGGGGTGGTGTACCTGGCCGGGGCCATGACACGGCTCGCGGGCTGGGTAACCCTGCTCGCCTCGGCCGTCATCTTGACGCTGAGCCTGGTCGATGCGGCGTTCACGATCTCCGCCGCCGAGGCGGTCACCCACGGCCACCCAAGCACCGCGTCGGTCAGTTTCGACCTCATCGACGGCCCCGCTAACGATGCCATCGGCCGCGTGTTCCTGATCGCGCCGCCCCTGCTGCTACCGCTGGGCGCGGTATTGCTCGGCTCCCGGCTCCTGCCGCGGGCGTTCGGCTACTCGGCGGCCGCCTTCGGCGCGGCCAGCATCATCTTGGGCCTGGCGGCGCTGTTCAGCGCCACCGCGTTCAGCCTCGCGATCATCCTGATCATCGCCGAGAGCGCCTGGGTCCTCGCCGCCGCGGGCGCCCTGGTGATCTCACCGAAACCGGCATCCGGCGCGGCAGGCGGAGGCGATCGACACTCCCCGGCCGCGCTACAGCCTGCTGGCCCGGGTGCTGTTAGAGGCGATGGACCTGGCCTGCGGCCCTAGCCAGACGACCTGCTGCACGAGCCGGTCATCGCGGCGGTCGCCTGGTCCGGCGGTTCCGCATCGGCCGGCTCCTGTTCGGCATGAGCTCCCCTTCCCTTACTGCGCGTTGACTCGGGGAGGCGCGGGTGTGGACTGGTCTGTCATTGTTGGTTGAGGATTAGCAAGTACCCGGGTCTCAGGTGGGGAGCGTGTCCGCCCATGACGGTTAATTCTGACGCGGCGGGCGCGCCGGTGCAGGCGGACCGTGCGCTCGGACCGCACTACAAGTGGATCGCGCTGTCCAACACGACGCTCGGCATGCTGATGGCGACGATCAATCAGTCGATTGTGCTGATCGCGCTGCCTGACGTCTTCCGCGGCGTCGGGCTGAACCCGCTGAGCCCGGGGAATACCAGCTACCTGCTGTGGATGTTCATGGGGTTCCTGGTGGTGTCGGCGGTGCTGGTGGTGTCGTTCGGCCGGCTTGGCGACATGTTCGGCCGGGTGAGGATGTACACGCTGGGCTTCGCGATCTTCAGCGTGGCCTCGATCTTCCTGACCGTGACCTGGATGCACGGCGCGGAAGGGGCGATGTGGCTGATCATCTGGCGGGTAGTACAGGGCATCGGCGGCGCGTTCCTGTTCGCCAACGCCGCCGCCATCGTCACCGACGCGTTCCCGGCCAACCAGCGCGGCCGCGCCCTCAGCGTGAACTCGATCGCGGCCATAGCCGGGTCGTTCATCGGCCTCATCCTCGGCGGTGTCCTCGCCCCGGTGAACTGGCACCTGATCTTCCTGGTCTCGGCGCCGATCGGCGTGTTCGGCACGGTGTGGGCGTACTTCATGCTGCATGACATCGGCGTGCGCAAGCACGCGCGGATGGACTGGTGGGGCAACCTGCTGTTCGCCGCCGGGCTGGTCTCCATCCTGGTCGGCATCACCTATGGCCTGCTGCCCTATGGCGGGCACGCGATGGGCTGGACCAACCCGTGGGTGCTCACCGCGCTCTTCGGCGGCCTCGCGCTGCTGGTCATCTTCGTATACGTGGAGACCAAGGTGGCCGAGCCGCTGTTCCGCATCTCACTGTTCAGGATCCGGGCGTTCGCCGCCGGGAATATCGCGAGCCTGATGCTGGCGATGGGCCGCGGCGGCATGCAGTTCATGCTGATCATCTGGCTGCAGGGCATCTGGCTGCCGCTGCACGGCTACGACTTCAGCCAGACCCCGCTGTGGGCGGGCATCTACCTGGTGCCGTTGACGACCGGTTTCCTCCTGGCCGCGCCGCTATCCGGAGTACTGTCCGACAAGTTCGGCCCCAAGGCGTTCACCGTGGGCGGCGCGCTGCTGACCGCAGTGAGCTTCCTGCTCCTGATATTCGTCCCTGTGGACTTCTCCTACTGGGAGTTCGCGCTCGTCATCGCCGTCAACGGGTTCGGTTCCGGGCTGTTCTTCTCGCCGAACTGGGCGGAGATGATGAACTCGGTCCCGGCCGACCGGCGCGGGGCGGCGGGCGGCATGATCGCCACCTTCCAGAACTCCGCGTTCGTGCTATCGATCGGCATCTTCTTCACCTTGATGGTGGCCGGCCTGTCGAGCAAACTGCCGGCCGCCATGTCCAGCGGGCTGACCGCGCAGGGCGTCCCGGCCGCCACGGCCGCGCCGATCTCGCACCTGCCCCCGATCGGCGTGCTGTTCGCCTCCTTCCTCGGCTACAACCCGATACAGCAACTGCTCGGCCCGCTGCTTCATCAGCTGTCTGCGGCGCACGCGGCCTACGTGACCGGGCGGCAGTTCTTCCCGCACCTGATCACGGCGCCGTTCCACAGCGGCCTCGGCGTAGCCTTCGGGTTCGCCATCGCGGCCAACGTGATCGCGGCCGTTGCCTCGGCGCTGACCGGCCGGCGCAAGCCGGTCCCCGACACGCGCCAGCCACTGGGCTACGAACTGGCCGCCGTCACCGCGGAAGGCGCCTTCGAGCCCAGCGAACTCGTCGTCCCCGGCATCCCGGAAGAGAGCACCGAACCTCCCGACAAACCCAGCTAAGGCACGGGACCGCCTTGCCTCCTCACCGAACCTCAACCCGGGCCCGCAGGAACGTCCCGGTTTGCTCGGTGGCCTCGGCTGCCTCGGGGGTTCCGAGCATGATCGGGTAGACGTGGGGCAGACCTTCGCCGATCTTCAGGGTGACGTCGACCCCGGCTTCGGCTGCTGCCGCGGCCAGGCGCTCGGAATCGCTGAGCAGCAGGTCGGCCGTGCCCACCTGGATAAGCAGCGGCGGGAGCCCGGCCAGTGAGGCGAACAGCGGCGACGCCAGGGGCGTCTTAGGGTCAGCCCCGGCCAGGTAGTCCGACGCGAGCTGACGGAGCATGGCGGGGGTGGAGAACGGATCCTGATCGGCGCGTTCGGTCATCGAGGCTCCCGAGCTGGTCAGGTCCACCGTCGGAGACATCAGCACGGCGGCCGCGGGCACTGCCTCCCCCGCGTCACGCGTGGCCACGAGCAGGGCGACGGCGAGTCCTCCTCCGGCCGAGTCGCCAGCCACCGCGATTGATGTTGCGCTCAGGTCCTGGTCGTCGCGCAGCCAGCGCCACGCGGCCAGGACGTCGTCGATGGCGGCCGGGAAGGGATGCTCGGGGGCCAGCCGGTATTCAGGGAACAGCACCCGCATCCCGCTGGCACGCCCCAGCCGGGCGGCCAGCTCGCCATCGCTGCGAAGCGACCCGAGCTCGTATCCTCCGCCGTGCAGGAAGAGGAACACCCGGCCGGTGTCCGCCCCGGGGGCATCAAGCCAGTGGGCCGGCACCCCGCCGGCGGTCACCTCCGTCACCAGCACGTCGTCAGGCACCGGATGAAGGCGGCCCGCGGGTTCGAAGGCGGCGCGACGTTCTTCCAGTGTCGCCGGGGCCTGGCTGGCACTGGCTTTCTGCCGGTCCCTGAGGGAGTCGATCAGGTCCTGCATGGCCTGGCTCGGCATGTAGGCATCTCCTTTACGGTTCAGGGTGGTGAGGCGATCAGGCCCCACCGATCAGTGATCGCGCCTCGGCGGGGCCGACTACCCGATCGTGAAGGTCGCCGCCCACCTCGAGCCGGCTCGACTGTTCGATCCCGCCGGCCTTCACCGGCTCGAAGCCGGCGGTCCGGATCAGCCGCTCGACCTCCTCGCCGGCACGGTCGTCGTCGGTCACGTAGAAGAGGACCGCCGGCTCCGGCGACCGGTTGCTAGAGGACACCAAGAGATTGGCCGACAGGCTTCCGAACGCCATGGCCAAGCGCGCCCCCGCCGGCATCCACCCGGCCACGACCTTCCCGGAGGATTGCCCTTCCGGCAGGACACGAACGACGTTACCTTGCGCGTTGATGGTGAGCGGGTTGCTCGGAACGACCACCAGCTTGCCGGCCAGCGAGCCGGCGATCTCTTCTATGACGCCCTTCAGCACGGTAAACCGCAGCGCGAGGACGACGGCATCGGCGCCCTGCAACGCGTCGCGGTTATCGGCGGCGGCGACGACCGCAGCGCGACCGATCTGTGCTGCCAGCGTTCGTGCCGACTCATTGTCGCCGCTGGAGAGCCGCAAGGTCTCCCCGCCCGCGGCGAGCTCGCGGGCGATGACCGATCCGAGCCCTCCAGTGCCGATGATCGCGGTTGTCATAACCCAATCCTCCTCAGCGTCACGCGCGCCGTGTAGCTTGCCTTGCCCTTGGTCGGTCGCCCACAGCATGATGCCGATGTGCCGACTGCTCCATGGTCGCGCTAGCGACGTACGGGTCGGCGCTCGGGTAATCCCTTGGGCGAGCACCACGGCTCGTTCTGATAAAGACGATTTAACGGCGCGAGGCGGCGCGTCCGGCCGGCCGCCGCCAGCAACCGCAGCTCCCGCGCGCGCCGCACGGCCGAGGAGCGGTCACGAACCTGGAGCTTGGCATAGATGCGGCAACCAGGACTGCTGCTTGGCCGGCGCGGATGAGCCGTGCAGGACGCCGAGGAGGCGTCTTGCTGGTCGCGCTGCACTGTAGCATGGCGAGCCGGTTTCGCTGGTCGTGACGGTCGCCGTTACGGTCGCCGTTAGTGATCAGTAATTCCTGACGCGGCCCGGCGGCAGGCGGGTAACCGGTGGCGGGCCGCCGGACACTAACGAGTGTGAGCCGAATCGCTGCCTCGCCGTCTGCTGGAGGACCGCCGTGACGACTGTCCGCATCGTTTTTGCGCAGCACATCCGGCCCGCACGGGCCCCGGACGGGAGTGACGTGCCCGACTTTCGGCTGCACCAGCAGCTCATCGTGCTGGCCGACGACGCGGGCCACCGGGCGGTGCCGCTGTGGCTGCGGATTCACAAAGGCCTGCGGGCCCGGCTGGCCCGGCTGGACCGGCCCGCCGGAGACGCTGAGGTGGCCAGTGGCCCGCTGGAGACGGCGGTCCGGGTGCTGCGGGCGGCCGGGACGGAGGTGAGCACCGTGGACATCGAGCCGGCCAGCGACGATGTGCCCGAGCTGCGCTGGGACACGGTCACGGCGCGCGTCGGGCTGGCCACGGCCACAGGAACCCGGCCGGTCACGGTCAGCGCCGAGTACGGCATGGCGCTGGCCGCCGTGGCCGGGGCACCGGTCCAGGTGGACGACGCGGTGATGGACCGGCTCGCGGTTGCGGTGCCAGGCGAGGACATGCGGGCGCCGTTCCTGCCTCCGGCGGAGGCCCGGCGATGGGTCCGCCCTTGGCGATCACGGCGTTCCGAGCCGCGGAACATGGCGTTCGGGGACGGCCTGGATTACTGGGAACTGGCTGTCGGCTCCTCCGCTGACGGCCAGCCGGCCTGGCAGGACTACTCCTGCACCGCTGCGGACCAGTCCGCGGTCTTGGCCGCCACGGTCCCGGAACCTGCCGGCTTCGCCGTCCTCGTCCAGGAAATCGCCGCCACCGACTACCGCGGCCGCACGGTCACCTTCCGCGGGCAGCTGCGCGCCACCGACATCGCCGGCCAGGCCGGAGTGCACCTGGCCGTGAGCGTGCCACCGGCCGGGCTGTTTGGCGCCCAGCTGCGCGACCACGGCGGCAACAGCCTGACCGCCCCGGGCAGCAGCGACTGGACCTGGCATCAGGTCACGGTACCCGTCCCCGGCGAGGCCAGCGTCATCCTGTTCGGCATCTCCCTGACCGGCCACGGCCGCATTGAGCTGCGCGGCGCGGAACTGTCCCCGGCGCCGCCAGGAACCCAGGAGTAAAGGCCGGGCATGGACATCGCCGACGGCGACCTGGTCCGGCTGGCCCGCGACGGCGACCCGGCGGCGTTCCGGCTGCTGGTCGAACGGCACCTGCCGATGGCCCGCGGCCGCGCGGCCCGGCTGTGCCCGCAGCCAGACGACGCCGACGACGCCGTCCAAGACGCGTTCTTGCAGGCATACCTGGCGCTGGACCGGCTGCGCGACCCCGACAAGTTCGCCGGCTGGCTGGGCGGCATCGTGACCAACGTCTGCCGCGCCCAGCGGCGCCGCGCCCCGCTGACCCTGCTCGGCGACTGGCCCGAGAACCTGCACCCGGCATCGGCAGGCAGCCTGCCGTCGGCTGAGGACCTGGACCGCGCCGACGCGCTGGGCCGCGCGGTCGCCGGGCTGCCGCCTGGGCAGCGCCAGGCCGTCACCCTGTTCTACTACGCCGACCAGCCCGCCGGGCAGGCCGCCAGTACTCCTGGCGCCGCCAAGGCCAGCCTGCACAAGGCCCGCCGACGGCTGCGCGAGTACATCACCGCGCACCGACCCGATCTCATCCCTGCCGTCACCCGGAGGACTCCCATGACCGCTGTCCGCATCGCGCACGCCGACCCCTGGCCCGGACGCACACCAGACGGGGAAATGGATATCCGCCACGTGCTGGTGATCCTCGCCGACGACGCTGGCCACCGGGCGCTGCCGGTCCGGCTCCCTGGCCCCGAGCAGCTCTGGCGCCTGCTCAGCCGCCCCGACGACCGCGACGAGGACCAGTGGGGCGCTCATGAAGAGGAGATGACCGGCCGGCTGCTGCAGGCGGCAGGGGTCACCCTGGCCGGCGTGACCGTCACCGACCTGGGCCCGGGAGTGACCGTCACGCGGATAGGCATCGCCGGGCCCGGCGGAACCCGGCCGGTCACCGCCAGCCTCGCCGACGGCCTGAACCTCGCGGTCATCGCCGGCGCGCCGCTGGCCGTCGACGACCCGGTCATGGACCGGCTCGCCAGGCCCGTCACCGGCCCCGATTTGCTCAGCCAGTTCCGCAGCCAGGAGACACCCCCCAGGTCTTTGAGCCGGGAGTTCGAGCCCCGCAACATGGCGTTCACCGACGGCCTGGACCGATGGGAGCTCCGCGGCACCTTCCTGCGCCAGGGCACAGGGTTCGACTATTCCGCCACCGCCGAGGACGGGCGGGCTATCCTGGCCGCGGCCGGCCCCAAACCGGCCGGATACGCCTTCCTCGCCCAGGACATCGACGCCGACGACTACCGCGGCCGCACCGTCACCTTCCGCGCCGAACTGCGCACCACCGCCCCGGCCGACGGCCGTGGCGGGCTGGCACTCCGCGCCGCCAGCGCCGGCCAGCCCACGCCACCGCGGGCGGCCAGCCCAGATCCCTGGGAAGACCCGGCCAACCACTTCGCCTTCGCCCCCGGGACCGGCGAGTGGACCCTGTACGAGGTCACCGCCCAGGTCCCGGCGGACGCCAACCTGATCAGGTTCGGTGTCTTCCTGAACGGCGGCGGTCAGGTCGAATTCCGCCACCCGGCACTAGCGCTGCATCCGCCAGGCCAGCAATAACGCCGTCTTGGAGATCCAAGGGACGCGGCCGGCGGCGGCAGCCGCCGCCTCGGCCTGGCCTTGCTGGTCATCGCCACTGCCCAGCTGATGGTCGTGCTCGACGCCACCATCGTGAACGTTGCCCTCCGGCACATCCAGCGGGGCCGGCCAGGTGGGTGAGCACCAGCCGTGCGTGGATAGTACCAACGGGTGAGGCGGGTGGTGCCAGGCCGGGCAAGTCGGGGCAGGCTGTGGCTATGACGGTGGGGACCAGGCCCAGGCAGCAGCTGACCCTTGCGGTCGCGTGCCTGGCTCAGGGCATGATGGTGCTCGACGTCCTGATCGTGAGCGTTGCCCTTCCGGCCATGCAGCATCAGCTGCATCTGCTGCCTGCGGGACTGGAGTGGATTGTCAGCGGCTACGCCCTGGCCCTGGCCGCCTTGATACCAACCGGCGGCGCGCTGGGTGATCATTTCGGCCGGAAGCGCATTTTCGTGAGCGGGGTCACCCTGTTCACGCTTGCCTCAGTCGGCTGCGCGCTGTCGGTTTCGGGCACCATGCTGATCGGCTTCCGGGTGATACAGGGAATCGGCGGCGCCGTCATGTCATCGTTGACCCTGTCGCTGATCTCCGAGGCTTATCCTCCGGATGCCAGGGCCGGCCCGATCGGGCTGTGGGCCGCGGTAAGCGGCCTGGCCGTCGCGGGCGGCAGCGTGCTCGGCGGCGTGCTGCTCAGCGTGTTTCCCTGGTCATCGATCTTCTGGGTCAACGTGC
>Ga0335075_10005311_pt1 | contig 20019 bp, 21 predicted proteins | sample Lox_Sample_24_FD_206723 | JGI IMG/M metagenome (GOLD analysis project Ga0335075, IMG submission 206723) | Soil microbial communities from Loxahatchee National Wildlife Refuge, Florida, United States - Lox_Sample_2.4 | ecosystem: Environmental > Terrestrial > Soil > Wetlands | place: USA...
CATCATGCATTTCGCCATCGCACCGATGATGATGGCGCTGTCCGGCAGCGAGAAAAGCAAGCCGCTGGATTTAGCCTTGAGCGTGATCAAGAAGATCGTACTGCATCCTTTCATCATCGCGACGGCGATCGGTGTGGCGGCGGCATTCTTCGAGTTTCGCCCGCCGATGCCGATCGAGCGGCTGCTCGAATATCTGTCGCGCGCGGCGGCACCCTGCGCGCTCTTCGCGATGGGAGTCACGCTGGCGCTTCGCCCGCTGAACCGCGTACCGCGCGAGCTCAGCGCGATCGCCTTGCTGAAGCTCGTTCTGCATCCAGCACTCTGCTACGTGGCGTTGAGCTGGGTCGGTAATTTTTCGGAAGTGTGGGTGTTCTCGGCGGTCCTGCTCGCCGCCTTGCCGACAGCGACAAATGTCTTCGTCATCGCCCAGCAATACGGGGTTTATGTCCAGCGCGCTTCCGCGAGCATCCTGCTCACCACGCTGCTCTCCGTCGGAACCGTGACTGCGCTGCTTTACGCGATCAAGTCAGGCCTATTGCCGCCGGACCTGTTCCCGTAATGCGGTGAGGATGCGGGCAATGCCGCTGCCGGGCTGCATGCCCTCGCGCATGAAGAAGCCACGCAGTGGCGCAATGCTGCTCAACAGTCCAAGGCTTGCACCGCGCGCCATCTGGGCCGGCAGGAAGTCGGAGAGCAGCGAGCGATTGAGAAGGTTGACAGCGGTCGACCGCGCCATCACGTCTGGTCGCCGCTTGAGATCGTAGGCGCGCAGCGCTTCGGCCGCACCCGGATCCTGCCGGTGGCGAGCGGCGATTTCGACGATGTCCTCAATGTCCCGGATGCCGAGATTGAGTCCTTGCGCGCCGATCGGCGGGAACACATGCGCGGCCTCGCCGACAAGAGCGACGCGGTTGAGTGCAAACCGGTCCGGCAACAGCGTCGAGAGCGGATAGATCTGCCGGCCGGGCTCGACCGACACGCGGCCGAGCATGGACTGCATCTTTTCCTCGACGAGAGCAGACAGAGCGCTGTCGTCGAGGCGAGAGAGTTCCGCCGCGCGCGCCGGCGTCTCGACCCAGACGAGACTCGACATCTTTCCCGGCATCGGTACCTGCGTGAACGGTCCGGTTTCGGTGTGGAACTCGGTTGAGATGAAACCGTGGTCGCGGCTGTGCGAGAAATTCAGAACAAGCGCGGATTGCGGATAGTCGCGCGACGAGGTCTTGATGCCGGCGGCATCGCGGGCCGGGGAGACGCGGCCGTCCGCAGCGACGACGAGCTTGGCAGAAATCGCCGTGCCATCCGCGAGTGTCGCGACCGCGTGGCTCTCGTCGAACTGCCATCGTTCGACAGTCGTATTCAGCCAATCGATTGCGTCGTGAGCACGGACGGCTTCGATCGACGTCTTGAGGAGTTCTCTGTTCGGGATGTTCAGTCCGAAGAAATCCTGCCCGATTTCGCTGGCATGAAAGGTGACCGGCGCGCTGCGCACCAGCCGGGACGTCGCGTCGACGATGCGAAGGATTTTCAGCGGCGCGGAACCGGGCTTTACGCTCGCAAGGACCCCGGTGCGGTCGAGCAAGCCAAGCGCTGGCGACATCAACGTGGTGGTTCGCCGGTCCTCCAGCCGTGGCTCAGGCCCGACCAGCACGGTCCGGAAACCGGCATGGCCAAGCGCGAGAGCAGACAAAAGCCCCGCCGGGCCGGTGCCGACGACGAGGATTTCCGCGTCTTTTATGCCGTTTGGAGCCACGTGCTCACCTGTGTTTGTCGCCTCCTTGGATATAGGCGCCTGAAAAACGGATCAACGTGGCGTTTCGATCCAGCTTCCCGTGCCTGCTCACCCAGCGACATGCCTTGTTTGATTTCCGGCCGTCATGTTTAATCGCTGAAGGAAGGCGCAGGGAGCGGGTTGTCGTATGAGCGAGAAGAAACCGCTCTCCGTTCGGATCCGGAAGAAGGAGGTCACCTGGCCTCAGGCCCGGGCGTTTTCCGTGCATCTGCTCACGGCTTCCGGGTCGTTCCTCGCGTTCCTGTCGCTGGTGGCGGCCAGCGAGCAGCGCTGGACGGCGATGTTCTGGTGGCTTGGCCTGGCGCTCTTCGTCGACGGCATCGACGGGCCGATCGCGCGGAAACTCGAAGTCAAGGAAATCCTGCCCACCTGGTCGGGCGAACTGCTCGACAACATCATCGACTACGTGACCTACGTCCTGATCCCGGCCTTCGCGCTCTACCAGCGCGGCTTCATGGGGGAGGGGCTATCGTTCCTGTCGGCGGCGATCATCGTCGTGTCGAGCGCGATCTATTACGCCGACACCGGCATGAAGACGAAGGAGAACTTCTTCAAGGGGTTTCCGGTCGTCTGGAACATGGTGGTGTTCACGCTCTTCGTCATCGAGCCCGGCGAATGGGTGTCGTTCGCAGTCGTTGTCGTGGCCGGCATCCTGACCTTCGTACCGGTCAATTTCCTGCACCCCGTACGCGTCGTGCGGCTGCGCCCCATCAATCTTGCCATGACGCTTCTGTGGTGCGCATTCGGTGCGCTGGCGCTAGCGCAATCGGCCCTGGCGAATTTCTACAACCAGATCGGCGTGCTGGGCGAACACGCCGGTCTTGTCACCAAGATCGGCATCACCGTCACCGGCATCTATCTGTTCTGCATCGGCGGCATCATGCAGTTGTTTCCCAATCTCGGCGCAAAGAAACCCTGACATGACGAAAGCATTCCGCATCCACGCCCATGGCGGACCCGAGGTGCTGCAATGGGAGGATGTCGACCTGCCGGGGCCGGGAAAAGGCGAAGTCCTCATCCGCCACACCGCGATCGGCCTGAACTTCATCGATACCTATTACCGCACGGGACTTTATCCGGCCCCCAATGGCCTTCCGGTCATTCCCGGCGCCGAGGCCGCGGGAAAGGTAATCGCCGTCGGCGAGGGCGTGGACTGGTTGAAATCGGGCGACCGTGTCGCCTACACGACGCCGCTCGGCGCTTATGCCGAGAAGCGGCTGATGCCTGCCGACCGTGTCGTCACCATCCCCGACAACGTGTCGGACGAGCAGGCCGCGGCGATGATGCTGAAAGGCATGACGGCGGAATACCTGCTGCGCCGCACCTTCAAGGTTCAGAAGGGCCACACGATTCTCTTCCACGCGGCCGCAGGCGGCGTCGGGCTGATCGCCGGGCAGTGGGCGAAACATCTGGGCGCCACGACAATCGGCACCGCCGGTTCCGATGAGAAGGCGGAGCTCGCCAGGCAGAGCGGCTATGACCACGTCATCAATTACCGTGAGAAGGACTTTGTCGCCGAGGTCGCGGCGCTTACCGACGGCGCCAAGTGCGAGGTTGTCTACGATTCGGTCGGCAAGGACACGTTCCCGGGCTCGCTCGACTGCCTGAAGCGGTTCGGCATGTTCGTCACCTTCGGCCAGTCGTCGGGGCCGATTCCGCCCTTCAGCACGGCGATCCTCGCCCAGAAGGGTTCGCTCTACATGACGAGGCCGACGCTCTTCGTCTACATCGCCAGGCGCGAGGAACTGGAAGAGTCCGCCGCCGCGCTGTTCGACGTGGTCGGCAGGGGCATTGTCGACGTCAGGATTAACCAGCGTTACGCCCTGCGCGACGTGGCACGGGCGCATGCGGACCTCGAGAGCCGCAAGACCACCGGCACGACGATCCTGGTCCCCTGATTACCACCGAATTTTTTGAAGTCTTTCAAAGCTTGCCCCGCTTTGCGTTAATGGCGAAGCACGCCTACGATACATTCCGGGAACACAGAACACGTCCGCAAAAGGACAGGGAGGCACTGTGAGCGACGATCACAGCTCTGCGTCTGGGAATCTGCTCGAAGTCCGGGGACTGACCAAGATTTTCGGTCAGCTCAAGGCTTGCGACAGCATCGACCTGACGATCGCCAAAGGCGAGATTCACGCCCTTCTCGGCGAGAACGGCGCGGGCAAATCCACGCTGGTCAAGATGCTGTTCGGCTCGCTGGAGCCCTATGCCGGCGAAATCCGCTGGAAGGGCGAACCGGTGCGGATCGCGAGCCCGAGTGCTGCCCGCAAGCTCGGCATCGGCATGGTTTTCCAGCACTTTTCGCTGTTCGAGGCGCTGACGGCAGCAGAAAACATCGCGCTATCGCTCGACGCCGAGACGCCGATCGCGACGATCGCGGCCAAGTCCAAGGCGCTGTCCTACAGCTACGGCCTGCCGCTCGATCCCTACTCGCTGGTGGGCGATCTCTCGGTCGGCGAACGCCAGCGCATCGAGATCATCCGCTGCCTGCTGCAGACGCCGGAACTGATCATCCTCGACGAGCCGACTTCGGTGCTGACGCCGCAGGAGGCCGACAAGCTGTTCGAGACGCTGGAGCGGCTGCGCGCCGAGGGCAAGTCGATCCTCTACATTTCGCATCGCCTCGAAGAGGTGAAGCGCATGTGCGACCGCGCGACCGTGCTGCGCCACGGACGCGTCGTCGGCCACTGCGATCCGCGCCAGGAGACCGCCGCCTCGCTCGCCCGCATGATGGTCGGCAACGAGGTGCATGCGGTGACGCGCGCGCCGGTCGAGGGCATCGACAAGGCGCCCGTTCTGCTGGAGATCAAGAAGCTCAGCCGCAAGCCGGCGACGCCCTTCTCTATCCCGCTGCGCGACATCAGCCTGAACGTGCGCGCCGGCGAAGTGATCGGCATTGCCGGCGTCGCCGGCAACGGGCAGGGCGAATTCTTCGAGGCGGTGTCGGGCGAGGTGCGGCAGCAGGATGCTGCGACCGTGCGCATCCGCGGCAAGGAAGCCGGCCAGCTTTCGATTTCCGGCCGGCGCCTGCTGGGAGCGGCCTTCGTGCCGGAGGAGCGTCTCGGCCATGGCGCCGCGCCGCGCATGAAGCTCTCCGAAAACCTGCTGCTGTCGCGCTACAAGACCGACGGCAAGGCATTCCTCGGCAATGCCGGCGTGGTGAAGACCGCTGCGGTCGCTTCTGCCTCGCAGCGCATCATCGAGGAGATGGATGTGCGCAAGAGCGCGGTCGATCCTGAGGCCGCCGCACTTTCGGGCGGCAATCTGCAGAAATTCATCATCGGCCGCGAGCTCGACCGCAAACCGACCGTGATGATCGTCAACCAGCCGACCTGGGGCGTCGACGCAGGTGCTGCCGCGCGCATCCGCCAGGCGCTGATCGAACTGTCGCGCAGCGGCTCGGCGGTGCTGGTGATCAGCCAGGATCTCGACGAGCTGTTCGAAATCTCCGACGCCATCGCTGTCATGCACAATGGCGAATTGTCGAAGCCAATGCCGCGCGCCGAGGCGACCTTCGAAAAGATCGGCCTGTTGATGGGCGGCGCGGAACCCGGCCACCTCGAGCATCAGAAAGAGGTGGCGTGATGCGCATCGAAATCGTCAAGCGGCCGCAACATTCGGCGCTGTTTTCCGCGCTGTCGCCCTTCATCGCGCTCGGGCTCACGCTGATTGCCGGCGCGATCATGTTCTCGCTGCTCGGCAAGAACCCGCTGGAAGCGCTCTACTACTACTTCATCGACCCACTGACCGGCATCTGGGATCCGAACAATCGCTGGCAGTTGCATGAGCTCGCCATCAAGGCCGCGCCGCTGATCCTGATCGCGGTGGGCCTCAGCGTCTGCTACCTTTCCAACAACTGGAACATCGGCGCGGAAGGCCAATTCATCGCCGGCGCGATCGCCGGATCGTTTATCCCGGTCGTGTTTCCCGGCTTCCAGTCCTGGGCGACGCTGCCGCTGATGCTGATCTTCGGCATGCTGGGTGGTGCGCTCTACGCCTCGATCCCTGCGCTCTTGAAGGTGAAATTCAACACCAACGAAATCCTGACCAGCCTGATGCTGGTCTACGTCGCGCAGCTCTTCAACGATTGGCTGGTGCGCGGCGTCTGGCGCAATCCGGAAGGCATGAGTTTTCCGGGCACCGTGCGCTTCCACGAATACGCGATCCTGCCGCAGATTTATCCCGAAGGCGGCCGGGCGCATATCGGCTTCATCTTCGCCCTCGTCGCGGCGGTGGCGGTCTGGTTCATGCTGTCGAAGACGCTGAAGGGTTTTGAGGTCAAGGTGCTGGGCCAGAGCCCGCGGGCAGGGCGCTTCGCCGGCTTCTCCTCCTCGCGCATGGTGTTTTTCGCGTTCATTCTGTCGGGAGCGCTTGCCGGCCTGGCGGGCATTTCGGAAGTCGCCGGTCCGATCGAGCATCTGAACGAGAAAATCTCGATCGGCTACGGCTTCACCGCCATCATCGTCGCCTTCCTTGGGCGGCTCAATCCGCTCGGCATCGTCGCCGCCGGACTGATCCTCGCGCTCACCTATCTCGGCGGCGAGGCGGCGCAGATCTCGCTGCAGGTGTCGGACAAGACGGTGCGCGCCTTCCAGGGCATGCTGCTCTTCTTCGTGCTCGCCTGCGATACGCTGATCCACTACCGCATCCGCTTCGTCGGTGCGCCTGCCAGCGCTCCGGCGCCGGTTGTCGCCAAGCCGGCCGGGGAGGCCGCCAGCCATGTTTGAGCAGATCATCATCACGATCGCGACGGCGGCGACGCCGCTGCTGATCGCTGCGATCGGCGAACTGGTCGTCGAACGCTCGGGCGTGCTCAACCTCGGCGTCGAGGGCATGATGGTGATGGGTGCGGTCACCGGCTTCGCCGTCGCCTTCACGACGGGCTCGCCCTGGCTCGGGCTGCTGGCGGCGATCATCGTCGGCGCGCTGTTCTCGCTGCTGTTCGGTTTTCTGACGCTGACGCTGGTGACCAACCAGGTGGCGACCGGCCTCGCGCTGACACTGCTCGGCCTCGGCCTCTCGGGCATGCTGGGCGAAAGCTTCACCGGTCTTCCCGGCATCAAGCTGCCGGTCCTCTACATTCCCGGCCTGAGCGACATTCCGGTCGTGGGAAAACTGTTCTTCGGCCAGGACCCGGTCTTCTACATCTCGATCATCCTGACCGCGGCCGTCGCCTGGTTCCTGTTCAAGACGCGCGCCGGGCTGACGCTGCGTTCGGTCGGCGACAATCATGGCTCGGCGCATGCGCTGGGCATCGACGTGATCAGGATCCGCTACATGGCCGTGATGTTCGGCGGCGCCTGCGCCGGCATGGCGGGAGGCTACCTGTCGCTGCTCTACACGCCGCAATGGATCGAGAACATGACGGCCGGCCGCGGCTGGATCGCGCTGGCGCTGGTGGTGTTCGCTTCCTGGCGGCCCTGGCGCGTGCTCGCCGGCGCATATTTGTTCGGAGCGGTCTCGATCGGCCAGTTGCATGCGCAAGCGCTGGGGATAGGTGTGCCGTCGCAGCTTCTTTCCGCACTTCCCTATCTGGCGACCATCATCGTCCTTGTTCTAATCTCCAGGAACAGGCGCTTGACGATGGTCAACACACCGGCTTCGTTGGGGCGGCCGTTTGTGCCAGATCGCTAAGAACAAAAGAGATGGGATAGTTGCCCCTGAAACCCGCAAGAGGACGAACACAATGAAAAGAACCCTATTGTCGATTGCCGCAGCGGCAGCCGTGCTGTCGCTCGGCACGATCGCCGCGGAAGCCAAGGTGAAGGCCTGCTTCATCTATGTCGGCCCGATCGGCGACTTCGGCTGGTCGTATCAGCACCACCAGGGCGCGCTGGAGATGCAGCAGGCACTCGGCGGCGAGAACGAGGTCGAACTGGCCTATCTCGAAAGCGTTCCGGAAGGTGCCGACGCCGAGCGCGCGCTCGAGCGTTTTGCCCGCTCCGGCTGCAACATCATCTTCACCACCTCGTTCGGTTACATGGACGCGACCAACGTCGTGGCCAAGAAGTTCCCGGACGTGAAGTTCGAGCACGCGACCGGCTACAAGCGCGAATCCGAGAATGTCGCGACCTACAACTCGAAGTTCCATGAAGGCCGCTATGTGCAGGGCATCATCGCCGCGAAGATGTCGAAGGCAGGCGTGGCCGGCTACATCGCGTCCTTCCCGATCCCGGAAGTCGTGATGGGCATCAACGCCTTCGTATTGGGCGCGCAGACCGTCAATCCCGACTTCAAGGTGAAAGTGGTGTGGGCGAACACCTGGTTCGATCCCGGCAAGGAAGCCGACGCGGCAAAAGCGCTGATCGACCAGGGCGTCGACATCATCACCCAGCACACCGACTCGACCGCGCCGCTGCAGGTCGCGCATGAGCGCGGCATCAAGGCGTTCGGCCAGGCCTCGGACATGATCAAGTTCGGCCCTGAGACGCAGCTCACCTCGATCGTCGACGATTGGGGTCCGTACTACACCGAGCGTGTCAAGGCGGTCATTGACGGCACCTGGAAGCAGCAGGACGTCTGGGGCGGCATGAAAGAAGGCCATGTCGTGATGGCGCCGTTCACCAACATGCCGGACGACGTCAAGAAGGCTGCGGAGGATACCGTTGCCAAGATAACCGGCGGTTTCGAGCCATTCACCGGCCCGGTCAAGAAGCAGGACGGCTCCGACTGGCTGAAGGATGGCGAGGTCGCCGAGAATGGCGTGCTGCTCGGCCTGAACTTCTACGTCGCCGGCGTGGACGACAAGCTGCCGCAGTAAGCTGCGGCTCTGGCAGACTTAGAGGGGGCGCCTCCGGGCGCCCTTTTTTTTGACCAGGGGTCAACCTCCTTGTCCAAAAGCTCTGATGAAAACCATGAACGGGAGGCCGTCACGGTAAGGCGCGATTTCGAACGCGTCCGTTCCGGGTACAATTTCGCGCCAATTGCTGCCGAATTCGTCGCCAAAGATGACACGCCTGGTCCCGTAGGTGGTGTTGCAATGCTGGAAAACCACCTGCGCAGCGTCGGCAACCGATGCGTATTTGTTCCACTCCGCATGCTTATCTTCAAGGAACACGCGGTCGTCGTAAACGCCGATCACGTCGAAGGAAACGGCTCGATGCCCCTCGATATGGCATGGAAGCGTTACGATGCTCATGGCCGTCCTCCTGCCGTTGGCAGCATCGACGCCTTAGATAGCGGTCACACAGCCGCCTTCCAGACATAAATCGATGAGACCGCGCTAGGTGCGGCAGTAGCATTGCTTCAGATCAGCAGCAGGCCCTTCATGGACGCCAGTCTGCTGAATCTGCCAGCCCATCAAAATTTTTTTTTGTACTGCGACCCCGGTGCCGGGTTTGCGCCCTCTTATCAGGTGAATGCGCCATAACGGCGCGTCGCGAACCGGAGCATAGAACCATGTGGTATAGGAAGAACGTTGGCGGGTGGGAGCGCGGGGCTAGGCTGATCGGCGGGGGTTTGATGTTTATCTGCGGCTTGCTTGCGTTGCACGCTTCGCCGCTCGGGCTACTCATCAGCGGTGCGGGTGTGGTGACGCTGGTCACTGGCGCGTTCGGCTATTGCCCTGCCTGTGCGGTCGCCGGGCGCGAGCCGCTGGAGGAGTGACCGCCTTGGCGCGTGTATCAGACGATCTCTTGCTCGCGGCACAGTCGGGCGATCGGCACGCGCTCACACAGCTTTTGGTGGCGCTGCAGCCGGACATTCGACGCTATGCGCGGCGCCTTTGCCACCGCGCCTCGGTCCTCGAAGATGTGGTGCAAGAAGCACTCATCGTCGTGTACCGGCGCGTGGGCACGGTCCGTAGTCCGGCCGCCCTCGTTGGCTGGCTGCTGACTGTCATCGCCCGCCTTTGCATGCTGCCGGCGCTGATGCTGATGCGCGGATACGAGGAGCTCGCCAGCCTGGAAGAGTCTCGCGAGCTCGCAACGGTCCCGCCGGACGAATTGCGCATAGACTTGGTCAATGCGATCGAGTCGCTTTCGCCGTCGCATCGCGAAGTGCTGCTGCTGCGAGATCTCGAAGATCTGACGATCGGGGAAATCGCCGGGCGGCTCAGCGTGACGCGCGAAGCGGCCAAAAGCCGCCTGCGCCGCGCCCGCGCATTGGTGCGCGAATATCTGCTCGACACAAAGGACGGCGGACGAGAGAGCACATGAATTACTTTCGTGGAGTCGGCATGTTCGGGAGCGCTTTCCTCACCGCACACCTGATGCGCGGCGCAGCTACGGCGGCGCTCCTCGCTTGGGCCATCGTCTACCAGACCGCTCACCCTTGGCTGTCCTTGGGCGCTGGCGTTGCCGCCCTCGTCGCGCTACGCGGATGCCCGATGTGCTGGACTGTAGGGTTGCTCGAGACGCTTTCGCAAGGCCGACGCGATTCAACGATGAGATAGTTGTTGGCGTGCGTGACCCGACGCCTCGATGGCGGGCTGGTGCGCCACGGCCGATGACGACGAGAAACCATGAAGGGGAGGTTGGAATGACCTCGCAGCGAGTGTCGGGAACCGCCGTGCAACGAACCATTGCTGTCCTGGGCTCGGCGGTTTTCTTCGTGGTCGCCCCATGTACGCTGGCGGGGCTCGTTCCATGGTGGATCACGGGTTGGGAATTCCGGCCGCCGTTCCTTGGCTTGGAGCTGACGCGCGGCATCGGCGCGATAATGATTCTCGCAGGCGTGCCTGGGCTCGTTGATGCATTTGCGCGTTTCGCGCTGCAGGGTCTCGGCACCCCCGCGCCCATCGCGCCGACCCGGAATCTCGTGGTGACCGGTCTCTACCGTTATGTGCGCAATCCAATATACGTCGCGGTCGTGGCCATCATCCTGGGTCAAGCGGTACTGATGGGCGATTGGCGCCTCATCGTCTACGGCGCGCTGCTCTGGCTCTTTTTCCACGCCTTCGTCGTGGCGTACGAAGAGCCCACGCTCGAGGAGACGTTTGGGAGAGAGTATGAGGCGTTCCGCGCCGTTGTCCCACGCTGGAAACCGCGGATGACCCCATGGCGGTCGGAATGATCGGTGGCCCGCGGTTGTGCGAGCCGCTCCCGCGACCGGTCTCGGTCGCTTCGGGTCAATCGCGTCGTTTTGCGAGGGTCGCGGTCTGCTAGCCCGAAGAACGGGCGTCGCTAGATCAGCAGCAGGCCCTTCATGCTGGCATGGCCCTTCTTGCCGATGATGATGTGGTCATGCACGGCGATGCCGAGCGGCTTTGCCGTCTCGACAATGGTCTTGGTCATGTCGATGTCGGCGCGCGACGGCGTCGGGTCGCCCGACGGGTGATTGTGCACAAGGATGATGGCGGTCGCCGAAAGCTGCAGTGCCCGCGCCACCACCTCGCGCGGGTAGACCGGCGTGTGATCGACCGTTCCGGTCTGCTGCACCTCGTCGGCGATCAGCACATTCTTCTTGTCGAGGAAGAGCACGCGGAACTGTTCCTTCGTCTCGAACGCCATGGCGGTGCGGCAATAATCGAGCACGCTTGCCCAGGATGACAGGACCTCGCGTCCCTTGATCTCGCTCAGCGCCATGCGGCTGGCGGCCGCCGCGATGATCTTCAGGTCGAGCGCGACGGCAGGTCCGACGCCCTTGACCTCGCGCAGCAGTTCTTCCGGCGCGCCGAGCACTTCGGCAAACGTGCCGAAGCGGGCGAGAAGCGCCTTCGCCACCGGCTTGGTGTCGGAACGCGGGATCAGGCGGAAAAGCAGGAGCTCGAGGAGTTCGTAGTCGGCAAGAGCGCTCGGTCCGGCCGCGCTGAAACGTTCGCGGAGGCGGTCGCGATGCCCGAGATAATGCGGCTTTTCGGCAAGGCTTTTCGACGCCGCAGGCTTGGAGACGGCCGGCTGAGGCTTTTCAGCGAAAAACCCTCGCTCGTCTTCGGACATCTTCCACCTGCCGGTATTTCTCTGACCGCGGACAGGTGTCCGCGCGGAAATACTAGGATGGCAGGCCGGGTCGGTCGAGTCCCGCAGGCGACAGCGTGAAGACCTCGACGCCGGTCGCGGTGACGCCGACCGTGTGCTCATACTGCGCCGACAGCGAGCGATCCCGCGTGACCGCCGTCCAGCCGTCGGACAGAACCTTCACATGCGGACGCCCGAGATTGATCATCGGCTCGATGGTGAAGATCATGCCCTCGCGCATCTCCACGCCCTCATTGGCGCTGCCATAGTGGAGAATGTTCGGTGCGTCGTGGAACAGCTTGCCGACGCCATGACCGCAGAAATCGCGCACCACGGAGCAGCGCTCGCGCTCGGCATAGGCCTGGATGGCAGCGCCGATCGCACCGGTGCGGGCTCCAGGCTGCACCGCCGCCACGCCGCGCATCAGGCACTCATGCGTGACCTCCAGCAGGCGTTCGGCGGCGCGCTTGATCTGGCCGACCGGGTACATGCGGCTGGAATCTCCGTGCCAGCCGTCGAGAATGTAGGTCACGTCGATATTGACGATGTCGCCTTCCTTCAGCGGCTTGGCGTCCGGAATGCCGTGGCAGACCACGTGGTTGATCGAGGTGCAGGACGATTTTGTATAGCCGCGATAGTTGAGCGTCGCGGGCAGGGCGCCGTGATCCAGCCCGAACTGCAACACGAACTGGTCGATCGCCTCGGTCGTCACGCCGGGCTTCACCATGGCCACCAGCTCGTCCAGGCAGCGCGCGGTCAACTGCGCCGCCTTGCGCATGCCTTCGAAGTCAGCGGCGCTGTAGAGCCGGATCTGACCTGTGTTGCGGAGCGGAACGGTGGCGGCGTCGAGATAGGTGACCATTGGCGCTGATGTGACATCAGCGTGAGGCGTATTCAAGACCGAAGGCAAGCCAACGGGCTGAGGCGGGCCTAGAATACGCCATTCGGCCCGGGGTTCCTCGATACGGTGGACCTCTCCGTCACCACCGAACAGTCCCGTCCCATAAGCTTGCACTCGTACTGACGGGCGGTCATGCCGGCCGGCGGTTCGCCGCGATAGACCGGGCCTGACCCGCCGCAGCCGGCGAGCGTCAAGGCGATGATAATCAGGGCGGTTCTCGTCATCCTGTCGACCTCTTCGAGCGTGGCGCGGACCCTAACCGAGTTGTTCATGCCGAAACAACCTCATGCGGCACCGTGGCGGGTGAAACACGGCTTTTCCCGCTGACAATACTCCGCCGTCACTCGGCGGCTACATCTCGCATTTACACGCAAGAGATTATGTTGTTATAACCTATTTTGTGATCGGAACGCTGCATGCGGTCCCAATGGGAGAGCAAGGATGACTCGAACTTTCAGACTTTGGATGGCCGCCGCCGCCGCGCTGATGCCGCTGCCGGCGAGCGCGCAGAATGTTGAACTGACCTACCTCACGCACTGGGCGCCGGAGACGGTCGCGCTCCTCGAAAAGGCCGCCGGCGACTACACTGCCGCCCATCCGGGTGTCACGGTTTCGGTCCGCGCGGTGCCGTTCGGCGACCTGCTGACCACCATTCGCTCGGGCGGTACGGACGGTCCGACGATTGCCAGCATCTACGATCTGTGGCTGCCGGCGCTGGTGAAGGACGGGCTGGTGACGCCGGCGCCGGACGCCGTGGCGAGCGACGTGACCGCCAACTGGCCGGCCGGCATCGCGGCCGCCGCAAGCGTCGACGGCAAGGTTTACGGCATCCCGAACGAAATCAATGTCTACGCGCTGAACTACAACAAGAAGCTGTTTGCCGAAGCGGGCATCGCCGCGCCGCCGAAGACCTGGGACGAGTTGAAGGACGCCGCCAAGAAGCTGACCGACGCATCTGCCGGGCGGCAAGGTTTCGGCCTGATCAACTCCTGGGCTGCCGGCGTGATCCACCCGTTCTCGTCGCTGCTCGTCTCGAATGGCGGCCAGTTGATCGAAGGCGGCAAGCCGAAGCTCGACAGCAAACAGGCACTGGAGACCTTCCAGCTCTACGAGACCATGGTCAAGGAAGGCTACACGGTTCCGGCGATGGGCACCGCCGACGCCAACACCACCGGCCCCTTCATCGACAATTTCGTCTCCGGCAAGACCGGCATGATCATAATGGCGAACTGGTGGGAGAGCGCGCTGAAGGCCGGCATGGGCGAGGGTTTCGAGAACATCGGCACAGCGCCGATCCCCGTCGGCCCGAGCGGCGACACCGCCCGCTCGATTTCCTACTCCTGGCAGACGGTCGTGAATGCCGGCGCGGGTGCCGAGCAGCAGAAAGCGGCGTGGGATTTCCTCGCCTGGCTGAACGGGCCGGAGTCCGGCAAGAACGGCGCCTCCGCGATGGCTGACATCCTGCAGTCGATGGGCATCCTGCCGTCGCGCACCTCCGACGTCGCGGCCTACAAGGACGCGCTCGGCCGGCCCTTCCTTGAAGGTTACGTGTCGACGCTCGCCAACGCGCAAGGGTTCCCCATCGTGCTCGGCGGGCAGGAGTTTTCCGAAGCCCTGCAGCAGGTGGTGGAGCAGCTCGAATACGGACAGGTCTCCGCCGAGGACGCGCAGAAAAACGCGCAGGCCGACGCGACGTCGATCCTCGAACGCGCTGCGAAGTAACCTCCCAGGCGGTGCCGGCGCGCGTTATGGTCGCGCGCCGGCACGATCTTGGTCCGATTGAATGACGAACTCGCGAACCGCCTCGATCTGGCTGATGCTGACGCCCGCGGTCTCGCTGATCGCGGTCTTCATCTTCGTGCCGATGGTACTGACGATCTGGCTGTCGTTCCACGACTGGTCGACGCAGACCGGCTTTGCGACCGCGCGTTTCGCGGGCTTGCGCAATTACGAAGATCTGTTCGGCCCGCTGTCCGTCGGACGCGACTTCAAGCGCGCCTTCCTGAACACCGCGATCTACACCGGTCTCTCGGTCGCGATCATTCTGCCGCTCTCGGTGGGGCTCGGGCTTCTCGTCCACCAGACCCGCGTCGCGGGCGGCCACGCTTTGCGCGCGGTTCTGTTTTCCACCTACATGGTGCCGATGATGGCGGTGGCGTTGGTCTGGTCGAAGCTCTATTCGCCGACCGAAGGCCCGATCAACCAGATCCTCTCCGTGGTCGGCATCGGCCCGCAACCCTGGCTGTCGGCGCCAGGCACGGCGCTGGTCTCGATCGTCATCCTCAATGTCTGGCAGCAGGTCGGCTATTTCACGGTGCTCGTCATCGCCGGGCTGACGCAGATTCCCGTGCAGCTCTATGAAGCCGCGCGGATCGATGGAGCGAGCCGCGTCCAGGAGTTCTTCAGCGTGACGCTGCCGCTGTTGCGCCGCACCTTGCTGTTCAGCACGGTGATCGCGGTGATTAACGCCGTGCAGGTGTTCGAGCCGGTGGCGCTGATCACGCAAGGCGGGCCGGCCAACGCGACGAACGTTCTGACCTACCACATCCGCCGCGTCGGCATCGAGCGCGCCGACGGTGGTCTCGGTTCCGCCATGGCCGTCATGCTGATGCTCTCGCTGATCGTCGTCATCGTGCTGATCTTCGCGATGGCGCGCCGGGACGAGGGGGACTGAGATGGCCGCTGGCATCATCTTCGGTGGGCCACGTCCCAACAAGGCCGACGTACTGCTTCTGTTCGCCATCATTGCGATTGCGGTCGTTGCAGCGTTCCCGCTGATCTGGATGGTGTTGTCGAGCCTGAAGACGCCGGCCGAAAGCATGCAGACGCCGCCGGTGTGGTTTCCCGCCACGCCGAACATGTCCGCATACAGCGAGGTGGCGGGCGTCATCGACGCGCGTCGCTCCTTCCTGAATTCCTTCATCATCGCGACGGTCACGACGGCCGGCATCCTCGTCACCTCGATCATGGCGGGCTACGCTTTCGCAAAATACCGCTTCCGTGGCCGCGACGGGCTGTTCGCCGTGCTGATCGCCACCATGTTCCTGCCGCCGATCGTGACGCTGATCCCGCTCTATCGTCTGGTCACCAATATGGGCTTCAACGCCAGCCTGATCGGCGTGATCGTGCCCAATCTCGCCAACGCGTTCGGCATCTTCTTGATGCGCCAATTCATCTCCGGCGTGCCGGATGAACTGATCGATGCGGCGCGCATGGATGGCGCGTCGGAACTGCGCATCGTCTTTTCCATCGTCGCGCCGACCGTGATCCCGGCGATCGCAGCACTTGCGCTCTTTGCCTTCGTCTATCACTGGAACACCTATCTGTGGCCGCTCACCGTGCTCCAGGGCAACACGGCGGATTACCCGATCGTGCTCAGCCTCGGACGGCTGCTCAGCTACAATCGCGGCGCGATGAACACCGGGCTGGTGATGGCTGGCGCGACGCTCGCAGTTCTGCCGCCGCTTGTCCTCTTTGTCTTCCTGCAGCGCTTCTTCGTCGACAGCCTCGTCAGCACGGGTGTCAAGGGATGAGCGCGCTGGCCATCGATCTCGGCGGCACCAATTTGCGTGCGGCACTGGCGCGGGACGCGGCGGTTGAACCGCTGCCGCTCGGCCGCTGGGACGCGCCGCGCGATCTCGATACATTTCGCGGCCGGATCGAGGCGCTTATTGCCGAACACAGCACCGATCGTCTGGGTGTCGCCGTTCCCGGTCTTGCCCGAGGCACGGTGTGCAATTGGATCCCCAATCTGCCATTCCTCGACGGTGTCGATCTTGCCAGTCTGTTTCCTGGTTTGCGGATCGCGCTCGGCAATGACGCGCAACTGTCGCTGCTTGCCGAAGCCGCGGCTGGCGCAGCGAAAGACGCGAAGAATGCCATCCTGCTTGCGATCGGCACCGGCATCGGGTCCGCGGTGCTGGCCGATGGCCGCATCCTGCACGGAGAAGGTGGAGCTGCGGCATCCTTCGGCTGGGCGTGCGCCGACCCCACCGATGCGGGCGACGACGCCCATGGCTGGCTGGAGCGCGTCGCCTCTGGCCGGGCACTCGACCGCATCGCGGCCGATCGTGGCCTCGCCTACGGACCGGCGCTCGTTGCTCTCGCCAGGAGAGGGGAAGCAGGAGCGATGGCCGCACTGGCGCCGCCCATGCGCTCACTCGGCACCGCCCTTGCAGGCGCGGTCGCACTGACCGGCGCCCGGCTGGTGGTTTTTGCCGGCGGCGTTGCCGAAAGCATCGACGTGTTCAGGCCGCTCGTTTTGCCGGCGCTGACACGCCAGTTGCCTCCGCATCTGCGCGACGTGCGGCTGGCGGCGGGAAATTTCGGGCCGCGCGCGGCGCTGATGGGCGCGGCGCTGGCTGCACATGGACATCCGGCCTGGCTGGAGAATGGGTCATGACGATCAATATCACACGTGCGGATCGCTCACGGCCCGAGCCGCTGTGGCATCAGGCCGAACAGGCGCTGCGGGCGCTCATTGCCGACGGCACATGGCCCGACGGTACGCAACTCCCCAACGAGGGCAAGCTCTGCGAGATGCTCGGGGTGAGCCGCATCACCATCCGCCACGCGCTGCGCAACGTCGAGGAGGCCGGTCTACTGCGCCGCGAGCATGGCCGCGGCACCTTCGTGCGCACCTCCACGGTGACCGCTGGCGTACGCGGCCTGACCAGCTTCACGCAGGAGATGGCCGAGCGCGGTTTTGTCGTCGGCTCGCGCGTGCTGGAGATGGTCGAAGTGCCGGCCTCTCCCGAGGTGGCGATCGCGCTGGAGATCGCGGAGGGCGACCCGGTCGTGATGCTGCGGCGCCTGCGCGCCGGCAACAACCAGCCGATCGGCATCCAGACAGCCTATCTGCCGGTCGAGCGTGTTCCGGGTTTCGTCGAAACCCGCGAGCCGGTGCCGTCGCTTTACGCGGCATTGAAGAACCGCTTCGGCATCGTCCCGAAAGTGGCGCTTGAGATTTTCCGGGTCGGCACTGTCGCGGCCGTCGATGCTCCACGTCTCGAAGTGGAAGCGGGCAGCCCGGCCTTCATCGTCCAGCGCATTACGTCCGACCAGCGCGGACCGTTCGAATACACCGTCTCAACCATGCGCGGCGACCGCTACGAAATCCGGTCGCGGCTTCAGCTCTAACCGTCAATGAAAGGCAGACCCAAGACCATGTCCACGCTCTATATCAGCCGCCTGATGAAGCTCGCGGAGCGCGCCGCCAGCGAGAACGAGGCAGCGTTCGAGAAGGCTTCCGCCGCACTCTCTGAGAGCCTCGCCAAGGAAGGGCTCATCCACCTATACGGTTCGGGTCATTCGGTTCTGCCGGTGCAGGAGACCTATCCGCGTTACGGCAGCTATGTCGGTTTCAATCCGCTGACAGATCCGCGCGTCATGTGGAACAACATTTTGGGCGCCGGGGGCGTGCGTGAGCTCCTCTGGCTGGAGCGCACCGAGCGCTATGCCGAAAAATTCCTCGATCACCAGCCGCTCAATCCCGGCGACTCGATCGTCATCTTCGGCCATAGCGGCCGCAACGCGTCGGGCATCGACGCAGCGCTCTATGCCAAGAAGCGCGGCCTGACCGTGGTCGCGATCACGGCGAAGGCCAATCTCGACAAGCCGGCCACGCACTCCTCCGGCAAGCGGCTGGCGGACGCCGCCGACATCGTGATCGACACGTGCGCGCCGATCGAGGATGCCATCGTGCCGGTCGAAGGCTGGTCGCGGCCGGTCGCGGGATCATCGACGGTGCTCGCCATGATCATGATGCATGAACTCGTCGCCCGCACGGCCCAGAAGCTCGGAGAGCAAGGCATCGAACTGCCGACCTTCGCCTCGCCGACGATCGCCGGCGTGACGCTGCATGACACCGACCAGATCTACGGCGTCTATCGCGAGCGCATGATCAAGGCGCAGGACAAGCACCTCGATTTCTTCAAGCAGCGCATGCGGGGAGAATAGGGGAGGGCTCTTGCCTCGCCTCGCGGGCATTGGCGCCGCTGGCGAGAACGAGATCAATTCCATATGACGCAATCCCGGTGCGCGTTCGCCGGGACTGCGCAACCGGTGTTGCGTAGACCTGCCCTTGGCGGGCTTTGTTTGCGCCCTTGGGAGGCCGCGTCAGATCACGACAAAATCCGCCGCCGTGACCACCGGCTTGTTCATCAGCGTGGCGAAAAGGATCGGCGCCGCCGTGCCCGAACCGTCGCTGTCGTAGAAAACGCCGCCCGTTGTCTTGTTGTAGATAATGCGGTCGTCCGCGTCCTTCACCTGGGTGGAAAGCTTAAATGCCATTGCCCGCAACGGGCCAACTGGGCCGACCTGCGTGAACACTGCGTTTTCCAGCTGGATCGTGTCATTGCCCACATTGAAATCGTAGATGATGTCCCGATTGGCGGCCGTCAGTGCGACGTTGAACACAAAGATATCGTTGCTGGCTCCGCCATAGAGTTTATCCAGGCCAAGTCCGCCGGTGAGTTTGTCTATGCCCCCTACTCCCTTCAAGGTGTCGCCGCCGCCGTTTCCGATCAGCGTATTGGCCTTGGCATTGCCGATGATCGCGTTGGCTGACGCATTTCCGGTGCCGGTCAGGGCGTTTCCCACAATGGTCAGGTTTTCGACTTCCGCATAGAGCCCGGACAGGCTGCGATTTATGGTCGACGTGATCGTGTCGATGCCCGAACTGTCGATGACGTTGTCCGTGCCATTCTCAAGCACATAGATGTCTTTGCCGGCGCCGCCGATCAAAATGTCCGGTCCTAGTCCGCCGTTCAGAATATCGTCGCCACCGGCACTGTCGAGGGTATCAGCGCCGATCTCGCCCTGCAGTGTATCGGCCACCGCGCTTCCGATCAGGGTATCGTCACCGGCTCCTGAAATAATGGTGCTGCCATCCTGACGTCCCACAATGTTGTCGGCGCGGGATGTGCCGAAGATCGTGGGTTCGCGCGGATCTATGATGCGGTAAGCGAGCCTGGTCTGGCCCGTCGAGTCGCCGGTCTCGGTGGTGTAGGTGAGGATCACACGGCCGTCGTCGAGCGTGGCGATCGACTCGAGACTCTGGTCGCCGGGATTGTTGATGATGAGATTCTGGCCGACAGCATTTGAGTTCTTGTCGAAACGCTGGAGCACGACCTTGAGATCGGGCGAACCATCGCCCTCGATTGCGGTTGTGTCGACCCACGCCACGATGAAGCCGCCGTCGTCGAGTGGGGTGACCCGCGGCCCGATCGCCTTGGCGAAGGCGCCTCCGCCGGAGCTCAGCGTGCCAGGGACGGATTTGGTGAAAGCTTGGCCATAAGCGCTGTAGAGAAAACGCAGACCCAGTGGGTCCTGCGTAACGATCACGAAGCCGTCGGAGCTGTTCGTCAGCGCAGTCGCCGCCGGAAACGTGTCGTTCCCTGGCGTCGAACTTGCGTGCCGTGGGCCGG